>Ga0164243_10005181_pt1 | contig 19977 bp, 20 predicted proteins | sample OricompcompostOP_FD_108781 | JGI IMG/M metagenome (GOLD analysis project Ga0164243, IMG submission 108781) | Organic Plus compost microbial communities from Emeryville, California, USA - Original compost - Organic plus compost (OP) | ecosystem: Engineered > Solid waste > Mixed feedstock >... | reverse complement strand
GTCAGGCCGACGATGTCGCGGCCGGCCGCGCGCAGCTCGCGCGCGCGCTGCCCGGCCATCGAGCTGGGGGAGGGTTTGATGCGATCGAGTCGCCCGGCGATGTGGACCATGGGTGATTCGTCCTCTGTCAGTCGAAGGACCGGTCGTTGGGCTGGGCGAACAACTCCTTCATCGAGTCGCTCAGCGAGGTGCCCAGCACCACGCCGTCGGGCGGGATGGGCGACAGGAACCACTTGTCGTAGAGCTGCGCGGCCTGGCCGGAGGTCTGCAGCTCGGCGATCACCTGGTCGGCCAGCGCCTTGAACTCGGGGTCGTCCTTGCGCATCATGCAGGCCAGCGCCTCGCGCGTCTGCGGCTCGCCGGTGACCACGTAGTCGGCCGAATCTCGCGCCTTGCTCAGCAGCGCCGACAGCACGTCGCGGTCCATGAAGAAGGCCGCGGCGCGGCGGGTCTGCAGCATGATGAAGGCCTGCGAGTGGTCGCGCGCGCTGACCACGCTGGTGTCGCCGCCCTTTTCCTGCACGTACTGGCGCATGTAGCGCTCGGACGTGCTGCCGGCGGTGACCACTACCGTCTTGCCCCCCAGGTCCGCCATGCTCGCGATGCCGGAATCCTTGCGCGTGAGCAGCTGGGTCTGGGTGATGGCGATGGTGTTGGAGAAGGCCACCTGCTTGCGCCGCTCGGCGGTGTTGGTGGTGCCGTTGCACTCCAGGTCTATGGTGCCGTTCTGCGTCAGCGAAATGCGGTTCTGCGCGGTAATGGGGATCTTGCGCACCTGCAGGTCGGGCATGCCCAGCTTCTGCTTGACGGCCTCGACGATGCGCAGGGCGATCTCGTGCGAATAGCCCACCACTTCGTTGGTCTTGGAGTCCACGTAGGACCAGGGGATGGACGATTCCCGGAAGCCCAGCACGATCAGCTTGTCGTCGTGGATCTTCTTCAGGGTGCCGGTCAGTTCCCGGGCCGAGGCCGCGCCGGCGGCGGTGGCGCAGAGCGCCGCGATCAGCGCGCCCAGCGCCGCTTTCTTGACATGCATGGGGATAGCTCCTAGTTCCGGTTGTCGCGCCCGAGCGCGGGGTCGGCCTGCGGCAGGCCGGGGGATGCGCGCTCGCCGAAGCTGCCGTGGCGGCGCAGGTAAGGGACCAGCCCGCCGGCCTCCAGCATGGCCAGCACGAAATCGGGCAGCGGCTCGCAGGGCAGCGGCTCGCCCCGGCCATCGTCCAGCAGCAGGTTGCCCGCGCCGTCGCGGCGCAGCGCGACCGCGTCGCCCTCGCGGATGCGCGAGGTGTCGGCCACCACGGGCAGCAGGCCGTTGTTCAGCGCGTTGCGCAGGTAGGTGCGCGAAAAGCTGCGCGCCGCCACCGCGCGGATGCCCGCGCCCAGCACCACGGTCACGGCCACTTCCATGGCCGAGCCGCAGCCGAAGTTCCTGCCCGCCACCAGGATGTCGCCCGCGCGCACCGAGCCGGCGAAGGCGGGGTCCACGTCTTCCAGCAGGAAGCGGCCGAGCGCGGCGGGGTCTATGGTTTCCTTCTTGCGGCGCGAGGAAATGATGTAGTCGGTGTTGACGTCGTCGCCCAGCACGCGGGCGCGGCCTTGCAGGGGCAAAAGGCTCATTGCTCGCCGCCCCCGAAAGCGCCGCGCACGGCCGCCGCCGCGCAGGCGCGCGGCGAGGCCAGGTAGATGGCGGCGGCCGCGTTGCCCATGCGGCCCTTGAAATTGCGGTTGGCGGTCGACAGCACGGTGGCGCCGTCGCCGGGCACCATGCCGCAGGTGCCGCAGCACGAGCCGCAGCCGGGCGGCTGCACCTCGGCGCCCAGCGCGCGGAACTCGGCCAGCATGCCCGAGGCTTCCAGCTCGGCGCGCACCGATTCCGAGGCGGGCGTGACCACCACCCGCACCCCGGGCGCGATGCCGCCGCCGCGCCGCAGCTCGTCCAGCGCCTCGCGGTAGTCCTTGACCCGCCCGCCGGTACAGGTGCCCAGGTAGACCACGTCCACCGCGGTGCGCGGCGCGTCGGCGAGATCCACCACGTTGTCCACGCGGTGCGGCAGGGCGACCTGGGCAGCGACGGCGTCCAGGTCCAGCTCGACTTCCAGGGCGTAGACGGCGTCGGGGTCGGCATGCACCGGCTCGACCGGCCCCTGCCCGCGCCCGGCCAGCCACGCGGCCGTCGTCCCGTCGAAGGGGAAGATGCCGGCCTTGGCGCCCAGCTCCACCGACATATTGGCCAGCACGATGCGGTCGTCCATGTCCAGGCCGGCCACGCCCGGGCCGCAGAATTCCAGGCAGCGGTAGGCCGCGCCGTCCGCGCCCAGGCGGCGCGCCAGCCACAGCGCCGCGTCCTTGGCCGAGACGCCCGGGCGCAGCGCGCCGCGCACCGTCACGCGCAGCGACTCCGGCACCTTCAGCCAGACCTGGCCGCACAGCATGAAGCCGGCCAGGTCCGACGACCCTATGCCGGTGGCGAAGGCGTTGACCGCCCCGTAGGAGGTGCTGTGGGAATCGGCGCCCACCATGAGCATGCCCGGGCGCGCGGCGCCCGTTTCCAGGACCAGCTGGTGGCCGATGCCGTCGCCGACGTCGTGCAGCGCCACGCCGTGGCGCCGCGCATAGTCGCGGGCGCGGGCCTGCAGGGCCTGCGCCTTCTCGCCGGAGGACGGCCCGTAGTGGTCCAGGGCGAACACCAGCCGCTCGGGGCGGCAGGGCGCGGGCGGCCCGGCGCGCATCGCGTCCAGGTAGTCCAGCGCCATGGGGATGGAGCCGTCCGTGCCCATGGCCAGGTCCGGCTCGCAGATGGCCAGATCCCCCGCGCGCAGCGGCCTGCCGGCGGCGCGCGCAAGTATCTTCTCTGCGATGGTCCGTCCAGCCAAGCCGGCCCCCTGTCGTTCGCGAGGCTGGCGGCGGCCGCGCGGGGCGGGCCTGCCGTATCGCCTTCTCGTTTCGGAATATTGCGAGGGGGAAGTATCCCGCGCTGCGACACGAAGAAAAAGCGATTTAATATCGGGGGAAAACAGGAATTTTATTCATGCTTCGCCAGCACCATGCCAACGGGCGCCCCCTATGAAAACGGCGGCGGTTTGATCGGGGACGCGCGGATCCGGCTTCGCCGGTCCGCCAGCGTCGCCCCCTGGGGGGAAGCGCGCAGCGCTTCGGGGGGGCTACGTAATCGGCCCGACCGCCGGCTTGGCGAAATCGCAGCACTCCTGGCACAACGCCGCCACCCGGGCATTGAAGGCGGCGATGCCGTCGTCGCTGCGGTAGACCGCGTAATACAGGATGTCGGGCGCCGGCTCGGCCAGCTGGAACTCGCGCAGCAGGCCCTGCTCGACCAGGTCGCGGAAGTACAGCGACGGCAGGTAGCTCACCCCGAAGCCGGACACCGTCAGCGCCGCCAGCGAGATCAGGCTGTTGCCGGCGTAGATCTTGCGCACCTTGACCCGCTGCGCGTCGAACCAGTGGTCGTAGACGGCGTCCACGCCCGAGCGGCCGGTCTGGGTCAGGATGGGATGCTGGGCGATCTCGGCCAGCGTGGGCGGCGCGCCGGTCTCGGGCAGCAGGCCGGGCCGGTACATCCAGGACAGCTGCAGCTCGCGCAGCGGCACGGCCACCGTGCCGGCCGGGCGGAAGACCGGCGGCACGATCACCATGTCCATGCCGCCCTGCTCCAGCTTGTCGCACAGATTGGTGCTCAGGTCGATTTCCGGCAGGAAGGCCACGTCCGGATAGCACTCGCGAAAGCGCCGCAGCAGGCGCGGCAGCCAGGTCAGCGCCACCAGCTCGGTCACGCCCACGCGGAACTGCCTGACCATGGCCGATTCCCTGCCCAGGCTTTCCAGCAGGCGGTCGCGCCCGCGCAGCAGTTGCTCGGCGTGGTCGACCAGCTCCGCGCCGTGGCGGGTCAGCCGAGCGCGGCGCTGGCTGCGGTCGAACAGCGGCAGGTCGAAGAAGGCCTCCAGCTCGGCGATGCGCTTGGAGATCGCCGACTCGCTGGTGTGCAGCCGCTCGGCCGCGGCGGCGAAGGTGCCCAGGCGGGACACCCAGAACACCGCCTCCAGCTGCTTGAAGCTGAGCATGCCGCGCCCCCGCGGGTCAGGCCGGCCCCAGCCCGCGCCAGATCGCCATGGGCGCCTCGGCGCTGTTCAGGGTGTAGAAATGCAGCCCCGGGGCGCCGCCGTCCAGCAGGCGCCGGCACAGATCGGTCACCACGTCCGCGCCGAAGGCCCGGATCGAGGCCCGGTCGTCGCCGAACTCGGCCAGGCGCAGGCGGATCCAGCGCGGGATCTCCGCGCCGCACATGTCGGAGAAGCGCACCAGTTGGCTGTGGTTGGTGATGGGCATGATGCCCGGCACGATGGGCGCGTCCACGCCGCGCGCGCGGGCCCGCTCGACGAAGTCGAAATAGGCGTCGGCGTTGAAGAAGTACTGCGTGATGGCCGAATCGGCGCCGGCGCGCATCTTGTCCACGAAGTGGTCCAGGTCGGCGGCGGGGCCGGCGGCCTGGGGATGCATTTCCGGGTAGGCGGCGACTTCGATGTGGAACCAGTCGCCGGTCTCGGCGCGGATGAATTCCACCAGGTCGCGCGCGTAGCGCAGCTCGCCCGCGTCGCCGCCCATGCCCGAGGGCAGGTCGCCGCGCAGCGCCACCACGCGGCGCACGCCCGCCTGCCGGTAGGCCTGCAGGATGTCGCGCAGGCTGTCGCGCGAGGCGCCGATGCACGACAGGTGCGGCGCGGCGTCGCAGCCCAGGTTGCGCAGCGTGGCCACGGTGCCGGCGGTGCCCTCGCGGGTCGAGCCGCCGGCGCCGAAGGTGACGCTGACGTAGCGCGGATGCATGGCCAGCATCTGCTTGGCCGCGCGCACCAGCCGCTCCTGGGCGGCGTTGTCGCGCGGCGGGAAGAACTCCAGGCTGATCGCCGGGCTGTCGTCTCTGCTCATTCGGCGGATCGCCCCTCAGCGCCCGATCAGCATGGACAGCAGGCCGGCGATGATGCTGTACAGGATCGCGCCGATCACCGCCCACCAGAAGCCGGAGACCTGGAAGCCGCGCAGGATGGAGCCGGCGAACCAGAACAGCAGCGCGTTGAGCACGATCAGGAACAGGCCCAGCGTGACGATGGTGATGGGCAGCGTCAGCAGCACCAGCACCGGCTTGACCAGCATGTTGAGCAGGCCCAGCACCAGCGCGGCCACCAGCGCCGAGCCGAAGCTCGCCACCGCGATGCCGGGCAGCAGATAGGCGACCGCCAGCAGGGCGACCGCGTTGAGGATCCAGACTAGCAGCAGCGAGACCATGGGCTATCTCCTATCAGTAGCGGTAGTGCGAAGACTTGAACGGGCCGTCGACCGGCACGCCGATGTAGTCGGCCTGGTCGGGCCGCAGCGCGGTCAGGTTCGCGCCCAGCTTCTTCAGGTGCAGGCGGGCGACCTTCTCGTCCAGGTGCTTGGGCAGCACGTAGACCTTGCCGGTCTCGTAGGCCTCGTTGCGCGTGAAGAGCTCGATCTGCGCGATCGTCTGGTTGGTGAAGGACGACGACATCACGAAGGACGGGTGGCCGGTGGCGCAGCCCAGGTTGACCAGCCGGCCCTTGGCCAGCAGGATGATGCGCTTGCCGTCCGGGAAGATCACGTGGTCGACCTGCGGCTTGATCTCTTCCCACTGCAGGCCTTCGATGCCGGCGACGTCGATCTCGTTGTCGAAGTGGCCGATGTTGCAGACGATGGCCTGGTCCTTCATGCGGTCCATGTGCTCGCGCGTGATGACGTGGTAGTTGCCGGTGGCGGTGACGAAGATGTCGGCCTTGTCGGCGGCCTCGTCCATGGTGACGACCTTGTAGCCTTCCATCGCGGCCTGCAGGGCGCAGATCGGGTCGATCTCGGTCACCCACACCTGGGCGCGCAGGGCGGCCAGCGCCTGGGCGCAGCCCTTGCCCACGTCGCCGTAGCCGGCCACCACCGCGACCTTGCCGGCCACCATCACGTCGGTGGCGCGCTTGATGCCGTCGACCAGCGATTCGCGGCAGCCGTACAGGTTGTCGAACTTGGACTTGGTGACCGAGTCGTTGACGTTGATGGCGGCAAACGCCAGCTCGCCCTTGGCCGACATCTGGTACAGGCGGTGCACGCCGGTGGTGGTTTCCTCGGTCACGCCCTTGATCTGCGCCAGGCGGGTGGAATACCACTTGGGGTCGCGCGCCAGCGTTTCCTTGATGCTGGCGAACAGCACGCGCTCCTCCTCGCTGCCGGGCTTGGCCAGCACGGAGGCGTCCTGCTCGGCGCGGGCGCCCAGGTGCAGCAGCAGCGTGGCGTCGCCGCCGTCGTCCAGGATCATGTTGGCCTGCTCGCCGGGCCATTCGAAGATCTTGTGCGTGTAGGCCCAGTAGTCGGCCAGGGTCTCGCCCTTGACGGCGAAGACCGGCGTGCCGCCGGCGGCGATGGCCGCGGCGGCGTGGTCCTGGGTCGAGAAGATGTTGCACGAGGCCCAGCGCACCTCGGCGCCCAGGGCCTTGAGCGTTTCGATCAGCACCGCCGTCTGGATGGTCATGTGCAGGCTGCCGGCGATGCGCGCGCCCTTCAGCGGCTGGGCCGCGGCGAATTCCTCGCGCGTGGCCATCAGGCCGGGCATTTCCGTTTCGGCGATGGCGATCTCGCGCCGGCCCCAGCCGGCCAGGGACAGGTCGGCGACGACGTAGTCGGTGAAGGTCTTGTCGGTCACAGCGTTCATGGGTGGCTCCAGTGAACCTGCGCGACGCGAGGCGGTACGCCATACGGGCGGACACCACGCCCCGCATCGCGCGAGGGGTAGGTGAGCGCCGTTATCGCCCGCCGGCGCGGCGGGCATTAACGAATCCGGGGTTCCTGAGCCTGGCGGTGGGGTCCGGGCGGGGCCGGACGCGCAGCGACCGTCGCAACGCTCCTCAGGAACCTGTCAATTGTAGCCTAGCGGGAGATGGGGCTCAGGCCTCGCGCGCCGCCGGCAGCAGGCCGCGCGCGCCGTCCTGCCCGCCCTCGCCGGCCAGCGGCACCAGGGCCTGCAGCAGCGCCTCGGCGATGCCGTCCCAGGTGTGGCTGTAGACCGCTTCGCGCACCCGGCCGCGGTCCAGCTCCAGCGCGGCCCGGCAGGCCGCGCCTAGGTCGTCGTCCAGCACGCCGGTCACGCCCTGCTCGACCACGGCCAGCGGCGCCTCGGTGCGGAAGGCGGCCACCGGCGTGCCGCTGGCGATGGCTTCCAGCATCACCAGCCCGAAGGTGTCGGTGCGGCTGGGAAAGACGAACACGTCGGCCGCGGCGTAGTAGGGCGCCAGCTGCGAGTGCTCGCGCATGCCCAGGAACAGCGCCTGCGGGTGGCGGGCGCGCAGGCGCGCCATGTCCGGGCCGTCGCCCACCACCACCTTGCTGCCGGGCAGGTCCAGCGACAGGAAGGCGTCCAGGTTCTTCTCGCGCGCGACCCGGCCGACGTTCAGGAAGACCGGCCGGGGCAGGCCGTCGAAGACGCCGGAATCGTGCGGCTGGAACTGCTCGGTATCGACCCCGCGCCCCCAGATCCGCAGGTTGGCCAGGCCGCGCGCGACCAGGGTGTCGCGCACCGTGGGCGTGGGCACCAGCACGGCGCGCGAGGGCCGGTGGAACCAGCGCATGTAGCGCCAGGGCAGGCCGGCGGGGATGCCCATGCGCGCCTGGATGTAGTCCGGGAACATGGTGTGGAAGGACGTGGTGAACGGCCAGCCGCGGCGCAGCGCCATGCGGCGCGCGGCCAGGCCCAGCGGGCCTTCGGTGGCGATGTGCAGGGCGTCGGGCGCCATGTCGCCCAGGATGCGGCGCAGGTGGCGGCCGGGCTCGATGCACAGCCGCAGGTCGGGCTCGGACGGCGCCGGCACCGTGCGCGAGCCCTGCGGGCTGACCACGATCAGCTCGTGGCCCCAGCCGGTGAGGATGCGCTGCATCGTCGTCCAGGTGCGGACCACGCCGTTGACTTGCGGATGCCAGGCATCCGTGACCAGAACGATACGCATGGCGGTAAGCGGGAAGCCGTACACAGGGCGTATTGAACCTGTGTTACGTGACATGGAAAAGACATGGAGGCCGCCGCCCGGCCCGTTCAGTTCCTGCGCGGATACCCCTGGGCGCGGATGCGCTGCCAGACCGCCTGCTTCTCCTCGTCGCTCATGAACACCCAGTTGGCCACTTCCATGGCCGTGCGGCCGCAGCCGCGGCAGATGTCGTCGAACAGGGTGGAGCACACCGCCACGCAGGGCGAGTCGGGGTTGGAGACGGGGCGGGAGCCGGCCGCGCCCGGCGACGCGGCCGCCGGCGCGGCGCCGGCCTCCGGGGCGGACGACGGGGAGGCCGCGGCGAGCGGCGCGAACTCCAGGGGAACGGGACGGGACATCCGGGAACGATAGCATCGCCCCGGCCCGCCGCCGGCCACGCCCCCGGCGGCGGTAGGGCTATCCCCGCCGCGCCGGCGGACGGCCTGGACGGCCCAGCGGGCGCGCGCGACCGGCGGCGCCCCCGCCGCCGCGCTCACGCCAGCCCGAAGAACTCCCTTGCCTGCGCCAGCAGCAGCTCGGGCGCCTCCTCGGCGATGTAGTGCCCCGACGGCAGGGCCTGGCCGTCCACTTCGCGGGCGACGGCGCGCCACAGCGCCAGCACGTCGAAATTGCGGCCGACCGCGCCGCGCTCGCCCCACAGCACGCGCAGCGGGCACTGCACCCTGCGGCCGGCCTCGCGGTCGGCGCGGTCGTGCTCCAGGTCCACCGTGGCCGAGGCGCGGTAGTCCTCGCACACGCCCTCGGCCCAGCCGGGCTGCGCGGCGCAGCGCTCGTATTCGGCCAGCGCCTCGGGCGCGAACCAGGCCAGCCCGCCCGGGCGCGAGCCCATCAGCGAGCGCACGTAGAAAGGCCCGTCGGCGGCGATCATGCGCTCGGGCATGGGCGCGGGCTGGATCAGCCAGAACCAGTGGAAATAGGCCTGCGCGAAGGCGCGCGTGGTGCCCTCGTACATGTCCAGCGTGGGGGCGATGTCCAGCAGCATCATGCGCCCGACGCGCTCCGGGTGGTCCAGCGCCAGCCGGTGCGCCACGCGCGCGCCGCGGTCGTGCGCCAGCACGTCGAAGCGCTCGTGGCCCAGGCTGCGCATCAGCGCCACCGCGTCGGCCGCCATGGCGCGCTTGCTGTGCGCCGCGTGGCCGGGCGAGGCGGCCGGCTTGCCGCTGTCGCCGTAGCCGCGCAGGTCCGGCGCCACGCAGGCGCGGCTGCGCACGAGCTCCGGCCAGGCCTTGTGCCACATGGCGTGGTTCTGCGGATGGCCGTGCAGCAGCAAAAGCGGCGGGCCTTCGCCCGCCGCGCGGTAGGCGATCTCCACCTCGCCGGCCGTGTGACGCAGCAGGGGCAGGTCCAGCAGGGAATCGGCGGGCGCGCTCATCGCCCCGGCTCCCCGCGGGCGGCCAGCGCCCGGCCGCGACCGGCCTCGCCGGCGGCGGCGATGATATCGGCAAGAGTGTCTGTCATGGGCAGGCTCCGGGAAACACGCATCGCCGATGGTAGCCGCAAGCGCGGCGGCGATGCGACTCAGTTGGGCTTGATGCCGGCGTCGCCGATCACCTTGGCCCAGCGCGTCATTTCGCTGGCGACGAAGGCGTCGGTCTCGGCCGGCGTGGAAATCCAGGGCTCGAAGCCTTCGCGCTGCATGCGCTCGACCGCGGCGGGGTCGCGCAGCGCGGCGGCCAGCGTGTCGTTGAGCTTCTGCAGCACCGGCGCGGGCGTGCCGGCCGGCGCGCTGACCACGAACCAGGTGTTGAACTCGTAGCCGGGCAGGCCGGCCTCGGCCACCGTGGGCACGTCCGGCAGCAGGGGCGAGCGCTTGTTGCCGGTCACGCCCAGCGCCTTGAGCTTGCCGCCGTCGACCTGCGGCTTGGCCGCGGACAGCACCGGGAAGCTCATCTGCACCTGGCCGCTGATGGTGTCCAGCATGGCCGGGCCGCCGCCCTTGTAGGGCACGTGCATGATCTGCGTGCCGGACACCGACTTGAACAGTTCCGCCGCCATGTGGAAGGTGCTGCCCGTGCCGGCCGAGCCGAAGCTCAGCGCATCGGCGGGCTTGTCGCGCAGCAGCGCCAGCAGCCCCTTGACGTCGGACACCGGCAGGCTGTTGGTCACCGTCAGCACGTGCTGGGACGTGCCTACGGTGCCCACCGAAGCCAGGTCCCTGGCGGTGTCGAAGGGCATGTCGGCGAACAGGGACGGGTTGATGGCCAGCGACATGGTGTTGACCGCCAGCGTGTAGCCGTCCGGCTGGGCGCGCGCCACCGCCGCCATGCCGATGTTGCCGGAGGCGCCGGCGCGGTTTTCTATCACCAGCGGCTGGCCGAGCTGCCTGGCCCAGGCGTCGGCGATCAGGCGCGCGGCGATGTCCACGCTGCCGCCGGGCGCGAAGGGGGCGACCAGCGTCACGGCGCGCTGCGGGAAGTCCTGGGCCTGGGCGGCGAAGGCGCCGGCGGCGAGCGCGGCGGCGGCAAGCATGCGGGCGAGCGGGGTCGGGGCCATGGTCATGTCTGTCTCCTGTTTGTCCGGCCGTCTGTTTGTCCGGCCGTCGCCCCCCATCCATCGGGCGGCACACGGTTTGTGCGGCCCAGTTTAGACGCCCATTCGAAACTTATAATTGATAAATTTACAAACCATTCTTGAATCTGATTTGAAAATGGACGCGGTCTCCGATCTGGCCTTTTTCTCGCTGCTGGCCAAGCACGGCAACCTGTCGGCGGCCGCGCGCGAACTGGGCCTGACGCCGGCGGCGGTCAGCAAGCGGCTGGCCAACCTGGAGCGCCGGCTGGGCGTGCGGCTGCTGAACCGCACCACGCGCCGGGTCGGCGTCACCCACGAAGGCGAGGTCTACCTGGCCGAAGGCTCGCGCATCCTGGCCGACCTGGAACAGCTGGAGCGCACCGTGGCCAGCAGCCGCGCCGAGCCCAAGGGCCTGCTGCGCGTGAACGCCACCCTGGGCTTTGGCCGCCGGCACGTGGCGCCGGCGGTGGCGGCATTCGCCCAGCGCTACCCGGAGGTGGAAATCCAGCTCACGCTGACCGACCGCCCGGTCGGCCTGCTCGACGAGGGCTACGACGTGGGCGTGCGCTTCGGCGACATCCCGGACGCGCGGCTGACCGCCCGCAAGCTGGCCTCCAACCGGCGCCTGCTGTGCGCCTCGCCCGGCTACCTGACCCGCCACGGCACGCCGCAGGCGCCGCGCGACCTGCAGCGCCACCGCTGCATCGTGATCCGCGAGAACGACGTGGCCTACGGCACCTGGCACCTGCGCGCCGGCCAGCGCAGCGAGACCGTCAAGGTGCGCGGCCAGCTCAGCTGCAACGACGGCGAAAGCGCCCTGCACTGGGCGCTGCGCGGCCACGGCATCGTCATGCGATCGGAATGGGAGATCGCGCCCTACCTGCGCTCGGGCCGCCTGCGCGAGGTGCTGCCCGACTGGGACACCCCGGGCGCCGACATCCATGCGCTGTACCCCGAGCGGCGCAACCTGGCCGCCAAGATCGTCGCCTTCGTGGATTTCCTGTCCGAGCGCTTCGCGGCGCACCGGCCGGCCGGCGGCGGGGCGCGCGCGGCCTGGTAGGGTCAGGACGGCGCACTCCTGGCCGGGCCGCACGCCGGCTACATCACCGGCGCGGCGCTGGACGTGAACGGCGGCCACACGGCCTGGCCCCGGCCATGAAAACCCCGCCTCGGGGGCGGGGTCGATCGGCCGGAGCGGAGCCGGCGAAACCTGCGTGCCGGCCTCAGACCGCCTTCTTCAGATCTGCCGCCTTGTCGGTGGCTTCCCAGGTGAACTCCGGCTCGGCGCGGCCGAAGTGGCCGTAGGCCGCGGTCTTGCCGTAGATCGGGCGCAGCAGGTCGAGCATGTTGATGATGCCCTTGGGGCGCAGGTCGAAGTGCTCGCGCACCAGCTTGGCGATCTGCTCGTCGGGCACCACGCCCGTGCCTTCGGTGTAGACCGTGATGTTGATCGGCTCGGCCACGCCGATGGCGTAGCTGACCTGCACCTGGCACTGGCGCGCCAGGCCCGCGGCGACGATGTTCTTGGCCACGTAGCGCGCCGCGTAGGCGGCCGAGCGGTCGACCTTGGACGGGTCCTTGCCCGAGAACGCGCCGCCGCCGTGCGGGCACGCGCCGCCGTAGGTGTCGACGATGATCTTGCGCCCGGTCAGGCCGCAATCGCCTTGCGGGCCGCCGATGACGAAGCGGCCGGTGGGGTTGATCAGGAACTTGGTCCCGGGCGTGAGCAGGCCGTCAGGGAAGCTGGGCTTGATGATGTCCTCGATGACGGCTTCGCGGATCGCGGCCTGGGAGATTTCCGGCGCGTGCTGGGTGGACAGCACCACGGTGTCGACCTCGGCCGGCTTGCCGTCGACGTAGCGGAAGGTGACCTGCGACTTGGCGTCCGGGCGCAGCCACGGCAGGCGGCCGTCCTTGCGCAGCTCGCTCTGGCGCTGCACCAGGCGGTGCGAATACCAGATCGGCGCCGGCATCAGGTCGGGGGTCTCGCCGCAGGCGTAGCCGAACATCAGGCCCTGGTCGCCGGCGCCCTGGTTGAGGTATTGCTCGGAGCTGCGGTCCACGCCCTGGGCGATGTCGGGCGACTGCTTGTCGTAGGCGACCAGCACCGCGCAGCCCTTGTAGTCGATGCCGTATTCGGTGTTGTCGTAGCCGATGCGCTTGATGGTGTCGCGCGCGACCTGGATGTAGTCCACGTTGGCGTGCGTGGTGATTTCGCCCGCCAGCACCACCAGGCCGGTGTTGCACAGGGTTTCCGCCGCCACGCGGGCGTTCGGGTCCTGCGTGAAGATCGCGTCCAGGATGGCGTCGGAGATCTGGTCGGCGACCTTGTCGGGGTGGCCTTCCGACACGGATTCGGAAGTGAAGAGGAAATCGTTGTTTGCCACAGTTGCGTCCTGTCTGGCCGGCCTGCGGCCGGCGGGTTGAACGAAGCGCGCTGCACCGCGTTCAGCCGGGACGGCGATCTGGGCGCGACGCTTTAGCGGTTTGCAGCGCGCGGGGCCTTGCCCCTTGCGCCTGTCGCCCCGCAAGTTGTCGGTTAACTCGGCGACCGGGGGATTTTAAGCGAAAATGCGCCTTTCCCCGATTCCCCGCAAGGCGCCGCAACGGCGCCGTCCCGCGCATGCTGCTGTTCCTGTTCCGCCTGCTGTCCCGACTGCCCCTGCCCGTGCTGCACGCCGTCGGGCGCGCGCTGGGGCGGCTGGTCTACCTGCTGCCGGGCCGCTACCGCGACCGCCTGCGCGCCCACGCCGCCCAGGCCGGCTACGGCGATGCGGCCTTCGCGCGCCGCGCCGCGGGCGAGGCCGGCGCCATGCTGCTGGAGCTGCCGCGCGTGTGGCTGCGCAACCGGGACAGCCTGGCGCGCGTGGTCAGCGACGACGAGCACGTGGTGCAGGCCGCGCGCGCCGAGGACCGCGGCATCGTCTACCTGACGCCGCACCTGGGCTGCTTCGAGATCACCGCGCGCTACCTGGCCCGGCTGGCGCCGCTGACCGTCATGTTCCGCCCGCCGCGCATGGCCGCGCTGGCGCCCGTCATGGACACCGCGCGCAATACCTCCGGGGTCATCGCCGTGCCCGCGACGACCCAGGGCGTGCGCGAATTCGTGCGCGCCCTGCGCCAGGGGCAGGCCGTGGGCATGCTGCCCGACCAGGCGCCCGGCGAAGGCGACGGCGTGTGGGTGCCCTTCTTCGGCCGGCCGGCCTATACCGTGACGCTGCCCGGCAAGCTGGCCAGCCAGGCCGGCGCGATCGTGATCCTGACCGCCGGCGAGCGCCTGCCGCGCGGGCGCGGCTGGCGCATCCACTACGTGCGCGTGCCCGAGCCGCTGCCCGGGGACCCGGCCGCGCGCGCGGCCATGTTCAACCGGGCCATGGAGGAACTGATCCGGCGCTTCCCGGAGCAGTACCTGTGGAGCTACAACCGCTACAAGCGGCCGCGCGGCGCGCCGCCGCCGCCGGACGCGGCGCAAGCGACGCAAGCCGGCGGTGCCGATGCGCCGCCGGATGCGGGGGGCAGCCCGGACGGCCCAGCTGATGCCGGGCCGCAAGCCGCACCGGACCGCCAGCCATGAACGACTCCCGCTCCCCCTCCCTGAAGCTGCGCGCCCTGCGCGCCCTGTTCGCCTGGTTCGGCCGCATGGGCCCGGCCGGACGCGCGCGCGCCGGACGCTGGCTGGGCTGGCTGGCCCTGCGCCTGGTGCGTCCGCGCGTGCGCGTGGCGCGGCGCAACCTGGAGCTGTGCTTCCCACAGCTGGGCCAGGCGCAGCGCGACGCCCTGCTGCGCGAGCACTTCCACGCGCTAGCCCAGTCGGTGGTGGACCGCGGCGTCCTGTGGTTCGCGCCGCCCGAGGCCGTGCGCGAGCTGGTGCGGCTGGAAGGCGGCGAGCACATCGCGCCGCTGGTCGCCCAGGGCAAGTCCTTCATGCTGCTGGCGCCGCACTTCATCGGCCTGGACGCGGCGGCCAGCCGCCTGACGATGGAGTTCCCCACCGGCGCCACGCTCTACAGCCCGCAAAGCGATCCCGACGTGGACGAGCTGGTGCGCGTGGGCCGCACGCGCTTCAACGATACCCGCCTGGTCAACCGGCGCGACGGCGTGCGCGGCCTGATCCGCCACGTGCGCGCGGGGCGCCCCATCTACTACCTGCCCGACATGGACTTCGGCGCCAAGGGCTCGGTGTTCGCGCCCTTCTTCGGCGTGCCCGCGGCCACCCTGCTGGCCACGGCGCAGATCGCCCGCGGCTTCGACCTGCCGGTGCTGCCCGTGCTGAGCCGCTGGGAACCCGGCACCGGCCGTTACGTGATCGAGGTGCTGCCGCCCATGGCGGACTTCCCCGGCGAGGACGATGCCGAAGCGGCCACCGCCCGGCTGAACCTGGCTATCGAATCCTGGGTGCGGCGCTGCCCCAGCCAATACTACTGGGTGCACCGCCGCTTCAAGACGCGCCCGCCGGGCGAGCCGAAGCTATATTGAATCGAAGGGCGTTTACACTCGATGGAAGACCTGCCTGAGCGATAATGCGGCCATGATCTGGCAATTCTCCAAAATGCATGGCGCCGGCAACGACTTCGTCGTACTCGACGGCGTGCGCCAATCCATCGACATGACCCCGGCCCGCGCGCGCGCCCTGGCCGACCGGCACTTCGGCGTGGGCGCCGACCAGATCCTGCTGGTCGAACCGGCCACCGTGCCGGACGCGGACTTCCGCTACCGGATCTTCAACGCCGACGGCGGCGAGGTCGAGCACTGCGGCAACGGCGCGCGCTGCTTCGTGCGCTTCGTGCACCAGCAGGGCCTGTCCGGCAAGAACCCGCTGCGCGCGCAGATCGGCACCGGCGTATTGGTGCTGGACGAAGCCGGCGACGGCGAAGTCACCGTGGACATGGGCGTGCCCAGCTTCGACCCGGCCAGCCTGCCCTTCGACCACGCCGGCCTGGAATCGCGCCGCGAAGGCAACGAAACGCTCTGGCTGATGGAATTCGAGGCTGCCGCCTTCGGCCAGCCGGCCAGCCCGCACGGCGTGCAGATGTCGGTCGTGGGCCTGTCCAACCCGCACGCCGTGCAGGTGGTCGACGACGTCGACGCCGCGCCGGTCGAGGTGCTCGGCCCCATCATCGAATCGCACCCGCGCTTCCCGCGCCGGGTCAACGCCGGCTTCCTGCAGGTGCTGGGCCGGCACGACGCGCGCCTGCGCGTCTACGAGCGCGGCGCGGGCGAAACCCTTGCCTGCGGCTCGGGCGCCTGCGCGGCCGTGGCCACCGGCATCCGCCGCGGCCTGCTCGATTCGCCCGTGGCCGTGCAGACGCGCGGCGGGCGGCTGACCATCGCCTGGGACGGCAGCGGCCAGATCCGCATGACCGGCCCCGCCGTGACCGTATACCAAGGCAGCATCGACATCGACGCCCTGACCCCATGACCGCCGTGACCCAGACCTCATCCGCCTCCGCCCCCGAACTGACCGCCCAGGAAGTCGCCCGCTTCCTGCAGCAGCAGCCGGACTTCTTCAGCCAGCACGCGGAAGTGTTCGCCGCGCTGGAAGTGCCCCACCCGCACCAGTCGCGCGCCATCTCGCTGGGCGAGCGCCAGATCATGACGCTGCGCGAGCGCGTGCGCGACCTGGAGTGGCGCCTGGCCGAGCTGTCGCACAACGCCACGGCCAACGAGACCATCAGCCGCCGCCTGGCCGGCTGGTGCGCGCGCATGCTGGCCGAGCGCGAGCCCGCCCTGGTGCCCGGCGCCGTGGCCATGGGCCTGGCCGAGCACTTCGAGCTGCAGGAAGTCGCGCTGCGCGTGTGGTCGCTGAAAGGCCTGGGCCAGGACGGCTACGGCGCGCCGGTGTCCGACGACGTGCGCACCTTCGCCGACAGCCTGCGCACGCCCTACTGCGGCAACGACACGGAATTCGAGGCGGCCGCCTGGCTGGGCGCCAAGCCGGCCTCGCTGGCCATCGTCGCGCTGCGCCTGCAGGAGGACGCGCCGGCCTGCGGCCTGCTGGTGCTGGGCTCGGACGACGCGGCGCGCTTCGCGCCCGGCATGGGCACGGCCTTCCTGGAACAGATCGGCCGGCTGGCCGGCGCGGCGCTCAGCCGCCTGGACCCGGCCGGCTGAACGGCCGGCGCGCCTGGCCGCGGCCATCCCGCTACCCAAGCACGCAGCCATGGCCCGCCCGCCCCGCTCCGCCACGGACGTTCCCGCCGCCGACGACGCCGGCCTGCCCGAGCCCATGCAGCGCTGGCTGCGGCACCTGGCGGCCAACCTGCGCTATTCCCCGCACACCCTGTCCGGCTACCGGCGCGACCTGCGGCTGCTGGCCGCGCAAGCCGGCGAGCTGCCGCTGGAACGGGTCGGCCAGGGGCACGTGCGCCAGTTCCTGGCGCGCCTGCACGGCGGCGGGCTGGGGCCGCGCAGCCTGGCGCGCGCGCTGGCGGCCTGGCGTGGCTTCTACCAATGGTGGGCGCCCCAAGCCGGCCTGGCCGCCAACCCGGCGGCCGGCGTGCGCGCGCCCAAGGCCGCGCGCGGGCTGCCCAAGGCGCTGTCGGTCGAGCAGGCCCAGGCCCTGCTGGACTACGCCGGATCGACGCATGGCGAGCCGCCGCAGGACGCCGACCCGCTGGCCCTGCGCGACCGCGCCATGTTCGAGCTCTTCTATTCCAGCGGCCTGCGCCTGTCCGAGCTGACCGGCCTGGACCTGCGCTACGCGCGCCAGGACGGCTACGAGTCGCGCGGCTGGCTGGACCGGGACGCGGCCGAGGTCCACGTGCTGGGCAAGGGCAACAAGCGGCACACCGTGCCGGTGGGCGCCGCCGCGCTGGAGGCGGTGCGCGACTGGCTCGCCGCGCGCGACGAGCTGGCCGCGCCGGGCGCGGCGCCCCAGGACGCCTGGGCGCTGTTCCTGGGCCAGCGCGGCCGGCGCATCTCGCCGCGCGTGGTGCAGCTGCAGCTGGCCCGCCTGGCCGCCTCGGCCGGGCTGCCCACCCGCGTGCACCCGCACGTGCTGCGCCACAGCTTCGCCAGCCACGTGCTGCAATCGGCGCAGGACCTGCGCGCCGTGCAGGAGATGCTGGGCCACGCCAACATCTCCACCACGCAGATCTACACGCGGCTGGACTTCCAGCACCTGGCCCAGGCCTACGACCAGGCCCATCCCCGGGCCGGCCGCAAGCCCTAGCCTAGAACATCGCCCTCACGCCCAGCAGCACGCTGCGCCCGGGCAGCGGCGCGACGCTGGCCAGGAAGGACGCGTGGTTGTAGGCCAGCTTGTCCAGCAGGTTGTTGCCGCGCAGGTAGATCTGCGCGTTGGCCCGGCCGATGTCCAGGTCGTAGGCCACCAGCGCGTCGACCATGTTGTAGCCCGGCGTGGCGTCCTCGTAGCTGGCGATGTCGCGCTGGCGGAACACCCGGTAGTACTGCAGTTCGCCCGACCAGCGTCCCCAGTCCACGTTGCCGCGCACGCCCAGTCGCGCGGCCGGGATGCGCGGCAGGTCGCCGGCGCCGCCCGTGAGCTTGCCGCGCACGTAGTCGCCGAACACCGACGCCGAGAACACCGGCGTGAAGCGGTGCCGCACCTCGCCCTCGACCCCGGTGAACTCGGCGTCGTGCTGGGCGTATTCGATCAGGCGGAAGTCCTCGAACTGGTCCAGCGTGTCGGCGTAGATGTAGTTCTTGACGCGGTTGTGGAAGGCGCTGACGCTGAAGGTGGTGTCGCCCTCGGTCTTGCGCAGCGTCAGGTCGATGTTGTGCGAGGTCTCCTTGTCCAGCCCGGCGTCGCCCAGCTCGTAGGTGTTGGTGGCCAGGTGGATGCCGTCGGCGTAGAGCTCCTGCGCGCTGGGCAGGCGCTGCGAGCGCGCCACCGACAGGGCCAGCGAATACTGCGGCGCGAAGTCCCACACCGCCGCGGCCGACAGCGAGGTGCCCGTCATGCTCGAGCGCGGGTTGTCGCCCTCGGGGCGGATGCGCTGCCAGTCCTGGCGCGCGCCCAGCTCGAAGCGCCAGTCCTCGCCCAGGCGGTATTCCTCCAGCAGGAAGATGCCGGCCGTGCGGGTGCGCGTCTCGGGCATGAAGCTTTCCTCGCCGGTGGCGGAGAAATCGCTTTGCGCGCCCTGCAGGCCGACCACGCCGCGCCAGCCCATGACGGGCCGGTGGGTCAGCTCCAGGCGGGCGTCCAGGCCGCGGTTGGAGAAGCGCGTGGCGGCCTCGCCGTCCTCGATCTCGTCGTGGTAGTAGTCGGTCAGGCCGGCGCGCCAGCGCAGCTGCTCGAAGCCGGCGAAGGGCTCGCGGTACTGCCCGCGCAGGTCGAAGCGCTGGCTGCGCATCTGCACGTAGGGCACGCCTTCCTCGCCGTGCTCGTGGTCATGATCGTGGTCGTCATGATCATCATGATCGTCGTGGTCGTCGTCATGGTCGTCGTGGCCGCCGCAGTGCAGTTCGATGCCGTGCGGGTGGCAGCCCTCGTACTCGTGGTTGTGGCCGGGCAGGCCGTAGCGGCGCTCCTGGTAGGTATAGGCCAGGCCGGTGTAGCCGCGCGGCGTCACCCACGACAGGCCCAGCGACCCGGTGGCGCTGCGGCTGCGCGAGCCCGCAAGCTTGCTGCTGTCCCAATCGGGCACGCGGTAGTCGTCCGACTCGCGCTTGTCGCCTTCGATGCGCACGGCGAAGTTGCCGCTGCCGGCGGTGATGCCCACCGCCGCGCCCTGCTCGCCGGTGCCGGTGGCGCCGCGCACCTCGGCCTCGCCTTCCACGCCGCGCTCGGGCACGTGGGTAGGCACTTTCTCGTCCAGCACATTGACCACGCCGCCGATGGCGCCGCCGCCGTAGAGCAGCGTGGCCGGGCCGCGCAGCACCTCGATGCGGCGCGCCAGCATGGTGTCGACGGTGACGGCGTGGTCGGGCGACACGTTGGAGGCGTCCATCAGTTCGGAGCTGTCGGACAGCACCTTGACGCGCGGCGCGGTCTGGCCGCGGATCACCGGCCGGCTGGCGCCGCCGCCGAAGGTGTCGGCGGCGATGCCGGGCTCGCGGCTGAGCGTGTCGCCCAGCGTCGGGTTGCGCCGCAGCACCAGCTGCGGGCCGTCCAGCACCACGACCGGCGTGGCCGTGCTGTCGGCTGCCTGGTCCAGGGCGGTGGCCGAGACGGTGACCGGCGTCAGGGTCTGGACCGGCTTGCCGGCCTGCTGCCCGTCGGCCTGCTGGGCCAGTGCGGGCGGCAGCCACGCCATGGCGACGGCGACGGCCAGGCCGGTGCGGCGCAGCGGCCGGCGGCAAGAAAGATTGCGCATGTCCTCTTCCCCAATCAAAACGATATAACGTTGCACAAGCTACGGATGATATAACATTGCAAATTGTTTTTGGGGAGAAAAACGCCCCGCTTGCGGTTTCGGTTTTCAGTTCCAGCTTCGGACGGATCGACGGCTGG
>Ga0164243_10005180_pt1 | contig 19978 bp, 13 predicted proteins | sample OricompcompostOP_FD_108781 | JGI IMG/M metagenome (GOLD analysis project Ga0164243, IMG submission 108781) | Organic Plus compost microbial communities from Emeryville, California, USA - Original compost - Organic plus compost (OP) | ecosystem: Engineered > Solid waste > Mixed feedstock >... | reverse complement strand
CCGCGCATAGTCGTCCTGCCCGCCTTCGAGCACGACGAGCGGCTTGTCGAGGCGATCGCGATAGCTCATGTTCACCGCGCCGGCCGCGGCGAAGTTGCCGAACTCGGGGTAATAGCCGCCCTTGCGATACTCGATCGATTGCACGAGCTCGGGAATCACGAAATTGATGTCGGTGTAGCCCTGCCCGTGTCCGTGCGTCGGCATGTTGACCGGCACGCCGTCGACGCTCGTCGCGAGATCGGTGCCGTGATCGAGATTGAAGCCACGCAGAAAGAACTGGTTCGCTTTGCCGTCGCCGCTGTGCTGCGTCACGACCAGCCCGGGGACGACCTCCATCAGCTCGCCGGTTCGCAACACCGGCCGCAGCCCGAGCTGCTCGTCCGTGACGACGCCCTGGGTTGCGGATACCGGCGCACCGCGCAATTCCCCGAGCCCGCCCGAGACGACGACTTCTTCGAGCACTGTCGTCGGCACGCCGCCCGCCCAGACCGATGACGTGAATGCGACGCCGAAGACCACGCCCGCCTGGCGAGCCAGTCGCGATGGAACTCGAACCACTGCGTTACTCCAACTCGGACTCTTCGATGATCTCGAGCGCAAGCCGCGCGCCTTCGATGAGCGCGTCGTCATCCCCGTGATAGATCGTCTCGCGCACGACGCCGCGAATCCTGCCATCGTCGTCGCCCTGATACAAAGCGAGATCCCGCAGCGAGCGCAGCGCGAGCGGCCGATCGACGCTCGGCTCACCGCCCTCCAGCACGCGGCGCAAGGTCGGAATGGCCTCGGCCTTCGGCGCGCTCGCGAGCGCAAGGATGCCGATGGCACGAGTGCTCGCATCGCCGCTTTCCGTTTGCGTGATCGCCCGCGCAACCTCATCCGCGGACAGCACGGCCGGTTCGTCCGGCGATGCTGCTTCGAGCGCTGACAGCTGATCTTCGTTCATCGTGCTTGGCGCCGCCGACCGCTCGCTCGATGTTGCATGCAAGGGCGCAGCTGTCCGCTCGCGATGTTCCGTTTGGTGCTGCTCGTCCTTGCGCAGATGCATCGCGCCGATGCCGATCGCGCTGAACGCGATCAACGAGAGCGCGAGGACTGAAACGTGACGCGCCATGTGTCTCATCCCAGCATTGCCGCGATGCGCAGCCAGGACCAATACGCCGCGACCGAGCCGATGCCATACAGCAGCGGCACGCGTCCGCGCTGCACGAAGGTCCAGCGCCGCAACAGAAGCCACAGGAGGCCGGCCAGCGCGACCGTCGCGAGCTGTCCCGCTTCGACGCCGAGATTGAACGTCAACAGCGCCGTGACGAGATGCTTCTGCGGCAAGCCGATCTCGGTGAGCGCGCCTGCGAAGCCCAAGCCGTGCACGAGCCCGAACAGGAACGCGACGAGCGCCGGCAAGCGGCGCGCGAGCGTCGTACGTTTGTGGAGCGCCTCGGATGCAACGAGCACGATCGACAACGCGATCGTCGCCTCGACGGGCGGTGAGCGCAGCGTCAGCCAGCCGAGCGCGGCGCTCGCGAGCGTCAAGCTGTGGGCGAGCGTGAAGGCTGTAATCGTCCACACGAGCTTGCGCTGGAAACCGACGAGGAACAGCAGCGAGAACACGAACATCAGATGATCGAAGCCGCCGAGAATGTGCTCGACGCCGAGCAGCAGATAGGCGCGCGCGATCTCGCCCATGCCGCGCTTGTCGTCCGCCGAGCCGTAGAGGTGCACGCTCGGCTGCCGCGACGTGAGCGTGTACACGCGCGTCTGGCCATCGAGCCAATACACCTTCACCAGCGCCGCTGAATACTCGCGTCCGACGCCTTCGACATGCAGCGTGCCGCTCAGGCCGTCCTTGCCGCAGCGAAGGACGTTCGCGTCGGCGTGGCAGTCCGCGGGCCATCTCGGCGTCAACTCGTCGTCGACCGGCTTCGCGCCGCTTGCGGTCCACTGCCACAGAAACTCGCCGGGCCGCGATTCGCGCAGCTCCATCTCCGCCATCGTCAATTCATGCGCGCTGACGACGCCCGCGATCGCGAGCAACAGCGCAGTAAGAATCACGCGCACGAGCGTGCTCATGGCGCAGCACCCTCGACTTTCACCGTGTACTTCTTAGCGAGCGTGCGAACGGCGGCGCTGCGCTGCTCGGCCATGACGGCATCGGTCCAATCCTGCACGACGACGCTGCCGAGCTCATCGAAGTTCGCAGGTTTCGGCGGCGTGATCTTACCGAGCCGCACGACACGCCAGCCTTCGGTGCTAGACAAGGCGCGCCATTCACCTGGCGGTGAGTTCTCGAGCGCTTTGACGAAATCGGCGCCGTAGCTTTGCTCGAGATTGCCTTGCGGGCGGCCGTTGAACACGCGCAGATCCGCATCGGCCTCGCCGGGAGCGCCGGCGTTCAGCTCGGCGGCGAAGGCGCGCATGCGCGCTTCCGATTTGTCGCCCGCGAGCACGGCTTCCTGGAAATCGAACCGCGCCGGCTCGTCGTATTTGGCGCGGTTGTTCTCGAACCACTCGCGCAGCGTCGCTTCGGACATCGGCGGCAGCTTGACGCCGGCTTCGATCATGCTGAGCGTCTTGAAGATCACGCGATCGCGAATCGTCGCATCGCCCTGATCGAGGCCGAGCGCGAGCCCTTCGCGATACAGAACCTCGTTGTCGAGCCACACACGCCGCAGCGCGTAGAGCTCGTCCGCGCTTGGCTCGTGGCCGCGCGCTTGTTTGAACACTTCGATGGCATGGGCGTCGACTTGTGCGTCGACGACGATCGTGTGCGGATCGCTTTCGCGCGCGGCGAGGAAGTGATCCGCCGCGAACAGCACGCCGCCGAGCAGGATGAAATGCAGCAGCGGCTCGCGCAGCCATTCGGGCGCGCGCAGGCGGCGCGGATGGTCGTCGGATGCGAGGTTTGATTCGAGGAGCGCGGTTGACATACGGGTTGGGGATGGGAGAGCGCCGCGCTTTTGGGGAGCGCGGCGCGGGGGTTGAGACCCTCACCCCGGCCCTCTCCCGCAAGCGGAAGAGGGAGGCGGAGGGAGATGCGGACCCTCACCCCGGCCCTCTCCCGCAAGCGGGAGAGGGAGGGAGAGCGACAGAGCGCGGTTACTTCACGCCGGCGACGAGCGTCGATTTCTCGACTTCGATGAAGATCGGATTGCTGTAGAACCACAGATCCGACCACGCCGCGACGTCGTAGGCCACGTACTTGTCGCCGTTGATCGTCGGCAAGTGCGCGGGACAGCCGTCGATCGACGCGCCCGTGTACAAGGTGCCGTTCGCCGGGATGTTCGTCCCGACGGTCGTGCACTTGATCCGCAGGTTCGCACCGGCGGGAAGGCCGTCCGTGCCGCCCGGCAGCGTCGGATTCACGGCCGCCGCGTTCGTCCACAGATCCGGCAGCGGATTGCCGTCGGCATCGGTTTCGAACGGCACGGACGCCGGCATGTTCGTGCCGCGCAGGCGCACGTACTGCGACTTCGTCAGATCGTTCAGGCGGAACGTCATGATCTTGTATTGACGGTCGCCGGGGAACGACTTCCAGTTCGCATCGCTGAACGTGCGGATCACCGCCGCGCTCGTGTTCTTTGCCGCCGCCGGCACGTTGTCGAGAGTCGGATTCGTGATCCAGTCGTTCGGCCACTGGCCCGCGTAATCCGGTGCGCCCGGCTTCTTGTAGCCCGTCACGAGGCCGCGGATCACATCGACGTGATCGAGCACGGGCTTGTTGATCGGCTGAGTCGTGCCGACTTGCAACAGCGAGGGATTCGGGAACGTGTACGGCGAATAGTTCGTGCCGGACGGATCGCGCACGACGATCGCCACGACCACATCCTGGCCCGGACGCACGACGAGCTTCTCGCCCATCGTCGCGCACTTCGCATCGAGATCGACATCCGTGCCCTGCTTCGCCGCGACGAGCGCGGCCGTCTCGACGAGCGCATTGCCGATCGGATTCGCGATGCGCGTGTCCGTGCACGCGACGAACGCGAGGCGATCGATGAGTTGGCCGCTCGAGGTCCAGCTGTTGCCGCTGCGCAGACCATCGACGATCGCCTGCGGCGTGAGCACCTTGTCCTTTTGCGACCAATGCCGGCCCTTGCCGTCGTCATCGCGAACCATCACGTAGTCGCGCTGATATTCGCCGGGATAGAAGTCCTGCGACGAACGCCGATCGTCGGCGCCGAACATGCCGCGGTTGTGCCAGTCGGAGCTCGCGAAGAACCAGAAATTGCGTCCTTCGCCCAACAGCGCATCCCACACGCCGCCGACCTGCGCGCCGTAGACGCCCGTGCCGCCCCACGTCGTGCCGCCGACCGAGTCGACATTGCCGAGCGTGCCGCCGAAGTTGTTGCGGCGAACGGTGTATTCGCCGCGCGCATCGGAGGCGCCGTGACCGGGCTGCGTCTCGAAGCCGAAGGCGACCGTCGGCGCCGCATTGTTGAAGTTGCGCAGATGCTCGATGTTGAAGCCGTTGTTGCCGTTCGGATTGAACGGCCCGGCGCGCTCGAGATGCGCAGGAACGTAGTAGCTCGCCTGCGGATGATGCTGTGCGAGCCACTTCATCGCCTCGACCGTCTTGGCGTGGCCGCGCTCGCCCGTACCGGCGCCGCCCGCGGGCATGAGCTTCTGCGCCTGCATGTTCCAGCTCGGATCGCTTTCGTTGAGGCTGCCGTTCACCGCGCAATTCCAGTTGTTGCCGATCGTGCTGCCGACGGTCGTGTTGCCGCGGCTCGTGTCGGTGTCGCCGCGATCGAAGCAGTACGACCACTGGCTCAATGCGGTCGCATCACCGAGCGGCGAATAGCCGGGCTTCTTCGGCAGCTTCTGCTTGTAGATCGAGGCCGGCAGCTGGCCCGTGATGACGGACATCGAGGTGTGCTCGTGGCCGGCAACGACGGACTCCATGCCCATGAAGACGGGCACGCCTTTCAGGGCCGAGAGGTATTCCACCAGCGGATACTGGAATTCCTGAATCGACTGCCAGCGCCACATCACCTGGTTCGGCGGATTGCCCGACACCAGGCCCTTCGGCTGCACGGGCGGATTCGTGTTCTGCCAGCTCGTCGTCGGGCCTTGAATCGTCGTGCCGTCCGCGGAGCGCACGAGCGGATAGGCGGGTGTTGCGAGCGTCGCATCTTCGGCGAGCGTGCAATTGCGATTGCCGTTGCCGCCGTGACCGGCCTGCACGAACCAATCGAGGCCCCACGGCGTGTCCTGTTTGTCCGTCGCCTTCTTGACGAGCTTCTGCATCGAGATGGAGCCGTCCGAGCACGTGGTGTGATTGTGGAAGTCGCCGGTGACGTACGTACCTTGCGATTTGCCGTTGCCGTGCTCACTGCCATGGCCATTGCCATGACCATGACCGTTGTCATGACCGTTGTCGTGACCGTGATCGTTGTCGCGGCCATGACCATTGCCGTTACCGTTGGCATGCGCAGCGCTCATGGCGGCGGCGCCGAGCACCGCTGCGACGACCAGCGCAATGCGATGATTCTTGGATTCAGCTCTCATCGGGCGAAGTTCCTCTGTGTTTGTGGCGGACGGATCGAATCGTGCGTGCCCGTCTCATTCGTGCCTGGCCCTCTCCCTGAGCGTGAGCGAAATGCGCGAGCACAGCCCCTTCTTCGTTCGTGGCGCGCAGCCTAGGAGTCGTGTGTGACCGATGCGTGACGAATTGATGATGTCGATGTTCGTGTCAGCGCACGCCGTCGTCCCGACGAAAGTCGGGACCGCAACTGGCACCGTCCCGAATGCGGTCCCGACTTGCGTCGGGACGACGGGAGCGAGCGTCACACAGTTGTCGCACGCCATCCTTAAAGTGCCGCGCACGGCCCGCAGCGCCGCGCACCCACGAACTCAACCACCGAAACACACATGCACGAAGTCATCGGGCTCTTCCCCACGCCGTTCATGCGAGCGCCGGGAACCCTCGGCCCTACCTTGGTCGCGGGGCTCATCGAGCATTTCAGCCGCAGCGTCGAGCTTCCGAACAACGCTTCGCCCAACCTCAGTCACACGGCGATGCTGCGGCCGAGCGACAGTCCGCTGCTGATCGAAGCGGCGTCGCTGCTCACGCCGTTACTCGCCGAGTTCGGCGCGGTGATGTTCGGAGAGCGGCTCGGCTGGTCGCTCAAGGAAATGTGGGTGAACGTGCTCGACCAGGGCGGGCGGCAGGCGATGCACAATCATGCGAACAGCTTCATCTCGGGCGTCGTGTACCTGACGCGCGTGCATCCCGATGCGCGCACCGTGTTCATGAAGGCGCCGGGCGGAATCGATTTCGCATTCAAGAACGATCATGCCGGCGTGACGACGGGCCCGTTCAACGCGGATAAATGGATCAGCCCGGCGCCCGAACCCGGAGACGTCGTGCTGTTCCCGAGCTACATGATGCACGCCGTCCCCGGCAATCCCGGCGAGCGCCGCATCACGATGGCGTTCAATGCCATTCCAACCCACCTCGACTCGTGGGGTTACCGCATCGCCTTCACCGGTTGATGACGAGCGTGATCTCCACGGCGGCGGGGACCGAGCACTCGGTGGCGTCCACGAGCGCGCGTCACTCGGCGCTCGTCCTGATGATCGCCTCGGGCTTTGCCGGCCTTGGTTATCAAATCGTCTGGACCCAGCAGAGCGCGCTGTGGCTCGGACATGAAACGGCCGCGATTCTGGCTGTCGTCGCGGCCTTCTTCGGCGGCATCGCGCTCGGATCCTTCGTGCTGAGCGCACGCATCGATCGCAGCACTCGCCCTGCGCGCTGGTACGCCGGTTGCGAGGCGGTGATCGGCATCTGGAGCCTCGCGCTCGCGGCCTTGATGAATCCCTCCGCCCGCCTGCTGCTGCGCGCCATCGGCGATCAGCCCTCGCCTTTCCACCATTGGCTCATCGCGTTCGGCGGCACGTTCCTGCTTCTGCTGCCTGCAACGGCTTCGATGGGCGCAACGCTGCCGGCCATGGAACGTCTGCTCGCAGGCCTGCGTCGCGACGGCAGTCCCATCGCACTGCTCTATGCCGCGAATACGTTCGGCGCCGTGCTCGGCACGCTTGGCGCTGCGTTCGTGCTCGCGCCGATGTTCGGATTCACGGCGACCGCGGCGATATGTGCTTGCTTGAATCTGATCTGCGCCGTTGCGGCGTTCGCGATCCTCCCGAGGTCGAGCACACCCGTCGTGGCGCCGATGGTCACGCAGTCGCGCGAGCATCTGCGCACATTGGCCGCGACCGGCTTCCTCGGCATCGGCTACGAAGTTCTCGTCGTGCGCGTCTTGAGCCAGGTCGCAGAGAACACCGTTTACACCTTCGCACTGCTGCTGGCGGTCTATCTGATCGGCACCGCGCTCGGCGCGGCGGGTTACAACCGCTGGCGTCGATCGCGCAGCGCTGACGCCACGCGGGATCAACTGCTGCACGCACAAACGCTCACCTGTCTGCTTGGCATCCTCGCGCTCGCATTCGCAGACGTGCTCAAGCACACCGTCACGCATTTTCTCGGTAATACGATGTCAGCCGCACTGGCTGCGGAAACGACGCTCGCCCTCGCCGCGTTCCTCCTGCCTACGTTCGTCATGGGCGCACTGTTCAGTCACCTGGTCACTGCCGCACGAGCAAGCGGAATCGATTTCGGACGCGCGCTCGGCGTGAATACGTTGGGTGCAGCGCTAGCGCCGATCGTGTTCGGGGTGCTTGCGCTGCCAATGTTCGGAGCGCGGCCTGCGCTCCTCATCGTGGCCGCTGGCTATCTCGCGCTGGTTTCATCTCACGCGTGGCGTACCACGCCGCACTGGTCGATTGCCGGCGCCATTGCCGCGATGGCGATCTGGTCGCCGACGCTTGCGCTCGTCACGATGCCGGAAGGCGCGCGGCTCGTGAGCCACATCGAAGGCGCCGGCGCGACGGTCAGCGTCATCGAGGATCGAAACGGCGTGCGCACTCTGCACATCAACAACCGTCAGCAGGAAGGCAGCAACATCACGCTGATCGCCGACGGCCGGCAGGCGCTGCTGCCGATCCTCTTGCATCCCCATCCGCGGAAGGCCCTGTTTCTCGGCCTGGGTACCGGCATCACTGCACGTTCGGCGGCAGAAGATCCGTCGCTGCACGTCGATGCGGTCGAATTGCTGCCGGAGGTCATCGACGCGTCCGCCCGATTCACCGACGCGTTCGAGGCGAACAATCCGCGCTTTCGCGTGCTCGCCGCCGACTCGCGTCGATTCGTGCGCACGGCGCGCGAGCACTATGACGTGATCGTCGCGGACAACTTCCACCCCGCGCGCAGCGGCTCGGGCTCGCTCTATACGATCGAGCATTTCGCAGCCGTTCGGGATCGACTCGCCCCGAGCGGCCTCTTCTGCCAATGGCTGCCGCTGCATCAGATGGATCTCGCCACGCTGCGCAGCATCGTTCGCAGCTTTCTGCACGAGTATCCGAATGCGTGGGCGATGCTCGCGACGAACAGCCTGGATACTCCGATCATCGGCCTGGTGGCACGCGAAGGCAACGCACGCTTCGATGTCCCGGCCATTCGCAGTCGCATCGACGCGGCGCGCATACCGCTGCGCGCCGCCGACTTCGGAATTCCGGATGAGCTTGCGCTGCTCGGGAGCTTCGTCGCAGGACCTGCCGCGCTGTCACGGTTTGCGGCCGATGCGCCGCTCAATACCGACGACCATCCAGTCATCATGTATTCAGCGCCGCACATCACCTACGCGCCCGACTCCTTGCCGCGAGATCGCTTGATCACGCTGATCGATGCGCTCGGGCTCGAGGCTCACGAGCTGCTCGCAAGCGCCGATGATGGCGAACTGAATCGGCGCCTCGCCGCGTATTGGAACGCACGCAACCGCTTCCTCGAAGCCGGTCGCAGGATTCAGCCGACGACCGACGTGACCCGCATGCTCGCGCAGGTACGCGAGCCGCTGCTCGAAGTGCTGCGCATCAGCCCGGAGTTCCGGCCGGCTTACGATCCGCTCCTGCGCATGGCAATGGATCTCGCGCGCAGCGATGCCGCCGATGCTCGCACGCTTCTACAGGAGCTCGCGCGAGCTCAACCGGCGCGCACCGAAGCGCCGCAAGCCTTGCAGGCGCTTCCCTGAGCACCCTCGCCAACGCCGGATCGCATCAAAGCACCGTCAGAGAATCCGCACCGACGGGCATCGCGCCCAGGCACGATTGCAAACCATCGTGCTTCGATGGACAGTGCCGCATCGAAATGTGGAGTTCGGCATGACGGCAAAGTGGGTGTTCAGACAGCTCTTCGACCAGCCTTCCGGGACGTATACCTACCTGCTCGGTGATCCGGACACGCGCCAGGCGGTTCTCATCGATTCGGTGTACGAGCAGCACGAGCGCGACGCGTCGCTGATCCGTGAGCTGCAGTTGCAGCTGCTCTTTTGTATCGAAACGCACTGCCATGCCGATCACGTGACGGGCGCCTGGCTCATGCGTCACGCATTGGGCTCGAAGATCGCTGCGTCCGAGAAGTCGTGCATCGCGACGCTCGATCTCGTGCTGCACGACGGCGATTCGATCGCATTCGGCCGGCGCTCGTTGAAGGTGCTGGAAACGCCCGGCCACACCAGTGGCTGCATCAGCCTCGTGCTCGATGATCACTCGATGGTCTTCACGGGCGATTGCCTGTTGATCCGCGGCTGCGGCCGCACGGACTTCCAGCAAGGATCGGCGCGCACCCTCTTCCATTCGATTCAGGAGAAACTCTTTGCGCTCGCCGACGACTGCATCGTCTATCCGGCGCACGATTACGCCGGCCGCACCTCGAGCACGATCGGCGAGGAGCGGCGCCTCAATCCCAGGATCGGCGGCGAGGCGAACGAAACGGACTTCGTCGGCTATCTCGACAACATGCGCCTGCCGCATCCGAAGCAACTGGACATCGCAGTACCGGCGAATCTGCAGGCCGGCCGCCCGACCGACGATCGCATTCCGAAGCCGCCCGCCTGGGCGCCCGTCATCACGACATACGGCGGCGTGCTGGAAATCTCACCGCAATGGGTCGCGGCGCATGCGAAGGACGTGCACATTCTCGATGTACGCACGCGGCACGAAACGACGGAAGAAGGCACGCGCATCCGAGACGCACAGCTCATCCCGATCGACGAGCTGCGCGAGCGCTTGGATCAAGTACCGAAGGACAAGCCGGTGATGACGATCTGCCGCTCGGGCAAGCGCTCGGTGTTGGCGTTCACGATCTTGCGGGCGGCAGGATGGAACGAGGTGGCGAATATCAGCGGCGGCTTGTTGCGATGGCAGGCGGAGGGGTTGCCGACGGAGCACGCCAGCTGAGCCCTCCGCCCTCGCCTCAGAAGTTCATCGTCACCGACGCGGAAATGCTGGTGCCGACGTCGTACCGGTTGAAGTACACGACGTTGCCGCCGCGCTCCTGAAACTCCTCGTAGTCCTGCCCGAGGATGTTGCGCACCTCCAGCTTCGTTTCCAGATCGGTGCCGAACAGCGTCAGCGCCTGGCGCGCGACGAAATCGACGCGCCAGCCCGGCGACTCGTAGATATCCGGCAAGCCTGCCGGACCGCGGCTGGTCACGCGATCGCTCGCGTAGGACACCAGGATCGTCTGCTGCGACAACCGACCGGGATTCTCGAGCCCGAACTGCAAATTGACGAGATGATCCGACTGGCCCGTGAGCTGGCTGCCATCCGTGAAGAAGTTGCTTGCCGGCTGCGTCGCCGTGCCGAACACACGCACCGTATCGCCGGCATCGACGTGGATCTTCGAGTCCGTGTAGGTGTAGTTGCCGATCACGACCGCACGCCGGGCGCCGAGGAACGCGCCCGAGAACCATTCATCGAGCGGGAAATACTTCTGTACTTCGAGCTCCGCGCCATACAGCACGGCTTCCGGGGCATTCGCGAAGCTGGTTTCCGGCGTGTTCTCGTTGAAGCCGGTGAATGCCTCGATCGGCTTGTCGATCGTCTTGTAGAACCCCGCGACCGAGAAGCGCTGATCGGGCGCGAAATACCACTCGTAGCGCGCTTCCGCATTCACGAACTCGCTGTCCGTCAGCAGCGGATTGCCGCGATAGACCCGATTCGCTTCCGGATCGAAGTATTGCTGGAACATCAGCTCGCGAAACTGCGGCCGCGCAACCGTCTTCGAGGCGTTGAAGCGCAGCTGCATGTCGTCGCGGAACTTGTACGTCAGGGTTGCCGCCGGCAGCACGTAGTCGTTCTCGAGGCTGGTCGAGGCACCCGAGTTCGTGAGCACATTGAATACCTGCAGCGGGCTCACTTCCTGCTCGCCACGCTCATACCGGGCGCCGATGCTGAGCTCTAGTCCATCAGCGAGCTCCGACTGAGCCTGCGCATACGCCGCCTTCGTGCGCAGCTGGGCCGTGAACGCCGGGTCGGTTTCCGTCGTCTCGACCATGCCGATGTCGTAGAAGTCGATGACGGCAGCGCTCAGGAGATAGTCCGGCCGGAACATCCCCACCGCCGTCGGGAACGACGACGGCGCGACGATCTGAAATGCACGCCGCGTGGAGTCGCGCTGCGTGTCGGTGACGTCGAGACCGGCCGAAAGCGACAGTCTCGGCAGCACCTGCGCGGTGACATCGACGCCGCCCGACAACAGATCCTCTTGCAGATCCGAGAACGCGATCTCGGCATAACCCGTCTGACCATTGTCCAGCCGGTTGACGAAATAGGCTCCGTAAGGGCTCGCCGCAATGTTCGTGCGCACGTAGCCGATGCCCAGCTCGTAGGGAGCTTCGCGCTTCGACGTGGAATAAGAGGCGCGCGCGCTGACCCTGACCGGATCGAAGTTGAATCCGCCCGTCAGCTGCGTGCTCAGCAGCTCGCGCTCGTACCAGCCGGTCGTCTGATTCAGGTAGTCCGCGCCCGGACGCGTGTTGTTCTGCTTGCCTTCGGCGAGGCTCGTGCGCTTCAGCGTGTCGTGGATGTACAGATTCGTCCAGCGCAGCGTGTTGCCGTCGCCGAACTCATAGCCGAATCCCAACAACGCGTTCGCGACCGCGTGATTCTCGGTCGCAACGCTGCGGAAATCCTTGTCGATGACGGACAGATCGGCGCTGCCCGGCGTCTGCTCGATATTGTCGCGAGTGCGCCAGCCGTTGCTGAATCCAGCCGTCGCGATGACGCCCAGATTCGAATCGCCGAGCTGCCACGTATTGCCGGCCGTGATGTTGCCGGAGAAATTCGGCGGAATGTCCTTGTCCTTCTGGACCAGGCCATTGTTCCGGTTGACGAGCTGGCTCGCGATCGCACCAGTGTCCACCGTGCCCGCGCTCATGCGTTGCCGGCTCGCGAAAAACGCCGCGAGCGCGGACGGCGTGTCGCGATTGCCATAGCCCGTCCAGTCGTACTTGGTGCCGTAGTAGTCGTAACCGAGCTGGCCCGTGGTTTCGGTGTCACCGCTCATGCCGACATTCACGTCGAGAAACGGCTGCGTGGGAATCGCGAGCGTCGTGAGGTTGATCACGCCGCCGCCGAACTCGCCCTGGAAGTTCGGCGAATAGGTCTTCTGTACCAGCGAAGAGGCGACGACGTCCGTCGGGAAGAGGTTCAGCGGCACGGCGCGGCGCATCGGCTCGGGGCTCGGCAGCGGCGAGCCGTTGAGCAGCGCAAGCGAGTAACGATCGCCGAGGCCGCGCACGTAGACGAATCCGTCGCCGACGACGCTGAGGCCCGTCACGCGCCCGAGCGCGCCGGCGATATCGCCTTCACCCGTTCTGGCAATGTCTTCGTTCGACAGCACCGTGATGACTTGCGTCGTTTCCCGCTGCACGTCGATCACCCGGCGGCCGACGACCGTGACGGTGGGAACGCCGCCCGGCATCGCGACATCCACCGACTGATCCGCCGAAGCTGCCGCTTCCGTCGCGGAGCTCTTCGCGTCCTGCGGCCGAGAACCGTCGACTTCGACGGGCGTCTGCGCCAAGGCCTGAGTGGAAAGCGCGGTCGCTGCGAGCACCATGCCCCACGTGCGTCGATTGGCCATATGTAGTCTCTCTCGCGTATTCGATATTCAAACTGGATGCGGCGGGCGCGATGCGTGTGATCGCAACCCGCCGCAGTGAGCGCCCGTTGTCAGTCAGCGAGCGACGGCAGCGACGTGCAGGCCGAGCTCGTCGAACCGAAGTTCGCGGCCGCCGAGTTGCAGGTCCAGCCCGCATACCAGGTGTCGTTCGCGTCCTTGACCGCGCCGATGTAGTTCGTCGTATCGAACGCGGGGTCCTTCGACTTCGGATCGATCGCGGTCACGCCCGCTTCGTTCGCGCCATTGACGAACGTGTTGGTGAGCGACGCCGTGAACGAGGCGTTCACGTTCGTGTTCGTGCTTGCGTTGAACGCGTCGGCGACCTGCTGCGCCGTGAGGCCGCCGGAGCCGGTGAACTGAGCGCCGGCAGCACACTGCATGACGACGGACTGGAACTCGGGCGGGCCGACCTTGTCGGTCGCGGGATCGGCCGTCAGGATGTTCGCGCCGTTGTAGCGCAGGCATGCGATCGGGCTCGTCACGACGCCGTTCACGAGCGTCGCGTCCGCCTTGCCGCGGAACAGCATGGCAGCGAGGTTCGCCGTGCCCGAATTGCGATGCACGAACGTGAAGTTCGCGATCTTCATGTGCGTGCGCGGCGCCTGGTCTTCGGTCGTGCCCGCGGAGTCGAGCTCGATGATCGAGTCGCCCGAGGTGCCCGAGCTCTTCTGAACCGCGATCACGTACTGCAGCGTGCCCTTGTAGCCGACGTCGAGATCGATGCTGTCGTCATCCGCGCCGGTCACGACGATGCGGCGCATGTGCACGCGGCCGCCGAAGTTCTCGAAGCCGTCGTCCGAGCTGTTGTGCATCTGAATGTTGCTGATCGTCGTGCCGCTGCCGACGCCTTCGAGCGTCAGCGCCTGCAGCTCGTTGTTGTTCGAGAGCACGTAGCCGGAATAGCGGATCTGCACATAGCGCAGCGTGCCGCTGTTGTCGTTGTTGGTTGCGTCGCCGCCGCCGTAGTACGCCTGATCCACCGAGCCTTCGGTCTGACGCTCGCACGTGACCGAGCCCGGAGGCGCCGCGGGCGCAACCGTGCAGTCCGTCACCTGTGCGCGGCCCATCAGCACGACGCCGCCCCATTGACCTTGCGAGTCATCGGTTGCCGTGCCTTCCACGTTCTCGTGGCTCGTGAAAATGATCGGGCGCTGCGCAGTGCCGACGGCATTGATGCGATTGCCGCGATTGACCGCGAGCCAGGAGGTGCCGGTCTTCGCGAAGATCACCACGCCCGGCTGGATCGTCAGAGTGACCGGCGTCTCGCCGGGTTGCGGCACGGCGCCGCGATCGGTGCCGACGTTGACACGTCCATCGAGCGCGTAGAGCACGCCCGCGACGCGCGGCAGGTTCACGCTGCGCACGATCTCGTTCGGCAGCGCGCAGACGCGATAGGTGCCGGTCGGGCCGGTGATCGTTCCGTCGTCACGCAGCGGCGGATCATTGTTATCCGCAATCGCCGGACAGCTCGCTGCGGGTTGTACGCCGGTCGGGTTCTCGCCCGGATCCGGATCGGGATCCGTGCCGGTCGGAGGCGGATTGTTGATCGTGATGTCGCCACCGCTGCCCGCGGAAGAAATCTCGTCCGCACCACAGCCCGCAAGAGCCACGGCCACGGCACTCGCAATCAACCAACGGAAAGTTCTCATCTATGTCGCTCCAGAAACCACGCCAGGAAAAAACCTGCGCGAAGTCTGGGGAGCGAACTTTGCAGTTATGCGACTGACATGTTGCAGTTCTATTTCTTACGCTCGCTGCGGCGCGCAACGATCATGACAAGCAGGCAACGAAGCGCTGCGCTCGAGCGCAGCAAGCTCGACCCAGGAGGCCGCGTGCGCTACAGGGAAATTTCGGCGGGTGCTTTGCGCGGCGCGGCATTCAGCTCGGAACGCTGCACGATGCGCGAAGCAGGAAAGTGACAGGTGAACGTGCTGCCGCGCCCAAGCGCGCTATCGATCGTCAACGTTCCGTCATGGAGCTGCAATGCATGCTTGACGATGGCAAGGCCGAGGCCGGAGCCGCCCATTTCGCGCGCGCGGCCTGAGTCCACGCGATAGAAACGTTCGGTCAGACGCGGGATGTGCTCGGGCGCGATTCCTACGCCCGTGTCGCGCACGGAGATGTGCGCACCGGCAGCGTCCGTCCACCAGCGCAGCTCGATCTCGCCCTCGCGCGGCGTGTACTTCACCGCATTGGTGACGAGATTCGAAACGATCGAATGCAGCTCGGATTCCGAGCCGCGCAGCAGCGCATCGCTCTCGAGCGTCAACGTGATCTTGCGCGGGCGTGCCTCGAGCGCGGTCACTTCCCTGCGCAGCAGCGACAGCATGCCGCCGACGTCCACGGGCGCTTCCTGCAGTGCCTTCTGACCCGATTCGAGCTTCGACAGTTCGAGCAGGTCGTTGATGATCGTGCTCATGCGCTCGGCCTGACGGCGCATCTCCTGCACCGGCGAGCTCCAGGTCGGGTCGAGCTTCTCGTCGTCCGCGAGCGCATCGAGATATCCGTTGATCACCGTGAGCGGCGAGCGCAGCTCATGCGAGGCGTTCGCGACGAAATCCTTGCGCAGCGCCTCGAGCTGCACTTCGCGGCTCACATCGCGAACGATCAGGAGCTGCCGCTCGGCCTCGCCCGTGCGCACGATGCTGAACGACAGCCAACGATTGCTGTCGCCCGGCTCGAATACGACGACGCCTTCTTCGGGCAGCCCCGTGTTCAAGTATTCGATGAAGCTCGGATGGCGGATGAGGTTCTCGACGCGGATCCCGAAATCGCGCTTGCGCCTGAGGTGCAGCCAGCTTGCGGCGCGCGGATTGAACCAGATGATCTCGTGCTCGGCGCCGAGCAGGATCGCGCCTTCAGGCATCGCGGTCGTCAGGCGCCGGAACTCGCGCAACAGACCGGTGACTTGCAGTTTGTGGTGCTGCTTGCGGCGGTAGATGCGATCGATGATCGCGACGAGCTCGCCCCAGGCGCCGTCGATGTCGGGAGGATTCTCGAGCCGCCGATGGCGCACCCAGCGATCGACGTAGAGGAAGTTGCGCAGCTGGATCGCAAGGATCACCGCGAGCACCAGCGCGAGCACCGTCCCGACGCGCCCGAGCATGAGGCCGACGAGCCAGGCCGCGAACAGCGCGATGCCGATTCGAGTGAGCGCCTTCCAGCCGGCCGGAGATATGCCGCGCAGGAACTTCAACCCTTACTCCGCGCGAGTGGAGAACCGATAGCCGGAGCCGCGAACGGTTTGAATGAATCGGTCATAACTGAAAGCTTCGAGCGCCTTGCGCAACCGGCGGATGTGCACATCGACCGTGCGCTCCTCGACGTAGACGTTGCCGCCCCAGACGCGGTCGAGCAGCTGGGCGCGACTGTACACCCGTTCGGCGTGGGTCATGAAGAACGACAGCAGCCGATATTCGGTCGGGCCGAGCTGAATCGTGTTTTCCCCGACAGTCACGCGATGGCTCGCGGCATCGAGCACGAGGCCGTCCGCCTCGATCACCTCTTCGCCGTGGCCGTTCGACGAGCGGCGCAGCACCGCATTGATGCGTGCGAGCAGCTCGCGCGGAGAGAACGGCTTCGTGACGTAGTCGTCGGCGCCGCCGTCGAGGCCCATGACCTTGTCCTGCTCCTCGGCGCGAGCGGTCAGCATGATGACGGGGACGTCCTGGGTTTCCTTGTCGCGCTTCAACGCGCGGGTGAGCTCGAGGCCGCTCATGTCCGGCAGCATCCAGTCGACGAGCACGAGATCCGGCCGCTGATTCGCGATGCTCGCGCGCGCGGTGCTCACATCCTGCGCTTCGCGAACCTCGAAGCCGCTGCGGCGCAGGCCGAATGCAATCATTTCACGAATCGGCCGCTCGTCTTCGACGATGAGAATTTGCTTCGCTGTCATGTTGCTTCGCGGGTGATCGCATGACCACCGCATCGCCAGTTTCTTGCCTTCATTTCCGAAACATTACAGCAACGGATTATTACAGCCCGATGAATCAGGACGATGCTGCGGGATTCCACGAGCGGGTGTCACTCCGGTTTCACAAATGTGACCTGGTCGCGTAAATAGACCGGCTGCGCATCGAAGGCGGAGCCGCCCCGCCCCTCCTGCAATTCGCGCTCGCCGAGTAGGAGGATGTCGCGCGCACGCGGCAACGCCACGATCTGCGGGATTGCCTCGAAGCGTGCGGCGAGCGCGGGATACGCAGCCGCCGCAGTACCCGCAAGCACATCAATCGGCTCCGATGGCGCGACGGCTTCCGGTGCACTGAGCTGCTCCGGGCTCGACGCTCGCACGAGGCCATTCGGATCCCGCTCGAAGCAGCCCCAATAGACCTCGTTCATGCGCGCATCCATGCACACGAGGATGCGCGCGCCGTTCGCGACGACCTGTTGTGCAACGGCAGCAAGGTTCGAGACACCAGCCGTCGGCAGCTGCGCGCCGAACGCGAGCCCCTGCACGACCCCGATCGCGATTCGCACGCCCGTGAAGGCGCCAGGCCCGCGGCCGTACGCGATGCCCGCAAGGTCCTGGAGACGCGCCCCGCCTTCTTTCAGGACTTCGTCGACCATCGAGAGCACGATGTCGGCGTGGCCGCGTGGCGTGTCGACGCTGCGCTCGATCCAGCGATCGGCGATGCGTGCGGCCACGGAACAGCGTTCGGTCGCGGTGTCGATCGCGAGCAGGTTCATCAGGAATCCCAATCGAGCTCGGCGGCGAGCGAGGGTCGAGTGACGACGATGCCGACTTCCGCGAGCTTGTCTTTCAGGAATGCACACACGTCGGCAAGACGATCCGTGCGCGGCATCGGCGGCAGGCTGTCGAGGAAAATGCGCCCGTAGCCGCGCGAGCGCACGCGCTGATCGCAGAGCATGATGACGCCGAAATCTTCCTGGTCGCGAATCAATCGGCCGACGCCTTGCTTGAGCGTGATCACCGCTTGCGGCACCTGCTCATCGAAGAAGGCGTTGCCGCCCTCGCGCTCGATCGCGGCGAGCCGAGCTTTCAACACGGGATCGTCGGGCATCGCAAACGGCAGCTTGTCGATCACGACGACCGACAATGCCGCGCCCTTCACGTCCACGCCTTCCCAGAAACTGCTCGTGCCGAGCAGCACGGCGTTGCCGAGATCGCGAAAGCGCGTAAGCAGCGCGTCCCGAGGGGCTTCGCCCTGCACGAGGATCGGATACGGCGGCCGCGGCCCGAGACGTCGATACAGAATGTCGGCGGCGTCGCGCAGCGCGCGATGGCTAGTGAACAACAGGAACGCGCGCCCTCCGCTCGCTGCCAGAACGGGCAGCGCGGCGTCGATCACCTGCTGCGTGTGTCGTGACGAGGAAGGCGCATCGAGCCCGCGCGGCAGATACAACAATGCCTGCCGCTCGAAATCGAAGGGACTGCCGAAATGCTCGGTGCGCGCATCCTTGATGCCCACGCGACGCATGAAGTGCGAGAAGTCATTCGCCACCGCGAGCGTCGCCGACGCGCAAATCCACGCGCCCGCGTGTGCGCCGATCAGATTACTGAGCGGTGTCGCGACATCGATCGGCGCATAGTGCAGCGAAAGATTCGTGTTCGACTGCTGCGCCCAGCGCACGCCGGCGGCTTGCCCCGCATCGTGCTCGATGAGCGTACCGATGCGCTCCGCGATTTCGAGCGTGCGGCCGCGAATCGCGACGAGCCCGGAGTGCTCCGTGGAGGCAAGCGCACGAGCGAGATCGTGCAGGGAACGGCGCAGGCGATCGAGAGATTCGAAAGCGGACGCGGGCCAGCGCTCGAGCTCGAGCCTCTCACTCGCGCCGCCGAAAGCGTCTTGCAGCTCCATGAGCTGCCGATCGAGGGTCTGAGCCGCGGCAAGATCGACGTGCGGTGCGCCATTCAACATCTCCGCCGCAAGATCGCGAGCGAGCGCCTGCACCTGGCGGGTCGAGACGACGAAGCCCAAGAACATCGCGGCCACTTCGGGAAGCTGATGCGCCTCGTCGATGACGACGGCGTCGGCGCTCGGCAGCAGATCGCCGAAGCCCTCTTCTTTCAATACGAGGTCGGCCATCAGCAAATGGTGATTGACGACGATGACATCCGCCGCCTGTGCGTCGCGGCGCGCCTGCACGACATGACAGCGGTCGAACGCGCCGCATTGCGGCCCGAGACAGTTGTCGCGGGTCGACGTCACCCAGGGCCACACCGGCGCGGACTCGCTCAGCGAACCGAGCTCGGCAACATCGCCGCGGCGCGTGACGCGCGACCATTCGCGAACCTTCGGCAGCGCCGTCGCGACATCGCGCGCGAGGCCGCGCATCGTCGCTTGTTGCTCGGCAAGCTCCAATCGATGCAGGCACAAATAGTTCGCACGGCCTTTCAGCAGCGCGATTCGAACCGGTCTGCCGAGCGCTCCCGCGACCGTTGGCAGATCGCGCGCGAACAACTGATCCTGCAGCGTGCGCGTGCCGGTCGAGACGACGACGCGCTTGCCAGACAGCAGCGCCGGCACGAGATAGGCAAAGGTCTTGCCCGTGCCTGTTCCTGCTTCCACCACGAGCCGCCCGCGAGTGCGCAGCGCATGATCGACGGCCGCGGCCATGCCGATCTGCTCCTCGCGCATCGTGAAGCCGGGAATTGCGCGAGCGAGCGGCCCGTCCGAGCCGAAAATGTCTTCCCACTCCGGACGCGCGCTCACTGAAAAACCGCCTGGAATCGCGCTAATGCCACCGCGGACGGCGCTAATACATTGCGCAGCTGCCAGCGAATGTGCGTGTAGTCCTGCGGTGTCGCTGGGCGCGTCACGCCGGCAGGCGTGACAACCGTGAGCTCCGCGGCGGGTTTGAATGTCGCGCCCCCATCGGCGGAGAAGGTTATGTCTGCGGATGGGCCCGCGGCCGAGCCCGACACATACGTCGTATTCGCGGGAATACGTTGAATCACGGCCACATCGCGCGCGGGGGCGGTCGTCGGATTGCGGATTT
>Ga0164243_10005179_pt1 | contig 19979 bp, 19 predicted proteins | sample OricompcompostOP_FD_108781 | JGI IMG/M metagenome (GOLD analysis project Ga0164243, IMG submission 108781) | Organic Plus compost microbial communities from Emeryville, California, USA - Original compost - Organic plus compost (OP) | ecosystem: Engineered > Solid waste > Mixed feedstock >... | reverse complement strand
TGACGGCGGGCACGATGCCCAGCAGCATCAGCCGGGGGCGCTCACGCCACAGCCGCATGCCACGGAGCAGGAATCCCGCGCCGCGCCCGAAGCCCATCGGCTGCGTCCCGCGCGTCAAAAGAGCGCCGAGGCGAGCGCCTGCCGGCCCTTGAGGACGCGCGGGTCGTCGTCGCCGACGGCGCTGAACAGCCCGAGGAGGTGCTCGCGGGCGCGGTCGCGCTCCTTGCCGGAGGTACGCCGCACCAGCTCGACGAGCCGCGCGAAGGCGTCCTCGACGTGGCCGCCGAGCATGTCGAGGTCGGCGACCAGGGTCTGCGCGTCGACGTCGTCGGGGTCGGCGGCGGCCGCCGCGCGGGCCGCGTTGAGGTCGACGCCCTGCGTGCGCTGCAGGACCTTGGCCATCGCCAGGCCCGCCGCGGCCTCGTGGTCGGCCGGGTTGGCGTCGACCAGCTTCTGGTACTCCGCCACCGCACGGTCGATGTCGCCCGCGGCGAGCGCCTCCTGGGCCGGGGCGTAGCGCGGGTCGAGCTCCGGCTCGGCGCCCTCGGCCCCCTCGGCGCCGGGTGCCGCGCCGAAGGTGTTGGGCTGGTGGCGGCCGGTGATGCCCTGTGCGGTCAGCTGCTGGGCGAGCTGGTTGAACAGCGCGCGGATGTCGTCGATCGGCGCGGCGCCCGGGATCGGCTGCGTGGCGGGCCGACCGTCGAGCAGCACGAGCATGAGCGGGACGGGGATCTGCGGGAGCTGCATCGCCTGCCCGACGACGCTCGCCAGCTGCGGCACGGCGTCCACGTCGATGGTCGCGGCCAGGAACCGGCCGTCGTACTCGTCGGCGACGGTCGCGACGTCGCGGGCGAGCTGGGCGCTCTCGGGGGACTGCGACGGGGAGGCGAAGACGAGCACCACCGGTGCGGTCATCGACGACTCGAGCACCTTCTGGAAGTTGGCCTCGTCCACGGCCACGGAGTAGGCGGAGGTCGACCCCCCGGCCGGTCCGGCGCCGCCCGCGGGCTGCCCCGGGGCGCCGCCCCCGGCGGGCGGAGTCCGCTTCAGCGCGGACAGGTCGATCGCACCGGGGCGGGAGAACGGCTGCTGCGTCATGGCGGTCATCCTACGAAGCCGGGGAGCAGAGGGGTGCGTGTGGTCGGCGGTCAGGGGCAGCTGGCCGGGAGCCCGTTCGCCGGGCCGGGCGCGGGCGCGCGACCGCCGCGCAGCCAGGCGTCGAAGAAGGGGTCCAGGTCGCGGCCGGCCACCTGGGCGGCGTACGCCTCGAACTGCTCCACGGTCGCGTTGTCGTCGTGGTGGAGCGCGACCCAGCCGCGGAGCAGGTCGCCGAAGGCGGGCTCGCCGATGACCGTGCGGAGCGCGGCGAGCACCATCGCGCCGCGGTCGTAGACGGCAGCGTGGAAGACGCGGTCGCGCCCCGGGTCGGAGAGGTCCAGCCGCCAGAACTCCGAGTCCGGGGTGCGGCAGGTGCGCGCCCACATCCGCGCCAGATACGCAGCGACGCTCTCGCCGCCGTGCGCAGCGGCGTACTCCGCCTCGAGATAGGTCGCGAAGCCCTCGTTGAGCCAGATGTCGCGCCACCGCTGGACCGCGACGCTGTCGCCGAACCACTGGTGGGCCAGCTCGTGGACGACGACGCCCGGATAGATCCAGCTCCCGTACGTCGGCCGGGACTGGTTCTCGAGCGCGAAGCCCACGTCGAGTCCGGTCACCAGGCCGCCCGTGGTGGCGAACGGGTAGGGCCCCAGCCGCGTCTGCAGCCAGTCGGTCACTTCGGCGGTGCGGCCGAGGACGGCGCGGACGTGACGGCGCATCGACGGGGCGACGCCGCGCGAGACGGCGTTGTAGTAGGGGATCCCGGCGCCGGACACCCCGCGGTCCACGACGAAGCGGCCGGCGGCGAAGAACGCGAGATAGGTGGCCATCGGGTCGGCCATGCGCCAGTGCGTGGTCGCCCGGCCGTGCCGGACGGTGCGGCCCACGCGGACGCCGTTGCCGACGACCTGCTTGCCCTTCGGGACGGTCACCCGGACGTCGAAGGTGGCCTTGTCGCTCGGGTGGTCGTTGGAGGGGAACCACCACGGCGCCATGTGCGGCTGGTTCATCGCGACGACCTCGGAGCGGCTCGCGAGCCAGTTGCGCTCGCCGGCGTAGCCGTGTGCGGCCGGCCGGCCGGCGTACCGCACGACCACCCGGAACCGGGCACCGGCGGACAGCGGCCGCTTCGGCACCACCCGCAACTCGTGCCTGCCGGCCTTGCGGAAGCGGGCCCGGCGGCCGTCGACGCGCACCGACGTCGCGGGCAGCAGCAGGTCGAGCGAGAGGCTGCGCAGGTCGGTCAGCGCGGTCATCGTGATCGCGGTGCGCCCGCGCAAGCGCCCGCTGGCGAAGTCGTAGCGCACGCGGATGTCGTAGTGCTGCGCGTCCGTGCCGCCGTTGCCGTCCTTGGGCCAGTAGGGATCGGGGCCCCGGCCGGACCCGTCGACGGCCACCCCGCTCGCCACCGCGGAAGCGGCGACGGCCTCGGGCCGATCGGCCTGCGCGACCGGGAGACCGGACGCAGTCGCCAGGCCGGGCAGGCACAGCAGGAGCGGGAGGACGACGAGGCGGCGCACCGGGTCAATCTACGCCGCGGATATTCGGTTGCGGAGCCGATCCCCGAGGCCCCAGGCTGGACGCACCCGTCCGCGACGTCCGCGGACCCGTCGAGAGGAGCGTGACATGTCGATCGCTGTCGCCGGACTGTCCTCAGCCCGCACCCTCTCGACCTTCAGGAACCATCTTGTCCCAGGAGAACCCCTCCCCTGCTGACCTCGGCACCGCCGATCTCGACCCGCGCTTCGTCTTCGAGTTCACCGCCTACGACGACCTCGACGACGGCCAACGCTGGTCCACCTGGCTCGACGTCGAGCCGCTGTGTCGCGGCCCCGAGCCGCGCCCCGACTGGGTCGTGACCTCCCAAGGCGCGATCGACACCGAGCTCGGCATCCTCAAGACCGGCAAGGAGGCCGACGTCTTCCTCCTCGACCGGTCCGATCCGCACGACCCCGCGCAGAGCGTCGTGATGGCCGCGAAGCGCTACCGCTCCCCCGAGCACCGCAGCTTCCACCGATCGGCCGTCTACACCGAGGGCCGCAGCATGCGGCGCTCGCGCGACGAGCGTGCGATCAAGCGCAAGAGCACGTTCGGCCGCGAGGTCGCCGCTGCCGAGTGGGCGGTGTCGGAGTGGACCGCGCTCAACCGCTGCTGGTCGCTCGGCCTGCCGGTGCCCTACCCGGTGCAGATCGACGGCACCGAGATCCTCATGGAGTGGATCACGGTCGACGGGCAGAGCGCACCCCGCCTCGCCCAGACCCGACCGGACCCGGCGCTGCTGGCGTCGTACTTCGACCAGCTGCGCGAGGCGATGGTCACGCTCGCCCGAGCGGGCCTGGTCCACGGCGACCTGTCGCCCTACAACGTCCTCGCGGCGGGCGAGCGGCTGGTGGTCATCGACCTGCCCCAGCTGGTGGACCTGGTCGGCAACGCGCAGGGCTTCGACTTCCTCCTGCGCGACTGCACGAACGTGTGCGCGTGGTTCGCCCGCCGCGGCCTGGAGGTGGATCCGCAGGAGCTGTTCGCCGAGCTGATGGCGCACGCGCTGTGAGGCCGGCCGCTACACCCCCTCGCGGTCGAGCGCCCGGCGCACCACGTCGTGGTAGCCCGGCGGCTCGAGCAGGAACGAGTCGTGACCCCAGGGCGAGGCAATCTCGGTGTGCTCGACGGCGGTCCCCCGCGCCTCGAGCTGCTCGCGGATCCGCAGCGAGTGGGCCGTCGGGAAGCGCCAGTCGGAGTCGAAGGAGATCAGCGAGAACCGGGTGGACGGTACGGCGTCCGGGTGGGCCCCGAACGGGTCGAAGTAGTCCATCGGCCGGGTCAGGTGGAGATAGGACAGGGCGTCGAAGCGGTCGAGGAAGCTCTCGCCCTGGTGCTGGAGGTAGTGCTCGACCTCGAAGTCGGCCGCCAGCCGCTTCCCGACGCCGGCGGTGTCGCGGGCGTGGCCGAACTTCTCGGCGAGGGAGGTGGCCGAGACGTAGGTGATGTGAGCCATCATCCGCGCCACCTTGAGCCCGTGTCGCGGGGTGACGCCGTGCTCGGCGTACCGGCCGCCGTGGAAGTCGGGGTCCTCGAGGATCGCGGCCCGGGCGACCGCCGAGAACGCGATGTTCTCGGTCGTCAGCCGCGAGCTGGCGGCGACGAGCACCGCGCGGTCGATCCGGTCCGGCTCCTGCAGCGCCCACTCGAGGATCTGCATGCCGCCGAGGGAGCCGCCGACCGCGCCGTGCAGCCGGTCGATGCCGAGGTGGTCGAGCAGGCCGCGGTGCGCGGTGACGAAGTCGGCCATGTCGAGCAACGGGAAGTCCGGGCCGTACGCGCGGCCGGTGGCCGGATCGGTCGAGGACGGTCCGGTCGTCCCCGAGCAGCCGCCGAGCAGGTTGGCGCTGACGACGAAGAAGCGGTCGGTGTCCACGGCCTTGCCCGGGCCGATGAGGTTGTCCCACCAGCCCGGCCGGCGGGCGCCCTCGTGCCAGCCGGCGGCGTGAGCGTCGCCGGTGAGGGCGTGGCAGACGAAGACCGCGTTGTCCCGGGCGGGCGAGAGCTCGCCGTAGGTCTCGTAGGCGACCTCGACGTGGGCGAGCTCCGCACCCGACGCGAGGACCAGCGGGCCGCCCTCGGTGAGGACGGCCCGCTGGGTGGAGACGATGCCGAGGGAGTCGGTCACTTGGACGCGGCGAGAGCCTGCTCGAGGTCGGCGATGATGTCCTCGACGTTCTCGATGCCGATCGAGAGCCGCACCATGTCCTCGGGGACGCCGGCGGCCTCGAGCTCCTCGGGCGTCAGCTGCGAGTGCGTGGTCGTGGCGTTGTGGATGGCCAGGGACTTGGTGTCGCCGATGTTGGCGAGGTGACTGAACAGACCGAGCGCCTCGACGAACCGCTTGCCGCCGTCGCGACCGGACTTCACCCCGAAGCTGACCAGTCCGCCGTACCCCTTGCCGGTGAAGGTGCGGTCGGCCACCGCCTTGTAGGGGCTGTCGGCCAGGCCGGGGTAGCTCACCCACGAGACGGCGTCGTGGCCCTGGAGGTACTCCGCGACCGCGAGCGCGTTGGCGCTGTGCCGCTCCATGCGCAGGTGCAGGGTCTCCAGGCCCTGCAGGAAGAGCCAGGAGTTGAGCGGCGCGACCGCGGCACCGGTGTTGCGCAGCAGCACCGTGCGCGCCCGGATGATGTAGGCAAGGTTGCCGACCGCCTCGGTCCAGACCACGCCGTGGTAGGCGCCGTCGGGCCGGGTCAGGCCGGGGAACCGGTCGGCGTGCGCCGCCCAGTCGAAGTTGCCGGAGTCGACGATGATGCCGCCGATCGAGGTGCCGTGGCCGCCGATGTACTTCGTCGCGGCGTGCACCGCCACGTCGGCGCCGTGGTCGAAGACCCGCGCGAGGTACGGCGTGGGCGCGGTGTTGTCGACGATCAGCGGCAGGCCCTGAGCGTGCGCGGCGTCGGCCCACGCGCGGATGTCGACCACGTTGATCTTCGGGTTGCCGACGGTCTCGGCGAAGACCAGCTTGGTCTTCTCGTCGACGTGCTGGGCGAGCTCCTCCGGCTTGTCCGGGTCGACGAAGCGGACCTCGATGCCGAACTGCGGCAGCGTGTGGGCGAACAGCGCATAGGTGCCGCCGTAGAGGGTGGAGAGCGCGACGATGTTGTCTCCGGCGTAGGTCAGGTTGAGCACGGCGTACGTCACGGCGGAGGAGCCGGACGCCGTGGCCAGCGCGCCGACGCCGCCCTCGAGCTGGGTCATCCGCTCCTCGAACACCGACTGGGTCGGGTTCATGATGCGCGTGTAGATGTTGCCGGGTTCGGCGAGCGCGAACAGGTTGGCGGCGTGCTCGGTGTCGTTGAAGACGTACGACGTGGTCTGGTAGATCGGCACGGCCCGCGCGTTGGTGGCGGGGTCCGCCTCCTCCTGACCGGCATGCACGGCGAGGGTCTCGGGACGGTAGGTCATGGGTGGCTCCTGTTCGCTGGCCCGAAGTCATCCGGGAGATGTGTCACCAAGGTTAAAATCAAGTTTTTCAGTAGACAAACACTATCTCACGACGCAGACAGCGGTTCGGTAGCGTCCACGCGGTGAGGACCACCCGCGCCCGGAGCCTCGTCGTCACCTGCCGCACGGCGGACGACCGCGCTCTCGAGGCGGGTGCGGACGCCGCGGCCGGCACCCACGTCGCCGGCCTCGACATCACCCGCACCCGCCTCTACGCCGCCGACGAGCTGTACGACGCGCCGCGCTACGCGGCCACCTTCGACGCCCGCGTCTACCACTGGGCGCTCGCGACGTCGGGGCCCGCCGAGGCGCTCGCCGAGGTGCTGCACGACCAGGCGATCGACACCGCCCTCGGCGCGTGGACGACCGGACGCCGGCTCGTCGGGGTCATGGGCGCTCACGCGGCCGACCGGGGCTCGCCGGTGTACGCCGCGGCGGCCCGGCTCGGCGCGCTGCTCGGCCGGGCGCACGTGGTGACCACCGGCGGCGGTCCCGGCGCGATGGAGGCCGCCAACCTCGGCGGCCGGTTCGCCGGCGGATCCGAGGAGGCGCTCACCGAGGCGCTGCGCCGACTCGCCGCCGTCCCCTCCTTCCGACCGTCGGTCGACGCCTGGGTCGCCACGGCGCGCGAGGCGCTCGCCCTCTCCCCCACCACCCCGACCCCGTCGCTCGGCGTGCCGACCTGGCACTACGGCCACGAGCCGCCGAACCTGTTCGCGACGGCCATCGCGAAGTACTTCCGCAACGCCCTGCGCGAGGCGATCCTGCTCATGGTCTGCGACGCCGGCATCGTCTTCCTGCCCGGCGCCGGCGGGACGGTGCAGGAGATCTTCCAGGACGCCTGCGAGAACTACTACGCCGCCGAGGAGGACGTCGCCCCCATGGTGCTCGTCGGCCGCCGCTACTGGACCGAGGAGCTGCCCGCGTGGCCGCTCTTGCGGGCGCTCGCCCGCGGACGGGCGATGGAGGCGCACATCCACCTGGTCGACACCGTCGAGGAGGCCGCGGCGCTCTTCCCGGGTCCACCGGCCGGCTGAGCCTGGCGGATCCGCCCGGACTCCCCGGCGCGCGGCGCACGCGCGAGGCGGGCCCGGACGTGACCCGCCTCACGCGACGTCGTTGGCCGGTCGTGGAGATCTCTCGCCGAAACCTGATCCGCAACGCCGTCGCCGCCGGCGGGCTCGCCGCCGCGGCCACCGCCCTCCCGGGCGTGCTCCGCTCCGCCGTCGCCGCGGAGCCGCCGCTGCCCGCCACGCTGGGTCGCACCCTCGCCGAGGGACCCGCCGGCGCCGGCGGCTACCGCCCCGTCATCGCGGCGGCCGGTGAGCCGCACCGCACCCGCACCGCGCTCGGCGTGGTGAGCGACGCGGGCCGGTCCGCGCGTCGCCAGGGCCTGATCTCCTTCGTGCAGCTCAGCGACATCCACATCGTCGACGCGCAGTCGCCACTGCGCCTGGAGTGGACCGACCGGCTCGACGATCCCAGCCCGCTGCCGGCGACCGGCCTGTTCACCTCGTCGTACCGGCCGCAGGAGATGCTGACCGGGCAGGTGGCCGACGCGATGGTCCGTGCGATCAACCGGATCGGCAGCGGACCCGTCACCGGGCGCCCGTTCGCGCTCGCGATCCAGACCGGCGACAACTCCGACAACTCCCAGCTCAACGAGGTCCGCTGGAACATCCAGGTCCTCAACGGTGGGGCGATGCGCGTCGACTCCGGCAACCTCGGCACGTGGGAGGGCGTGGCCGACAGCACGCGGGCGACCTACGACCCGGCGTACTGGCACCCGCACGGCAACCCCGTCGGCACGCCGGTCGACCGGCCACGCGCCGAGTACGGCTTCCCCGTCGTGCCGGGGCTCCTCGACGCCGCCCGCCGGCCGTTCACCGCCGAGGGACTGTCGATCCCGTGGTACTCCGTCTTCGGCAACCACGACGGCCTCGCGCAGGGCAACTTCCCCGCCTCGACGCTCCAGCTCAACCTGATCGCGCTCGGCGCGCTCAAGATCGTGTCGCCTCCGCTGGGCCTGGACCCGGGCCAGCTCCTCGAGGACCTGACGACCGATCCCGCGGCGCTGCTGACCAACCTGCTCAGCGGGGTCGGCAACGCCGGCGTGCGCGCCGTGGCGCCGGACCTCAACCGCCGGCTGCTCACCCGGCGACAGATCGTCGAGCAGCACTTCCTGCTCGGCGGCGCCCCCTTCGGTCACGGCTTCACGAGCACCAACCGGCAGCAGGGCACCGCCTACTACCACTTCGACCAGGCCCAGTTCCGGTTCGTCGTGCTCGACACCGTCAACCCCAACGGGTACGCCGACGGCTCGCTCGACAAGACCCAGTTCGCCTGGCTGACCGCCCTGCTCGCGCAGTCGACCGACAAGGTGGTGCTGGTGTTCAGCCACCACACCTCCGACACGATGGGCAACCCGCTGATCGCGACCGGCGGGTCGCTGGAGACGCGGGTGACCGGCGCGAAGGTCCTCGACGCGCTCCTCGCCGCCCCGCAGGTGGTCGCCTGGATCAACGGCCACACGCACCGCAACAAGGTGACGCCGCGACCCCGGCCCGGCGGGGGCGGGCTGTGGGAGATCACCACCGCCTCCCACATCGACTGGCCTCAGCAGGCGCGGATCATCGAGGTCGCCGACAACCGTGACGGCACGCTGTCGATCTTCACCACCATGGTCGACCACGCCGGTCCGCCGTCGGCGGGCGCCGGGACCGCGAGCCCCGAGCAGCTGGCCGGCCTGGCCCGCGAGCTCGCGGCCAACGACTGGCACGACCACGACGCCGGGCTCGGCACCCTCGACGACCGCAACGTCGAGCTGCTGGTCGCGCACCCGCTCGCCTGATCACGCGATCGCGCTCGGGTCGGAGCGCACGGTCCGTCAGGGCTGCGCGGCCAGCTGCCCGCACGCCCCGTCGATCTCCTGACCGCGGGTGTCGCGCACCGTGGTCGGCACGCCCTTGGCCTCGAGCCGTCGCACGAACTCACGCTCGTCGGCCGGGTCGGACGCGGTCCACTTCGACCCCGGAGTGGGGTTGAGCGGGATCAGGTTGACGTGCACCCAGCCGTGTCCGCGCTCGTTGAGCACGTCGGCGAGCAGGTCCGCGCGCCAGGCATGGTCGTTGATGTCGCGCATCATGGCGTACTCGATCGACACCCGCCGACCGGTGCGCTCGAAGTACTCCCGGGCCGCGTCGACGGTCTCGGCGACCGAGAAGCGGGTGTTGATCGGGACCAGCTCGTTGCGCAGCTCGTCGTCGGGCGCGTGCAGGCTCAGCGCCAGGGTGACCGGGATGCCCTCGCCGACCAGCTGCTTGATCCGCGGCACCAGGCCCACGGTGGAGACGGTGATGCCGCGGGCGGACATGCCGTAGCCGTCGGGCGCCGGGTCGGTGAGGCGGCGTACGGCGCCCACGACGGCCTTGTAGTTGGCCAGCGGCTCGCCCATGCCCATGAAGACGATGTTGTTGACCCGCCCTCGTCCGCCCGGCACCTCGCCGCGGTCCAGCGCGCGGGCGCCGGCGATCACCTGCTCGACGATCTCGGCGGTCGACATGTTGCGCTGCAGGCCGCCCTGGCCGGTGGCGCAGAACGGGCAGGCCATGCCGCAGCCGGCCTGGCTGGAGACGCACATGGTGGTGCGGCCCGGATAGCGCATCAGCACCGACTCGACGAGCGCTCCGTCGAAGAGCCGCCACAGCGTCTTGCGGGTCGAGCCCTGGTCGGCCTCGAGCGTGCGCAGGGGCGTCATCAGCTGCGGCAGGAGCACCTCGGTGAGCGCACCGCGCTGGGCGGCCGGGAGGTCGGTCATCTGCTCCGGGTCGTCGACGAGCCGGGAGAAGTAGTGCGTCGCCACCTGCTTGGCGCGGAAGGCCGGCAGGCCCATCTCGACCAGCAGGTCCTTGCGCTCCTCGGGCGTCAGATCCGCCAGGTGCCGGGGAGGCTTCTTGCGTCCTCGGGGCTCGGCGAGGACGAGAGGGAGCGCTCGGGGCGCGGCGGGCTGGTCGGGCATCGCATTCGATTCTCCCACTCGCGCGGACGCAGACCCAATCGCGCGTCAGGCGTCCTTGGTGATGAGGAACCAGACGACGGCTCCGCCGACGCCCACGACCACCACGACGGTCGAGACCATCCCGAGCAGCATGTAGCGGCCGAACCGGCGGGTGCGGCGCGGCACGAGGAGCCCGATCGGCACCACGAACAGCAGCACGACGAAGGGGAACAGCTCCTCGACGCGCTTGTAGCCGGCCATCCACTTGATGATGGCGGCGTACAGGCCGGGCACCACGATGACCGCGACCATGCCGGTGAAGAAGCCGGCGAGCGGGAAGAAGACCGGGTGTCCGCGGTGGAACCAGTCGGGGCGCCGGGACCGGTCGTCCGTCGCGTCCACCTCGCCGTCGCCCGTGCCGGCCTCGCGTGCCTCGTTCATGTCCGGGCGATCGTAGCCAACCCGGGTGCCAGACATCTCTTCGGCGGCTCCTCGCCGGGGTCGGTGATCGACCCCGTGAAAATCGATCTGCCCGCCATGTCGATCCGGCGGCCCCCCGTTCGACCCAGGGATGAAAGGGTCGAGAGGCGACCGAACGAGATCGAGGAGACGATCGTGAAGTACATGCTGATCATGCGGGCCACCGACGAGGCGCAGGCGGCGTTCGCCGAGAGCGAGGTGTCGTTCGAGGAGATCATGGAGTCGATGGGGCGCTTCAACGACGAGATGATCCAGGCCGGCGTGCTGGTGGCCGCGGAGGGGCTCGACCCGGACCCGGCGAGCGGCGTGGTGGTCGACTACTCCAGCCAGCCGCCCGTCGTCACCGACGGGCCGTACGGCGAGACCAAGGAGCTCTTCGGCGGCTACTGGATCGTCGACGTGGCCTCGCTCGAGGAGGCCACGGCGTGGGCGAAGCGCGCTCCACTCGCCGGGCCGGGGATGAAGGCCGAGATCCGCCGGGTGACGTCCATCGACGAGTTCCCGCAGGACAACGTGTGGATCCAGAAGGAGCGGGCCTGGCGTGAGGCGACCGGCCAGCTGTGAGCTCCGCAGCTGCCGAGGGCCGGCGCGCCGTCGAGGCCGTGTGGCGGATCGAGTCCGCACGGATCGTCGGCGCGCTGGCCCGGTACGCCGGCGACTTCACCCTCGCCGAGGATCTCGCCCAGGAGGCGTTCGCCGAGGCGCTCGTCGCCTGGCCGCGCGACGGCGTGCCCACCAACCCGGCCGGCTGGCTGCTCACCGTCGGCCGGCGGCGCGCCATCGACGCGTTCCGCCGGCGCGCGGCCCGAGACGAGCGGTACGCCGTGCTCGGCCGTGAGCTCGCGCTGCGCACGGAGGCCGCCGACGACGGCGATCTCGATCTGCTGGCCGACCCCGACCACATCGACGACGACCTGCTCTCGCTGGTCTTCATCGCCTGTCATCCCACGCTGTCGCCGGAGTCCCAGGTGGCGCTGACCCTGCGCACGGTGGGCGGCCTGACGAGCGACGAGATCGCCCGGGCCTTCCTCGTCCCGACGGCCACGGTCCAGGCCCGGATCACCCGGGCGAAGAAGACGCTGGCGGCGGCGCGGGTGCGCTTCGCCGTACCCCCGCAGGAGGAGTGGCGAGACCGGCTCCGGTCCGTGCTGGGCGTCGTCTACGTCATCTTCACCGAGGGCTCCTCGGCCACGTCCGGTGCGGCGTGGATCCGCACCGACCTGGCCCGCGAGGCGATCCGCATGGCGCGCGTGCTCGCCCGCCTGGTGCCGGACGAGCCGGAGGTCCACGGGCTGCTCGCGCTGCTGGAGCTGACCGCGGCCCGCTTCCCCGCGCGGACGACGCCGGACGGTGATCCGGTGCTGCTGGAGGACCAGGACCGTCGCCGCTGGGACCGCTCGGCGATCCGGCGCGGCCTCGCCGCGCTCGACCGCGCCGAGCGGGTCGGCCGCGGGCTCGGGGCCTACGGGCTGCAGGCCGCGATCGCGGCCTGTCATGCTCGCGCGACCTCGGTCACGGCGACCGACTGGCGCCGGATCGCGCTGCTCTACGAGGCGCTCGGCCGGATCGCCCCGTCGCCGGTGGTCGACCTCAACCACGCCGTGGCGGTGTCGATGGCCGACGGTCCGGCGGCAGCGCTCCCCCTCGTCGACGGGCTGGCCGCGGCCGGCGCCCTCGCGGGCTCGCACCTGCTTCCGACCGTGCGCGGCGAGCTGCTGCGTCGCCTCGGCCGGCTCGAGGAGGCCCGCGTCGAGCTCGAGGCCGCCCAGGCGCTGTGCCGCAACGACGCCGAGCGGGCCGTGCTGGCCACCAAGCTGGCGGACCAGCGCGACGACCTGTGAGAGTAGGCCGGTGACCGACCAGCATCCCGCGCTCACCTACAGCAGCTATCTGGCGCTCGACGACGTGCTGTCCGCGCAGCACCCGCGCTCCGACGAGCACGACGAGCTGCTCTTCATCGTCATCCACCAGGTCTACGAGCTGTGGTTCAAGCAGATGCTGCACGAGCTCGGCGGCCTCCAGCGCCGGCTCGAGGCCGGCGACGCGCCCCGCGCGCTGCACACCCTGGGCCGGGTGCTGGCGATCTTGAAGGTCGCGGTCGCGCAGGTCGACGTGCTCGAGACGATGACCCCGCGCCAGTTCACCAGCTTCCGCGGGCGGCTCGACGCGTCGAGCGGCTTCCAGTCCGCGCAGTTCCGCGAGCTCGAGGCGACGCTGGGGCGCCGCGATCGCCGCGTCTTCGAGCACTACCCCGAGGGCAGCGCCGATCGCGACCGGATCGCCTCCGCCATGGCGCGGCCCTCGGTGTTCGACTCCTTCCTCCGCTACCTCGCCACGCAGGGGTACGCCGTCCCGCCGGCCGCCCTCGACCGCGACCTCGCCACCGCCTGGGAGCCCTCGCCCGAGGTGCAGCGCCTGCTCCTCGACGTCTACGCCGATGACGGCGCCGCCGCCCAGGTCGCCGAGCGGCTGGTCGACCTCGACGAGGGCCTGCAGGAGTGGCGCTACCGGCACGTCAAGATGGTCGAGCGGACCATCGGCGCCAAGCCCGGCACGGGCGGCTCGTCGGGCGCGCCCTACCTGTGGAGCACGGTCACCCGCGCGCTCTTCCCCGACCTCTGGGCGATCCGCAGCGAGATGTGATCGCCATGGCCAAGCTCAGGTGAAGATGCCGTAGTGCAACAGCAGCCAGATCGGCGCGATCGTGGCGAGCAGCGAGTCGAGCCGGTCCATCAGCCCGCCGTGACCGGGGATGACCTGGCTCATGTCCTTGATGCCCAGGTCGCGCTTCATGACCGACTCGCACAGGTCGCCGAGGGTGGCCATGACCACCGCGATGAGGCCGAGCGCGACGCCGATCCACCAGTCGCCGTCGAGCAGCCAGACGACGAGCGCCACGCCCGCCGCGACGGTGGCCAGCGTCGAGCCGGCGAAGCCCTCCCAGGACTTCTTGGGTGAGATGACGGGGGCCATCGGGTGCTTGCCGAAGAGCACGCCGGCGACGTACCCGCCGATGTCGGAGGCGATCGTGACCAGGATGAAGGTGACGATGCCCTTCACGCCGGGGTCGTCGAGGCCGCCGCCGTCCCGCCCGCCCTCGGCGAGCATGAGCGCGACGAAGGAGCCGAGGAAGGGGACGTAGACGAGCGCGAAGACCGACGCCGTGGCGTTCTTGACGTAGCCGTCGATGCCGCGGCGCAACAGCCAGAGCATGATCACCAGCGCGCTCACGGCGGTGGCGGTGACCAGCGCCGCGGAGCCCCACAGATAGGCCACGACGACCATCACGACCCCGCCGATCATCAGCGGCTGCTCGGGCAGGTCGATGTCCTTGGCGAGCATGCCCTTGCGCAGCTCCCAGACCGCGACGACCACGGCGACCGCGACGATCACCATGAACGCCGGCTTCCAGAACAGCAGCGACGCCGCGATCGCGCCGAGCAGCACGACCGCGGAGCCGATCGCCGCCTTCAGGTCGCGGCCGGCGCGGCCGTGGTCCTTCTTCGGGGCAGGGTTCGGCGGCGTTGCGGACGTCATCGGTGTCAGTTGCGTCGAGGTCAGACCTCGAGCAGCTCGGCTTCCTTGTTCTTCAGCAGCTCGTCGATGAGGTCGGTGTGCTTCTTGGTCAGGCCGTCGAGACGCTTCTCGGCGCCGGAGAGGTCGTCCTTGCCGATCTCGCCGTCCTTCTCGAGCTTCTCGAGGCTCTGCTTGGACTTCTGGCGCACCTGGCGCACGGCGACCTTGCCGCCCTCGGCCTTCTCCTTGGCGAGCTTGATGAACTCCTTGCGCCGCTCCTCGGTGAGCTCCGGGAAGACGCAGCGCAGCTGCTTGCCGTCGCTCGAGGGGTTGACGCCGAGGTCGGAGTCGCGGATCGCCTTCTCGACGTTGTTGAGCGCGCCCACGTCGTAGGGCGACACGATGATGATCCGGGCCTCGGGAGCCGTGAAGGAGGCCAGCTGCTGCAGCGGCGTGGGCGTGCCGTAGTAGTCGACCATGATCTTGCTGAACATGCTGGGGTGCGCGCGGCCGGCGCGGATCGCCGCGAACTCCTCGCGGGTCGCGTCGACCGACTTGCCCATCTTCTGGTCGGCCTCGTCGAGGATGTCGTTGATCACGGGTTCTCCTTCGTCTGGTGCTGGTCGAGCGTGGGTGAGTCGCCGAGGTCTCAGCCGGCGCTGACCCGCGTGCCGATCCTCTCACCCCGCACGACGCGCAGGATGTTGCCCTCGGGCTCCATGCCGAAGACGATCATGGGCAGCTTGTTCTCCCCGCACAGCGCGAAGGCGGTCTGGTCCATGATCCGCAGGCCCTGGGCGATCGCGTCGTCGTAGGTGAGCTCGTCGTACTTCGTGGCGGTCGGGTCGACGTTCGGGTCGGCGCTGTAGACGCCGTCGACGCCGCTCTTGGCGACCAGCACGACGTCGCACTTGCTCTCCAGCGCCCGCTGGACGGCCACCGTGTCGGTCGAGAAGTAGGGCAGGCCCATCCCGGCGCCGAAGATGACCACGCGGCCCTTCTCCATGTGCCGGATGGCCCGGCGCGGGATGTAGGGCTCGGCGACCTGGCCCATGGTGATCGCTGTCTGCACCCGGGTCTCGACGCCCTGCTTCTCGAGGAAGTCCTGCAGCGCCAGGCAGTTCATGACGATGCCGAGCATGCCCATGTAGTCGGCGCGGACGCGGTCCATGCCCCGCTGCTGCAGCTCGGCGCCGCGGAAGAAGTTGCCGCCGCCGGTGACCACGGCGATCTGCACGCCGGCGTCGACGACGGCCTTGATCTCCCGCGCGATCGCCTGGACGACGTCGGGGTCGACCCCGACCTTGCCACCCCCGAACACCTCACCGGAGAGCTTGAGGAGGACTCGCTTGTAGCCGGTCACCGGGGTCCTTCCATTGAGATCGTCGACGGCGAGCGGCGCACCACCCGCGACGTCCGAGGTTACCGTGTCCGCGGGCCGCCGCGTCAGCCGCCGCCGTCGTACCCCGCGGGCTCAGCGGACCCGCTGGACGCGCTGGCGGTACTTGTCGGCGTTGTCGCCGTCGATGTCGGAGTCGCGCGTCCGGGCGATGTGGTCGATCCGCTCCTCGCCGCCCTGCGGCGGCTGGGCGTCGATGAGGGTGTCCCGCTCGTAGGCGTGGGACTTGTCGGTGTTGCGGTAGTAGCGGTGGATCGCCCAGTAGGTCGCGACGCCGCCGGCGGGCCCGGCGGCCAGCAGCCAGAGGATGCCGTCGTCGGAGGCCTGCGCCAGCGCCGGGGTGAGGTGGACCACGGCGGTGATCACGGCGGTGGTCACGGCGGTGATCAGGTCGAGGCCGGTCGCGGGGCTCATGCCATCGCCACCAGGATCGCGCCGGCGATGCCCTCGAGGACCGTCCCGACGGTGAACGCGGCGAGGAGCAGCTTGGGCTGCGAGACCGGGATGCTGCCCATGGTCTCGCCGGTGCGCGCGTTGACGGCGATGTAGTGCAGCATGCCGTTGCTCTCCTGCCGGTAGGAGTAGAGCCAGACCGGGAGGTACATCGAGACCCAGCGGGATCCGCCGACGTCGATCCGCTCCTGCTCCCACCGCACGCCCCGGTCGAACCGGCCGAGCGACGGGTGGACCTGGGCCCGGCCGATCGAGAGCAGCTGGTCCTCGAGCACCGGGGTCACGGCGGCGACGTCGAGGTCGCGCTTCTCGCTCGTGAACCCGACCAGATAGCTGGCGTTCCACTTCACGGCGTTCTTGGTGTCGAAGGGCAGGATCGCGTTGACGATGTTGTTGGTCTTGCCGCTGCTGAAGTCGGCACGCTCGGAGGACCCCTCGACGGTGAGATCGTCCACCGTGAAGGACACCTGGCGGGAGACCTGGTAGACGTCCGCGGCGTAGTAGGTGACCCGGTTGTCGCCGTGCTTCTCGGTCCAGCGCCGGGTCTCGACCTCGCCCTTGCCCCAGTACGCCGCCTGGGCCCGGGCGTCGATGACGAGATAGGGCAGGTAGACGCCGAGGACGTTCTCGGGCACGAACTCCCTCTTGAACCGGGCATGCGCGAAGAGGCGTCGCTTCGACGCGAACGCGCGGATCCGCTCGATCCCCTCCTCGCGGGTCAGCCGGAACGGCAAGACGGCGTCGGGCACGGCTCCGTTGGGGATCTGCTGGTTGACGTTGAGGGTGTGCCGGCACCAGTGGCAGCGGGCGTTGAGGGCGTGGGCGGTGTCGACCACGACCTCGGCGCCGCAGGCCTCGCACTTGAAGGTGAGCACCTGGTCGGCGTCGGGCCGGATGTCCTGGGCGCCGGTGGCGATGACGGTGCCCTCGAGCTGGTCGATGCCCTCGCCGAGTCCGAACTCCTCCTCGACGCGCGCCTCCTGCCACTCGTTGCGGCAGAACAGGCACACCAGCATGCCCGTCGACGCCCGCAGCCGGACGTCGGTCGAGCCGCACTTGGGGCACCGGTTGAGGCCGTCCTTCAACGACTCGTTGACGGTCTCGATGCTCGGCTGCGGCTCCGGATCCGCGTTGGCCGCGGCCAGTTCCTCCTCCAGCGACAGCGGCGGCCCGTCGAAGGCCGGCCGCTGCGGGTCCACGGGGTCCTGCGTCATGTCACAGACCGAGCGCCTTGGCCTTCGCCGCGTCGTAGTCCTCCTGGGTGATCAGGCCGGCGTCGAGCATCTCCTTGGCCCGCTTGAGCACCGCCACCGGGTCCTCCTCCGCCGTTGTCGCCGGAGCGGGAGCCGCGGGAGCCGCAGGGGCGGCGGGAGCCGCGGGGGCGGCGGGCTGCTGCTGGACCGGCTGCTGGAGCCCGCCGAGGCCCATGCCGCCGGTGGCCATGCCCATCCCGACCAGTCCGCCCGGTCCGGCGTTCTCGCCGGCGGCCTCGATGCCCGCCGCGACCGACGCCTGGAGGTTCGAGTTGCCGCGGGCGCCGGAGAGCGCGTCGGCACGCTGGACGTTCTTCAGCAGCTCGCGGGTGTTGGCGTCGTACTCGATCGCGATGATCGCCGTCTTGACGATCTCCAGGCCCCGGTCGCTCTTCCAGCGGTAGTTCTCCTCCACGGCCGCCGACAGCGACTGGGCGAAGCCGATGGAGTCCTGCTGGAGCCGGGCGATCCGGTTCCCCTTGGCCGGGTCGTTGGTGTACATCGAGAAGGCCGGGGCCAGCGAGCCGACGACCTCGTTGAAGAGCTGCTCGCCGGCGGGGTTGTCGATGTCGGTGAAGTCGAAGCTCTTGCGACCGTTGATCACGTCCGCCGGCACGAAGTTGCGGATGAAGGTCAGCGGGTCGGTGATCTTGAGGGTGTAGGTGCCGCGGGTGATCGCGCCGACCTGGGTGTTGAGGAAGGCGTCGTCCCAGTAGATCTCCGACTGCGTGCCGAACTTGTTGTTGGGAAGCTCCTTGATGGTCACGAACACGGCGGTCTGCTGGGCCGAGGGCCGTCCGCCGAGCTTGAACCGCTCCCAGCTCTGCTTGATGACCGAGTCGACCAGGCCACCGCCGGTGAAGACCGACTGGGAGGCCGGCTCCTCGGAGTTCCACACGTAGGCACCGGGCTCCGCGGCGAAGCCGGTGAAGGCGCCGTCCTCGAGCAGCACCAGGCCGTAGCCCTCGGGGACGATGATCTTCGACCCGTTGGTGATCACGCCCTCGGAGCCGCGGGTGTTGCTGCCGCGCCCGGCGTTCTGCCCCTTCGCGACCGCCGGGAAGACCGCGACGGTCGAGCCGACGCCGTCGGGCACACCGTAGAAGTCGACCCACTGGTCGGCCAGCGTTCCGCCGATGGCGCCGATCGCCGCCTGGATGAGTCCCACGTCATGCTCTCCTTCGACACCTCATGACACCTGATGACAACTGATGACAACTGATGACACCGAACGACAACCGGAGGCGGTCCCGCCGCGGCGGGCGCCGGTCCGGGCACGACTCCGATGGCCGGGCGCCACCAACCTACCCCGTGGGCAGCCGGGGCACAGCCGAAAAGCCGGACGGCCGGCGCTCACCCTGGGGTGAGCGCCGGCCGTGGCGTGCGTGCGCTGCCGGACCCTGCGGTCAGGCGCCGACCTCGAAGCGGGCGAACCGCTTGACGGTGGTGTTGGCGGCGTCGAGAACGGCCTTGACGGTCTTCTTCGACTCCGAGACCGACTCCTGCTCGAGGAGGACGATCTCCTTGAAGAAGCCACCCAGGCGACCCTCGACGATCTTGGCGACGGCAGCCTCGGGCTTGCCCTCCTCGATCGTCTTCTTGGTCAGCACGTCCTTCTCGGCGGCGACGATGTCGGCCGGGACCTCGTCGCGGGTGAGGTACTGCGCCTTGAGGGCGGCGACCTGCATGGCCGCGCCCCGAGCGGCGGTCTCGTCACCGTCGTACTCGACCATGACGCCGACGGCCGGGGGCAGGTCGGCGGCACGCTTGTGCAGGTAGACCGCGACCGGGCCGTCGAAGTACGCGACGTTGCCGAGCTCGATCTTCTCGCCGATGGTGATGGCGAGGTTCTCGACGACCTGACCGACGGTGCTGTCGCCCAGCGGCAGCGCCTTGGCCGCCTCGGTGTCGGTGGCCTTGCCCGCGTCGACCGCCTCGGCGATCTGCTGGGCCGCCTTGATGAACTCCTCGTTCTTGGCGACGAAGTCGGTCTCCGACTTCAGCTCGACCAGCGCGCCGCCGTGGTTGGCGACGAGGCCGGCCGAGGTCTCGCGCTCCGCGCCGCGGGCCGCGGCCTTGGCCGCACCCTTGACGCGCAGCAGCTCGACGGCCTTGTCGAAGTCGCCGTCGGTCTCGTCGAGCGCCTTCTTGCAGTCCATCATGCCGGCGCTGGTCAGCTCGCGGAGCTTCTTGACGTCAGCAGCAGTGAATGCCATGGATCCTCGTTGGGTTTCTCGAAGGGGTGGGTGACTCAGGCCTCGGCGGGAGCGTCGGCGGCCGCGGGGGCCTCCTCCGTCGCAGCCTCGGAGGCGGCGTCGGCGGGCTGCTCGGCGGGCTGCTCGGCGGCCGGCGTCGCGGAGGCGGCGGCGTCACCCTCGAGGAGCTCGCGCTCCCACTCGGCCAGCGGCTCCTCGGCGGCCGGGCTGGACGACGTACCGGCGCCGGAGCGGGCCATCAGGCCCTCGGCGGCGGCGTCGGCGATGACGCGCGTGAGCAGGCCGACGGCGCGGATGGCGTCGTCGTTGCCCGGGATCGGGAAGTCGACGTCGTCGGGGTCGCAGTTGGAGTCGAGGATCGCGATGATCGGGATGCGCAGCTTGCGCGCCTCCTCCACCGCGAGGTGCTCCTTGTTGGTGTCGACGATCCACACCGCCGACGGGACGCGCGACATCTCGCGGATGCCGCCCAGGGTCTTGTCGAGCTTGTCGCGCTCCCGCTTCATCTGCAGGAGCTCCTTCTTGGTGCGACCGGAGCCGGCGACGTCGTCGAAGTCGATCTCGTCGAGCTCCTTGAG
>Ga0164243_10005178_pt1 | contig 19980 bp, 21 predicted proteins | sample OricompcompostOP_FD_108781 | JGI IMG/M metagenome (GOLD analysis project Ga0164243, IMG submission 108781) | Organic Plus compost microbial communities from Emeryville, California, USA - Original compost - Organic plus compost (OP) | ecosystem: Engineered > Solid waste > Mixed feedstock >... | reverse complement strand
GTTTTTCAGATTGAAGGTATAACCAGGCGCAACGCCCCGGGCGTTGGCAATGCCTCGCACCTGTTCCTGCACACTTTGCAGTTCCTGCAATCTGACACGTGAATACTGCTCGCCATGGTCTGGTTCCTGGAAGCCGCCCTGCCACTCGTACATTTCCAGATTACCGTTTTCCGACCCGCCGGAACGTTTGGAAACCGCATCCAGACTGGCCCCCGGTTTGGTGAAGTCGTAATCGGTTGTCGCATAACCATCGGACGTGATTTGAGCGACGACTTCCCACATGGAAATATATTCGTCCTGGGGACGGGCCAAGCGATCAGGGCCATAGTAGGGAATGGAATCATATCCCGGCGTAGCCTTGTGCGATGAGATGTCATCTGTCATAACAAGCGTGTGCTGGCCGTCTTCATGCCTGAAGTAATAATAAATTCCCTCATGTTCCATGAGACGGCTGACAAACGCAAAATCGGTTTCCTGGTACTGAACGCAATATTCCCAATTGCGGTACGATCCGCTGAGCTTCATCTCAAACGGATACCCGTATTCTCCCAACACTTCCTTGATGACATCCGGCACGCTTTTCTGCTGGAAAATTTTATTATCCGAAGTCTGGGTCAGGTACCACAGCCAGGGGCGTACGGTCGCTTTGTAAATATAGTAGCGTGAACTGGCGTTCTCACGACCGATCAATTCAAAACGCGTGACCTGACCATTCAGAAAGCGGGAACCGGACAGCGTTTCCATTTCAATTGTCAATGGCTTGCCCAACAGGCTCTTGAGGTCGACGTTGTAATTGTCCGCGATCAATTCGACATCAAAATCGAACAACTGGGACAGCCCTTCGGAACCATCCATCCGGCGAAAGCCCAGGCTGGCGCCCAAAGGAGTACGAACAACAATTGAACGAAACTGAATCGAATTTGGGATATCCACAGATATTTCCTTGTGTCTGACTGGGCACGCAGCAGCGGTTGGCTCGAAGCAATACTTTGTAACTTACTAATTTAGTTATATTTTTTATATTTCAATCAAATGACTTGTTATAGTGGAATGTACGAAACAACGTTCTTAAAAACAATTGCTGTATCTACCGATTAAGTAACAACCTGTTTCCTGGAGCTTGAATTAGGGTCATTTGTTTCAATTGCTAATTATTAAACTTGTGGTAGATGTCAGCCGGGCGCCCGCGTGCATGACAGGGCATTCAGGCGAAGACGTAGTGGCAGCAAATCGGCCAAAAATGAAAATGCCGGTCCGGCCGGCTTTCAGCCCAGCAGATTAGGCAAATTTTACAGAAAATCGTGCAATCGATTCGGCGTATCCCAATCTATAATAGCCAGGCGATATTTCAGCACTGCAAAAGGTCTCTGTGCTGTATCCGCGTCGCGCCAGTCAATCCCATCCTTTTCCTGTTTCCCCCTTCCCGACGCAGGTCGTTGCAAATTCACAAATGCAACTATTTTATGGAGCGTTATTCCACCATGAGCACACTCAATATCAATGGCAGTGACCACACAATTGATGTCGACCCCAGTACGCCCGTTCTTTGGGCATTGCGCGATTCACTGGAGATGACGGGAACCAAATTCGGCTGTGGCGCAGCACTGTGCGGCGCCTGTACCGTTCATCTGGATGGCCAGGCCGTTCGCTCCTGTGTCACGCCGGTCACGGCAGCCGAAGGCAAAAAAATCACAACGATCGAAGAAGTGACCGGTGGCAACGATCCCGTCGGTACAGCGGTCTACGAGGCCTGGGTCAAGCACGACGTGGCGCAATGCGGCTACTGCCAGAGCGGCCAGATCATGAGCGCGACGGCTTTTCTGAAAAGCCAGCCCAAGGGCAAGCAACCCACTGCAGACGAAATCGACTCGGCCATGGCCGGGAACATTTGTCGCTGTGGTACCTACACCCGTATTCGCGCGGCCATTGCCGATGCTGCCCAAACCCTTGCCTGACCGGAGCCTGCCATGCTGAACAACCATTACCTGAGCGAATTCCCTCGCGCCTTACAGAACATTCTTGAACGCGACCCCACTGATCTGCCGGCAACGCCCCCGCGCCGCAGCTTTCTGAAGATGATCGGCATCGGCGGCCTGGCGCTTGGCGCCTTTCCACAGATGCTGCTGGCAAAAGACGCCGGGACTGTGGCCGGACAAGCGCTCAAGCCCAATCAACAGCCGTCGGCCTTCGTCCATATTGCACCCTCCGGCGAAGTGACCGTCACGATCAACCGTCTGGAGTTTGGCCAGGGCGTGCAGACCGGCCTGCCGATGATTCTTGCTGAAGAGCTTGACGCTGACTGGAGCCTGGTGCGCAGCCGCAACGGCAGTGCCGACATCGCGTACCAGGATCCAGTCATGGGCGTGCATCTGACCGGCGGCTCTACCTCCATCAAAAACAGCTACATGCAGTACCGCGAACTCGGCGCACGCGCGCGTTCGATGCTGCTGGCAGCAGCCGCCGAACGCTGGAACGTTGACGCAGCAAGTCTGCGTACCGAGGCAGGCATGGTACTGGCTGCCGACGGCCGCAAGGCCGGCTATGGGGAATTGGCAGAAGTGGCCATGGCGCTTCCTGTGCCCGATAAAGTCACGCTCAAAGATCCCAAAGACTTTCGCATCATCGGCCAGGCAACCAATCGTATTGATGCCAAAGCAAAAAGTAGCGGAAAGCAGGATTTCGGTATCGATATGCACCTGCCCGACCAATTGACTGCGGTCATCGCACGCCCACCGGTCTTTCGCGCCAAGCTCACGTCCGTGGATGATACGGCTGCCAAAGCCATCAAAGGCGTCAAAGCCGTGCTGCGCGTTCCGCTGGATGGCGGCGGCGAGGGTGTCGCGGTCATTGCCGAGGGCTACTGGCCTGCCAAGCAAGGACGCGACGCGCTCAAGCTGCAATGGGATACCGCCAGCGTGGAAAAAGTCGACAGTGAGAAGCAGCTAAGCCAATACCGCGAGCTGGCAAACCGTCCCGGCGCCATGCAGTTCGAGGCGGATATGGCGCCACTGGCGCAAGCACCGCATCAGTTGGAAGCCGAATTCGTCTTCCCCTACCTGGCCCATGCCCCCATGGAGCCGCTGAACTGCACGGTTCAATTATCCGAGGGTCGGGCGCAACTGTGGGTCGGCACCCAAATGCCGGGCATTGATGGCGCTGCAGCTGCACGCGTGCTGGGTATCAAACCCGAGCAGGTTCAGGTCAATGTGCAGACGGCCGGGGGCGGATTTGGCCGACGCGGTGTCGGTACAAGCGATTTCGTGGTATCAGCATGCGAAGTCGCCAAAGCCGCCCGCACAGCCGGACTGACCGTACCGATCCGTACGCTTTGGAGCCGGGAAGATGACATAAAAGGGGGCTACTACCGCCCCATGCATTTTCACCGTGCAAAAATCGGATTCGATGAAAAAGGCAAGGTGCTTGCCTGGGACCATGTCCTGATCGGACAATCCATCGTCGCCGGCACCCTGCTTGAAGGCATGATCAAAAATGGTATCGACCCCACGGCGACTGAAGGTATGCGCGACCCGTACCCGATACCCATGAAGCTCACCGTCCATCATCCAAAACTGAATGTGCCGGTATTGTGGTGGCGCAGTGTCGGCTCGACCCATACCGCATTTGTAATGGAAACGCTGATCGATGATATTGCGCGCGCAACGAAACAGGACCCGGTGGCGTATCGCCTGGCCCTGTTCGGAGACAAAAGTCCGCGTCACAAGGCGGCATTGCAACTGGCTGTCGAACGCAGCGGTTACGGCAAAACCCCATTGGCCGATGGACGTGCCTGGGGCGTTGCGGTGCATGAGTCGTTCGACTCGGTCGTCGCCTATGTGGTGGAAGCCTCGGTTGAAAAGGGCAAACCCGTGCTGCATCGTGCCACGGCCGCTGTTCACTGCAACCTGGCGGTCAATCCGCGCAGCGTGGAAGCCCAGGTGCAGGGCGCTGCCGTTATGGGGCTGTCAATGTGCCTGCCTGGTGCGGCCATTACACTGAAAGACGGTGAGGTGCAGCAAAGCAATTTCGGCGATTTCAGCGTACCGCGCATGACTGACAATCCCGAGATTGCAGTCCATATTGTGCCCAGCGCCGAGGCGCCCACCGGAATGGGCGAACCCGGCCTGCCTCCACTGGCGCCGGCGTTTGCAAATGCTATCGCGAGCCTGACGGGAAAACCGGTACGGAATCTTCCCTTCAAGCTGGCTTGATCGCCCGCCACCAGAGTTAGTATTGCGCCAATAGATTGAATAGCGCTTTACCGATCCGGGGCAAAAAGGCCGTGTCTTCGGACACGGCCTTTCCATGGGAAAACACCACAATTGTGATAGCGCGGTATGTGCGACAGTGGTTTTCAGGTACCAGAAAATGCGCACTGTCATGTCGGTTATAACTGGAGAGCGCATCACCGGTCCAGCCATTCCATCCTGCCTTGGAATAGTATTGCAGACCTTCGGGCAAGCGTTCGCCCAGAAAACCGTCTACCTGGGAATGGGGCAGACTCAAGCTGACACCGAAGGCCCAATCGCTGGCGCCAGAGATTGAAAAAATGATGCACCAGCTCGATCACACCCGCTCGCTGGCTGCCAATATTCATCAACATCCGGCGGGATCGCTCAAACTCGGTTGCCTGCCCAGTCTCGGCCTGCACCTGATTCCGCAGGCCGTCTCGCTCATTCGCCGACGCTATCCTGATATCAATATTGAAATCACGACCGGCCATGAAATGGAATTGGTCAGAAAACTGCGCTCGCGCGAAATCAATATCGCCTTTACGTTTAAGCCTGCCGATATCGCCCGGGCATGTGGCACACCAACCCCGCTCGGCCTGGTCGTTTCTGACAGACGTGCGGCCGTTTGCTGAAAATTGGTAGATGGGCGAAATAAAGCATTGACTAATCCATAACCATTTAGTTATGATTCAGATTCATAACCCAAGAGCTATGAATTACCCATGTCATATGATTTGCTTTTTCGGACACTTGCTGACCCGACCCGACGCGCCCTCTTCGAGCGCCTTTGCCGCGACGGAGAACAGACAGTTGCGGCGCTTACGGCGCAGGCCGGTGTCTCGCAACCCGCCGTGTCCAAGCACCTGGGCGTCCTGAAACAAGCGGGACTTGTCCTGGATCGCCATGAAGGGCGCCAGACTCATTACAGCGCACAACGCAGTGCCCTGGTGCCGCTGGTGGACTGGACAAGCAAAATGGCCGGTTTCTGGGAAAGCCGATTTGACGATCTTGAATCCCTTCTCAAAAGGATAGACCAATGAACGACAATACATCTGAAATGCGCTCAGTCATCATCGAGCGCAAGATTTCCCATTCGCCTGAAAAAGTCTGGCGTGCGCTCACCGTTCCCCACCTGATCGCAGAATGGCTCATGAAAAACGACTTTCATCCTGCTGTCGGCCATCGATTCAAGCTTCAAGGCGACTGGGGTGGCACGCTGGACTGTGAAGTCCTGACCATAGAGGAAAACCGCGTTTTGTCGTACACCTGGGATTTCGTCAATGACAACCCAGATTACGATCTGAGAAGCGTCGTCACCTTTACTCTCACGCCAGCCGGCACAGGCACGCTACTGCGAGTGGAACAGGCGGGCTTTCGGCCGGCGCAGAAGCAGGCGCTGGGCGGCGCGAAAGCCGGCTGGGAACAATTTCTCGGGAAATTGGAACAGGTGGCCGGCAGAGCCGATTGACAGGATGTGCCTAATTCTATCGCCAAGATCCTGTTCGTCGTTTTCCTGATACTGGCAATCGCGTCTTTCTTCTTTGGCCGAGGAAGATAAACGTTTGGTCAAACACGACTATTGGGAAATGAGATACTCAGCTGGATTCCCTTTTTGATCGGTGAAGGGCCCCTCTTCACCTGCCACCTCATCCGATGTACTACCTTGCAACAGGGCGTGCAATTAATCCTCTTCCGAAACCGGATTGGTTGACTCACGCAAGGCTCGCTTCCTTGCCCTGGTATCCCAAACCAGCACGCCCAGAACCCCGTTACAAATCAGCCAGATCATAACGATCATTGACACCCCAATGCCAGCTGATTGCTCGGTGCCATGGGGCAATGCCTCTTTCTGAGTGTCCGGATCAACAGATTCAAATACGCCCATGGCCACAAGAACCCAAACGACCATTGCGATATTGAACAGAACGAACGTCCATTTGAGTATTTTTCCTAATGCGCTACGCTCTGGACGATCCAGGTGAAAGCCGCATGCGACACAACTCGTTACCGCTGGTTCCAGCTCAGTGGAGCACTTCGGGCAGATTTGCATGACAGTCCTAAGATTGCTGTATATCTGTCTAATATACAGCAGTCCTCAAGCACTCATAGAATATGATAAAGATCACAATGCATTCGTACCAGTCGTCCCAAAGGCGTTCTGTATTGCGCGGGACATCAGTAGCGCCCGACAAATTTCTTGGAAGGAGAAATAGAATGCATTCGAAAGCCCCTTTTTTTTGCGCTATGCTTCTGAACAATCACCTTTCCCGAAAGTAAGATGCAAACGCAACAAAATGAATACCAACGCCTTTTCCTGAACGATTTGCCGCTCATGGATGTGCGCGCGCCCATCGAATTCGACAAGGGTGCTTTTCCTCATGCGCAAAACCTTCCATTGCTCAACGACAATGAAAGACAGAAAGTCGGCACCTGCTACAAGACCAATGGCCAGGACGCGGCAATCGAATTGGGGCACAAGCTGGTCTCGGGCAAGATCAAGTCCGAACGCATCGCGGCCTGGACAGCCTTCGCGAAGGCCCATCCCGAAGGCTATCTGTACTGTTTTCGCGGCGGGTTACGGTCAAAGATCACGCAGGAATGGCTCAGAACCGAAGCTGGCATCGACTATCCTCGCGTGCCGGGCGGATACAAGGCCATGCGCAACTTCCTCATTGAGACGATCGACTCGGCAGCAGCCGAATGCAATTTTATTGCCATTGGCGGACTCACCGGCTGCGGCAAAACCGAGTTGCTTGCCGAATTGGACAATGCCATTGATTTGGAAGCCCACGCCCATCATCGTGGATCCAGCTTCGGCAAACATGCAACGCCCCAGCCCGCACAGATTGACTTTGAAAACACATTGGCCATCGATCTGCTGAAAAAACGTACAAGAGGCCATCACCTTTTCGTTGTCGAGGACGAGGGCCGCATGGTTGGACGATGTTCACTGCCGCTGGCACTGCGCCAGACGATCCTGCAACACCCTCTGGTGTGCCTGGAAGACAGTTTCAATAACCGGGCCGAACGTATCCTGAAGGATTACGTGGTCGACCTGTATGCCGAGTTCATCGCCCTGCAGGGTGCTGACTCCGGGTTTGCGGCATTTGCCGAACATTTGCGCCTGGGCCTGCGCAATATCGTGAAACGCTTGGGAACGGAACGCTACCAGCGCCTGGCGGCCATGATGGACGAGGCGCTGGCAGAACAACAAAAAAGCGGATCAGTAGACAGGCATCGTGCCTGGATTGAAGGACTGCTGCACGAATATTACGACCCCATGTACACCCACCAGCTTGCCAGCCATGGTGAGCGCATTGTATTCAAGGGTGATCGGGTAGCGGTCATGGACTATCTGCGGTATACAACGGCCGAGCAAAACGGCCGCCCTGCCATTGGGTAAGACGGGCTTATGAGCCGTCATTGCCGACCGCTGACGCTGCAGTCTGCCCTGCTTTCAAATTCAAATCAGGCGTACTGACAACCACCAGCGCCTGTGCCGGTTCGCCGACTGATCGGGACCGGTGAGGCAGAGCGGCGTTGAAATAGAGCGAATCCCCGGCCTCGAGCCTGACAATGCGTTCTTCAAATATCATGTCCATCACACCAGACACCAGAAAAATAAATTCTTCCCCAGCATGACTGGCAAGATCCGTTTTCTCATTGACTAATGTTGGCGGACTCATCATGAAAGGTGCCATTGCCTTACTTGTCCGGTTAGCGGCAATCGCTTCATAGACGTAGCCCTCTCGTTCTTTTGAGCGCGTAAAAGGGACTCGCTCACCCGCTTTGGTCAGAACGATATCGTCATGTCGATCCGTCTCACCAATCAATTGCTCTGCACTTTGACCCAGGGCCTGGGCAAGTTTAAGCAAGGTCGCAATTGTTGGCGAGGATAAGCCCCGTTCCAATTTGGAAAGATAGCTTTTGGTGATGCCGGCCCGTGAGGCGACCTGCTCAAGGCTCAGTCCGTTGAGCTTTCGGAACATCAACAGCCGCTCGGCGAGGTGATCAGGCGTTTGCGCCGGTTTACGGTCTTGTGGCTTATTGGCTTGTGCGAGGTCGGGTGAATAAATCTGCACGAAATCTCTCTCCAAACAATGTTGTATCGGGTATTGTAAAACAACTCTTGTGTCCTATATAATAAATTCGTTTCCTAAATGACACATGAGTGTCATTTAGGGTAAACTCATGCAGAACACTAACGATCAGGAGGCAACACACCATGAACATTTTCAGACAAGGAAGCCGTATTCTCATTCGCTCTATCGCAATATATATCTGTAGTATTTCCGTTGCTTTGGCCGCGTTCCCCTCACATCCCATTACGCTCATCGTCCCCTTTGGCGCAGGGGGAATAACAGATCTGGTGGCCAGGGCGACCGCCAAGGAACTCTCTGTACAGCTCAAGCAACCCGTTATTGTTGATAACAGGCCCGGCGCAGGCGGCAATATCGCAGCAGAGCGTCTGAAACATGCCAAACCGGACGGCTATACCCTCATGTTTACAACGATGGGCGTACTCGCCGTTAATCCGCATATGTCAACCAAGGTTAGCTTTGATAGTTTTAAAGACTTTACTTACATTTCTACGGTCGCCTCAACCCCTCATGCCATCGTTGTCAATCCAGATGTCAAAGCCGGTTCTTTGGACGAGTTAATCGCTACCGCCCGCGACAAGCCTGAAAGCATTAGTTTTGGCAGCGCCGGCATGGGAAGTTCACCATTTCAGGGAATGATTATTATGCAGGAACATACAGGGGCGAAGTTTTTGCATGTGCCATTCAAAAGCGGCGCAGAATCGGTGACTAGCGTCGTTGGCAAACAGGTAGATATGACGCTGGAGGCAACGCCTGTTGTTATGCCATTTGTGAAATCCGGCCAGATGCGAGCCATTGCTCTGGCCAATTCGAGCAGAATCCCCAGCGCGCCCGATTTGCCCACAACGGCAGAATTGGGGTACCCAAAGCTGCTATCGGGTTCAATATCGGGATTGATCGGTCCCGCCGGCCTGCCCAAACCCATTGTCGACAGGCTAACTCAGGCAACTGGACAAGCCTTGCAAAACCCCAGCTATGTGAAATTACTGGCCGATCAGGGAACCACAACAGCCAGCTCCAATTCCGAAGAATTTCGGCTGGCTGTAATGAAAGAATATGACAAATGGAAAAAAATCATGGCCACACCACTGGCCCAAGCTGCAAAATAATCCTCAATTTATTTTTTTAATCTGGAGAAAAACATGACGAACGATACGATGCGTCTAGGCAAAACAGAAATTGTCAATTCTGCCCTGAAAAGCATGGAGACGAACTTGCGTACCGAAAAACTGGCAACACGTGATGCTGTTGCGCAAACCTGCAGGACGCTATTTGCATTCGGACATGACTCTGGTTTATCCGGCCAAATCACCGCCCGGGCCGAGCAGCCAGGTACGTATTGGACCCAGCGCCTGGGATTGGGTTTTGACGAAATTAAATCGGATAACTTGTTATTGATTGACGAAGATCTGAATGTTTTACAGGGCGAAGGGATGGCCAATCCCGCCAACCGCTTTCATTCGTGGCTATATCGTGCGCGTCCCGACGTGCAATGCATCGTGCACTCTCACGCCCCCCATGTGTCTGCTCTTTCCATGCTCGAAGTCCCACTTGAAATCGCCCATATGGATACCTGCGTGCTTTACGGTCAGTGCGCTTTTCTGGGAAAATGGCCGGGCATTCCGGTTGGCAACGAAGAAGGAGAAATTATTTCCGCAGCGTTGGGCGACAAAAAGGCTATTTTGCTATCGCATCACGGTTTGCTGGTGGCCGGCACCACTGTAGAAGAAGCCTGCGTATTGGGCGTCATGTTTGAGAGAGCGGCTCGGCTACAACTAAAGGCCATGTCGGCCGGAACCATACAACCGATCTCTGCTGAGTTGGGACATGAAGCACAGAAATGGATTAACACCCCTCGGCGCACCGAAGCCTCCTTTGTCTATTATGCACGCAGAGCCGATAAAATCCTACATCCGTTTTAACACACGCGTGGTTAATATTCGGTTTGTCATTCGGAGCGGCTCTCTGCTCCGAATGCGGGATCTAGCCTATTTTTCTTTTTTCTTGAAATCTCCATCCACATAAAACCAGCGTCCGCGTTCTCGCACGAAGCGGCTGATTTCATGCAGGCGATCCGCCCGTCCATTGAGGCGGGAACGTGCGACAAACTCCACTGTGGCGTGATCGTCGTCCTGCTGGCGATGAGCGCGTATCTCCAGCCCCAGCCACTTCATTCCCACCGGGTTTGGTTCTAACGCGGCCGGACGGTTGCTTTTGTGCCAGGTATCCAATAGATACTCCAGTTCATCCAGCACGAAGGCCGCATAACGCGAACGCATAAGCGTTTCCGCGTCCGGTGCCATGAGGCGTAACGGACCGTGATGCCAGCGTGCGCAGCAATCGGTATAGGTTGCGGGGTTCCCACAAGGGCAACCGGTATGACCTAAAGAAGAGTTTGTTTTCGCCATCTGTCAGGAACAAAAGTCTCGATAGCAAAGTATATATGATGGGAGGTGTCATTCCCGTTCTAAAGGATGAAGGGCCTTTTTGAGGACATCATCCCATTCTACGATCACATCACGGACGCGCAGGATACGCGCGCCGAACTTTAGACGCGCCATGCCCTTGCGGACTTGAACTGCATTTGGCACTCATCCAAAAAACACACAGGCATCGCCCAGGCCTGAGCTATCAGCGCTTTATTGGATTTTAATATTGGCCGAATGAATGACTTTTTCCCAGCGCGTGCGTTCAGCTGAAATATATTTTTCAAATTCTGCCGGAGGCTGGTAGGCCGGGTCAGTTCCCTGTTTTTTTAATCGATCCGCCAGATCGGGACTCGCCAGCGCCTTGTCCACTTCCTTAGTCAGCTTATCGATGACGGGCTGAGGCGTGCCTGCTGGTGCAAATATACCCTGCCAGCCATAAATGGTCATATCGGGGTACCCCGCTTCCGCCATGGTCGGAACATCGGGCAGGTCAGGCGCGCGCTTGTCACCCGTGATCGCTATGGCGCGTGCGCGCCCGCCGGAAACCTGGGGCTGCACAACGTTCAGACCGTCGATGACAAGCTGTACTTCATTTGCGGCCAGCGCGGTCAGCGAAGGCGCACTGCCTTTATAGGGAACATGCGTCAGCTTCAGACCGGTTTGAATATTGAGCAATTCGACCGCCAGGTGATTAATATTGCCGCTGCCTCCGGAACCGAAAAACATCTTGCCCGGCTTGCTTTTTGCCAGCGCGATAAACCCTTTCATATCTTTTACGGGCAGTGTCGACGGCACGGCGGCAAGCAGTGGCGTGACCACAAGACGCGCGATGGGCGCAAGTTTCTTCACCGATTCCGAGGCCTGTTTTGGATAAAGCGCAGGGTTCGCAGTCAGCATGCCCAGATTTCCCATTAACAGAACATACCCGTCGGGGCGGGCCCGTGCTACGTAGTCCATTGCAATATTGCCCGCAGCGCCGGCGCGATTTTCAACAATCACCTGCTGGCCCAGTTGCTTGGCAAGTGTATCCGCCAGCTGACGGGCAACCATGTCGACCCCGCCGCCCGGGGGAAAACCCACGATTAGCGAGATCGGTTGATTGGGATAAGTCTGCGCGAAAACGGGCGTTGTCATCACGGATAGTGAACAAACAATACCTGCAGCAAGCGATGTTAATGTCTTCATCTCGAATATCTCCATGAGAACCCGGTGTGTGCTGCCTGTAGCCGGACGTTTTTTGCGGATATGACCCATTGGTGTACTTGCTTTTTGACAGGGACGGGTGCTTGCCCTGGTATTTCAGTCCTGGTTGCCGTACACCACCTTCTTTATCAAACCTGAAATATGCGCCTGTTGTGCATCGCGATCCAGGCTATCGATAATATGATCACGCATTGCATCGGCCGCCGAGCGCCGGTCGCCCTCGCGCAGGCAAGCCAGCACACGCTCATGTTCAGCCACGATCTGTGCCTGGTTCACAACCCCGCGCCCCAGGAAAATACGTGAAAACTGCGGTGAAGCATAGAGGCGGGAATGTGCATCCTCCAGCATGGTATTGTGTGCGAGGCCGATCAGCGTCGCATGGAAGCGCCAGTTAAGTTCGCTATATTTTCTGATGCCACTTGCGGTCGTGCCGAAATCGGCCTGGCGCATTTGCTCATTGATCTCTTGCGCCCGGTCGATCAGACTGCCGTCTATCGGTCCCAGGATATAAAGCAATGCATTGGACTCGACCACGATGCGCGCCACGGCCCAGTCGGTATATTGTTCAAGGGACGGCGCCTCGGGAACCCGATAGCCGATATTTCGCGTAAAAACCAATTGTCCTTCCGCCGCCAGCCTGGCCAGTGCTTCGCGTATCGGCGTATGGCTCACGCCACATTGGCGCGACAGCTCAGCAATGCTGATGGCCGTACCCGGCTGGACGAGCCCGGTTGTGATCATTTTCTGGACTTCGAGATAAACCTGGTCCGCCAGGCTTCTGGGCTGGATGATGGCAACACCGGATCGTGACGCGTTCATAGGCATTCTTACCAAATATGGGTATGGAAAAATAAAGAATCAATCAACTTCAAAACGCTCGGCCATATCAGACAAGCCATAGCGCGTAAACATTTCCTCGGGCGCATCGTTGACCCGCAACAGCGTCGCAATGGCTGCTCGCATACGCTGCTCGATGTCGGGATCATTGATCGGATGACGCTGCAACGGATCGCTTTCCAGGTCATAAAGTGCCGTATTGGCCTCCAGCAAGGGATAACGGCGCGTCATGTTTCCCCTGGAGTTGGCCAGTATCGGTAATTTAAGCACCGGAAATCCCTGAGTGAAAGCCAGCGGCTCGACCAATTGTGCATCCCGGAACTCATCCGCCTCAAAAAACGTGCGCATATGCGCCGGCATCAGTGTGTACTGGTACAAATCCGTCTCGAACGGGACCTGCGGGTAAAGAAAGTAAGTGTAGCGGCCATCGGTGTAATTGATCGCAGCCCCAAATTGACCGTAAATCGCGCCGGGCGTGTCTGAGTCGGCTCCGCGCAATGGATTGCCATCACGCATCAGCGGCAACAGACTGTACCCGGTGACTTCGGAGGGAACGGGCTGGTCGAAAATGTCCAGGAAAGTGGGCATCAGATCGATGGTCTGCGTCAATGCCGTTTCCCGGTGCGCGGTGATTCCGGCGCTTTCCGGCGCAGCAATCATCAAAGGAATATGTGCCACTTCATTGAAAAAGGGCGGACGGTTTTTGCCCAGGTACTCTTTTTCACCCAGCAGCAGTCCGTGATCGGTTGACATGATCAGCCAGGTGTCTTTCCAAAGATCCAGCCGATCGAACTGATCAAGCAGCTGCCCGAGATAGTGATCGCAGGCCAGCACCAACGCATGATAATTGGCACGCAGCGTTTTCAGCAGGTCGGCATCGATATCGACTCGCCCATAACTGGGCCAATCGAATATTTTTCCGCCCAGGGCTTCTGGAAAAGACTGAAGAAAGCGCTCGGGCGCGAAAAACGGTTCATGGGGGTCAAAGCACTCCAGGTGCAGAAGCCACTGATCGTCGGCGTGATGGGATTCCAGGAAGGCTTGTGCCGAGTCAAAGCACTGTGCAAGAGGAAAGTCGCCGCGCTGTTCCAGATACTCGCGGTTGACAAAATAAGGCAGTTTGGCATTGATGTCGGACGAAAAATCGTGCATCTGCTCGTGATATCGCTGGGCGTAACGCTCGGCAGGCGGGGAAATGGCCGGACGCCATTTGTCTTTTTCCTGACCACGAATGAATTCCCAGGATGAATATCGCCCATGAAACCCCGCGCCGCCATCCTCGAAATAATGATAATGGTCTGTGATCAAATGCGTATAGATGCCGCTATCACGCAGTATGCCTGCCAGCGAACGGTCAAATGGCTCCAGCGGCCCCCAGCCGCGGTGCAGGAAATTCAATCTGCCCGTCTGTATGTCCCGGCGAGCCGGAAGACAAGGCAGGCTGCCCACGAAATGCGAGTCAAATGTCACGCCCCTTTTGGCCAATCGGTCAAAATTGGGCGTGTGGATCTCGCTCATGCCGTAACTGGATAGCGCATGACGATTCAGGGAATCAAACAACACAAATACGGCTTTCATGGCGCATCAAATTCCTATATGAAAGATGATATACGATCTATTATATAGGAATTTATCATGAGTGCAATACCTGGAATATTTCGTTTCCGGTCGTCTCCCCAAAGCATGAACAATGAACAATCGCGTACATTAAGCGCTTTTCAGCACTTTACGATCACATTCCCAAACGAGGCCCCCTCCTCCACAGCCCGATGAGCCAGCGCGATATCAGCAAGCTCAAACGATTGGCCGATATGATGCTGCAGCAATTCCCGTCGCAACAAGGCCTGTACCCCACCCACCGCACGTTTCCGCTGGATGCCCGTCAGTTCATAAACCAGAAAAAAGTGCAATGACAAAGAGCGCGGCAACCAGGCACCATAGTTCAGCGGCACGAGGCCGCGCTCGCTGGAACCGTAACAGATATACCTACCATGATGCGCCAGTACGTTCTGATCCACCAGTGTAATCGTCGTGGATAGATCCATATCGATAATCGCATGAACGCCGGCACCGTTTGTCAGCGCCATGACCCTCTCGGCAACCGGTTCCTGTTTATAGAGGATGGTTTCCTCAAAGCCGGCCGCATGCAGAAAGGCAGCTTTATCCGCAGATCCCACTGTCGTCAGGACCCTGGCGCCCGATGCCCGAGCCATTTGCGCCGCATAGTACCCGACACCCGATGCGCCGCCGATGATCAGCACCGTAGCATCCGGACCGAGCTCGGCTAGCTCCACTGCACGAAAGGCAGTCAGCGCCGGAATCCCCAGGCATGCTCCGGCCTCGAAAGCGACGCTGTCGGGCAAATACACAACTTGTTCTGCCGGCAGAACCACATACTCTGCCGCCGTTCCATACGGTCGGCCATATTGTGCGTTCCAGACCCAGGCACGCTCTCCGACTCTCGCGGGATCAACGCCCGGCCCCGCCTTATCAATCATGCCCGCACCGTCACTATGAGGAATGATGCGATCCCAACGCACCGGCCGACTACCAGCCCGTGATTTGACATCGGACGGGTTAACGCCTGAACACATTATGCGCACCCGCAATTGTCCTTTGCCTGGTTCTGGAACAGGCTGCTGCCCCACGCGCAGCACCTGCGCAGCAGCCCCGTTGCGTTCGTACCAGGCCGCGCGCATCATGTCTGCGTTCATGTCAGTGTCTCTGTCATAAAGCGATTGCTCAGTGTCCCCAATCCCGTGAGCGTGACATCCACACGATCGCCGGGCTGCAAATCGGGAGAGTGTCCATCGGTGCCCATCCATACGATATCCCCCGGATATAAGGTCAGATATCGGCTCATCGTGCTGATGAACTCATGTATGCCAAACAGCATATCGGCAGTGTCAAAGCGCGTGCGCTCGACACCGTTCACCGATACGACCGTCTGCATGGATGATACGTCGGCTTCGGTGCTGATCCACGGTCCCATGGGCTTGAAAGTATCGGAATTCTTGGCGCGCCAGAACGTACGGTCCGACGCCTGCCAGTTGCGTTCGCTGACATCGTTGCCTATCGTATAGCCAAGAATGCAGTCATTGACCTGGTCCACCGAAATATTCTTCACCTTTTTACCGATCACAACGACCAGCTCGCCTTCGTAATGGATACGAGTGGCATCGGCGGGCATTATCACATCGGCGCCATGTGCGACAAGAGCGTTATTCGCACGATAGCCGACATCCGGCTTCTTCGGAATCGTAAGTCCTTCTGTGCTGATATGCTTGACGTAATTCAAGCCGACACAGTAAAAGGTCGGCGGCAACACCGGCACCTCAATGCTGACGTCGGATAAATTCAAACGTGTTGCAGTTGTCTCGTATCCGGCGAACGGGTTTCCCCTGACCGCGGCAATGGTATCGTTCTCGTCCAGTATTCCGTATCCGACTTGCCCGTCAAGGCCATACCGTAACCATCTCATTTTCAGACTCCTTAAGGGTTTGCCGCAAAAATCGTGTCTTCTGCATTCAGGCGGGATATCATCCAGCGGCCCGCATGCTGCGCCATCCTGATTTGGAGGCGGCGGATCGACTCGATTCCGTTCAGGGGAACCGGCCCCGCAACCTGCCTGCCGGGCTCGTGGCGTACAACCAGCATATAGGCCTGTATCGAACAGCGTTGCGCATCGTGCTCATCGGATGCCAGATTGGTGATGACATGTGCAATTTTCATAGTGGGAGAGCGCTGCATCAGGGCAGCGTGCACCTGCGCGGGGCCTTCCAGCACTTTTCCCTGACGATGCCAACGCGCATCGGGGGCAAGCAAGGCGACGAGCGCATCATATTTACACTCATCAAGATACCTGAAAAATAGCATGACCTGGTTTTCGCATTGCTTAATGTCATCGTTCATACCAGTCCTTTATCTTCAAAATGACTGCCTGGCGGTCTGGCCAGTACAGAAGCATCAATCTGCGCCAGTGTTGGCGTTCCGCATAATTGCATTGTCCGCCCCAGCTCATCGCCCAGTATCGTCAAGGCCCGATCCACCCCTTCGTATCCCGCGCCGAGCACGCCGAACAATGTAGCGCGCCCGGACAGAACGCCACTGGCGCCCAGTGCCAACGCCTTGAATACATCGCTGCCACGTCGAATGCCGCCATCAATCAACACCGGGACACGATGATTTACCGCCTGCAAAATACCCGGCAAGGCGTCCAGCGTCGCCAGGCCGGTGTCCAACTGGCGTCCGCCGTGATTGGACACAACAAGCGCATCCACGCCCACGTCCAGAATCGCGTCAACATCCAGCGGATTGACCACTCCTTTGACAATCAGTCTGCGGGGCCAGCGATCCCGCAAGGCTCGTAGCGCCGCCAGGTCAAACGCCGGATCGTAATTCGTACCCGCCACGCCCTGCATGTTGGTCCGGTCCACCTGCCGCTTCGCCATCCCTTGCAAACTCGGCATGATCGGCGGTTTTTTTAACAGCATCTCCAACGACCAAACCGGTTTTCTGACAAATTGACCCACGTTCCGGTACCCCAGCTTCATGGGGAAACCCAGCCCGTTCAGCAGATCCCTTTCCCGTTTTCCGCCAACAGGCAAGTCGACAGTGATGACCAGCGCTTCGTAACCGGCAGCCTCGGCGCGATCGATTAACGCGTTCAACCGTGTTTTATCCTGCAGGATATACGCCTGAAACCAGAGGCGTCCCGGCGCCTGATCGGCGATTTCCTCAATAGATGCCGTCGCCGACGTCGATAGCGTGTAGGGAATGCCGTGTTTTGCGGCGGCACGTGCGAGGTCTATATCTCCACCTCGCCAGCCAAAACCAACCGCGCCGGTCGGTCCGACGGCAATGGGCAGCCCCATGGACGCATCAAAAAGGCTGGCCGACAGATCGACCTGCGAAACATCGCGAAGCACGCGTGGCAGCAGCCGTAAACGTCGGAAAGCTTCACAATTGTCATTCAGCGTCACTTCGTCTTCGGCACCGCCATCATAGAATTCAAACACGCCACGCGGCAGCCTTGAGCGAGCCAGTTCACGCAGGCGAGCAATGCTGAAGCAGTCATTCACAGTCAGTCGCATCATTGCCCGTGACCTTATTCCGGCTTGACGTTACCGTGCTTGATCACGGACTGCCAGCGCGCTTTGTCGGCGATCAGGAACTCACGGAACTGTTCCGGCGAATCGCCGATCACTTGCGCACCGAGTTTTTTCAACTGCGCCTTGATTTCAGGTTTTGCCATGGCTTCTACGGCCGCCTTGTTCAGTTTCATCACAATGTCTTTAGGCGTGCCTGCCGGCGCCAGCATGCCGACAAAAGAAGCCGCTTCCTCAAAACCGGTCAACCCCATGCTTTCCAATGTGGGCACGTCGGGAAAATCAGGATGCGGTTTGCGTGTTCCCACCGCCAGGATACGCAAGCGCTTGTCCGCGACATAGTCTGCGATCCCGATGCTGGGATAAAACATGAATGAAATCCGTCCGGCGATCATTTCCTGCAACGCCGGTCCATTACCCTTGAACGGCACATGCACCATATCCAGTTTGGCCTGGTTGGCAAGCATTTCCGCGGTCAAATGCGCCGACCCGCCAAAGCCCGACGATCCGAAAGTGAGCTTTCCGGGATGGGCCTTTGCGTCGGAAATCAGGCTTTGCATATCCTTGTATGGCGAGTCGTAGTTCGTCACCACCACCATCGGCAGGTTGACAAAATTGGTAATAGGCTCGAATACCTTTGTCGCCTCATAGTTGTAGCGGTCGGGATACAAGAGCGGATTCACATTGAGCGTGAGCGACGTGACCAGAACCTTGTACCCATCGGGCGCCGAATGCATAATGTCGTTCGCTGCAATATGCGCACTGGCTCCGGGTTTGTTTTCCACAACTACGGCCTGGCCGAGGGATCCGCTCATCTCTTTGGCGATGACGCGTGCAATTACATCGGTCGGGCCGCCAGCCGAATACCCGATAACCATGCGTATCGGTCGATCCGGAAAGTCGGCAGCCACAGCTGTTCCGGCGGCAAGGCATAGCATCGCCGCGGCAGCGATGCCCAAAATGTTTAATCGTTTCATGTTCGTCTCCAGTTGAATTTATGATTGTTGTCGCAATGGCATCGCCTGCATTTGGTGGCCAGCCATCAGAACTGCTCGGGGAAATATTTATCAGCCATGACCTGACAGCGTTTGATCAGGCGCGGCTCGTCGGGCCTGTAGTCAGCAACAGCGTTGTGAATCGTACCGATGTTGTCCCACATCAGCACATCGCCCTCGGCCCACTGATGGCGATAGCAATACTTTTCCTGCACCTGGTGAGCAAACAGAAACTGCAGGATTTCCTCACTGCGCGCCTCCGATAGCTCATTAATGCGCATGGAATAACCCGGGTTCGCATACAGGACCTTGCGGCCCGTGATCGGATGCGTCAGAAAAACGGGGTGCGACACGGGCGGCTTGCGCCTGCGTTGTTCTTCGGTCAGGGGGGGACGCGTGCTGCCCTTTTCCCGGCGCATCATTTCCCAGAACTTATTGAAGTCATGTGTCACCGTCATGCCCTCAAGTTCGGTTTTCAGATGTTCCGGCAGGCCCTCATAGGCGGCGTGCATGTTGCAGAATGCCGTATTTCCAAGTGACAGGCCATCCCGGAACGGTATCCGGATGCCATACAATACATTGCTGAATGCAATGGTGCGGCTGTAAGACATATCTGTATGCCAGTCCTGGCCCGCATCGCTCAGCCCGATCGGCTGGCCGTTCTCTTTCATGTTGGAAAGAATCATGACCTCCGGGTAATCCTCGTCATGAAACAGATTGGCCACATTGATTTCAAGCTGGCCGAAATTCTCCGCATAATCACGCAACTGCCTGGCAGTCAGTTGCTGATTTGGGAAACTGACCACCCCATATTGCCCCAGTGTCTGTTCAATCTTCCGGTAGTCTTCGGCACTCAGGGGCGCGGACAAATCGATATCGTAGATGGTAGCGCCCAGGCTGGCTCCCTTTGGTTCAATTCTCATTAATGTATCCTCTTGACATTAGCGGGCGGCCTGTCGCAGGATAGACAGGACCTCTTCGGAATCGGTAACGGCACGCGGATTGAAGGCGAGTCCGCGTTCTTGCATGGTTTGACGCGCGATCGGCGCCAGATCGGCTTCAGTCAAGCCAAGGTCTTT
>Ga0164243_10005177_pt1 | contig 19982 bp, 18 predicted proteins | sample OricompcompostOP_FD_108781 | JGI IMG/M metagenome (GOLD analysis project Ga0164243, IMG submission 108781) | Organic Plus compost microbial communities from Emeryville, California, USA - Original compost - Organic plus compost (OP) | ecosystem: Engineered > Solid waste > Mixed feedstock >... | reverse complement strand
GGGTTGGCGGAGACGAGGATCATCACCTCCTTCCAGCCGCTGAGGACCCCGTCGGCGTCGCGGCTGTTGAGCTCGCCGCAGAACACCATGCCGTCCGCCAGGGACCTCAGCTCCACGTGCCGGAAGCGGGCGCCGCCGCCCTGGGGCACGGCGCCCTGGATCATGGCGCGCGCGTACTGGACCGCCAGGGAGGGGGTGAAGGCCACGGCGGCCGCCAGGACCAGGGCGCTGAACATGCGGCCGAGCTTAGGGCGGTCGGCCGCCGCTGTCTGCCCGCCCGCTACCTCGGCCGCAGCTCCGGCTCCTCCTCGTCGGCCACGTCCATCTCCGCCGACACCGGGGCGTGGTTGAGCATGCCCACCAGGGCCACCCCGCCGATGGTGTTGCCGATCAGGGTGGGGATCAGGAAGGCGGTCAGACAGGCCCCGAAGCCCGCCGAGCCGGTCAGGGTCGCGTAGGCGGCCTCGGTGGACCCGGCGATCACGTGCGAGAGCCGGGCCATGGCCACCACCCAGGTGATGGCGCCGATCACGAAGAAGCGGGCGGAGCGGGCGCTCGGCAGCAGCCAGACCATCAGGGCGATGAGCCAGCCGGCCAGCACGGCCCGGAGCAGGGTGTTCCAGAAGGGCTGGCTCACCGACTCGCGGGCCATCTGGTCCAGGCTCGCCGTCACCTCCGGCCGGAACGGATGGCCGAAGGCCACCGCGGCCGCGAACAGCCAGGTGCCGATCACATTGGCCAGGAACACGACGTTCCACAGGCGCGCCGTCGCCAGCGCCGTCGTCAGGTCGCGCCGGGTCAGGACCGGCAGGACGGCCGACAGGGTGCTCTCGGTGAACAGCTGCTGGCGCCCCAGCACCACGATGATGAAGCCGGTCGTGTAGCCGAGGCTCGCCACCGCGTGCGCGCCGGGGCCGGGCCCGAGGTCGGACCGCAGCAGGGCCTCCACGGCGAAGGAGAAGCCCATCGACAGCCCCGCCGCCAGGCCGGACCAGACCATGGCCGACACCGGCCGCTCGAGCTCCGCCTCCCCCTCGGCGCGGATGATCTCGTGGATGACCAGGGCCCGCAGCGGCGCGTTCTCCCGCGCCTGGTCCTCCTCTTCGCCGTGCAGGTGCGGGGATTGCGAGGCGGCCCTCTGTTCCATGACGACCTTCCGCTCGGGCGGGACGGCAACGTGCGGACGGGCCGGAGGTTGCCGAGCCCCGGCTTGACAGCCGGCGCACGCGCGCCAAGGCTCGGGGCCAGCGCGCATTGGGGCGCCACCTGTCCGCGGCAAGGGAGCCGGGCTCCCACCCAAGCTGTTCCCGTGTTTCCAGCAACCTTCTTCCGGCCTGCGTAAGCGGACATCAGGCGACCTCGGAAGGAAGGTCCCATGCCCAAGCGGCTGACCGCCAGCAGCACCCTGGAGTCCCTGCGCAAGGAGGCCAAGCGCCGGCTGAAACGCCTGCGCGCCTTCGATCCCGCCGCCTCCCTGCGCTCGGCGCAGCACGCGGTCGCGAACGACTACGGCTTCGATGGATGGGCCGCGCTGAGGCAGGCGCTCGCCGACCTCGCCGTCGGGCGGCTGGCGCCCGGCGCGCGGGCGGACGCATTCCTCCGGCACTGCGCCTGGGACGGCGACGTCGCCGGCGGGCTGCGCATCCTGTCGCGCCATCCCGGAATTGCGCGCCACGACCTCTTGACGGCCATCGTCTGCGGCGAGGCGGACGAGGTGGAGCGGCGGCTGGCCCGCGATCCCGCGGCCGCGCGCCGTCCGGCTGGCCCGCTCGGCTGGGAGCCCCTGCTGTACCTGGCCTACGGTCGGGCCGACGCATCCCGCGCCGTCCGCATCGCCGAATGGCTGCTGGACCTGGGCGCGGACCCGGACGCCAGCTTCGACGACGGCTGGGGCAACGCCTTCACCGTGCTCTGCGGGGTCATCGGCCTCGGCGAGCGCAACCGGCCGCCCCACCCCCAGGCCGACGCCCTGGCCGGGCTGCTGCTGGCCCGCGGCGCGCAGGCGTTCGACAGCCAGGCCCTCTACAACTCCTCGGTCGCCGGCGACGACGTGCGCTGGCTGGAGGTGCTGTGGCGCGCCTGCGAGGCGCGCGGGGAGCTGGAGCGCTGGCGCGCGCCGTCCACCGGGCTGGGCGCCCAGATGGGCGTGAATCCGCTCGACTACCTGCTCGGCAACGCGGTCAGCTACGGGCATCCCAGGCGGATCGAATGGCTGGTCGCTCATGGCGCCGACCCGGACGGGATTCACAGCTACACGCGCCTGAAGCTCCACACGCTCGTGCGGGCGCGCGGGGACGAGGCCACGGCGGCCCTGCTGGAGCGGCTGGGGGCCCGGCCCGAGAGGCTGGAGGGCGGGCTCGCCCTGCTCGCCGCATCCATGCGCCTGGACCGGTCCGAGACCGAGCGGCTGATCGGGCGGAAGCCCGGACTGATCGAGCAGGCCGGCGCCCTGGCCAACGCCGCCGCGCGCGGACGGGCGGACGTGGTGGCGCTGCTGCTGGAGCTGGGCGCGCGGGCGGACCACGCCGATCCGCAGGGGAACACCGCCCTGCACCACGCCGCCTGGAGCGGGTCGGTGGAGACCGCGCGCCTGCTGGTGGAGGCGGGCGCGCCCGTGGACCGGCGCAGCCTGCCCCACCACGCGACGGCGCTGGGCAACGCCGTCTTCGCCAGGCGGCGGGAGATGGTCGACTACCTCGAGACCGTCAGCCGGGACGCGGCGGACCTGGCCTGGGCGGGCAGGCCCGAGCGCCTGAGGCAGGTGCTGGCCGAAGAGCCGGAGCGGGCGAACGACCGCCGGCCGAGCGGGACCACGCCGCTGCACGCCCTGCCCGACGACGAGGCGCTGGCGGCGGAGATCGCCCAGATCCTGCTGGAGCACGGCGCCGATCCGGCCGCCCGTGGCCGCGAAGGGCTCACGCCCGCGCAGGCGGCGCGCGCCCGGGGGCTTGAGGAGGCGGCGGAGCTGATCGAGGCCGCGGCGGCCTGAGCGGGGCGGCCCGGTTGCGCGCCCGGGCGTTCCCGCCTACCCGGGGGCCATGTCCGCCCTGCTCTGCCCCGGCGATCCGGAGCCGGTCGTCGTCCGCGATCCCCAGGCCGCCTCGCCCCTGCTGCTGGTCTGCGACCACGCCGGCCGCGCCATCCCCCGGCGGCTGGGGACGCTGGGGCTCGGGCCGGAAGACCTGGAGCGGCACATCGCCTGGGACATCGGCGCCGGCGCCCTGGCCGACCGGCTCGGCGAGCGGCTCGGCGCCTGCGTGGTGCGCCAAGCCTATTCGCGGCTGGTGGTCGACTGCAACCGCCCGCCGGGTCATCCGACCCTGATCCCGGAGGTGTCCGACGGCACGGCCGTGCCGGGCAACCAGGGCCTCGCCGCCGAGCAGGCGCGCGAGCGGATCGAGGCGATCCACGCGCCCTACCATGCGAGGATCGCGGCCCTGCTCGACGCCCGCCCCGGGCGTCCGCTCCTGGTGTCGGTGCACAGCTTCACGCCGCGGATGGGCGGCCAGGACCGGCCCTGGGCCGTGGGCGTGCTGCACGACGGCGCCTCGCCCGCCTCGCGGCGGATGCTGGAGCTCCTGCGCGCCGAGCCGGGGCTGACGGTCGGCGACAACCAGCCCTACCACCTGGGCCAGCACGACCACACCGTGCCCCTGCACGCCCAGGCGCGCGGGCGCGACTACCTGGAGCTGGAGGTCCGCCAGGACCTGATCGCGGACGCAGCGGGCCAGGCGCGCATGGCGGACGTGCTGGCGCCGCTGCTCCGCAAGCTCGAGGACGCGGCCTAGAAGTTCCTCTTGACGCTGACCGCCCACTCGCGCGGCCGCGCCGGCTGGCCGCTGATCAGGCCGAAGGCGTTCTGGTAGTCGGAGATGCTGTACCAGTAGAACTTGTCGGTGATGTTGGTGACGAACACCGCCGCCTCCCAGCTGTCGTCCGGCGAGCGCCAGGTGACGCGGCCGTCCAGGACCGCATAGCCGGGCTGGGCGCTGCGGGGATTGTTGGTCGCCTCGTTGAACACCTTGGACTGATAGGTCAGGTCCAGCCGCGGGGTCAGGGACGAGCCGCCGGCGAGCACGAACTCGTACTGGGCCCCGACGTTGAACTTCCAGGTCGGGGACAGGGGCGGCTTGCACGACAGGCACGGCCCGCCCGGCACGCCCGCGGCGGCGCCGAGGTCGACGTAGTTGAAGTCGAGCCAGCTGCCCGAAGCGTTGATCATCATGTGGTCGGTGGGGTGCGCCTCGACCTCGGCCTCGATCCCCTTGACGTGCGCCTCGCCCACGTTGCGCGGGATGACCACCGAGAAGCCGTCGATCACGCCCGAGGCCGACAGCTGCAGGTCCTTGTACTTGTTGAAGAACGCGGCCGCGTTGAAGCGCACGCGCCGGTCCAGCAGCTCGCTCTTCAGGCCGATCTCGTAGGCGGTCAGCTTCTCGGGGCCGAACGGCAGGGCCTGGGAGGGGGTGAACGGCCGCGGATTGACCCCGCCGCCGCGGAAGCCGGTCGAGATGCTGGCGTAGGTCATCAGACCCGGACGCCAGGTGTAGTTGACGTCGGCGCGGTAGTCCCAGCGGCTGAACTGGGCCGGCGGCGCCGGGCCGTTGATCGCCGACAGCACGGGGTTGGAGCGGAAGAAGGTGTAGACCTTCTTCTCGTCCGAGTAGCGGACCCCGCCCTCCAGGTCGAGCCGGTCGGTGACGTGGACCGTGGCGTGGCCGAAGCCGGAGTTGTTGCGGTCGGTCACCGGGTCGTCGAGATAGAACACCAGGCCCGTGGTGTTGACGTAGGCGCCGGCCACCGCCCGCGAGGACTGGCCGATGTCGACGAAGCCCTTGTCGGTGCTGGTGGAGTCGATGTGGAAGCCGCCCAGCACCCAGTCGATGCGCCCGCTCAGCGCCTGGCCCGACAGCCGGACCTCCTCGCTGAACTGGTGGTGATAGAGGTGGTGGTAGAGGGTCTGCAGGTTCAGGGGCGTGAGGTCCTGGTCCTGCGAGAACTCGCCGTTGTACTGGCGGTAGGCGGTGATCGACCTCAGGGTCAGGCCGGCGCCCAGCTGCCACTGCACGTCGCCCTGCACGCCCCAGGAGTGGGTGGTGCTGATCGCCGGATTGACGTGGCCGGAGAGCAGGTCCGTGAAGGTCGCGTAGGTCTGGTAGTGGTTCGGCGGCAGGAACCGGTCGTCGTAGACGACCCCGTAGCGCGGCAGGTTGGTCTGATAGTTCCAGGCCGCGGTCTGGCCGAGCGGGTTCGCGGTCGTCGCCGGGCCGGAGTAGCCGCGCGGGTCCACGTACATCAGCGTCTCGGCCGGGGATTCGGAATCGTCCGCCAGCACGTCGGCGACGAGGTTGACCTCGATGTCCGGGGTCGGCAGCCAGCGCGCGGCGGCGCGCAGGGCCAGGGCCTTCTGTCCGCCCTCGGTCCCGATCTTGCAGTCGCCGGGCGACAGGGCGGTGTTCGTCGGAAGGGACCCGGCCTGGTTCGGATGGGCGCAGGCGAAATCGATGCGGTCGACGTAGCCGTCGCGCCGTTTGCCGACGCCCGCCACCCGCAGGAACAGCTTGTCGGCGACCACCGGCACGTCGATGCCGGCCCGGATCTCGGCGCGGTCATAGCTGCCGTAGGTGGCCTGGGCGTAGCCGTGGCCGTCGCCGGTCGGCTTCTTGGAGTAGAGCTTCACCGCCCCGCCGATGGAGTTCTTGCCGGCCAGGGTGCCCTGCGGGCCGCGCAGGATCTCGATGCGGTCCAGGTCCAGAAGGTCGAAGGTCGTGCCGAACAGGGTCGGGTAGTAGACGTCGTCGACGTACATGCCGACGCCCGGCTCGAGCGCGTACTTGAAATCGGTCTGGCCCACGCCGCGGATGAACACCTGGGCGGAGTTGCCGAAGCCCTCCGGCGCCATGCGGATGGTGACGTTCGGGGCGGCGTTGGAGATGTCGGTGACGTTGGTCTGGTTCCGCGCCTCCAGCATCTGGGAGGACAGGGCGGTGATCGCCAGCGGGGTCGCCTGGAGGTTCTGCTGGCGGAACTGCGCCGTCACCACGACCTCGGAGACCTGGCCCTCCGCCGCCGGTCCGCCGGCCGGCTGCGCCGCTGCGGCCTGGCCGAGCGCCACGCCCGCGGCCGAGATCAGCGCCGCGCCGATCAGGCGCCGGCGCACGGACATGCGGCCACGCGCCAACACTGCGAGCTTGTTCGCCATGAAGTCCCTCCCTCTTCGTCCCCTGCCGTCTTGGCGCATTGCCAGACGGCGCCTTCGGTGTTCTTGCGATCCGAAGGTCCTGTCGATCGAATGCTCGGGAATTCAACAACGGCCCCCGCGCAGACTCGATGCTGCCACGAGTGTTTCAGGCGGGCAACCAGAATGAAAGGTCGCCTGATACCGCCGCCGGCGGCGCCTCAGGAGGCGAACAGCTCGCGCAGGCCGTGCGGCTGGCTCCTCAGGTACTGGTTGGGCGCGCGCACGCTGGCGCCGAGCGCGGCGGCCGCGTGCCAGGGCCAGCGCGGGTCGTAGAGCATGGCGCGGGCGAGCGCGACCATGTCGGCCTGGCCGGTCGTCAGCACGTGCTCGGCCTGGACCGGATCGGTGATCAGGCCCACCGCAATGGTCGGCAGGCCCGTCTCGGCGCGGATGCGGGCGGCGAAGCCCGTCTGGTACCCGGGCCCCACCGCGATCTGCTGCTCGGGCGACAGGCCGGCGCTGGAGACGTGGATGACGTCGCAGCCGCGGTCCTTCAGCGCCTGCACGAAGGCGATGCTCTGCTCCAGGTCCCAGCCGCCCTCGACCCAGTCGCTCGCCGAGATGCGCACCGACACCGGCTTGGCTTGCGGCCAGGCGGCGCGGACCGCCTCGAACACCTGCAGCGGGAACCGCATGCGGCCTTCGAGGCCGCCGCCGAAGGCGTCGTCCCTGAAGTTGGACAGGGGCGAGAGGAACTGGTGCAGCAGGTAGCCGTGGGCGGCATGGATCTCCACCGCGTCCAGGCCCAGCCGCTCGGCCCGGCGCGCGCCCTGGACGAAGGCGTGCAGCACCCGGTCCAGGCCGGCCGCGTCCAGGGCCTGGGGCGCGGCCTCCTCCGGCTTGAAGGGGACGTCCGACGGACCCCAGGTCCGCCAGCCCCTCGGCTGATCCGGCCCGATCTGGCCGCCGCCGACCCAGGGGACCCGGGTGGAGGCCTTGCGGCCGGCGTGGGCGAGCTGGACCCCGATCGGGATGTCCGACCAGCGGCGCACGCTGGTCAGCACCCGGCCCAGCGCCTGCTCGGTCTCGTCGGACCACAGCCCGAGATCGTCGGGCGAGATGCGCCCGTCCGGCTCCACCGCCGTGGCCTCCAGGAACATCAGCCCCGCGCCCGAGAGCGCCAGATGGCCCAGATGGATCAGGTGCCAGTCCGAGGCCCGGCCTTCGTCGGCGGAATACTGGCACAAGGGCGCGATCACGATGCGGTTGGGCAGCTGGAGGTCGCGCCAGCGGATCGGCTCGAACAGGAGGGGCATGGGGGCTCCGGTGCAGGGTTGGCCCAGCCTGCCCTCAACGCGGGGCGGGCGGAAGCCGCGCCGCGGAGCCTGTCAATCGGCCGCGCGCCGGCCCATCTTACGGCGACGCCCGATTCCGGAGCCCGGCCGTGACCCTGCTGCTCAACATCCTCTGGTTCGTGTTCGGCGGCTTCTTCGCGGGGCTGGGGTGGCTGATCGCCGGCCTGGTGCTGGCGGTGACCATCGTCGGCCTGCCCTGGGCCCAGGCGGCCTTCCGCATCGGCCTGTTCACCTTCTTCCCGTTCGGCAAAAGGGTGGTGGACCGATCCGAGATCACCGGCCGCGAGGACCTGGGCACGGGCGATCTCGGCCTGCTGCTCAACCTCGTCTGGCTGGTGCTGGCCGGCTGGTGGCTGGCGCTCGCGCACGTCGCCATCGGCGTGGCCCAGTGCCTGACCCTGATCGGCATCCCGTTCGGCCTGCAGCACTTCAAGCTCGCCTGGCTGGCGCTCATGCCCGTCGGCAAGGCGGTGGTGGAGGCGTGAGGCCGCTCACGCCGTGATGAAGCCTCCGGTCTGCCGGGCCCACAGCCGCGCGTAGAGGCCGCCCGAGGCGACCAGCTCGGCGTGGGAGCCCATCTCCACGATCCGGCCGCGGTCCAGGACGACCAGCCGGTCCATGCGCGCGATGGTCGACAGCCGGTGCGCGATGGCGATCACCGTCTTGCCGGTCATCAGCTCCGACAGGCTCTCCTGGATCGCCGCCTCGACCTCGGAGTCGAGCGCGCTGGTGGCCTCGTCCAGCACCAGGATCGGGGCGTCCTTCAGCAGCACCCGGGCGATGGCGATGCGCTGGCGCTGGCCGCCGGACAGGTTCACCCCCCGCTCGCCGACGTGGGCCTCGTAGCCGCCACGGCCCTTGCCGTCCCTCAGCCCCATGATGAAGTCGTGGGCGTGCGCGCGCCGGGCGGCCCGCTCGATCTCCTCCTGCGAGGCCCCCGGCCGGCCGTAGCGGATGTTCTCGGCCACCGACCGGTGCAGCAGGCTGGTGTCCTGGGTGACCACCCCGATCTGCGACCTCAGGCTCTCCTGGTCGACCGCGGCGATGTCCTGGCCGTCGATCAGGATGCGGCCGCCCTCCAGGTCGTAGAGCCGCAGCAGCACGCTGGTGAGGGTCGACTTGCCCGCGCCGGACGGGCCGACCAGCCCCACCCGCTCGCGCGGGGCGATCTCGAGGTCCAGGCCCTCCAGCACGCCCCGCTCGCGCCGGCCGTAGTGGAAGGCGACCTTCTCGAACCGGATCGCGCCCTGGGTGACCGCCAGCGGCCGCGCGTCCGGCGCGTCGACCACCGTGATCGGGCGCGAGACCGTGCGCATGCCGTCGGTGACCGTGCCGATGTTCTCGAACAGGGTGGACAGCTCGAACAGGATCCACTGCGACATGGACTGCAGCCGCTGCACCAGGGCGATGGCCACGGCGATGTCGCCCGGCGTCACCGAGCGGCCGATCCACAGCCAGATGGCCACGGCGGCGATCACGAACAGCAGGACGTAGTTCAGGGTGTTGAGGCAGACGTTCAGCCCCGTCACCAGCCGCATCTGGCGGTAGGCGGTGTCGATGAAGGCGTCCATGCTGTCGCGCGCATAGCGGTCCTCGCCGCGGGTGTGGGCGAACAGCTTGACCGTCAGGATGTTGGTGTAGCTGTCGACCAGGCGGCCGGTCATGACCGAGCGCGCGTCGGCCTGGGCCTGGGCGATCTTCTGCAGCCGCGGGATGAACCAGGCGCACAGCGCCACATAGCCGGCCAGCCAGGCCAGCAGCGGCGGCAGCAGGCGGATGTCGGCCGAGGACATCAGCACCGCCGCGGCGATGAAGTAGACGCCGACATAGACCAGGATGTCGACGATCCGGGTCACCGACTCGCGGATCGCCAGGGCGGTCTGCATCACGGTGTTGGCGATGCGGCCGGCCATGTCGTCCTGGAAGAAGGCCAGGCTCTGGCGCAGCAGCCGCCGGTGCATGCGCCAGCGCGCCAGCATGGGATAGTTGGCCGCGATCCCCTGGTGGAAGCACAGGTTCCAGCCGACGTGCAGCAGCGGCAGGCCGACAGCCACCACCGCCGCCATGGCCCAGAGCCGGCCGCCCTCGGCCTTCAGGAAGCTGGCCGGATCGGACTTGGCGAGCCAGTCCACCAGCTTGCCCATGAAGCCGAACACCATGACCTCGGCGACCGAGATCAGGGCGGTGAGCACGCCCACGGCCAGGAGCAGCGGCCAGACCGGCCGCACGAAGCTGCCGTAGAAGGCCCGCAGCCGCGAGGGCAGCGGCTGGATCCTCTCCGGATAGGGGTCGATCAGACGTTCGAACACGCCGAACATGGGGGCCTCGGTGGGGGGCCGGACGGCGCGCGATGAGGGGACGCCCGGCGGCTTGGGGAAGGAATTCGGAAGGGCGCAGGGCGGCAGTCCGGCGGACGCCGCAGCCGGCGGTCCGCCGTGGAGCCCTGCAGTGCAGCGGCCGCCCGACGCGCCGTCAGTCTTAACCGACCCGGGCCGGCGCCGCCAGGGATGCGGGCGCCGGGCGGCCGGATTGCCCGGGCCTGTGGCGCGCGGGCCTCAATTTCCGCGCGATCACGGCTTTGGGACAGCCCTCGCCTTGGTTGCGTGCTAGGGTGACTTCCGCAGCCCCACTGCGAGCGGATCCCGGGGGTCCCATGACGTCCTATCGCGTCGATTTCCTGTCGCGCGGCCACAAGACGGTCCGCAGCAAGGCGCTGGACTGCGCCACCGATGACGAGGCGATCGACCGCACCGCCCTCTTCAGCCACGCCGGCGCGCTGGAGCTCTGGCGCCAGGGCGAGATGGTCTGGCGCTTCGAGGCCCGCTGGGCCCAGCGCCTGGCCGAGGCCGAGACGCTGGACCGCCGGCGCTGAGTCAGGCGGCGGGCCGCTCCAGGGCCGCGCCGGTCTCCAGCAGACTCTTGAGGCTCGCCAGAATCTGCGGCCAGCCGCCGGACACGGCCCGGATCAGCTTGGAGTCCGGACGCGGCATGGAATGGACCACGGTCAGCTTCACCACCGGGCCGGCGGCCTCCAGGTCGAAGCTGGCCTCCGACCAGCCCTCGGCCTTGAGCTCCTCGCGGAACTCGTTGCGCCACTTCAGCTTCAGCCGCCGCGGCGGATCGCTCTCCAGCACCTCGCCGGAGTCGCCGAGCGAGCCGTCCGGCGTCTTCAGCGCCCAGGGCGAGCCGGCCTTGAAGTCGCTCTCCTGGGTGAAGCCGAACCAGTACTGGCGCTGGAATTCCGGCTCGGTCAGGGCCTTCCACAGCGTCTCGGGCGTGGTGCGGATGTAGGTGACGTAGACGAAGGTCGAGTCAGTCATCGGGCTGTCCTTCCAGCTTGGATTTCAGGTCGGCCAGGGCCCTCAGCCTCGGCCGCTCGAACTTGCCGATCCACCGGTCGGCGATCTCCTGGATCGGGACCGGATTGAGGTGGTGCAGCTTCTCCCGGCCCCGCCGCTCGGCGCTGACCAGGTTCGCCGCCTCCAGGACGCCCAGGTGCTTGCTGACGGCCTGGCGGGTCATGCCCAGGCCCTCGCACAGCTCGCCCAGGGTCTGGCCGTTCCGCTCGAACAGCCGGTCCAGCAATCGCCGGCGGCTGGGATCGGCCAGGGCCCTGAACACCGCGTCCATGCTCATGCGGACAAATAGGCAACCATTTGGTTGCATGTCAAGCCCGCCGGGCCCCTTCCCGCCGACCCGCGGGGCTGGGATAGTGCCGCCGGGCGGAGCTCGGGGGCGGGGATGCTGGAGCGGCTGTTCGGCCTGAAGGCGCGCGGGACCAGCGTGCGCACCGAGCTCCTGGCGGGGCTCACCACCTTCCTGACCATGGCCTACATCGTGGCGGTCAATCCGGCGGTGCTCGGCCAGGCGGGCATGCCCCCGGCCGCGGCCGCGGCGGCCACCTGCCTGGCGGCCGCCTTCGGCTGCATCATGATGGGCCTGGTCGCCAACTACCCCCTGGCCATGGCCCCGGGGATGGGGCTGAACGCCTATTTCACCTTCACCGTCGTCAAGGGCATGGGCGTCCCCTGGCCGGCGGCCCTGGCCTGCGTCTTCCTGGCGGGCCTGATCTTCCTGCTGCTGAGCGTGAGCGGGGCGCGCCGGCTGATCGTGGAGGCGATCCCGCGCCCGGTGCTGGCCGCCACCGCCGGCGGCATCGGCCTGTTCATCGCCTTGATCGGCCTGAGGGACGCCGGGATCGTGGTCGCCGACCCTGCCACCACGGTGGCGCTGGGGGACCTGCGCTCGCCGCCCGCCGCCCTGGCGCTCGGCGGCCTGCTGCTGGCGGCGGCCCTGCAGGCCTGGCGCGTGCGGGGCGCGATCCTGATCGGGGTGCTGGCCTGCGCCGCGGGCTTCTGGGCGCTGGGCCTGGCGCAGGCGCGCCCGGCCGGCTACGGCCTGTCCGACCTCTCGGCCGCCGCCTTCCGCCTGGACCTGCCGGGCGCGCTCGCCCTCCCCCCCGCGGTCCTGGTCGAGATCGTGCTGGTGTTCCTGTTCGTGGACGTGTTCGACAACGTCGGCACCCTGGCGGCGGTCAGCCGGGAAGCGGGCTTCACCGGCCCGGACGGGCGCATCCCCCGCCTGAACCGCGTGCTCCTGGCCGACGCCGCCGCGCCCGTCTTCGGGGCCCTCGCCGGCACGAGCCCGGTGGTCAGCTACATCGAGAGCGCCGCGGGCGTGGCCTCCGGCGGCCGCACCGGCCTGACCGCCGTCACGACCGGCGGGCTGTTCCTGATCGCCCTGGCCTTCGCGCCCCTGGCCCAGGCCATGCCCGCCGCCGCCGCCGCGCCCGCCCTGGTGCTGGTCGGCTCGATGATGCTGGGCGGCCTGAAGGAGGTGGACTGGCGCGAGCCGGAAGCCGCCCTGCCCGCCTTCCTGACCCTGGCGGGAATCCCCCTCAGCTTCTCCATCGCCGACGGCCTGGGCCTGGGCGTGATCGCCTACGCCGCCCTGCGCCTGCTGCGCGGCCGCGCCAGCCGCGCCGAATGGCTGGTCTATCTGCTGGCGGCGCTGTTCGTCGTGCGGTTCGTCTGGCTGCGCGGTTGACCGCACGGCCCGCCGATGGGCCTTTCGCAGGCGCCGGCGAGCAGCGAGACCTCCGATGGACACCCCCGACCCCGATCCCGACGGCGCGCCCCCGAGGCCCGCCACCCTGGCCGCCCGGGCGGGCGTGGCCCGCGATCCGGCCTTCGCCGCGGTCATGCCGCCGATCTACCTGTCGAGCACCTACGCCTTCGAGGGGCTCGGGAAGAAGGGGCCCTACGACTACGGCCGCGCGGGCAATCCGACGCGCGAGCTGCTGGCCCAGGCGCTCGCCGGGCTGGAGGGCGGGGCCGGCGCGGTGGTCACCGCCAGCGGCATGGCGGCGGTGGACCTCGCCTTCTCGCAGCTGAGGCCCGGCGACCTCGTGGTCGCGCCCCACGACTGCTACGCCGGCTCGCGCCGGCTGCTGGACGGGCGCGCGGCCCGCGGCGCCTTCGAGGCGCTGTTCGTGGACCAGGGGGACCCGCAGGCCCTGGCGGCGGCCCTGGAGCGGCGGCCCGCCATGGTGCTGGTGGAGACCCCGTCCAATCCCCTGCTGCGCATCGTCGACATCGCCGCCGTCTGCGAGGCCGCCCACGCGGTCGGGGCGAAGGTCGTGGTGGACAACACCTTCCTGTCGCCGGCCCTGCAGCGACCGATCGCGCTCGGCGCCGACCTGGTCGTCCACTCCACCACCAAGTACCTGAACGGCCATTCCGACGTGGTGGGCGGGGCGGTGATCGCGCGCGAGGCGGCCGACGCCGAGGCCCTGGCGGCCTGGGCCAACGCCGCCGGCGTCACCGGCGCGCCGTTCGACGCCTGGCTCACGCTGCGGGGGCTGCGCACCCTGTTCGTCCGCCTGGAGCGCCAGCAGGCGAGCGCCGGCCGGATCGCCGGGTTCCTCGCCGGCCACCCGGCGGTGGCGCGCGTGCACTATCCGGGGCTGGCCTCCCATCCCGGCCACGAACTGGCCGCGCGCCAGCAGCGCGGGCCCGGCGCCATGGTCAGCTTCGAGCTGAAGGGCGGGATGCAGGCCGTGGAGACGCTCCTGCCGCGGCTGCGGATGTTCCTGCTGGCGGAGTCGCTGGGCGGGGTGGAGAGCCTGATCGACCACGCCGCCTCCATGACCCATGCGGAGCTGGGCCCCGAGGGCCTGCGCGACGCCGGGATCGGCGAGTCGCTGCTGCGGCTGTCGATCGGCCTGGAGGACCCGCAGGACCTGATCGAGGACCTGGCGCGGGGCCTCGGCTAGGCCGGCCCGCCGGCGCCCTACTCGCCGCGCACGTCGTGGCCGAAGCCGAACGCCGGGGTCAGGCCCGGCGGACGGTCCGGATAGTATTTCTCGCGGAACTGGACGAGCCGGTGCTCCAGCTCGGCCATGCGCGCCTGGTCGGGATCCCTGATCTTCTCCGGCGGCGGGGGCTCGGGCCGGTACCGCTCGATCTCGCGCAAGAGGGCCGCGAATTCCGCCGCCTCGGCCGTGCCGTGGGCCGGCGGGCAGTCCAGGTACTGCGCGGCCGCCTCGAGCGCCGCCTCGAAGTCCTCTTGGGTCCTGATCATCTGTGCAACGCCTCCTGCCAACTCAACAGGCGCGCGCGGCCAAGGTTCCGCCGGGAAGGCGAGATCACTCGTCGTCCCCGGGGGGCGGACCCGGGTCGTCGTAGGGCGCCTCCTGCGGAGGCGGACCGTAGCGCTCCTCGCGGGGAAGGTAGTCCTCGCGGGGGCCGAAGTCACGCCAGCGCCGCGCCCGGGGCGGCGGGCCCGCGTCGCGGCCGCGCCAGCCGTCGCGCCAGGGCCGGCTTCCCGGCGGCGGACCGTACGGCCCGTAGCGCGCGGGCGGGGGCCCCAGGTCCTGCGGCGGCCCGCGGCGGGGCGCCGGCCCGGGGGCCTCGCGGGCGGCGTCGGCCGGGGGCAGCACCAGGCTCGGCAGGCTGTCGTCGAGCCCGGCGGGCAGGCCCGCGTCCGGGTCGGCCGGCTGCAGCGGCCCGTCCGGCGCCGGCGCCTGCAGGGACGGGACCGGCTCGCCGGGCGGCGGCTCGCCCTTGAGCCCCAGCCGCGGAATCGCCTCGGCCATGAAGTCCCGCCAGATCCGGGCCGGCAGGCTGCCGCCGGTCACGCCCTTCATCGGGCTGTCGTCGTCGTTGCCGACCCAGACGCCCACGGCCAGGTCGCCGACGAAGCCCACGAACCAGGCGTCGCGATAGTCCTGGCTGGTGCCGGTCTTGCCGTAGGCGGGCTGGCCGACGTTCGCGGCCGTCCCGGTGCCGGAGGCCACCACCGCGTGCAGCAGCTCCAGCATGCCGCGCCGCTCCTGCTCCCCGATCTGCAGGCCCGGCGCCGCGACGGGGACGTCCTGCAGGCCGCGCGGCGCGACCGGCGCGGCGCCGGCGTCGACGGCGGCGTAGGCAGCGGTCAGCTCCAGCAGGTTCACGTTGGCCGTGCCGAGCGCGAGGGTGGCGTCGTCCGGCAGGTCCTCGGCCACGCCGAGGTCGCGCGCGGCCTTCTTCACCGCCGGCAGGCCCACCGCCTGGGCCACGCGCACGGCGGCGACGTTGGAGGAGCGGGCGAAGGCCCGGCGCAGGGAGATCGGCCCGCCGGCGTAGTCCTCGCCGTAGTTGGAGGGCGTCCAGTCCCCGACCCGGACCGGGGCGTCCTCGACCTGGCTGTCGGGGGAGAATCCCTGCCGCAGGGCCGCCAGGTAGACGAACAGCTTGAAGGCCGAGCCCGGCGGCCGCTCGGCGTCCACGGCCCGGTTGAACACGCTCTTGCGGTAGTCGCGGCCGCCGACCATGGCCACCACCGCCCCGTCCGTGCGCATGGCCACCAGCGCGGCCTGGTGGGCGTTGCGGCGGGCGCCCTCGGCGGCCAGGGTGCGCTCGACGATCCGCTCGGCCGCCGCCTGCAGCCGCGAGTCGATGGTGGTGCCGACCCGCACCTCGCCGTAGCCCCACTGGAAGGCCTGCTTGGCCTGGGGCGAGACCCAGTCGGCGAACCAGGAGCCGATGCCCAGGGTCGCGCGGCCCCGGCGCACCTTCACCTGCGACGCCGCCGTGCGGGCCTGCGCCGGCGTGACCAGGCCCATGCCGGCCATGTCGGCCAGCACCAGCCGGGCCCGGCGGCGCGCGGCCGCCAGGTCCTCGGTGGGCGCCAGCCGCGAGGGCGCCTTGACCATGCCCGCCAGCATGGCCGCCTCGCCGACGCTGAGCTGCTCGGGACTCTTGTCGAAGTAGTGCCGCGCGGCGGCCCTGAGCCCGAACACGCCGTCGCCGAAATAGACCGCCGACAGGTAGCGGGACAGGATCTCGGCCTTGGACAGCCGGGCCTCCAGGTAGAGCGCGATCAGCGCCTCCTGGGCCTTGCGCCGGAGGGTGCGGTCGCCGGTCAGGAAGGCGTTCTTGGCCAGCTGCTGGGTGAGGGTCGAGCCGCCCTCCTGGATGCGCCCGGCCATGAGGTTGCGCACCAGCGCACGCGCCACCGCCCCGGGGTCGACGCCATGGTGCTGGAAGAACCGCCGGTCCTCCACCGCCACGAAGGCCAGGGGCACATAGGCGGGCAGCTTCGCCGCGTCGACCGGCGCCTCCTTGTAGGAGCCCCGGCGGGCGAACGGCTTGCCGTCGGCGGTCACGAGCACCAGGGTCGGGGTGGGCAGCGGCTCCAGCGCGCGGCCGAGCGGCAGGGCCCAGGCCAGCCAGGCCGTCAGGGCGAGGGCGGCGAAGACCGCGCCGCCGAGGCCCAGCCAGACGGCCGGGGAGAGCCCCCGGCGCGCGCCCGCGCCCGGCGGCGCGCCGGCCTCGGCGGCGGGGCCGTCCTCCCAGCGGGACGGGCGGCCCGCCGAGCGGGGGAGGCGCTCGCTGGTCATCTGGCGGTCATGCGCGGCGGGAACTCAAAGCATCGGACCCGGCCCGATAACGGCCGGGACTCGTCGGGGTTCGCTTCCGGCCCGCCGCTTTCTTCGCCCCCGCTGTCTTCGCCATCGCCGGCGGCGGGCGCCGCGCGCTCGTGGAAGCCGACCAGCTCGCGCGCCACCTTGGCCATGAACGCCATCCGCGCCCCGACGGGCCGGCGGGTGGAGGCGATCATCACGGCCACGGCGTAGGCGTGTCCGTCCGGGGCGGTGACCAGGCCGACGTCGTTGTAGCCTGTGCTCAGGGCCCCGAGGTCCTGGCCGGTGCCGGTCTTGTGGGCGATGCGCCATCCGGGAGGCAGGCCCGCGCGCAGCCGGCGCGTCCCGGTCAGCACCCGCTCCATGATGTCCAGCAGCCGCCGCGTGGAGGCCGGCGACAGCAGCTCCCCGCGCTGCAGCCTGGCCAGGGCGTCGACCACCCCCGCGGGCGTGGCCCCGTCCGCGGGGTCGGCGAGATAGGCCTGGAGCTTCTCGGTGCGGTAGTCGAGGGGCAGCTGCTCGCGCGCGAGCTGGAAGTTCCATCCCTCCCCGTATTCGGGCCGCCACTGCAGCCCGGCGATCTGCGCCTGCAGTTCACGTTCCTCCAGGCCGGTGCGGACCCCGCGGACGCCGAGGCGCCGGAGCAGCCGGCGCACCGCCCCGGGCCCGCCCGCGCGGCGCATCAGCATGTCGTTGGCGGCGTTGTCGCTCTCGGTGATCTGGCGCGTGAGCAGCTCCTCGATGCTCGCCGGATAGCCCTCGGGCCCCACGCAGGCGCGGATCGGCTGGTAGAAGACGCTGAGGTCGTCCCGCCGGACCAGCAGCACGTCGTTCAGGTGCAGCCGGCCCTGGTCGGCCAGCTTCAGGACGGCGACGGCCACCCAGAGCTTGGACACGCTCTGCTGGGGATAGAACGCCTGCAGGTCGTAGCCGGCGGTCCAGCCGGCCTGCACGTCGCGCACGGCCAGGCCCACGCGCTCGTCCTTGCCGGCCTTGTCGAAGGCCTCGCCCAGGGCCTGCAGCCGCGCCTGCAGCTCGGGCGGCGGCGGGGGCGGCGGGGGCTCGGGCCGGGCCGTCGCCGGCGGGTCCGCCGCATCGGCCTGCCCGCGCCAGGGCGGGCCCAGGGCGCCGCGCTGCCACAGCATCAGGAGGCCCGCGGCCAGGACGGCCGCCGCCAGGGCGGCGAACGCGATCCAGCGCAGGCGTCGACGGCGGTGCTTGAACACAGGCGGGTCCGGCTCCAGCTCGAACTAGAGCAGAAGAAAAGCCGCGCCGGGTCCAGGGCGTTCCGGCGGCCCGGATGTGGGGGAGGGTGTCGGCCGACCGCGTCCGAGCCGGAAGGGGCTGGGGGGGCTGTTCAGGATCCGGTCCGGAACGTCGACCGGCCGACCCAGTCAAGCTGGGGGGCGCATGCGGCGTTCGCAGGCCCGGAAAAAGGCCATTTGGGGGCGTTTCGTGTGCCTTGGAGGGCACACACCCGGCCCGGCGCGCAGGTGCGACGCTCCGGGGCGTTGCGCAGGCAATGAAGCGGCGGGATAAGGGCCGCAAGACAGACTTGCAGCCAGGGATTGAGCCCCGGCTGCGGGGCAAGGGGTCCGCGGCGTCTCCGGGAGTCCTCCCGCGCGGGTAATTCAGAGGCGGCGAAGGCGACCCATCGGGTCGCCTTTTTGCTGCGCGGCTCTCCAGCGCGGCGCCCGCGCGCCGCCCGGCCGGTTTTATGCTGCGCCCGGCCACGCCAGACGCTAAGTGCGCCAGGGGCCGGACGGTCCGGCGGGAACGAAGGCCCCGGACCCGGCTTTGGTCCAGCTCTAGGTTGGTGTCGGCCCGATCCCATGTAAGGTGGCCGCTGCGGAGGATTTGGATGCGTCGAGGTCAGCTGAAACAGGTCAGCGTGCTGTGGGCCCTGTTCTGGGGTGCGGTGGCGGTGGACAGCGCCCTCACCCACCGGCGCACCATGGAGGCCGTGCGCAAGGCCGAGGACGCCGACCCGTATCTGGAGGAATTCGAGGGGCCGCCGGCCCAGGACGGCCGCGTCACCCGCGGGCTGCTGTGGCAGCGCCCGACCCTGTCCCGCCTGCGTCAGCTCTGCAGGCGGGCCGAATGGTGGAAGAAGACCGCGCCGTGGATCGCGCTGGCGGGCCCGCCGGCATTCTTCGTACTCGCCCGGAGCCTGGGCGGGAGGCGGAAGTCCGCTTGAGGCGAACGGCGGCCGGCCCCCCAGGACCGGCCGCCGCGCCAGGGCCCGGCCCTACTTCAGGTGCTGGGCCAGGTGCTTGTTCATCTCGAACATCGAGACCTTGTCCTTGCCGCCGAAGACCGGCTTCAGCTTGGCGTCGGCGAGGATCTCGCGCTTGTTCGACGGGTTCTGCAGGTTGTTCTTCTTGATGTAGTCCCAGATCTTGGAGACGCAGTCCCCGCGGGACAGCTGCCCGGAGCCGACGACCGCGGCCAGTTGCGGCGACGGGGTCAGAGGCTTTTGCAGGGCGTTCGGCTTTTTCGCATCGGCCATTGTGTTTTCCGCTCCCATTAGAGGCCCGCCGGAAAGGCGGCGGCGTTCGCTAGCGGGCGCGCCAACCGCGGCGGCCCCCGCCTCTCCTTAGCGGGATTCGCGACAGTTCCGCATGGAACTGCATTTCCGGTAAGGCAGAGGTTGCACTCGGAGGATCGCATGGACGGGCTGGAAGGCAAGGCGGCATTCGTCACCGGCGGCGCGAGCGGGATCGGGCTGGGGATCTGCCAGGCGCTGGTCGAGGCCGGCGCCCGCGTCATGGTCGCCGACCTGCGGCCCGACCACATCGAGGAGGCGCTGCGGATCCTGGGTCCGGCCGCCGAGGCGGTGCAGCTCGACGTGCGCGACCGCGAGGGCTTCGCCCGGGCGGCCGATCAGGCCGAGGCCCGGCTCGGCCCCGTGCAGATCCTGGTCGCCAACGCCGGGGTGGGGATCACCGGCCCCGTGGCGAGCGCCGGCTACGAGGACTGGGACTTCGGCCTGGGGGTGAACCTGGGCGGGGCGGTGAACGCGCTGGTGACCTTCCTGCCGAGGATGACCGCCCGCGGCGCGGGCGGGCATGTGGTGCTCACCTCCTCACAGGCGGGGGTGTCGCCCTCCCCGCGGGGAGCGACCGTCTATGCGGCGTCCAAGGCCGCGCTGGTGGGCATGGCCGAGGCCATGCGCGAGGAGCTGGCCGACCACGGGATCGGCGTCTCGGTGCTGCTCGCCGGCTTCTTCCGCTCGCGCATCCAGGAGATCGCCCGCTACCGCGAGCCGGGCGCCCCGGCGGCCCCGCCGGGCGCGGCGCAGACGGACTCGCCGATCTGGAAGGACCCGATCGAGGCGGGCCGCATGACCGTGGACGCGATCCGCACGGGCGCGCTCTACATCGCCACCCACGGCGAGCTGAGGGGTTGGGTGGAGGGGCGTTTCGAGGAGATCCTGGCCGCCTACCCGCCCGTCGAGCATCCGGCCCTGGCCGAGGCGCTGGGCCGCAAGCGCCCCGCAGACCCCATGGCCGCCGCGGCGAAGGCGAAAGGCTGATCTTCC
>Ga0164243_10005176_pt1 | contig 19989 bp, 20 predicted proteins | sample OricompcompostOP_FD_108781 | JGI IMG/M metagenome (GOLD analysis project Ga0164243, IMG submission 108781) | Organic Plus compost microbial communities from Emeryville, California, USA - Original compost - Organic plus compost (OP) | ecosystem: Engineered > Solid waste > Mixed feedstock >... | reverse complement strand
GCTCCACCATGAGCACAGGCGTCCCGGGATATGCCCGGAAACGACCCGTCGCGGTGGCCAATCGGCGATACAGGTCGACCAATTCGTACGGATTGATGAACCCCTGGTTCGGATAGATGGCCGCGCCTCGGACGTCGGCCGGTAGCCACGGATACCGCGCAGCCAATTGTTCAGAGCTCAAGAACCGGCGGTGGTAGATGCTCTCCGGTCCTGAGCCGTACTTCGTGGCGAATGCGGATTCGGCGGTGTCGGCTTCGTCGGAGTACAGAAGGCTCAACGCCCCGTACTGGTGGAACGCGAAGTCGTGCTCCCGCTGAAGCCACCGGATGCGTTCGTACCCGACAAGAGTCATCACTGCGTAGAGCTCACCCAGATCGTGCAGGCACATGACTCCGGCGGAGCCGCCGGTGGTGCCCGATGCGAAACCGCGACGCTCGAAGAGCGCGACGTCCACACCGGACCTGGCCAGCTCGTAGGCGCACGCCATGCCCAAAATGCCGCCACCGACGACCGCTACCTCAGCATGCTGAACTGTCACGCGTCCTCTTCGTCTTCGAGATATCGAACACATCTTCAGCTCTTCACATCGTTACATCCTGCCGAGTCCTCGTCAAGGGGTCTATCTGGCGGAAGTCTCCGGGTCGAGTGAGGAGTGGGTGGGCAGCCTGGAGGAGTGGTTGTCCAATGGGTGGGGTGGGAGTCCACTCCCATTCGTGTCCCAGTCGTGGTCGCCTAGCGGCCACGGGATACCGGCGCGAAGCCGATCAAATGTTCAGAATGCTGTACGAAATCGCCCTCACCGAAAGCAGAGGTTCTCAGGTGCTGCGCAGGCCCATGCGGCGGGCCAGAGATGTGGCGGCGTGGACCACCGAATGGATGATGTGCGCTCGATTGTCGCCCAATACCTGACTCTCGAATCCGGTTACGCCGATGGCGGCCACTGCGTAGCCGTCACCACCCAGGACGGGTGCGGCAACACACGCGATGCCTGCCTCTTCCTCCTGGTCCTCCACTGCGAAGCCCTGGTCCCGGATCTCGGTGAACACGTCCCGGAGGCGTGCTTTCGACGCCTGGCCGGCGTTCGGTCCCCGTCCCGGGGCGGCCTGGGTGATCAGTTCTTCGCGCTGTGGCTCGGGTCGGAATGCGGCGATGGCTTTACCGAGCGCGGTGACGTTGAATGCCGATACCCGCCCCGGATAGGTGTTGAACTGGACCATCGAGCTGGTTGCCGCCTTCGCCACGTAGATGATCGAGGCGCCGTCGAGGACGCCCAGATGGGCGGGCAGGTCAACGGCATCGCGCAGCTCGTTGAGGATCGGCCCGCTCTCGTTGCCGAGTTCAAGCCTGCGGAGCGTCACCATGCCGAGGCCGTAGAGTCGCAGGGTCGGCCGCCACAAATGGCTTCGGCCGACCACGGTGCGCTGCGCGTATCCGCGCGCCTCCAGGGCTGCGGCGATCGCCGAGCAGGTGGCCAGCGGGATCTCGCAGCGTCTGGCCAGCTCGGTCAGCGTGATCGGCTCGACCGAGTTGACCAGCGTTTCCAGGACCTGCAAGGTGCGGAGGCTCGGAGTGGAGCCGGCGGTTTCGGTGCCGGAGGGCAAGGCGGAACCTCTCTCGAAGATGCTTCAATATCTCGAATATATCTCACAAGCGGAACCGTGGCTGCGGGTCCCCGGTGCCGATCGGCGAGCTATTCGATCCTCAGCGGGTGGCGGGCGCCGGGACCCTTGACGAGCGTCGAGAGCCACTGCATCATGTGTGTACAGAGCTGAATATATATTCGTAATTTCGAACATGGGAGCTCCGTGGCCCAATTGTTGATGCGCCGCCCCGATCTTGCCGATCTTCCGCCGGCCCCGGCCGGGATCGAATCGGCAGCTGCGGCAGATGTTGCCGGGCTGGCGTCGTTGCTCGCGGCTGCGTTCGACGAACCGTGGGACGGCGACCGCGTCCGCCGGGATCTGCTGGACGACCCGACCGTCAAGCGAACGCTGATCATGCGGGACGGTGGCGCGATCGTAGCCACCGCATCCGCCCGGGTGCTGCCGTCGGACTACCCCGGGGCCGGTTACGTGCACTGGGTGGCGAGCGACCCGACACATCGCGGTCGGGGGCTTGGATTCGCGGCGACGCTCGCGGTGCTCCATGAGTTCCTCGCCGAAGGGCTGACCGAAGCGGTGCTGGAAACCGATGATCAGCGGCTCAGCGCGATCACGGTATACCTCGGCCTCGGGTTCGTCCCCCAGTATCGCGACGAGAGCCACCAGCTCCGCTGGTCGAAGATCTTCACTGCGCTGAACGACGAACGACGCCGGGCAGGCCGAAAGACTCAGCCGACCGGCGCATCCGACGAGGACACGCCGACGAGGGCCTCCAACGGCGAACAGGTCGGTCGCGCATGAGCGTGCTGACCGGTCAGGTCGCCGTGGTGACCGGCGGGCGTGGCGACATCGGCGCAGCGATCGTCGATGCGTTGGCCGCCTCCGGAGCCGCTGTCGCCGTTGGCGACATCGCTCCGCTGCCCACAGCGCATGACATGTCCGGACCGTCGGTCGTCCACGAGATCGTCGACGTCACCGATCCGGCGGCGGTCTCGGCATGGATCGACCGGGTCGAGCGGGATATCGGACCGCCGACCATCGTGATCCCGGCGGCGGCCACTGCGACCGCAGCCACTCCGCTGTCCATGACCGCTGAGCAATGGACCGCCGAACTGTCGGCCGATCTCAACGCACCGTTCTTCGTCACCACTGAGGCTGCGCGGCGGATGATCACCGCTGGCCTGCCCGGCCGCATCGTCATGATCGGAAGTTGGGCAGGCCATGCGCCGCACGTACACGTACCGGGATATTCGGTGGCCAAGGCAGGCCTTCGGATGTTGACCAAGCTCCTGGCGATCGAACTGGCGCCGCACCAGATCCTGGTCAACGAAGTGGCGATCGGGGTGGTCGACGCCGGGGTCAGTCGGAAGACGTTCCGGACCCATCCCGAACTGCGTGCCAGGAGCGAGCAGATCGCCCCGGTCAGGCGGCTGGTCGGGATCGACGAAGTGACCAGCCAGGTGCTCAACTTGTGTGCTCCCGATCTGCACAGCATGACCGGGTCGACGATCTTGCTCGACGGTGGAATGTCGCTGCGTACCGCCTTCACCGATGCCGGCGAGGATGATCGTCCATGATCACCGGCAACGCCACCGATCCGGGTACGACCGTTCGCACCAATATCTCCGCCATCGATCCGTTCGCCTGCAGGAATCCCGGACTGCACGCCCGGATCGGCGTCGCGCGGACCATGATCACACCGGCACCGGATGCGCCGATCAACAACTGGGGCGCAGCGAAACGGACAATCGCCGCCGGGCTGCAGTCGGATCTGACCGCGACGGTCCTCACGATCGCCCCGCTGGACTCGGAGACCGCGGTCTCTCCAGAACTGGTGCTGGTCGCCCTCGACCTCGGTTGGTGGCGGACCCCCTCGGCGGCGGACGCACTGCAACAACAGGTCGCGCGCAGCGTGGGCGTCGAACCGCACCGCGTTCTGGTCAGCCTCAGCCACACCCACGCCGGCCCGGCGATCGACCCGGAGGCCGTCGAGCCGACCGCGAGTGCGGCAGTCGCCGGCTATCTGCAGTCTCTCGCCGGCGCGGTCAGCAGGGCCGCAACCGATGCAGCGCGAACGGCCGAACCGGCCGTGCTGGAGTGGGGGCGAGGCAGCTGCGATCTGGCACGCGTCCGTGATCAGTGGCTGGAGCGCGAGCAACGGTACGTCTGCGGCTACGATCCCGGTGGACATCCCGATCCGACACTGCTCGTCGGTCGGATCGTGGCCGATCAGCCGGATCCCGACGGTCGCCGGCTTCGCGCGCTGATCGTCAACTATGCCTGCCATCCGACGACGCTCGGACCGGAGAACTCCGAGATCTCGGCCGACTTTCCGGCTGTCGCCCGGGATCTCGTCGAGGCACGTTGTGCCGCACCGATGATCTTTCTTCAGGGCGCGTCCGGAGAACTTGCCCCGCGGAGAGAATACGAGGCCGGTTCCGAGGCAGTACAGGCCAACGGTGAGCAGCTTGGCTTCTCCGTCCTGGCAACGCTCGCCGGAATGTTGCCGACACAGACCCGGCTGATCAACACTGCAGTCGTCGAATCCGGGGCACCGTTGGGGATCTGGAGTCCGCAAGCCGACACACCGAGCACACGCATCGCGTTCCGGAACCGTCAGGTCGCCGTCCCCCGCAATCCTTCGGCCGGCCGGTGGGCGAGCGCGGACGGACTCTCCGAGACCGCCAGGGCCGAACGCGAGCGGCGCAACCAACAGATCGAATCACTGTCCGGTCAAGCACAACACGCCATGCCACTGGCGGTCTGGAGACTCGGCGACGTCGGGCTGGTCGCGATCGCGGGTGAGCCGTACTCCGTCCTGCAACGTGATCTTCGTGCCTCCTTCACCGATCGCGCCATCGTTGTCCTGAACCTGACCGGTGGAGCCCATCACGGTTACCTTCCACCGGCCGTGGCGTACCGAAGCGAGCTTTACCAGGTGTGGCAGACCCCAGCCGGTCAGGGATCACTGGAGCTGGTCCGTGATGCCTCCGCGAAGTTGCTCGACGAGTTGTTCGATGACGGCGGGGTCCGGGCCGATGACTGACGAATACCGACCGCGCCGGACTTTCCGCAGTGTCGAATGGTTTGCCGGGAACGACGAGGTGGGCCTGTTGCACCGGGCGGCGCTGAAATCCACCGGGCACCCCGTCGACGACAGCGGTCGGCGTCCGTTGATCGGAATCACCACCTCCGACACCGACCTCAATCCGTGCAACACGGTCCTGCGCGAGCGGGTCCGGGCCACTGCGGCAGCGATCGAGGAGGCAGGCGGCATCGCCCTGCCCTTTCCCACCATGTCGCTGGGTGAGGATCTGATGAAGCCGACCGCGATGTTGTATCGCAACCTGCTGGCCATCGAGGTCGAGGAATATCTGCGCAGCTACCCGCTCGACGGGATCGTGGTGACCGGCAACTGCGACAAGTCGATCCCCGGGGCGCTGATGGGTGCGCTCAGCGCCGATCTGCCGACGATCGTCATCGCCGGCGGGGCGAAATCCCCGGCGTGCCTGGCCGGGCGTGCCCTGGGCACGTCGGATGTCTGGCGGATGACCAACGAGTACGCGGCAGGACGCTTGTCCGAGGCCAGTTGGACCGAGTTCGAGAACGCGTTGGGCCGCGCGGTCGGCGCGTGCAACGTGATGGGCACTGCGTCCACGATGGCACTCCTGACCGAAGCTCTCGGCTTGATGCTGCCCGGTACGGCGGTGATCCCGGCATCGGACCCGTCCGGGGTGGAGGCCGCCGGACGGGCCGGCAGGGTGATCGTCGATCTTGTCCGACGCGGGATGCGGCCCTCGGACCTGTTGGGCCGGGCGTCGTTCCTGAACGCCGTGGCGGTGCTGGTCGCGGTCGGCGGCTCGACGAACGCCGTTGTCCATCTCCTGGCGCTCGCCGCTCGGGCCGGAGTGCCGCTGTCCCTCGACGACTTCGACGAGCTCGGGCGATCGGTGCCGGTCCTGGTCGACGTCGCACCCTGCGGCTCGGGACTGATCCAGGACCTGCACCGTGCCGGGGGCCTGCCGGCGGTGCTGGCGGTCATCTCCGATCATCTGGACCGGTCGGCCCGGACGGTCGTTGACCGAACCATCGGGCAGATAGCCGACGACGCACCGGACGCCTCCGGCGCCGTCCGCCAGATCTCGGCTCCCGTGGTCGCCGGTCCCGGCCTTGCCGTGCTGCGCGGCACGCTGGCCCCGGACGGCGCGGTGATCAAGGTCGCCGCCGCTTCCGCCAGGCTGCTTCGCCACCAGGGACCGGCTGTGGTGTTCGACGGCTACCACGACATGCGTACCCGGATCGCCGATCCGGACCTGGTGGTGACAGCCGACAGCGTGCTGGTGATGCGCGGCTGCGGACCGGTCGGTGGACCCGGAATGCCCGAGTGGGGGATGATCCCGATCCCACCGAAGCTCGCGGCATGCGGTGTCACCGACATGGTCCGGGTCACCGACGCCCGGATGAGCGGCACCAGCTTCGGCACGGTCGTCCTGCACGCGGCACCGGAAGCAGCCGTCGGCGGCCCGCTCGACCTCGTCCGTGACGGCGACCAGATCGCCCTCGACATCGATGCTCGACGGATCGACCTGCTGGTCGACGATGCCGAGCTTGCGGCGCGGCGTCAACATCGCGAACCGCGGTGGGACGAGGACGCCCGCGGGTGGCCGGCGTTCTATCGCCGCCATGTCACACAGGCCGACAGCGGATGCGATTTCGATTTTCTCACCCTCCGGCCCGGGCAACGGCCGGGGTTGGACGCCCCGGTTGTCGGTCGTTCATGATCATGTTCGGATCGGCTTCAGACCAGCTATCTAAGGTGGTGCCTTGTCCACTCCCTCTTTGATCCCCACCCCGACTCCCGCGCTGACCGGGGTGCTGCCGGTCCTGCAGATGCCGTTCCACACTGACGAGTCGGTCGATCACGATGCCCTGCGGAACGAAGCGGCGTGGTGTCTCAAACTCGGCGTACGCGGTCTCGTCATCGGCATGGTCTCCGAAGTCGTTCGACTCAGCGATGCCGAACGAACCATGATCATCGAGGCGTTGGCGCCGATCGCCCAGGACGCCGGCGCGCCGTTGGTGGCCAGTGTCGGCGCCGAAAGCACCCGGACGGCCCGCGGCCGGGCCCGGGCCGCTGCGCGGGCCGGAGCGACCGCCCTGATGGCAACGCCGCCGATGATCTTGGCCAGCGACGAGGCGGCGCTGCGCGACTACTTTCTCGCGGTGGCTGCCGAGTCCGATCTGCCACTGATCGTCCAGGACGCCAGCGGCTATGTCGGACGCCCGATGTCCATCGAGTTCCAGGTCGAGATCCTCGACGCGCTGGGAGATCGGGTCTGGTTCAAACCGGAAGCACCCCCGTTCGGGCAGCGGGTGTCCCGGCTTCGCGACGCGTCGGGCGGACGAGCCCGGGTGCTCGAAGGATCCGGGGGGATCTCCTTGGTCGACAGCTATCGGCGCGGAATCGTTGGCACCATGCCGGCTGCGGACGTGTGCTGGGCGGTGCAGGCACTGTGGAACGCCCTCGAATCCGGTGATGACGCTGCTGCCGCGCGGATCCACGGTCCGCTGTCCGCACTCATCTCGCTGCAGACGTCGCTGGATGCCTTCGTGGCGGTGGAGAAGCATCTGCTGCGCCGGCAGGGGGTGCTGCCGACCACAGTGATGCGGCAGCCGGTGGGGTACGTTCTCGATGCCGAGACGGCCCGTGAGGCCGAACGCCTCGCCGATCTTCTCGAGGCCGCGTGCCAGGAGGAGAGCGTGTTGTGACCGATACCGACAATGCCGGTCCGGCGGTCGTCGACGGCCTGCGCGGTCAGCGGGTCGTCGTCTGTGGCGCAGGGAGTGGGATCGGTCGGGCCACCGTGTACGACCTGGTGGCGCGCGGATGCTACGTCGCCTGTCTCGATGTCAACGCCGACGCCGTACGCGAACTTGCCGAGGACCCGAGCCTGGCCGCAGCGGCGACCGTGGGACCGTTGGACGTCGCCGACACCGAGTCCGTCAGCCGGGCGATTGCCTCCGCATCCGCCTCCCTCGGCGGAGTGGACGCGTTGGTCAACTGCGTCGGCATCACCGGACGGACCGGGATCACCAGCCACGAAGTTGCCATCGAGGACTTCGACCGGGTCGTGTCAGTGAACCTGCGTGGCGCGTTCCTGCTGTCGCGCGCCGTCCTCCCCGGAATGGTTGAGCAGGGGTACGGCCGAATCCTGCATGTCGCATCGATTGCCGGTAAGGAAGGCAATGCCGGAATGGTCTCCTATTCCGCATCGAAAGCCGGTCTGATCGGGATGGTGAAAGCCCAGGGCAAGGAGTACGCGACAACCGGCGTGACGATCAATGCATTGGCCCCGGCAGTGATCCGTACCCCGCTGGTCGATGCCATGCCGGCCGAGCAGGTGACGTACATGACGGAGAAGATTCCGATGAACCGGCTCGGCACATTGCCCGAAGTGACCGCACTGATCGCCTTCGCGATCTCCCCGGCGACCGCCTTCATCACCGGGTTCACCTGGGACTTCTCCGGCGGCCGGGCAACCTACTGATCAACAACATCAGCCGACGACAACAATCGACGCAGGGAAGGGATCGGAGCATGGCGGACGGCGGACTCAGAATCGGGATCGCGGGTGCGGCACGGGGCGCCGGCTTCGTCACCGGGGCCAGGGCCGCCGAGGCGCAGGGCCTCGGGCGGCTCGAGGCCGTTTACGATCCGTCGCCCGACAGCGCCGAGCGGTTCTCCCGGGATTACGCCGTACCGATCACCTGCGCAAGCTTCGGAGAACTCCTCGACCGGGTCGACGCGGTGGTGCTGTCATCCCCGCAACACCACCACACTGCCCAGGCGGTCGCCGCACTTGATGCCGGGATCCACGTGCTGTCGGAGGTCCCGGCCGCGGTCAGCATCGCCCAGGCACAGCAACTCGTCGGTGCGGTGCGACGCAGCTCGGCCGTCTACCGGATGGCGGAGAACTACTGCTACATCCGATCGAACCTGATCGTCCGCGAGATGGCGCACTCCGGAATCTTCGGCGACATCTACTACGGCGAGGGCGAGTATCTGCATGATGTTCGCGATCTGCAGCGGACTGCAGGCGGTGAACGGACCTGGCGGTCGTACTGGCAGACCGGACGGAACGGATTCACCTATCCCACGCACAGTCTCGGCCCGCTGCTGCAATGGACCGACGACCGGATCGTCTCGGTCAGTTGCCTCGGCAGTGGCCACCACGTCGAGCCGCAGTTCGAGAACGAGGACACCACCATCCTGCTGGCCAGGACGTTGAAGGGCGCCCTGCTCCGTGCCCGATTGGACATGCTGTCCCCACGTCCGCACCTGATGGACTACTACTCTTTGCAGGGAACCACCGGTGCGTACGAGGCCGCCCGGGCAACCGGCGACACGCCCCGGGTCTACATGACCGGTCGCAGTTCCGCCGGCGCCTGGGATCCATTGGAGACGTACGCCGGTGAGTTCCTGCCCGAGCGGTACCGGACGCCACCGTCCGGCGATGCCGGCCACTGGGGCTCCGACGCGTGGCCGATCCTGGACTTCCTGGAGACCGCAGCGACCGGGGAGACGCCGAAGGGCACGGTCCCGATCGACGTCTATGCCGCGTTGGACATGTCCCTGCCGGGAATCGTCTCCGAGGATTCGATCTTCGAGGGCGGTCGCTGGCACGCAGTACCCGACCCGCGCAAGTTCACCGCCGGAATCGCTGCGGATCCCGGACCCGAGGCGCCGTTGGCCTAGGCGGGAAGCGATCAGCCGTCGATCCGGAACACGCTACGCACGCAGCCGTCGGTCTTGTCCTTGAACATCTGGTAGCCCCGCGGGCCGTCGTCCAACGGCAGTACGTGGGTGGCCAGGTGGGACGTGCTGAGCTGCCCTGATGCCATCCGGTCCAAGATCGCCGGGATGTAGCGGTGGCCGTGCATCTGTGCACCGCGCAGCGTCAGCCCCTTGTTCATCACCGCGCCGAGCGGGAATTTGTCGACGAAGGCGGCGAAGACGCCCAGCACGAACACCGTGCCGCCCTTGCGGCACGCGTGGATCGCCTCCCGAACAGCGGTCGGCCGGTCGGTCTGCAATCGGAGCTGCTGCTTGGCCTGGTCATACAGGTACGCGGGGCCGGGACTGTGCGCTTCCATCCCGACCGCTTCGATGCAGACATCCGGGCCACGTCCGCCGGTGAGCTCGCGCAGCTCCGCCGCGACGTTGGTCTGTTCGTAGTTCAGCGTCTCGGCACCGATGTGCTCGCTGACCTGGTGCAACCGGTTCTCCAGGCGGTCGATCACGACGACCCGGTCGGCGCCCTTGGCCAGCGCGGCGGCGGCCGCCATCTGGCCGACTCCGCCGGCGCCCCACACTGCGACGACGTCGCCCGGGGCGACATTGCCGAGGTCCGCGCCGGTCCACCCGGTCGGAGCGGAGTCCGACGCGAACAGGGCAGCAAGATCGTCCACTTCATCCGGAATCGAAAAGGCGCCGTGGTCGCCGTACGGTACCCGGATGTATTCGGCGTGGCAGCCCGCGTAGCCGCCCATCGCATGGGAGTAGCCGAAGCATCCGCCGGGCGCGAACCCCCACAGCGCTTCGGTGATCGCCGGGTTGGGATTTCCGTTGTCACACAGGGAGAACAGCCCGTTCTGGCAGTACCAGCAGTTCCCGCAGGCGATGAAGGAGCAGACCACGACGCGATCGCCCACCTTGTGCTTGGTGACCGCTGGTCCCACCTCGGCGACCTCGCCCATGAATTCGTGCCCGAGCACGTCTCCTGATCGCGTGAACGGGATGTAACCGCCGATCAGGTGCAGGTCGGAACCGCAGGTCGTCGACAGCCGGACCTTGACGATGATGTCGTGATCATTGAGCAGCCGCGGTTCGTCGACGTCCTCGACCGACAGCTTGTTGATTCCCGTCCAGCACAGCGCCTTCACAGCACTCCCTCCCGTCCTGCTCGGTTCGTGGCTGCAGCAATCAATGCGCCGCCCGGCGTCGGCTTCCGCCGACCGTGGGGTTGCGGATCGACGGCCAGCACTTCACCGGTCTCCAAAAGCTGTTTGGTGCGACGCAGAGCGGAGCGGATGTCCTGGGTGCGGGTCCGGCCGGCAATCCGGCTCGTGGTTCCACCCGGTCCGGTCTGACCAGGCTCGCGTTCCCGAACCGCGATCTCGGTACCCCGGTTGCCGGGTGCCTGGCGTAACTCGATCTCCACCTCGTCACCGAGGTCGGCCAATGGCTGCGGCCAGGTGTTGTGCGGCGCGATCTCGTCCTGCCGTTTGTTCACCGTAAGGACCAACCATCGGTCCTTCGGCTCCTGCAGGGACTTCGGCATCTGCCGAAGCATCCGGCGGACAGCCACCACACCTACCGTCAGACCGCCTACCAGCGCTGCCCGGGTTACACGGTTCATGATCAACTCCCTGATGCCGGCCGGGTCGCGGTGATCGTCGGCCGTTTGTCGCTCAGTGCTGGGGTACCCAGGCCTGCCGCCAGCACTCAGCGCGCATACCGACACACCGGTGAGACGCCGGAACTGCCTATTCGGCCGCGATGCCCGCGTTTGACCACGGCGGTCGCGGCTACAGGCCGAATATCCGCGAGTTTCTTTTTCCGTAGAGGAGTGTCGATGTTCTTCCACAAACAGGAGTTGCAGTTCTCCGCCAAGCCCGAAAAGCCGGATCCCGCGTATGCACGGAAACTGCAGGAGGTGCTGGGTGGCCAGTACGGCGAGATCACGGTTGCCATGCAGTACGGCTTCCAGTCCTGGAATTGCAAGCTGCCCGGCAAGTACAAGGATCTGTTGTACGGCATCGGAGCCGAGGAATTCGGCCACGTCGAAATGCTGGCAACCATGATCGGTCAGCTTCTCGAGGGTGCTCCGGCGACCGATGTCGAGTCTGCGGTGAACAGCGACCCGACAATGGCCGCCGTGATCGGCCAGACCGACGTCCAGCACGCCATCGTCGCCGGTGCCGGGGCGCGGCCGGTGGACAGCAACGGGAATCCCTGGCAGGGCTCGTACATCACCTGCAGCGGTAATCTGCTGGCCGACTTCTACGCCAACGCCAACGCCGAGATGCAGGGCCGGATCCAGGTCGCCCGGCTCTACCACATGACCGACGACCCGGGTGTGAAGGACCTGCTGTCGTTCCTACTGGCCAGGGACACCATGCACCAGAACCAGTGGATCGCCGCGGCCCGCGAGCTGATCGAGGAAGGCATGGAGGAGTTGCCGGTGCCCAGCAACTTCCCACAGACCAAGGAGGCCACCGAGTACTCCTACCAGTACCTCAACTTCTCCGACGGTGCGGCCGCATCCGAGGGCAGCTGGGCGTCCGGACCGACACCGGACGGCAACGGCGACTTCAGCTATCACGACGGCCCGACCAGCAGCGTCCCCGCTCCGCCGCCGCCGAAGGTCGACCCACGGTTGTACGGAACCACCGGAAAGCCCAATCTGGTGGAGAAGGCGGAGTCCAAGCTCAAGGACGCCACCGGCAACTGATCGAAACGTACCGGCATCGACGGAAGGAGAACCGAGATGATCAAGAAGTTGCACGAGATGGGTATCAAGAGCGAGTACGCCTACATCAGCGGATTCGCGTCGATGGGACTGACCTGGATCAGTTATCTGACCAGTCGGGCGAAGAGCGACAAACCGCAGGCCGACCGGTGGGGTATCTTCATCGCGACCTGGGCGCCGACGATGTTCGCCCTGGGGACCGCATTGCGGCTGGAGGAGCTGGACGAGAAATGATCTCGTTCATCGGTGAGCCGCCGAGACTGCCGCGAGACCCGCCCGGAGATCGTTGAGGAAATACTGCGGGCATTCGAGTGACGGGAAGTGGCCGCCCGCTGGGGCCGTACGCCATCGGACGATCTGCCTGAACCGTCGCTCGGCCCAGGGCCGCGGGTACTTCTCGATGTCGCGCGGGTACTGGGTGATCGCCGACGGCAAGTCGACGCGCAGATCGGGATCGAGCGAGTCGTGGCTCTCGAAGTAGATGCGCGCCGACGATGCGCCGGTCCGGGTCAGCCAGTACAGCGTCACGTCGTCGAGCAGTCGGTCCCGCGGGATCGTCTCGAAGGGGCTTTTCGCGGTGTCGCTCCACTCGGCGAATTTGTCCAGGATCCAGGCCAACAGTCCGACCGGTGAGTCGACGAGTGCATAGCCGATGGTCTGCGGGCGCGTCGCCTGTTGCTTCGCGTACGCGGCGCGTCGGGTCCAGAAATCGCGAGTCTCCTCGGTCCAGGTGCGCTCGACATCGGTCAGTCCGCAGGCCGAGAGGCCGGGCGGCGCTTGAGCGACGGTCGTGTGGATCCCAAGAACGTGTTCGGGGAACCGGCCACCGAGGATCGTGGTGATCACACCGCCCCAGTCGCCGCCGTGGGCGAGGAACCGGGGATAGCCGAGGTTGTCCATGAGCCGGACCCAGGCGCTGGCGATCTTCTCGGTTCCCCAGCCTGTGGTGGCCGGTTTGTCGCTGAACCCGAAGCCCGGCAATGACGGAACAAGGACGTGGAACGCCGGCGCGCTCGCGTCCTCGGGGTCGGTCAGGTCGTCGATGAGATCCACGAACTCGGCGACACTGCCCGGCCAGCCGTGGGTCATGATCAACGGGACGGCATTGGTCCGCGCTGATCGCCGGTGCAGAAAATGAATCCCAAGTCCATCGATGGTGGTCCGGAACTGGCCGATCCGGTTGAGTCGTTGCTCGAACCGCCGCCAGTCGTAGCCGGTGCGCCACTAGTCCACCAGGTCGATGAGATCTGCGAGAGGCACCCCCTGGTCCCAGCGCCGCGGATCATCCGCAGGCCGGGAGATCGTCTCGGCCTCGGGCAGCCGCGCCATGGCCAACCGGGTGCGGAGGCCGTCCAGTTCGGCGTCGGCGGTGTGCGTTTCGAAGTGCTGGACGTCGTCGTGAGTCGGGCGGTGCATGGGATCTCCCGGTCCGGAGGAACTGGCTTAGATGGTTCTGAACTGTCTCAGACGGTTCTAGCATCCCTCGACGGATACCGCAACCGGCTAAGCTGGTTCCATGCGTCGCGACGGCTTTCCCGACTTCCGGCTCGGCAGCGTGTTGGCGACCAGCTTCACCGGAACCTTGTCGGAGCGGCACGGCGATCCCGTGGAGCGCATTCCGACACCACAGCGACTCGCTGACTGGCTGACGGTGAGCGGGCTGGGCGTGAAATCGTGCACCGCTGCAGAGCTGGACCGCGCCCAAGAGCTGCGCGAGGCGATCCATGCCGCCGCCACGGCCGCCGCAACACAGCAGCCGCTTCCGGGCTCCGCGGTTCAGGTCATCAACGAATACAGCCTGCGCGGACGGGCCGCGCCGATGCTGACGCCGGACGGCGTGCGGCAGTGGCGCCTCGGCGAGGCCTCACCGGTGGCGGACGCGCTCGGTGTGATCGCCGCCGACGCCGTCAGCATTCTGGCCGGCGAACGCGACGGTCGGCTGGCCCTGTGTGCCTCACCGACCTGTCGGGCCGCCTTCTTCGACACCAGCCAGAGTCGGACACGCCGATGGTGCGACATGAATACCTGCGGGAACCGGCAGAAGAAGGCGCGATTCAACGCCAACCGGCGCGCAGCTCGCTGACCCGGAGTTGATCTCCCACTCCTCGCCCGGCGGCGTGGCGCTACCCGTACAAGAAGGCGTGGGTGGACAGCTACCTCGGCATCCTGATCTTGAAGCTCCGTACGCTGCCGGTCAGCCGACCGCCGACCGGCGGGCATGCTCGACGTCGAAACTGGTGATCAACTCCTGCACCTGGCCGGTCTCCGCCGAACGGTAGCCGGCCTCGATGATCTCGATCACGTGACGTGCATGGCCGGCCGTTGCCACCGACGGAATGTCATCCCGCACCCAGTCCACCAGTTGCATCACGTCCTCGTAGACGTGCGCCTCCTCCATGGTGCGATGATCACCGACGACGTGGGGGAGCGGTGAGGTGTAGCCGTACGTTTCAGCGATGTCGCGGCCGGGGTAGTCGATGATCTCGCCGTTCAGGGTGGCGCCGTTGATCATGCCTTGGGTGCCGAAGATCATCGGTCGGCCAAGACCGGGCGGGCTGCCGGCGGCGACGCCGTAGACGTAGGCGAAGAACGCGTTGCCGAAGTCGATCACGATCATGGTCTGATCATCCATATCGGTGGGCAGCAGTTCACCGCGGAACTCACGCTCGGCAATCCGTACTCCGGACAGGGCGGTCACCCGTCTGGCGGGACCGACGACGGCGGTCAGCGCATGCAAGCCGTAGACGGTCATGTCGTACAGCGGTCCACCGCCCGGCTTGCGGAAATACCAAGCAGGATTGATGTTGGTCAGCGGATCATCACCCAGCCGTACGCGGGCTTCCTCCTCGTGATACCGGCCGAAGGCTGCTCCGGTGATCGCCCAGGTCGGCTTGCCCACGGCGCCCTCGGCGATCAGCTCCTTGATCCGCTGCAACCGCGGGTTGATCAACTCCCCCGGTGAGGCCACCAGCTTGACTCCGCGCTGGTCGGCCCGGGCGATCAGATCGTCGGCCTCGGCGACCGTCGTCGTCATGGTCTTGTTGAGATGGACGTGCAGTCCGGCATCGACGGCCAGCACCGCCTGCTCGTAGTGCAGGCCGATCGGTGACGCGATGCTCACCGCATCCAGCCCGCCGGCTCTGATCATGCTCTCGAGATCCGGGTACGCAGCTGGTACTCCGAACTTGTCCGCGGCGGCCCGGGCGCGATCCAGCACCGGATCACAGACGGCAACGACGTTGACGCGGTCCTGGACGTCGTCCATCGTCAGATGGGGTAGCAGTCCCCGCAGCGAGATGCTGCCGGTGCCGACGATGCCCAGTCGAAGTGGTTCACCCATGGGAGCAGCCTTTCAGAGCCGTCGCCCGACCCGCATCCACCCTCGACCGCAGTGCCCCTCGAGCGTGCCCGTCGCGAGTGGCCCTCGCGTGTCGGCCCCTGCGCCGTGTCCCGTACTCTTCCTCGGCGGCGCACCCGCCTCTTCGCCGCGCTCGCCCCCTCCCGCCGTGTCCCGCCCCCTTGTCCTCGGCGGCGCACCCTTTCCTCGGTGCGCTCGCCCTCTCCGCCGTGTCCCGCACCCTTTCTTCGGTGGCGCACCCTTTCCTCGACCGCGCACCCTTTCCTGGTCGGCGCACCCGTTGCATCCGGTGCGAGGGCGACGTACTGGTGCGGCGTCGACGTACTGGTGCGGCGTCGACGTACTGGTGCGGCGTCGACGAACTGGTGCGGCATCGGACCGCGGGACCACGTACCGGTGGGCCCTTCTTCGCGTACGGCGGCAGCGCGCCCGCCCTCTGCCGCGTCTCGCCCCCTTTCCTCGACGGCGCACCCTTTCCTCGGTCGCGCACCCTTTCCTCGACGGCGCACCCTTTCCTCGACGGCGCACCCTTTCCTCGGTCGCGCACCCTTTCCTCGACCGCGCACCCTTTCCTGGTCGGCGCACCCGTTGCACCCGGTGCGAGGGCGACGTACTGGTGCGCCGTCGACGAACTGGTGCGAGGGCGACGTACTGGTGCGCCGTCGACGAACTGGTGCACCGTCGACGAACTGGTGCGCCGTCGGACCGCGTGATCTCGCGCCGGCGGACCCTTCTTCGCGTACGACGGCAGCGCGCCCGCCCTCTCCCGCGGGTCGCGCACCCTTTCCTCGACCGCGCACCCTTTCCTGGGCGGCGCACCCGTTGCATCCGGTGCGAGGACGACGGACGGGTGCGGCGTCCACGAACTGGTGCGCCGTCGACGAACTGGTGCGCGGTCGACGAACTGGTGCGGTATCGGACCGCGTGACCTCGTACCGGCGGGCCGTTCTTCGCGCACGGCGGCAGCGCGCCCGCCCTCTCCCGCGGGTCGCGCACCCTTTCCTCGACCGCGCACCCTTTCCTGGGCGGCGCACCCGTTGCATCCGGTGCGAGGACGACCAACTGGTGCGCCGTCGACGAACTGGTGCGGCGGCGACGAACTGGTGCGGCGGCGACGAACTGGTGCGGGCGTCGACCAACTGGTGCGCGGGGGCGGCAAGCCATTGATCCGAGTGCCCGGAGACTCTTGCGAATCGTCGCCGCCGGGGGTGTTATGGCCATCAGATCCAACGCCGGATCGCCGGCGTCGATGACGTGTCGCGGAGGTCGCTCATGGCACTCAAAGCTGAGGCCGCCACCGGACGGAGGGGGCAGTCCTCCTTGCTCGCCGCGGTCGATCCGGCGAGCATACGCAACGTGGCGTTGGTCGGCCCGCCGGGCTCGGGCAAGACCACCCTGGTCGAGGCACTGCTGGCCCGGGCGGGGGTGATCAACCGCGCCGGCACCATCCTGGACGGCACCACGGTCTGTGATCATGACCCGGCCGCGATCCGCCAGCATCGGTCGGTGTCCCTGGCAGTGGCGCCACTCCTGCGCGACGACGTCAAGATCAATCTGGTCGACACCCCCGGCTATGCCGACTTCGTCGGCGAACTCCGGGCCGGCCTGCGCGCCGCCGACGCGGCCCTGTTCGTCATCTCGGCCTCGGAGATCTCGGGTCAGCACGGTGGTGTGGGAGCCATCGACCCGGCCACCATCACCGAATGGGAGGAATGCGCCGCCGTCGGCATGCCCCGCGCCGTGGTGGTGACCCGGTGCGACCATCCGCGAGCCGATCTGGAGGGCACCATCGCCGTCTGCAAGGAGGTCTTCGGCGACGGCGTGGCACCGCTCTACCTGCCGATCCGGCAGGACGGTGAGCTCACCGACCTCTACGGGTTGCTGACCAGGACTCCCGGCGACCGCGCACCTCAGGGCGCGGAGGAGGCTCGGGCAGCGCTGATCGAGGGAATCATCGAGCAGTCCGAGGACGAAACGCTGATGGACCGCTACCTCGACGGTGAGGACGTCGACGTCAGCACCCTGATCAAGGACCTGGAGACGGCGGTCGCCCGGGGCAGCTTCTATCCGGTGATACCGGTCTGCGCCACCGAGGGCGTCGGCCTGGACGCCATCCTCGAACTGCTGGTCGGAGGTTTCCCGTCGCCGTTGGAACATCCGCTCCCGCCGGTCAGCAAGATCGACGGGACTGATCATCCGGCACTGACCTCCGACCCGGAGGGGCCGTTGGCCGCGGAGGTCGTGCACACCTCAGCCGACGCCTACGTCGGCCGCGTCTCGTTGGTCCGGGTGTTCTCCGGAACGCTGCGGCCGGACACCAGCGTGCACATCTGCGGCCATCACCCGGCGCGGGCGGACAGTGCGGCGCAGAACGGGGAGAGCCCCGACGACCTCGGTCACGACGACGACGATCGGATCGCCCACATCTACAGCCCGCTCGGGGTCACACTCCGGGAAGTCGACTTCGCGGTCGCCGGCGACATCTGCGCGCTGACCAAGCTGGCCAGCGCCGAAACCGGTGACACGATCTCAGCCGCCGACCATCCTTTGCTGCTCGAGGCCTGGGAACTGCCCGAACCGCAGCTCCCGATCGCGGTCGTACCGCATGCCCGAGCGGACGAGGATGCACTGGTGCGGAATCTGGCGCGGCAGGTCGCGGCCGACCCGACGTTGCGACTGGAACGCAACCCGGAGACCCACCAGATCGTGTTGTGGTGCATGGGCGAGGCGCACGCGGATCTGGTGCTCTCCCGGCTGCGTGCCGGTGGTGCCGAGGTGGACACCGAACCCGTACGCGTCCCGCTGCGCGAGACGCTCGCCCGACCGGTCACCGTCACCGGCCGGCACGTCAAGCAGTCCGGCGGACACGGCCAGTACGCGATCTGCCAGGTCCAGTTCGAACCGATGCCGCGGGGCGGCGGCTTCGTCTTCGAGTCCAAGATCGTCGGCGGCGCCGTGCCGCGGCAGTACGTGCCGAGCGTGGAGAAGGGCATCCGGGAGGAGATGGAACGCGGCGTCTCCGACGCCCGGAACCCCCTGATCGACATCAAGGCGACGCTGGTCGACGGCAAGGCGCACAGTGTCGACTCCTCCGACGCAGCCTTCCAGAGCGCCGGAGCGCTGGCCCTGCGTGAGGCCGCCGCTGCAGCCGGAACCGTGGTGCTGGAACCGCTCGACGAGATCGCCGTACGCATCCCCGACCAGTATCTCGGCGCCGTGCTGGCCGACCTGTCCGGTCGGCGGGGCAGGGTACTGGGAACCGAGATCGCCGCACCCGGCCGAACCCTGATCCGGGCAGAGGCGCCGCAGGCCGAACTGCTGCGCTACGCCACCGACCTGCGGGCGATGACGGCCGGAGCCGCAACCTTCACCCGCAGCTTCGCCCGGTACGACACCAGCACCGGCTGACCTGCCGGCTAGCTGTCGGCGGCGCCGTTCCAGTCGACGAGTTGGATGATCACACCGTTCGGATCACGCACCTGGAAGGCACGTTCGCCCCAGTCCTCGACGGTTAGCGGCATGGTGATGCCGACGCCCTCGGCCTGCAACCGGGCCAGTTCCGCTTCAAGATCGTCGACGACGAACGCCAGGATCACTCCCGAAGCATGATCGTCGCGCTGGTCGTCCGGCAGGGTCGGCAGACCTCGGCGCAGGAAGATCACGTTCATCCCCGCGTCGTCCCGGGCCAGTGACGCGAACCCATCGGCCGCCATTTCCTCGCGGAACCCGAAGTGGGTCGTCAGGAACCTGCTGGACGCAGCCACGTCGTCGACCGTGAGTGAGACCGCCGATGAGGTGATGATCATCTGTTCTCCGATCCATGATCATGGCAGTAGGCGTACCCCGAACACCGTACGGGCAGGATCAAGGGACCGTGGAACAGACCGGCGAGTGCTGCTAGCTGGTCGCCCGATGTGTCGCCAACCACCAGACGGATCGGCCGAAGGATTCGACCAGCAGCGCGAACGCTGCCAGGCACAGAAGCTTGTCCGCCATCGGTGGCAGGACGCCGGCCGCGACCACGATGAGCACCACAGCTTGGATGACGGCGACCACCTTTGCCCAGTACCGGAAGGGCAGATCCTTGCGCATCCACGGGAGGATCAGACCGGCAGCCAGGAACAGGAACCGGGCCGCACCGATGATCACCACCCACCAGCCGACGGACCGGACGGCGTGCACGCTGAGGATCAAGATCAACATGGAATCCACCTCCATGTCGAAGCGGGCTCCCAGCGCGGAGGCGGTGCCGGTCCGTCGGGCAACCCGGCCGTCGACCCCGTCCAGGACGAGCGCCGTCACGGCGAACGCGACAAGAACCACCACCGACAGCGGCGCCGGCATGGCCGACCTGAGCCAGCCCGCCCCTAAGCCCCCCCTGCCCGACCCCCCCCGTAGAGCGGCTCCCCGCCCCATTCGCAGACCACGACAAGTGTCCCGGCCGCAACAGCCAGCGAGACAAGGGTGTGCCACGACAGCCCAGGCGCGGCGACCCCCG
>Ga0164243_10005174_pt1 | contig 19991 bp, 15 predicted proteins | sample OricompcompostOP_FD_108781 | JGI IMG/M metagenome (GOLD analysis project Ga0164243, IMG submission 108781) | Organic Plus compost microbial communities from Emeryville, California, USA - Original compost - Organic plus compost (OP) | ecosystem: Engineered > Solid waste > Mixed feedstock >... | reverse complement strand
GGCCCGGCTCGTCCGGCGGCGGCTCGGGGTCGTCCGGGTCGTCGGACGGCGGCTCCGGTGGCGGTTCCGGTGGCAACGGCGGTACGGGCGGAGGCTCCGGGGGCGGTTCGGGCGGCCGCGGTTCGGGCGGTTCCGGCGGCAAGAAGGGCGGCAGGTCCGACGGTTCGCCGAAGGACGGGCTGAAGGCGGGAGTCGGCGCGGGCTCGGGAGCGTCCGGAGACAAGGGCGCTCGAAGCTAGGCCGGCGGGGTGCGCACGGTGCGGCGCCCGGCCCGGCGCGTCGACGCGTCGCCGGAGGCCCAAGTAGGCCCGCTGCGGGGCCGGTTCGGCGGCTCGCGAGGGCTACCGCGCAGGACCCCCTCCGGGCGAACGGCGCTCCTTGCGGAACACGGCCTAGGATTCCCCGTGCCCTCCGTCCGACTCCGTCTGACCAACTGGACTGCTATGAACGAGACTTCCCCGCACGGCTTCGACATCGTGCGGCGCGGATACGCCCGGACTCAGGTGGACGACCGGATCGCGGCGCTCGTCGCCGACCGTGACAGCGCGCTGTCCCGAATCGCCTCCCTGGAGCAGCGCGTTGCGGAGCTGGAGCACGAACTCCGGCTCGGCCGGGGGCAGATCGGGCCCGCTTCCGAGTCCGCGTAGCGGTTCCCTCCGGCCGTGCGTCGTACGCGTCCGGGTCGGGGGTCTCCGCCGTACGGTCCAGGTCCGGCCAAGTCCGGCCGAAAACAGCGGAGTTGCTCCAAAGCGGAACGGGCTCGGGAGGCGGCGGCAAGTCCCTTGGCGCGCGGGAGACTTCGGGCCCGGCTTCGGCGGCGCCGAGGTCTCCCCGCGAAGGGGCCCGGGCGGCGGGGCCCGTCAACGGGCCTGCGGACAGCGGGAGTTGGCGCCGCCGCAGCGGCCCACGGCAGCAAGCGATCCCGGGTCCGGCCACTCGAACGAGCGCAGATTCTCCGGATGGAACCGACGTTGGCTCGATGCCACGCCGCCTTGGGCTCTAGGATTCCCCCTATCACTCCCCGTCTGATAACCCGTCTGACTCGACAGGAACCCCATGAGCGACACTTCCTCCCCTCACGGCTTCGAACTTGTGCGGCGTGGATACGACCGCGCCCAGGTGGACGACCGCATCGCGAAGCTCGTCGCCGACCGTGACAGCGCACTGTCCCGAATCGCCTCCCTGGAGAAGCGGATCGAGGAGCTGCACCTCGAATCGCAGAACGCCCAGGCACAGGTCAACGACTCCGAGCCCTCCTACGCGGGCCTGGGCGCCCGCGTCGAGAAGATCCTCCGCCTCGCCGAGGAGGAGGCGAAGGATCTGCGTGAGGAGGCCCGGCGGGCCGCGGAGCAGCACCGCGAGCTGGCCGAGGACGCGGCCCAGCAAGTACGCAACGACGCCGAGCAGTTCGCCACCGACCGCAAGCAGAAGGCGGAGGAGGAGGGCGCCCGCATCGTCGAGACGGCGCAGGGCGAGGCCGCCGCGCTGCGTGCCGAGGCGGAGAAGGACGCCCAGTCCAAGCGCGAGGAGGCGGACTCCCTCTTCGAGGACACGCGCGCGAAGGCCGCGCAGGCCGCCGCCGACTTCGAGACCAACCTGGCGAAGCGGCGCGAGCAGTCCGAGCGCGACCTCGCCTCGCGCCAGGCCAAGGCGGAGAAGCGGCTCGCGGAGATCGAGCACCGGGCGGAGCAACTGCGCCTGGAGGCCGAGAAGTTGCGTACGGACGCGGAGCGCCGCGCGCGGCAGACCGTGGAGACGGCGCAGCGTCAGGCCGAGGACATCGTCGCGGACGCCAACGCGAAGGCGGACCGGGTGCGCAGCGAGTCCGAGCGCGAGCTGGCGGCCCTCACCAACCGCCGGGACAGCATCAACGCGCAGCTGACGAACGTCCGCGAGATGCTGGCCACCCTCACCGGCGCCGCCGCTGCCGCGGGCCAGAACGTCGAGGAGGGCGAGACCGACGAGGAGCCGCTGACCCGCGGAGTGCCGGCGCAGCAGTCCCGCTGACCGGTTCCGTCCGGTTCGCCGTCCGAGCGCAGGGGCCCGGCACGTGCTGTGCCGGGCCCCGCGCTGTGCGCGCTGCCGCGCGGCGTCTACTCGCGCGCTGTGCCCGCCTGTTGGCGCTGCGCGCACGGCCGCTTCGTGCCTGCGCGCTGCGCTGCGCGTACGCCGCCGAGTGGCGGGTGCCGGTGCCCGCGCTTAGCGTCGGTTCTCGTGATCGAGCTGCGCGGGCTGACCAAGCGGTACGGCGACAAGACCGCCGTGGACGGCCTGACGTTCACGGTGCGGCCCGGCCATGTGACCGGCTTCCTCGGCCCGAACGGCGCCGGCAAGTCCACGACGATGCGCATGCTGCTCGGCCTGGACAGGCCCACCAGCGGCGACGTACGCATCGACGGCAAGCACTACGACCAGCTGCGCGATCCGCTGAACTCCATCGGCGCGCTGCTGGAGGCCCGTTCCGTGCACGGCGGCCGCTCGGCCTACAACCACCTGCTGTGCCTCGCCCAGTCCAACGGCATTCCGCGGCGCCGCGTCGACGAGGTGCTGGACCTGGTCGGGCTGAGCGCGGTCGCGCGGAAACGCCCGAAGGGGTTCTCGCTCGGCATGGGCCAGCGGCTCGGCATCGCGGCGGCGCTGCTCGGCGACCCCGGGATCCTGATGTTCGACGAGCCGGTCAACGGGCTCGACCCGGAGGGCATCCACTGGATCCGTACGCTGATGCAGCACCTGGCCGCCGAGGGCCGCACGGTGTTCGTCTCCTCCCATCTGATGAGCGAAATGGCCCTGACCGCCGAGCACTTGGTGGTCATCGGGCAGGGGCGGCTGCTCGCGGACACCTCGATGCGCGAGTTCATCGCCGAGAACGCACGCAGCTACGTGCGGGTGCGCAGCCCGGATCCGGAGCGCCTGCGCGACGCGCTCGCCGAGGACGGGCTCACTCCCGTCGCGGGCCCCGAGGGCGCGCTGGAGCTGGAGGGGGTGCCGGCTTCGCGGGTCGGCGAACTGGCCGCCCGGCACGGCGTCGTGCTGCACGAACTGACCACGGCACGGGCGTCGTTGGAGGAGGCGTTCATGCGGCTGACGGCGGGCGCCGTCGAGTACCACGCGCACGGCGCGGACGTACGGACGCACGGCGCGGACGGGCACGGCGACGGTCACGGGGACGGTCACGGTGATGGCGCGGACCCGGACGGGCACGGCCGGAAGGGGCAGTGGTGATGTCGCACACCGCACGGGTCCTGCGCTCGGAGTGGACGAAGTTGCGGTCGGTACGCGCGACCCCGTGGACGCTGGCCACCGCGGTCGTGGTGACGGTCGGACTGTCGGCGCTCATCTGCGCGTTCACCAGGTCGGAGTTCGACAGCATGCCGCTGAGCCGCAGGCTCACCTTCGACCCGACCTTCGTCAGCTTCGCGGGCATGAACCTCGGCCAGCTCGCGATGATCGCGTTCGGGGTGCTGGTGGTCTCCGGCGAGTACGGCACCGGCATGATCCGCAGCTCGCTCGCGGCCGTACCGCAGCGCACCGTGCTCATGCTGTGCAAGATCGCGGTGGCCGGGGCGCTGGTGCTGGTGGTCGGGATGGTCACCAGCTTTCTCTCGTTCTTCGTGGGGCAGGCGCTGCTGGGCCCGATCGGTGCGTCGATCGGCGATCCGGGCGTGCTGCGCGCGGTGTTCGGGGGCGGGCTGTACATGACGCTGATCGGCCTGTTCGCGATGGGCATCGCGTTCGTGCTGCGCAGCCCGCTGCTGGCGTTCGCCGTCCTGATGCCGTTCTTCTTCCTGATCTCCGGCATCCTCGGCACCGTGAGCGCGACGAAGAAGGTCGCCCAGTACCTTCCGGACCAGGCCGGCACCACGGTGATGTCCGTACTGCCCGCTTCGCTGAACCGTCCGTACGGGCCCTGGACAGGGCTGTTGATCATGGTGGCGTGGACGGTCGCCGCGCTGCTGGCCGGCTGGTGCGTACTGAAGAAACGGGACGCCTGACCGCGCCGGCGACCGGGACGTCCGACCGCCGCCGGCGAGCCACCGGACCCCGCCATGTGGAACCAATCGGGGCACTTGTAGCCTCCTAGGCCGTGTACGGGGGCGCTCTTTCCGCCCCGAACTGCGTCCAGGGGCAACAGGGATGATCGAGGCGTACGGCCTGACGAAGCGCTACGGCGCGAAGACGGCCGTCTACAACCTGTCCTTTCAGGTGCGGCCGGGAATCGTGACCGGGTTCCTCGGCCCGAACGGCTCCGGCAAGTCCACGACGATGCGCATGATGCTCGGCCTGGACAATCCGACCTCGGGGCAGGTGACGATCGGCGGCCACCCGTACCGCCGGCTGCCGAACGCCCCGCGCCAGGTCGGTGCGCTGCTGGACGCGAAGGCGGTGCACGGCGGGCGTTCGGCGCGTAACCACCTGCTGTCGCTGGCCCAGCTGTCCGGCATTCCGGCGCGCAGAGTGGACGAGGTGCTGGGCATCGTCGGACTGCACGAGGTGGCCAAGAAGCGCTCGAAGGGCTTCTCGCTCGGCATGGGCCAGCGGCTCGGCATCGCGGCCGCGCTGCTCGGCGACCCGCAGGTACTGCTGTTCGACGAGCCGGTCAACGGGCTCGACCCGGAGGGCATCCTCTGGGTCCGCAACCTGATGAAGCAGCTCGCGAGCGAAGGGCGTACGGTCTTCGTCTCCTCCCACCTGATGAGCGAAATGGCGCTCACCGCCGAGCACTTGATCGTGATCGGCCGCGGCCAGCTGATGGCGGACACCTCCGTCAAGGACTTCATCACGCAGAACTCCGTGGACTTCGCCCGGGTCCGTACGCCCGAGGGCGCGCCGGAGCAGCGGGACAAGCTCGCCGCGGCGCTGGCCGAGCAGGGCGCACAGGTGCAGCCCGAGGAGGACGGCGCGCTGCGCGTGACGGGGCTGCCGCTGCCGCGGATCAGCGACCTCGCGCACGGCCTGGACGTACGGCTGTGGGAACTCTCGCCGCACCAGGCGTCGTTGGAGGAGGCGTACATGCGGCTCACCCAGGGCGCGGTGGACTACCGCTCGGCGGGCGGACCGCCGGGACAGCCCGGGCAGCCGGGACAGCAGGGGCCGCCGATGGGGCCCGGGCAGCCGATGAGTCAGCCCGGGATGCCCGTGGGCCCGGGCGGCCCGGATCCGTACGCCGGACGGCTGCCGGGGCAGGCGCCGCCGCCCGGCGTCCCGCAGCAGTTCGCGGCGCCGGCGGCGCAGGGAGCGCCGCAGCAGTACGCAGCACAGTGGCAGGGTCCGCCGCCCGCCCCCGCAGACGTTCCCCGCCGCGACAACGAGGACGCCCGATGAGCACGCCGCACGACCAGCCGCAGCAGCCTCCGCAGCAGCCGGGGCAGGCGCCGCAGCAGCACCCGCAACAGCCGTACGCCCAGCAGCAGGCCCAGCAGCAGGCGGCCCAGCAGGCTCAACAGCAGCCGCAGACCATGCAGTTCGCCCCGCAGCAGGCCCCGGGCGGCGCCGGGGCGGCACCGGCCGCGGTGCCGCAGCAGGGCGCGCCCGCGACGCCGCAGACGGCGCAGCTGCGGACCGTACCGCAGCCCCAGGGCCAGCAGCAGGGCCGGCACAGTGGGCAGCCGCACGCCCAACAGCCGTCCGCCGGCCGGCAGTTCGCAGAGCAGGCCGCCGAGCAGGACGGCCGCGCGGCCGGGAGCGGGCAGCCGGGAGCGCCGGCGGGCCACGCGGCGGAGCCCGGCGGCTACCGCTCCCCCATCCCGATCAACCGCACCCACCTCGGCCACGCCGTCGCCTCGGAGTGGACGAAGATCCGCTCCGTACGCTCGACGATGTGGACGCTCGGCATCATGGTCGTCCTGCTGCTCGGGCTCGACCTGCTGGTGGCCACCGCGGTGAGTTCGCACTCGATGCCCGAGAAGCAGATGTTCACGCCGGTCCTGTTCGGGCTGCTGCCGGGCTGCATCTGCGTGATCACGCTGGGGGCGCTGGTCGTCACCTCCGAGTACGGCACCGGCATGATCCGCGCCACGATGACCGCCTGCCCGGCGCGCGGCCGGGTGCTGGCCGCCAAGGCGCTGGTGTTCTTCCTGCTGGCCTTCGTGGTCACGACCGTCACGTGCTCGCTCGCGGCGCTGCTCAACTCCGCGCTGCTGGACACCATCGACTCCGCGGGCTTGGCGGCGGAGAGCAGCGACTGGATCAACGCGACGCTCGGCGAAGGGCTGTTCGTCGCGCTGCTCGGCCTGCTGACGCTCGGCGTGGGCACGCTGCTGCGGCACTCGGCGGGCACCATCACGGCGATGCTCGGCGCCGTGCTGCTGCCGATGGTGGCCGGACCGATCCTGATGCAGATTCCGTCGCTGAACACGGCGGGCGAGAAGCTGCTGGAGTACTCGCCGCTGAGCGGACTCGGATCGTTCGTCTCACTGCCGTTCGGACCCGAAAAGGTCGACGCCTGGGGCGTGTTCGGCGGCTACGCCGTCGTCACCGCCGCCGTGCTGGCCGGCGGGTTCGCCCTGCTGCGCACGCGCGACGTCTGACCGCGTGTCCGGCCGCGGTGTCCGGCCGCGGCGACTGACGCGAGTCCGACCCCCGGCACGCGCCCGGCCCGGCGCGCAGCGCAGCCCCCACGCGGCGGAGCACGGCGGCCCCAACGCCGTTGCTCCGCCGCGTACTTCGCTTACGGGCACGAGCAGGCGTCCGGCCGGCCGTGCCGCTCAGCTCCGGCCGGCCGGCGGATCGGCGAGCACGCCGTGCGTGAGCCCGGTGGATTGGCCGACCTCGATCAGGTAGCCGTCCGGATCGCGCATGTAGCAGCGCAACTCGGCCTTGCGGTCGAGGGGTTGAGTGAGGAACTGCGCGCCCTTGCCGCTCCACTCGCGGTAGCAGGCGTCGATGTCCGCTACGCGGATGTTGAGGAAGCCGGACGCGCGGTGCGGATCGTCCGGGGTATGGAGCGTGACGTCGGGCTTATCGGGCGTCGGCCCGCCGCCCGGGTTCATGATGAGCCAGCTGTTGGCGAGCTTGACGATGCAGGGGTTCTCCTCCAGCACCACCTCGCCGCCGAGCACGTCGGTGTAGAAGGCGCGAGACCGCGCCACATCGGCGACGGTCAGAAAGTGCGTCAGCAGGATGCCCGTATCCGGGGCGGGAAGGTTCTCCGTGTCCATGGGCGCGTTCGTCCTCTCCTCGACCGCCGCTACCGGCCGCTGTTCGGCCGCCCCTGCGCGCCAGTGTGCGCGCCTTCCCCGGCCGGCGCACCGCCGCATCCCGTACGCCCCGCGTTCGCCGTACGCGTAGCCCCGCCTCCCCGTACGCGTCACCCCGCCGCTCCGTACGCGTAACACCGGCCGCACAGGGCACTGGGACCGGCGCATCGGTGCCGCACGGGCACTCGCGGAACGCGGAGTAGGCGCACGGAGGTTGGGATGGGTGTACGCACCTGGCTGGGGAGCTGGCCGGTACGCCGGCAGCTGACCGGGGACGATCCGCTGGGCCGCGGAGCGGCGGCCGAGTCCGCGCACACCCGGAGCCTGCGCCCGCGCACCGACACCGCGGACCGCGTCGTGAAGTCGGTCTGCCCGTACTGCGCCGTCGGCTGCGCGCAGAACGTCTACGTCTCCGGCGGCCGGGTCGTGCAGATCGAGGGCGACCCGGACTCACCCGTCAGCCGCGGCCGGCTCTGCCCGAAGGGCTCGGCGACGCTTCAGCTGACCACCGGCGACGCCCGCCGGCACGAAGTGCTGTACCGCCGCCCGTACGGAACCGAGTGGGAGCGCCTCGATCTGGACACCGCGCTCGACATGGTCGTCGAGCGGGTCGTGCGCACCCGGCGCGAGACCTGGCAGTGGGAGCAGGACGGGCTGCCGGTGAACCGGACGCTGGGGCTCGCGGCCCTCGGCGGCGCGGCGCTCGACAACGAGGAGAACTACCTCATCAAGAAGCTGCTGACCGGGCTGGGCGTGGTGCAGGTCGAGAACCAGGCGCGGGTCTGCCACAGCTCGACCGTCGCCGGACTCGGCACGAGCTTCGGACGCGGCGGCGCCACCACGTTCCTGCAGGATCTGCAGAACTCCGACTGCATCGTCATCGAGGGCTCCAACTTCGCCGAGGCGCACCCGGTCGGCTTCCAGTGGGTGATGGAGGCCAAGGCGCGCGGCGCGAAAGTGATCCACGTCGATCCGCGCTTCACCCGCACCAGCGCGCTCGCCGACCTGTACGTGCCGATCCGGGCCGGCACCGACATCGCCTTCCTCGGCGGCATCGTCAACCACGTACTGTCCACCGGCTCCGACTTCCGCGAGTACGTGCTCGACTACACCAACGCGGCCACCATCGTCGGCGAGGACTTCCGGGACACCGAGGACCTGGACGGCGTCTTCTCCGGCCTCGACCCGGAGACCGGGCACTACGACATGACCTCGTGGCAGTACGAGGGCTGCGGCACCGTGCAGTCCGCGGCCGGCGAGCGGGACGCGCTGTTCGAGGAGCGCACCCGCGGCGGGCGCACCACCGCGGCGGCCGGCCGCGCGGAGGCGTACGGCTCGGGCGGTGCGGCGCTGGCCGACGAGTCCGCGTCGCACCAGGACCGCAGCCTCCAACACCCGCGCTGCGTCTACCAGATCCTCAAACGGCATTACGCGCGCTACACCCCGGAGCTGGTCGAGGAGGTCTGCGGGATTCCGCGGGACACCTTCGAGGAGGTGTGCCGGACGCTCGTGGAGAACTCCGGCCGCGAGCGCACCACCGAGTTCTGCTATGCGGTCGGCTGGACCCAGCACACCGTCGGCGCCCAGTACATCCGCACCGCCTGCGTGCTCCAGCTGCTGCTGGGCAACATCGGCCGGCCCGGTGGCGGCATCCAGGCGCTGCGCGGGCACGCCAGCATCCAGGGCTCCAGCGACATCCCCACGCTGTTCAACCTGCTGCCCGGCTACATCCCGATGCCGCACGCGCACCGCAACGAGGACCTGGACACGTTCGTCGAGGGCGTACGCACGGAGAAGGGCTACTGGGGCAACATGCGGGCGTACGTGGTGAGTCTGCTGAAGTCCTACTTCGGCGAGGCGGCCACCGCGGAGAACGACTTCTGCTTCGGGCACCTGCCGCGGCTGACCGGTTCGCACAGCACGTACGAGACGGTGCTCGCCCAGCTCGACGGAGTGTGCCGGGGCTACTTCCTGTTCGGCGAGAACCCGGCCGTCGGATCCGCCAACTCCCGCCTGCAGCGCCTGGGGATGGCGAACCTGGAGTGGCTGGTGGTGCGGGACTTCTCGCTGATCGAGTCGGCGACGTGGTGGAAGGACGGGCCGGAGGTCGAGAACGGGGAGCTGCGCACCGAGGACATCGGCACCGAGGTGTTCTTCTTCCCGGCGGCCTCGCACACCGAGAAGGCCGGCTCGTTCACCAACACCAACCGGATGCTGCAGTGGCACTATCCCGCGAAGGAGCCGGACGGCGAGGCCCGCAGCGACCTGTGGTTCGTGTACCACCTGGGGCGGCGCCTCAAGGAGCGGCTGGCCGGCTCCGCCGACCCGATGGACCGCGCGTTCGCGGATCTGACCTGGGACTATCCGACCGAGGGCGCGCTGGAGGAGCCGGTCGCCGAGTCCGTACTGGCCGAGATCAACGGGCGCGGCCCGGACGGCGCCCCGCTGTCGCGCTACCAGGAGCTGAAGGACGACGGTTCGACGCGCTGCGGCTGCTGGATCTACTGCGGGGTCTACGCCGACGGCGTCAACCAGGCCGCCCGTAAGAAGCCGCATACGGAACAGGACTGGATCGCCGCCGAGTGGGCGTGGTCCTGGCCCGCGAACCGGCGCATCCTCTACAACCGCGCCTCCGCCGACCCGGACGGCGCGCCCTGGAGCGACCGCAAGGCGCTGGTGTGGTGGGACCCGGACAAGGGCGGGGACGGCGGCGGGCGCTGGACCGGGCACGACGTTCCCGACTTCATCGCCGACCGGCCGCCGTCCTTCCGCCCCGAGCCGGGCGCCACCGGCCCGGACGCGCTCAGCGGCATCGACCCGTTCATCATGCAGGCGGACGGCAAGGGCTGGCTGTTCGCGCCCGCGGGCCTGCTCGACGGGCCGCTGCCGACGCACTACGAGCCGCAGGACTCGCCGGTGCGCAACCCGCTCCACCCGGGCCAACAGCGCAGCCCCGTACGGCAGTTGTTCTCGCGCGAAGGCAACCGCTACCACCCGGACGGCACCGGCCCGGGCGCGGCCGTCTTCCCGTACGTGGTGACGACGTACCGGCTGACGGAGCACTTCACCGCGGGCGGCATGACCCGCTGGCAGCCGTATCTGGCCGAACTGCAGCCGGAGTTCTTCTGCGAGGTCTCGCCCCAACTGGCCGCCGAGCGCGGCCTGGAGCACACCGGCTGGGCGACGGTCGTCACCGCACGCGGCGCGGTCGAGGCGCGGGTGCTGGTGACCGAGCGGATGACGCCGCTGCGCGTGGCCGGTCGCACCGTGCACCAGATCGGGCTGCCCTACCACTGGGGCCGCAACGGCTTCGCCACCGGCGACTCCGCGAACGAGCTGACCTCCGTCGCGCTCGACCCGAACGTGCACATCCAGGAGGTCAAGGCGCTCTCCGCCGACATCCGGGCCGGCCGCCGGCCGCGCGGCCCGGACCTGCCGCGGCTGCTCGCCGACTACCGCGAGCGCGCCGGGATTTCAGCCGAGACGGGAATGGAGGTACGGGGATGAGCGCGGGCGCGACGCAGGCGTACGGGACGGGCCGCGCGCCGCGGGGCAACCTGCTGGCGGGCCCGGAGCCGGACGTGGCCGGCGACGCGGGCCACGCCCAACACCCGCCCCGCGTGGGCTTCTTCACCGACACCTCGGTGTGCATCGGCTGCAAGGCGTGCGAGGTGGCGTGCAAGGAGTGGAACGCCATCCCGGCCCGGGACGGCGCCGCTTCGGACGAGGGCGCGTTCACGGGCATGAGCTACGACAACACCGGCGGTCTGGGCGCCGACACGTGGCGGCACGTCGCGTTCATCGAGCAGAACAAGCCCCTGGGCCTGGCGCAGGCGGACGTCGCACACGGCGCCGTGGACGTACTCGCCCTCGCGGCACAGGGTTCCGGCACTCCGCCGGAGCAGGCCGCGATCACTCCGACCACGCCGCCGGACCGCGCGCACGGGCACGGGGCCGCACCGGCCGCACCGTACGGCCCGCCGGAACCGGACGGGCGTACCGAACTGCGCTGGCTGATGGCCTCCGACGTGTGCAAGCACTGCACGCACGCCGCCTGCCTGGACGTGTGCCCGACGGGCTCGCTGTTCCGCACCGAGTTCGGCACCGTCGTCGTGCAGGAGGACATCTGCAACGGCTGCGGCTACTGCGTGCCGGCCTGCCCGTACGGCGTGATCGAGCAACGGGCGGGTGACGGGCGGGCGTTCAAGTGCACGCTGTGCTACGACCGGCTGGGCGCCGGGCAGGAGCCGGCGTGCGCGAAGGCGTGCCCGACGGACTCCATCCAGTTCGGCCCGCTGGACGAGCTGCGCGAGCGCGCCGAGGCGCGGGTGGCGCAGCTGCGCGACGCGGGCGTGGCCGACGCCCGGCTCTACGGCCACGACCCGGAGGACGGCGTCGGCGGCGACGGCGCGTTCTTTCTGCTGCTGGACGAGCCGGAGGTGTACGGGCTGCCGCCGGACCCGGTCGTGACGACCCGCGATCTGCCGGACATGTGGCGGCACGCGGGCGCGGCCGCGCTGGCGCTGCTGGGCGGTGCGGCCGCGCTGTTCGCGGCGCACGGCTCCGCCGGACGGCGCCGGCCCGGCGGGCCGGCACGGCTCCTCGGCCTCCTCGGCGCCCCCGTCAGCAAAGGAGGGCACGCACGATGAGCGGACGAGGCAACCGGCGGTCGCGCCCGGCCGCCCCGGAGCCCCAGGAGATCCAGGAGACCCGGGGGGCCGGCCCGGGGTCGGGGTCAGGGGCCGGCTCGGGATCCGGCTCGGGCGCCGACACGAAGGGCCGCACGGGCGTCAACTCCCGTTCCGGCGCCGCCGGTTCCGGTACCGGAGCCGGCCACGGCGAGCGGCGGCCGTACGCCGAGACCTACGGCAACCCGGCACGCGAGCGCAGCCGCGGCAGCGTCTCGGACGTCACCACCGACGGCGTGCACGGGCGGCGCCCGGACCGTGCCGCGCTCGTCGGCGGACAGGACCTGCGCCCGGACGGCGCCCGGCACGGCGGAGGCGGCAGGCACCGCCGGCAGCGCGGGCGCCGCGGCCGCGGCGGCGAACCGACCGTGGTGCCCGAGGCCCGCTTCGAGCCGGCGCCGGCGTCCGCGTCCCCGGACGGCTCCGGCACCTCCTACTACGGCAGGCCGATCCTGAACCGGCCCTCGTGGTCGCAGTGGGACATCGGCGGCTACTTCTTCCTCGGCGGCCTCGCCGGCGCGGGCTCGGTGCTCGCCGCCGCCGCGGAACTGACCCGACGGCCGCGCATGGCACGGGCGTTGAAGACCACCTCCACGGCGGCCATCGCCGGCTCGGCCGCCGCGCTGATCCACGACCTGGGCCGGCCCGCACGGTTCGCCAACATGCTGCGCGTGTGCAAGCCGACCTCGCCGATGAGCGTCGGCTCCTGGCTGCTCGCCGGGTACGGGCCGCTGACCGGGGCGGCCGCCGTGTCCGACCTGACGGGGCTGCTGCCGCGGGCGGGGCGTACGGCCACGGTGGGGGCGGCGCTGCTGGGGCCCGCGGTCGCCGCGTACACGGCGGTGCTGGCGGCGGACACCGCGGTGCCGGGCTGGCACGAGGGCTACCGGGAGCTGCCGTTCGTGTTCACCGGCTCGGCCGCAACTGCCGCCGCCGGGGCGGCACTTGTGGCCGCACCGGCGGCCGAGGCGGGGCCCGCCCGCAGCGTGGCGCTGGCCGGCGCGGGTCTGGAGACCGCGGCGATGACGGCGATGCAGCGGCGGCTCGGCCTGGTGGCGGAGGTGTACCGGAGCGGGCGCGCGGGACGGCTGCTGCGTACGGCGCAGACGCTGTCCGCGGCGGGTGCGGCGGGCGCCGCGGCCAGTGCGCTGCTGCCGCGGCGGGGCGCCGGTCGGGGCGCCGGGCGTGCGGTCGCGGCGGTCTCCGGGCTGGCGCTCCTCGCGTCCTCGGCCTGCACCCGGCTCGGCGTCTTCCACGCCGGCCTGCGCTCGGCGGAGGACCCGAAGTACACGGTGCTGCCGCAGCGCGAGCGGCTGCGCGAACGGGAGGAGCGGCGGGCGCGGGAGGAGCGGCCGCGCGGCGACGGGTGAGTCCGTACCGCCGCAGCGCGCGAACGACCATCCGCCGACGGGACGGAGCAGAACGTTCGGCACCACGACCGGCACGGCGACCGGCAAGAGAAATGAGCACGACGACAGCAGGGAGCGAGACGATGACCGACGTGCAGGACACGAAGGGCGCCCCGACGACCACCGACTCCGGAGCCCCCGCGGAGAGCGACGAGCACTCGCTGACCCTCGGTCCCGGCGGGCCCGTACTGCTCCAGGACGCCTATCTCATCGAGCAGATGGCGCAGTTCAACCGGGAGCGCATCCCCGAGCGGCAGCCGCACGCCAAGGGCAGCGGCGCCTTCGGCCGCTTCGAGGTGACGGCGGACGTCAGCGCCTACACCAAGGCCGCGGTGTTCCAGCCGGGCACCCGCACCGACCTGGTGATCCGCTTCTCCACCGTCGCCGGCGAACGCGGCAGCCCGGACACCTGGCGCGACCCCCGGGGCTTCGCGGTGAAGTTCTACACCTCCGAGGGCAACTACGACATGGTCGGCAACAACACCCCGGTGTTCTTCGTGAAGGACCCGCTGAAGTTCCAGCACTTCATCCGCTCCCAGAAGCGCCGCGCGGACAACAACCTGCGCGACCACGACATGCAGTGGGACTTCTGGACGCTGTCGCCGGAGTCCGCGCACCAGGTGACCTGGCTGATGGGCGACCGCGGAGTGCCGCGCACCTGGCGCCACATGAACGGCTACAGCTCGCACACGTACATGTGGATCAACTCCGCCGGCAAGCGGTTCTGGGTCAAGTACACCTTCAAGACCGACCAGGGCATCGAGTTCTTCACGCAGCACGAGGCGGACCAGATGGCCGCCGTCGACACCGACTACCACACCCGCGACCTGTTCGAGCACATCCGGGACGGCGACTTCCCCAGCTGGACGCTGTACGTGCAGATCATGCCGTACGAGGACGCACCGGCGTACCGGTTCAACCCCTTCGACCTGACGAAGGTGTGGCCGCACGGCGACTACCCGCTGATCGAGGTCGGCCGGATGACTCTGGACCGCAACCCGACCGACAACCACGCCGAGATCGAGCAGGCCGCCTTCCAGCCGAACAACCTCGTGCCCGGGATCGGCCCCAGCCCGGACCGGATGCTGCTGGCCCGGCTGTTCTCCTACGCCGACGCGCACCGGGCCCGCATCGGCACCAACTACCAGCAGCTGCCGGTCAATTCGCCGGCCGTGCCGGTGCACAGCTACTCCAAGGACGGGGCGATGGCCTACCGCAACACCACCGACCCGGTGTACGCGCCCAACTCCAAGGGCGGCCCGGCCGCCGACACCGCCCGCTACGGCAGCCCGCCCAGCTGGCAGGCCGACGGCGAGATCACCCGCGCCGCGTACGTCTCGCACCCCGAGGACGACGACTGGACCCAACCGGGCACGCTCGTACGCGAGGTGATGGACGACGCCGCACGCGACCGGCTCGTGGACAACGTGGTGGGCCACCTGCTGAACGGCGTCACCGAGCCGGTGCTGCAACGCGCCTTCCGGTACTGGTCCAACATCGACGCGTCCGTCGGCGAGCGCATCGCCCAGGGCGTGCGCGCGAAGCAGGGCGAGCGGGACCCGAAGGCCGAGCAGCAGTCCAGCCCGGCGCGGGAGAGCATGAAAGCGAAGGTCTGAGCAGCGGCGCCCGCCACGCGCACCGCACGCGCCCACCGAACCGCCCCGGCCACACCACGGCCGGGGCGGTTCTCGTCGCCCCGTTCCGGTGAGCACCGTCCGAACAGGCCGCGTGCCAGGGCGAGTTGACCGGTTGCCGGACGGAGCAGCGAAGCGGAGTCAGTAGCGCGGCGCGTTGCGGGAGCGCTGGGGGCGCGCCGCGCGCCGGTCGCGGGCGTTCCAGCACGCCTTGTGCCAGTGCCGCCGGTCCTCGACCCGGCCGTCCCGCTGCCAGGCCACCACATGCGGTACGCCCGGCGGGATCTCCTGGTCGCAGCCGGGGCAGCGGTAGTGCTTGGCCGCGGCGCCGCCGCCGATCCGGCGGACCACCCACTCCTCGCCGCGCCAGCTCTCCGTACGCTCCAGCCCGAACCGCTCCCCCGGCTCGTCGTCTCGGACGGGCGGGGAGGACCTGGCAGCACCGCCGCGCGGGCGGTTGCGACGCGGGGACACGGGACACCTCTGTGCTGGGTCGAGTCGGTCGGACGGGTCGGGGACGAGCCGGCGGGCGGGCCCAACCGGCCGCTCCTGCAAGGCGGTTGGGGCAGTGGGGCTGCCACACGGGCGGCACGGAGCACGCAGCCGGCGCGGCACGCACCGCCGGGCCGGCTCTGCACAGCGTACGCATCCGGCCGCCGCGCCGGTCCCCGTACACCGGCGTCGGGTCGGCGCATCCGGGACCGGCGGGGTCGTACGCCCGCGCGCCCCGCCGTTCATCGGAATAATCCGTCTCCGGCCGTGCCCTTGGCACGTGTCCGCCGTTGATGCCCGTGGGGGTCCGTGCACCGGCGGCGCGGCTCGGCGCACCCGGCGGTCGCCCCTTCGGGCACACCAACTGGACGGAGGACCATGCGAGTTGGAGCTTTCGTACTGGCCGCGCAGTTCCCGGGGCAGGGGCAGGCCGAGGCGCTCCACCGCGCGACGCGGTCCGCCGAGGTGGCGGAGGAGGCCGGGCTGGACTCGGTCTGGCTGGCGGAGCACCACTTCGTGCCGTACGGCGTGTGCCCCTCGGCCACGACGCTCGCCGCGCTGCTGCTCGGCCGCACCCGCCGCATCCGCGTCGGCACCGCCGTCAGCGTGCTGCCCTCGTGGCATCCGGTGGCGCTGGGCGAGCAGGCGGCGCTGCTGCACCTGACCACCGGCGGACGGTTCACCCTCGGCGTCGGACGCGGCGGCCCCTGGGTGGATCTGGAGGTCTTCGGCGGCGGATCGGCCGCGTACGAGCGGCAGTTCCCGGAGTCGCTGGATCTGCTGCTGCGCTGGCTGCGCGAGCCGCGCGTCGCAGCCGCCGGCGAGCGCTACCGCTTCCGCGAGGTGGACGTCGTACCGCGCGCCAGCGCCGGCGCCGACGGCGCACCGCCGCCGCCCGTCGTCGTCGCCTGCACCTCGCCCCCGTCGGTACGGCTCGCCGCGCAGCGCGGACTTCCGATGCTGCTCGGCATGCACTGCGGCGACGAGGAGAAGGCGGAGACGGTGGCGATGTGGCGGCGCGAGGCGCGGCTCGCCGGGATCCCGGAGGAGCGCATCGAGCAGGCGGCGCGCGCGCACGTCTCGGCGGGAGTCGCCCAGGTCGCGGACTCGCGTACGGAGGCCGTCGAAGCGCTCACCGCGCGCATGCCGGGCTGGCTGCGCCACGGGCTGGGCGCGCACCGCACGGTCGACGGCCGGCAGCGCACCATGCGCGACCCGCAGGCGTACACGGAGTTGCTGTGCCGGCTGCATCCGGTCGGCACGCCGCGGGAGTGCGCGGACCGGCTGGCGGCCACCGCGGAGCGTACGGGCATCGGCCGGTTCGCTCTGCTCCTGGAAGGCACGGGCGAGCAGGCGGCGACGGAGGCGAACATCCGGCGGCTCGGGCGGGAGGTGCTGCCTCAACTCGCCGCCGCGGAGCGGCCGTCGGGGCCGGGACGGGTGTGTGCGTCGGAGCCGTACGGTGCGCCCGGCCCGGTCGGCTGAGCGGCGCGGGAAAGCCGGGCGGGAGCCCGGAGCGGGAGCCGGGGGGAAGAGCGGGGTGAAAGGGCCGAGGCCGGGCTTCGGCCTCCGGTGCCCGGGGCGAGGGTGGCCGCCGGCCGACCGGCAGGGCCGGCGACCACCTCGCCCAACGAACCGCCGTGGCCGCGGACTTGGGCCCGCGCAGCGCGTACGGAGCGTTCCCGTACGGGCGTTGGGCACCCGGTCCGGCAGCGAGCGGAATCGGCGGTTCGGCGCCGCCGTCGACGGTGGTGGCCGGCGGCGCCGAGCGGACGTGCGGAGGAGGACCGGGGACTAGCGTGCCGGCCTCCGTCCGCCTCTAGCAGTCGCGCAACGTCGGCGACTGGTTGAGCACTTGGCCGCGTATGGAGGTGAAGCGCGCGAGCCTGTCGTCGGCGGACGCGTCCAGCGGGAACACCGCGACCCGGTGACAGTTCTGAAAGGCGATACGGACACCGAAGTGCCGCTCCAGCGCGCCGCGTATCGCGTCGCTGGCCATGGCGCGCAGCAGCTGGCCGCGGGCCTGCTCGTCCGGCGGCGGCGTCTGATTGTCCGCGAACTCGCCCCCGTCCACCTTCAGTTGGGCGACGAGCGAGCTGACCATCTGCCATGCGAAGGGCAGTGAGACGCGCACGCAGTCGACGAAGTCCTGCTCCTCGACCTCGCCTCCCTCAGCCTGTGCAAGGAGTGCCGGTGAGACGTCGAGCGACATGGGGAATCTCCTCTCGGACCCCGCCGGGCGCGGGGTCTACCAAAACGGACTGGAGGACTCCGCTCCGCGACGCGTAGTCAGGCGTCCCGGTCGGCAAGCCCCCCAGATCCAACGGTAAGCGGAGGAGGGGGACCTCATCATGCGAATGGACATACATCCGGCCATTGTCGAACGGGGCGATCAAGGGGCGAATCGCTTGCCCGGGCCGGCGTCCAGTAGCGTGCGGGGCCATGCGTCTCGTCATCGCCCGCTGCTCCGTCGACTACGCCGGCCGGCTCACCGCCCATCTCCCCTCGGCCCCACGGCTGTTGCTGGTCAAAGCGGACGGTTCGGTGTCCGTACACGCCGACGACCGCGCCTACAAGCCGCTGAACTGGATGTCCCCGCCGTGCACCCTCAAGGAAACCCGGCAGGACGGCCGTTCGCTGTGGACCGTCGAGAACAAGACGGGCGAGAAATTGATCATCACGCTGGAAGAGGTCCTGCACGACTCCACGCACGAGTTGGGCACGGACCCCGGGCTGATCAAGGACGGCGTCGAAGCGCACCTGCAGGAACTGCTCGCCGACCGGATGGAAACCCTCGGCGAGGGCTGGACGTTGATCCGCCGCGAATACCAGACCGCCATCGGCCCGGTGGACATTCTCGGCCGCGACGCCGAAGGCACCACGGTCGCCGTCGAGATCAAACGGCGCGGTGAGATCGACGGCGTCGAGCAGCTGTCCCGCTACCTCGAACTGCTCAACCGCGACCCCCATCTCGCCCCCGTCAAAGGGGTGTTCGCGGCGCAGGAGATCAAACCGCAGGCCCGGGTGCTGGCCACGGACCGCGGCATCGGCTGCGTGACGCTCGACTACGACGCGCTGCGCGGCATCGACGACGACAAGCTCCGGCTCTTCTGACACCGGCGCGTACGCCGCGCCGAACTCCCGCCGGCGCGCCGACTCCCGCCCGTACGCGGCCCGTTACCGGCCGGGCGTACGGGAGTGCGCCGGGGACGAGGACGGCGCGGGCGACGAGGAGTGGGCCGGATGCGTCGAGTGCGGCGAGTGCGGCGCCGCGTGCGACCGGGACGAGGACGGCGAGGACGAAGGCGAGGACGAGGGCGCCGCCGAGCCGGACCCGGAGGGGGTCGGGGACGGGCTGCCCGACTCGCCGCCGTCGCTCGAACCGCCGCTGTTCCCGGAGCCGCCGGAGTCCGAACCCCCGCCGCCGGAACCGCCGTCGCCGGAACCGCCGCCGCTGTCCGAGCCGCCGCCCGAGCCACCGCCGTCGGAACCGCCGCCATCCGAGCCGCCGCCGTCGCCGGAACCGCCACCGGAGTCCGAACCCCCGCCGGAGTCCGAACCTCCGCCGCCCGAGCCGCCGTCGCCGGAACCGCCACCGCTGTCCGAGCCGCCACCCGAGCCGCCGGAGCCGCCGGAGTGGCCCGAACCACCGGAGTCGGAGCCGCCGTTGCCGCCCCCGGAGCCACCCGAGCCACCGGAGCCGCCCGAGCCGCCGCTGTCCCCGGAGCCGCCGGAACCGCTTCCGCCGCCGCCTCCGGGCTTGCCCGGCGAGTGCGAGGAGTGGCCGCCGCCCGGCTCGGAGCTGCTGTCGCTCGGCGAGGGGCTGTCGGTGTCCTTGGACGCGTGGTCGCCCTTTCCGCCGGGCGCGGGCGGACCGGTGTGGTCGACGGGGCGTGCGTCGCCGCCGTCGTCCGGGTCGCCGGTGCCGCCGCCGCTGCCGCGGCCGTTGTCCTCGGGCTGGGTGTTCGTACGGTCGGGCCGCAGCCGGCCGCCCGAAGTGCCGTCGTTCGAGGACCAGTTGAAGGCGACGACCGTGCCCAGCACGGCTGCCACGAGCGCGCCCGCACCCGCGACCGCCGACTTCCGCCGGGCACCGCGTGCCGCCGGTGCGCCGTGCTTGCCGTGCCCCGCGGGCCCCTCCCAGTCGGGCTCCGCGCCGCCCGCGGGCGACTGCAGGGCCGCCGTCCCCGCGAGCGTCGGCGCCGCTTCGCGGAACCGCTCCGGGTCCGCCCCGGACGAGGAGGACGCAGAGGACGCGGAGGATGCGGCGGACGCGGCCGACGGCACCGACGAGGACGGAGCCGGGGATTCGGCGGCGGACGGTGTGCGGGCGGCCTCCGGCTGCTCCTCTCCTTCGCCCCCGCCGTACGCGCCGTCGTACGCACCGGACCCGCCGGCGCCCGCACCCGTGCCCGCACTCGCGGCCGCGTCCGGCTTCGCCGCCGCAGGCGCGGCGGCCGCCGTCAGATCGGACAGCAGGGCGAGCGCGCGCCGCCCGGCCACCATGCCGCGCTGGTCGGAGAGCGCGCCCCGCAGTCCGATCGACGCGTCCAACTCGCTGCGGGCGCGCTC
>Ga0164243_10005173_pt1 | contig 19993 bp, 17 predicted proteins | sample OricompcompostOP_FD_108781 | JGI IMG/M metagenome (GOLD analysis project Ga0164243, IMG submission 108781) | Organic Plus compost microbial communities from Emeryville, California, USA - Original compost - Organic plus compost (OP) | ecosystem: Engineered > Solid waste > Mixed feedstock >... | reverse complement strand
TTGGCGGCCGGGGCCAGGCAGTTGGTGGTGCAGGAGGCGTTGGAGACCACCAGGTCCGCCGCCGTCAGCTGGTCGTGGTTCACGCCGAAGACGATGGTCTTGTCGGCGCCGTCGGCCGGGGCGGAGACCAGCACGCGCTTGGCGCCCGCCTGCAGGTGGGCCTGGGCCTTGTCCTTCGAGGTGAAGATGCCCGTGCACTCGAAGGCGATGTCGACGCCCAGGTCCTTGTGCGGCAGCTCGGCCGGGTTGCGGATGGCGGTGACCTTGATCGGGCCGAGGCCCACGTCGAGGATGTCGCCGTTCACCTTCACCGGGGCCGGGAAGCGGCCGTGGGTGGAATCGTAGCGCAGCAGGTGGGCGTTGGTCTCGATCGGGCCGAGATCGTTGATGGCCACCACTTCGATGTCGCGACGGGCGTGTTCGACGATCGAACGCAGGACAAGGCGGCCGATGCGGCCGAACCCGTTGATGGCGACGCGAAGAGCCATGACGGCGGTGCTCCCGGAAGGTTGACGTTGTTCAGATCGGGGGCGCGCATACGCCCGTTACCGCGGCGTTTTGCCCCTGGTGACCTCCGAGTCAACCCTTCGCAGCCGCCTCGGGGGCCGCGGAAAGCCTAGAACCGGGTCGAACCCGCCATCCTTAACCAATGATGAAGCCCAGGCGTAGCGAATCCGCGACCGCGGCGCGGATCCGCCAGCCCACCGCCGCGACCTATTCCGGGCCGACCTTGGTGGTGTGGCTTTCCAGCGGCGCGGCCTTGCCGTCGTCGCGCAGGATCTGGAAGTGCATGCCGTTCGCGCCCATCGGCTTGGCGATGTAGTTGAACTTCACCGACCCGTTCTGGATCTGCCGCACGCCCGAGAAGGTGACCGTGTCGCCGGCGACCTTGCCGTCCGTGATCTGCACGTCGGGAGCGCCGTTGATGCCTTCCAGACGGCCGGTGACGACATCGCCCTGCTGCTTCAGGTGGGCGACGAAGGGCAGGCTCTGGCCAGTCGGCAGCTTCACCTCTCCGGACCACTTGCCGGTGGCGTCGGCGGCGAGGGCGGCGGAGCCTGCGGCGAGGGCCAGCGAAAGGGCGGCCACGAAGGCGGAACGCTTCATCATCATGAGTTCTCCCTGATTTTTATGTCCGGCCGCCGTCGCGCGGGCGGCTCGCGGGAAACATGCTCTACAGCCGTTGACCCGGCAAGGAGGCGACTGGGCCACCCGCATAACACCGCTCATCCCGCCTCGCCGGGATGAGCGGAAGAGAAGTCAATCGCTCAGCTACCGCCGCCGCAGCCCTGCGAACGCGGGCAGGGCCGCGGCCTGGGCGAGCGCGAGCTGTTCGGGCGTGTAGGCCTCGGCCCCGGCGACGCCCCACACCGGATCGGGCCAGGCCGGATCGTCCGCCCGCCGTCCGATCACGTGCATGTGGAGCTGCGGGACCCGGTTGCCGAGGGCCCCGACGTTCAGCTTTTCGACCGGGCGGCCGAGGGCGGCGCCGATGGCGCGGACGGCGGCCCCGGCGGCGACCACCTCTTCCAAGAGCTCGGTCCGGTCGCCTGGCGCCAGGTGCTCGATCTCGCGCGAGCCGTGCTTGCGCGGCACGAGCACGATCCACGGCCAGCGGCGGTCGGCCTGAAGGCGGGCCTCGCTGAGCCGCAGGGAAGCGAGCGGCTCGGATGCGGAGAGGATGGCGGGGTCGACGGCGAACGTGGGCATGGGAGGGTCGCGCGCCGGCTGATTGCGGCTGGCGCGGCTTCTAGCCCCGCGCCGGTCCGCCGTCATCAAGAGATAAGCCCGGGCTTGCGGGGGCGCGGCTTGGCGGCTAGACCGCCGCCCAAATATCGCCCCCAACGATTGGAGACCTGAGGAATGGCTCGCGCGAAAATCGCCTTGATCGGCGCCGGCATGATCGGCGGCACTCTCGCCCACGTCGCTGCGCGCGAGGAACTGGGCGACATCATCCTGTTCGACATCGCCGAGGGCACGCCCCAGGGCAAGGCGCTGGACATCGCCGAAGCTTCGCCAGTGTTCGGCAAGGACTCCGCCCTGAAGGGCGCCAACGATTACGCCGACATCGCTGGGGCCGACGTCTGCATCGTCACCGCCGGCGTGCCGCGCAAGCCGGGCATGAGCCGCGACGACCTGCTGGGCATCAACCTGAAGGTCATGAAGGCGGTGGGCGAAGGCATCAAGGCCCACGCCCCGAACGCCTTCGTCATCTGCATCACCAACCCGCTCGACGCCATGGTGTGGGCGCTGCAGAAGTTCTCGGGCCTGCCGGCCGAGAAGGTCATCGGCATGGCCGGCGTGCTCGACTCGGCGCGCTTCCGCTGGTTCCTGGCCGAGAAGCTCGGCATCTCGGTCGAGGACGTGCACGCCTGGACCCTGGGCGGCCACGGCGACGACATGGTGCCGATGGTGCGCCATTCGACCGTCGGCGGCCTGCCGCTGCCGGAACTGGTCAAGCAAGGCTTCCTCACCCAGGAGGAGCTGGACGGCATCGTGAAGCGTACCCGTGGCGGCGGCGGCGAGATCGTCGCGCTGCTGAAGACCGGCTCGGCCTTCTACGCCCCGGCCGAAAGCGCCATCGCCATGGCCAAGTCCTACCTGAAGGACAAGAAGCGCGTCCTGCCCTGCGCCGCCTACCTGTCCGGCCAGTACGGCGTGAAGGACATGTACGTGGGCGTGCCGGTGGTCATCGGCGCCAAGGGCGCCGAGCGCGTGGTCGAATTCCCGATGAACGACGAAGAGAAGGCGATGTTCGCCAAGTCGGTCGACTCGGTGAAGGGCCTGGTCGAAGCCTGCAAGGGCATCGATCCCACCCTGGCCTGATCCAAGGGCCTCTCGAAGCCGGAACTTCCAGCGCCCCGCCGTATAGTGGCGGGGGCTGGGAGGACGGCCGATGAACCTGTTCCAACTCGCCGCCGTCTTCCTGACGCTCGTCGGGATCGTCGGCTGGCTGAACGTCCGCTGGCTGCGGCTGCCAAGCGCCGTCGCCATGCTGCTGGTGGGCCTGGCCGGCGCGGGCGTCCTGTTCCCGCTGCGCGATGCCGCCCCGCAGTTCGAGGCGTCCGCCGAGCGTGTCATCGGCGGCGTCGACTTTCCCGAAACGGTGCTGGACTACCTGCTGGCCTTCCTGCTGTTCGCGGGCGCCATGCAGGTCGACCTCAGCGAGCTGCGCCGCCGCGTGCTGCCGGTGCTGACGCTGGCCACCCTGGGCGTGGCGGCCTCGACCGCGGTGGTCGGCTTCGGCCTCTGGGCCGTGGCGGGATGGCTGGGCGCGCCGCTCGGCCTGGCCTGGGCGCTGGTGTTCGGAGCCCTGATCTCGCCGACCGATCCCGTCGCGGTCCTCTCCGCCCTGCGCGGCGGGGAGTTGTCCAAGTCCCTGACCGCGGTCCTCCAGGGCGAAGCCCTGTTCAACGACGGCGTCGGCATCGTGGCGTTCACCGCCGCCGTGGCCCTGGCGACCAGCGGAGCCGAGATCGAGCCCGCCGCCACCGCCGGGCTGGTGGCGGTCCAGGCGCTCGGCGGGCTGGGCCTGGGCCTTGCGGCGGGCTGGGTCGCGGTGCGGGCGATGCGGGCCATCGACGACTACTCGGTCGAGGTGTCCATCACCCTGGCGCTGGCCGCCGGCTCCTACGCGGCCGCCCAGGCGCTGAAGGTGTCCGCGCCGATCGCGGTGGTCGCCGCGGGGCTGGTGATGGGCGACCGCGGCATCCGCACCGCCATGAGCGACCTGACCCAGCGCTACGTCCGCGGCTTCTGGACCCTGGTCGACGAGATCCTCAACGCCCTCCTGTTCCTGCTCCTGGGCCTTCAGCTCCTGAGGCTGCCGATCGAGCCGCGCTGGGCGGCCGTGTGGATCGCCGCCATCCCCCTGGTGCTCGCCGCCCGGTTCGTCACGGTGCTGCCTTGGGGAGCGGTCTTCCATTATCGCTACGGGGAACGCCTGCCGAGCCTGACGCTGACTTGGGGTGGGCTGCACGGCGCCCTGTCCGTCGCCCTCGCGCTCAGCCTGCCGGCGAGCCCGGCGCGCAACCTGATCCTCTCGACGACCTATGCGGTGGTCGTGTTCTCCGTCGTCGTGCAGGGGCTGACCTTCGCGCCGCTGGTGCGCAGGGCGCGGCAGCCGGCGAACGGGTCCGCGACGTCCTGAACTTGCCGCGATCCGCGGCGGGCTCTATCTCGGAGCGCGATGATCGCCTTCCTCGCCAATCCCGCCCGCTTCATGGCGGTCTCGCGCTGGCTGGCCCCCCTGCTCGGGGCGGCGGCCGCCGTGCTGCTGGCGGCCGGACTGTGGCTGGGCCTCTCCGTGCCGGACGACTACCAGCAGGGCGCGACGGTGCGGATCATGTTCATCCATGTCCCGGCCTCGATCATGGCGATGGGCGTCTACGTCTGCCTGGGCGTGGCGAGCTTCTTCGGCCTGGTGTTCCGCCACTCGCTGGCCGACGCCGCGGCCAAGGCGGCGGCCCCCTTGGGCGCGGGCTTCACCGTGCTGGCCCTGGCCACCGGCTCGCTCTGGGGGCGGCCGATGTGGGGGACCTGGTGGGTCTGGGACGCGCGGCTCACGTCCGTGGTGGTCGAGCTCCTGCTCTACCTGGGCTACATGGCCATCCACGCCGCGATCGACGACGAGGCCAAGGCGGCCCGCGCCGCCGCGATCCTGGCCCTGATCGGGCTCGTCAACCTGCCGATCATCCACTACTCGGTGAACTGGTGGAACACCCTGCACCAGGGCTCGAGCCTGCTGAAGACCGGCGGACCGGGCCTGGCGCCGGTGTACCTCGCGCCCCTCCTGGTCATGCTCGCGGCCTATGCGGTCCTGTTCGGGGCCCTGTGGCTCGTCCGCATCCGGGCCGAGGTCTGGCGCAAGCGAGCGGGCGCGCTGGCTCTGGCGGCGGCGGGCTGAACAGATGCCGGACTTCCACGTGGGGCCCTACGGCGCCTACATATGGCCCGCCTTCGCGATCACCGCCGCGATCCTGGTCTGGATGGTCGCCGACAGCCTGATCCGGGCCGCGCGCTGGAAGGCGAAGGCGAAGGCGCGCGAGGCCGAACGGGCCCGCAAGAGAGAGGGAAAGGCCGCGTCGTGAGCCGCTGGGTCGCCCTGATTCCCCTGGCCGTGCTGGGCCTTTTGGCCCTGCTGTTCGCCGGCTACGGCCTGCGCCACGATCCCAAGGTCGTGCCCGCCGCCCTGGTCGGCAAGCCGATGCCCGAACTGAAGCTGCCGAGCCTGGCGGGCGATCCGCCTGCGCCGATCCGGGCGAAGCTGGAGGGCCCCACCTTCGTCAACGTCTTCGCCTCCTGGTGCGTGCCCTGCGCGGTGGAGAGCCCGGCGCTGCTGGCGCTGGAGGCCCAGGGCGCCCGGATCGTCGGCATCGCCTACAAGGACGCTCCGGAGGATTCGAAGAGCTTCCTGGACCGCTACGGCGACCCGTTCGCCGCGGTGATGGTGGACCGCGACGGCCGCGCCGGCATCGAGCTGGGCGTGTCCGGCGTTCCGGAGACCTTCCTGGTCGCCCCCGACGGCATGATCATCGCCAAGCACTCCGGCCCGCTGCAGCCGGCCGACGCCGAGGCCATGCTGGAGAAGGCCCAGGCGGCCGCCCAGAGTGGGGCCGCCAAGGGTTAACGGCCAAGTCGGCGCGCGCTAGGATCGCCTTAGAACTTCGGGCGCCGATTCGGCGTTGGTAGGACGATGGCGGATCTGCGCGTTCCATCCACGGTTTCCGGCTCCGGGTCGCTCCCCGTCGCGCGCCCCCGCACGGATACGGCCAGGGAGGCCCAGCGCGCCTTCTTCCGGGCCGCGCTCGGCCAGCAGCAGGCCGAGCCGCAAGCGCAAGCCAAGCCCCCGACGCCCTCGGCCCACCCGGCCTCGACGCAGCCGGAAGGACAGCCTCAACGGCTGCTGCGGCCGGGCTCCCTCCTCGACATCAAGGTCTGATCATATCCCGTCATCGCCCGGCTGGACCGGGCGACCCAAGCAAGGGGACGGGGCGGATCGTGCGGTTTGGCTCGCCCGGACGGCCCGATGGGCCGGAGGATGACGGGGTCGATGCGCCGCCGCCCCTCAAGCCGCGGCTTCGAGCGTCTTGGCGGCCTTCTTCGCCTTCTTCTTGCCTTTGGCGCCCTTCTTGGCCTTGTCGCCATGGACCTTTTCGCCCGGAGCAGCGGCCTCGGCCTTCTTCGACTTGGAGGCCTTGGGCGGCTTCGGCGGCTTCGGCGGCTTGCCCGCCTTCGCGCCTTCCGCCTTGACGGCGGCCTTGTCGGCCTTGGCCATGGCCTTTTCCCCCGCCCGCGCCAGGTCGGCCAAGGCGGTGAGGAAACTCTCGCGCCGGCCCTTGGCCAGGCAGCCCAGGATGCGCGCGTCGGCGGCGATCACCCGCGGCCGCGCGTCGGCCAGGGCGGTGCGTCCCTCGTCGCTGAGCCGGACGGTGTTGGCGCGGGCGTCGTCGCGGGAACGCTCCCGCTCCAGCAGCCCCTTCGAGATCATGCGTGCGACCAGGTCGGCCAGGGTCGAGCGGTCGATGCCGGTGGCGCGGACCAGATCCGTCTGCGTCAGGCCTTCGCGCGCGGCCACCGCGCTCAACACCGCGTACTGACGCTGCGTGGGCGCGCCCGGTCCGGCTTCATCCGCATAGAGGTCGAGCGCCAGCTGGAGCGCACGGTGGAGCAGATGGCTGGGCGAACGGTCCAGCGCCTCGATGGCGGTCGTCGCGGGCTTCTCACGCTTGGACATGGACCCCCCTGCGGTCGATTCATCCGCCTTCCCCCTTAAGGGGCTAAGACGTCGGTTTGACGACAGAGGGGATAAAGGTCCGCGACGAAGCGCGGATGCGCAACGGGAAATCAGGCGGCCGAGGCGACCCGGCCCGCGGCGCGCGCGGCCATGAACTCGTCCATCGCCTCGATCGGCATGACGCCCGTGGCCTGGCCGTGCTCGAGGTGCAGGAACTTGTTGCACAGGCCCTTGACCAGGCTCGTGTCGTGCGAGGCCAGCACCATGATGTGCGACTTCTCGATCAGGCTCAGCAACCGGTCCCGGGCGGAGGTGCGGAAGTCTGCGTCGCCGACGGCGATCCACTCGTCCATCAGCAAGATGTCGGCGTCGACGGACGTGGCGACGGCGAACGCCAGGCGGGCCAGCATCCCGGACGAATAGGTCTTGAGCGGCAGGCCCAGGAAGGCGCCCAGGCCGCTGAAGGCGGCGATCTCGGCGGTCTTGGCCTGGATCTGGGCCTTGGTCAGGCCGGCGATCAGCCCGCGCAGATAGATGTTCTCGAACCCGGTCGCCGTGGGCTGAAGACCGAGCGTCAGGTCGAGCAGCGAGGCCACCTTGCCCACGGTCTCCAGCGAGCCGTCGTCGGGGGCGTAGACCCCGGCGAGCACCCGTAGCAGGGTGGTCTTGCCCGAGCCGTTCGGGCCCACCAGGGCCAGGCGGTCGCCGGCCTCCAGCCTGAAGCTGACGTTGTTCAGCGCCGAGACGACCGGCGCGTGCGATTTGCCGGCCTCGCCCAGGGTCCCGCCGATGGCGATGCGGGCGAGGTGCTTCTTCAGCGAGCGCTGGTCCGCCCCGTAGACCGGGAAGCGGATCGACAGGTTCTCGAGCGTGATGCCGACGGGACTGGTCACAGGTAATGCACCACCCGGCGCCGCGTGCGGGAGAACAGGGCGAAGGCGACCGCCCAACCCACCAGGGCCGTGACTATGAGGATGAGATAGCTCTCCGGCTGCACCGGCTCGCCCAGCAGAGGCCGGCGCGTCACTTCCAGCATGTGGTGGAACGGATTGCCGTGCAGCACGAAACGGTGGGCCTTGATCGTCTCCGGCCGCCAGAACACCGGCGTCAGGAAGATGGCGATCTGGACCAGGGCGTTGACGATCTGCGGCACGTCCCGGAAGCGGGCCGAGACCACGCCGGTGACGAGCGCCAGCCAGCTCAGGTTGACCATGACCAGCACCAGGCCGACCAGGCTGAGCAATGGATTCGACTGCGACCACAGCCCCGACCAGACCAGCACGACCGCCACGATGATGATCTGGTGGGCGAAGTTGATCAGGTTCCGCGTCAGCATCCGGAAGATGAAGCTGAACATGGGGATGGCGGTCTGCTTGATGATCGTGCCCGAGGCGATGAAGGAATCGCAGCCCTCGGTGATCACCTGGGAGAACAACGTCCAGAAGACCAGTCCCGTCGCCAGCCACGGGACATATTCCCGCAAGGACAGGTTCAGGAGCTGCGAGTACATCAGCCCCACGCCGCCGATCATGGCGGCCATGGTCACGGTGATCCAGAAGGGTCCGAGCACCGAGCCGCGGTATCGGGAAGCGATGTCGTGCAGGGCGAGCGAAGTCCACAGCCGCCAGCGGCCCATGGCGGCAAGAAAATCGCCCCAGGCTTCCAGAAGATCAGAGCCGAATCCGCTTCGACCACTGAGGAAGGTTCGCGGCAAATCGGTCATATTTCAGGGGGATCGCCGGGGAAAGAACAGTGTGGTGAACTAGCAGATGGGGCGCCGGCTCACAAGGCGTCTAGCCTTTGCCGCGAAGGGCGGTGCCGGATCTCGCGTTGACAGGCGGCGTAGGCGCGCTACTCCACCTCCGCAGGGAGGGGCCGCCGCTGCGCGCCTCGCTGCGCCCTGCCCCTCGTCGGGCGGGCGGCCATGCAGAGGGACGAGGTGCTGGACAAGTCGCCCGAAAACGCCGACGCCTTGCAGGCTTCCGGCCGCGTCGCCCGGTCGCTGGCGGTCCTCATCGTGGGCATGCACCGCAGCGGGACGTCCGCCCTGGGCGGCGTGCTGCACATGCTGGGCGTCTCCGCGCCCGCGGACCTGATCGCCCCCGACCAGCACAACCAGCGCGGCTATTTCGAGCCCCAGTCGATCATCGACTTCCACGAACGGCTGTTCGCCAAGCTGGGCTCGCCCTCCAACGATCCCCTGCCGGTGACCTACGCATGGCTGGATTCGCCTCTGGGCGAGGCGGCGGCCGACGAGTTGGCCGGCCTGCTCGACGAAGAGTTCGGCGACAACGTCCTTTGCCTGTTCAAGGACCCGCGCATCTGCCGCCTGGCCCCGGTGTGGAGCGCGGCGCTGGAGCGCAGCGGCCGCGGCGCCGTCGCCGTCCTGCCCCTGCGCCATCCGCTGGAGGTGGCGGGCTCGCTCGCCGCCAAGGCGGGGCTGAGCCGCGCCTATTCGCTGTTCATGTGGCTGCAGCACGTGGTGCTGGGCGAGCGCTTCACCCGCGAGATGAAGCGCAGCTTCACCGCCTACGACGACCTGATGCGCGACTGGCGCGCCGTGGCGGCCAAGCTGGGCCGCGAGCTCGACCTCGTCTGGCCGCGAGACATGGCCCGCGCCGGCGCCGACATCGACCGTTTCCTCAGTGGCGAGCTGCGCCACCACAAGAGCCAAGCCCAGGCGCTCGACCCGAACGAGCCGCTCGAAGCGCTCTGCGAGCGCGCCTGGACCATCCTGCACCGGCTGGTCGACGACCCCTACGCCCCCGAGGCCATGGCGGCGCTGGATGCTCTGTGGGCCGAGTTCGAGGCTGGTCTCGGGGTCTTCGCTCCCCTGGTGGTGAGCTATCAGCGCGAGGCGGAGCGGGGACTCGACGAGTTCCACAGGCTGCTGAAACACACGCGCGACGTGGAGCAGCACGCGGGCGAGCTCGACCAAGCCCTGCGGCGCGAGATCGACGTGCGCGACCGTATGGTCGGCGACCTGCGGCGGGAGCTGGCCGTCCGCTCGAGGATCGCGGGCGAGGCGGCGCGGGCCCGTCGCCAGATGCAGGCCGAAGCGGCGGCGATGAAGAGAGAGGCCGCCCGGACGAACCAGCAGAAGTCCGAGCTCGAAAAGGCGGTCGCCGACGCTCACGCGCGCCTCGCCGAGGCGGAAGCGAACTACAACGCCATCGCGTCCAGCACCTTCTGGAAGGTGGGCCACCCCTTGCGGCGCACGCTGGAGCGGTTCCCCGCGATGCGCCGGCTCGGCCGGGGGGCGGCGTCCGTGGTCTGGTGGACCGCCACCCTCAAGCTGGGCCGCAAGCTCGAAGAGCGCCGCCGCTTCATCGCGGAGCTCCGGTCAGCGCCGCCCGTCGCACCCGCCGAAGCCGAAGCGGCGCCCCTGCCCGCGCCGCCCAACGAACGTCCTCCCAAGCGCATGCCCGAGCGCATCCTGTTCGTTTCGGGCGAGCACACCACCCCCGGCCACCTCTACCGCGTGGTGCGCTATTCGGAAGCCGCCCGCGCGGCCGGCTTCGACGCGGACGTGATCGCGCTCAGCGAGGCCCACCACCACCTCGACCTCGTCCGCTCGTCCGACGTGGTGATCATCTGGCGGGCGGCGTGGAACGACAACGCGGCCGCGGTGCTCGAGGCGGCGAAGGAGGCCGAGGCCACGATCGTCTTCGACGTCGACGACCTGATGTTCGAGCCTCAGCTGGCCAAGAGCGACCTGGTCGACGCGATCCGCAGCCAAGGGCTGGACGAGGCCGAGGTGGCGGACTTCTACGCCCGCATCCAGGGGGTCTTCGCCCACGCGCAGTTCGCCTTCGCGCCGACGCCCTTCCTGGCGGAGCGGCTGCGCGCCTACGACAAGCCGGCCTTCGTGCTGCCGAACGGCTTCGACGACGACGTCCTGGAGCGGTCGCGGCTGGCCGCCCGCATCCGGCGGATGGAAAGCGACGACGGCCTGGTGCGCATCGGCTACGCCGGCGGCACGCGCACGCACCAGAAGGACTTCGCCCAGGCGGTCGAGGCGATCGGGCGCGTGCTGACGGAGCGCCCGAACTGCCGGCTGGTGCTGTTCCGGGACAGCCATGACGTGCTGGTCGACCCTTCCGAGTTCGCGGCGCTGGACGGGCTCGACCACCAGATCGAATGGCGGCAGATGGTGCCGCTGCACGACCTGCCGGGCGAGCTGGCGCGGTTCGACGTCAACCTGGCGCCGCTGGAGGCCGGCAACCCGTTCTGCGAAGCCAAGAGCGAGCTGAAGTTCTTCGAGGCCGCCCTGGTCGACACGCCCACGGTCGCCTCGCCCACCGAGCCGTTCCGCCTCAGCATCCGGGACGGCGAGAACGGCTTCCTCGCGGCCGACGGGGAGGGCTGGTACAGGGCGCTGATCAAGCTGGTCGACGACGCCGGCCTGCGTCGCGCCGTGGGACGGCGCGCGTTCTACGACGCCATCGCCGACTTCGGCCCGGAGCGGCGGGCGGAGCTTTTCCTGTCGGCCATGGAGCAGATCTCGCCGAACCCCAGGCGGGCGGCCCGGGCGTTCGAGCTCGAGCTCGGCCGGCGCTTCGCCAAGCGGAGACCGCGCCCGCACGTGCCGGCGCACGAGGTCGTGTTCGAGGTCGACCACCTGCGCTCGGCCGAGACGACCGTGGTCGTGCCGCTCTACAACTACGCCGGCTACGTGGTGGAGGCCCTGGAGTCGGTCAGGGCCCAGACCGTCGCGGAACTGGACCTGATCGTGGTGGACGACGCCTCCACCGACGATTCCCTGGCGGTCGCACGGGCCTGGATCGAGCAGCACGCGGAACGGTTCAACCGGGTCCTGCTGATCCGCAACACGCCGAACGCCGGCCTGGGCTTCGCCCGCAACGTGGCCTTCGCCAACGCCGAAACGCCTTTCGTGCTGCCGCTGGACGCGGACAACCGGCTGCGCCCCGACTGCGTCGAGAAGCTGTCGGCGGCGATCCGCGCGTCGGGCGCCGGCCTCGCCTACAGCCACATCCGCCAGTTCGGCGACAACGACTTCGAGATGGGCCGCCAGGTCTGGAACCCCGGACGGCTGGTGTACGGCAACTTCATCGACGCCATGGCGCTGGTCCGGCGCTCCGCCTGGGCCCAGGTCGGCGGCTACGACCACGTCCGCTACGGCTGGGAGGACTACGACTTCTGGTGCCGCCTGGCCGAGCACGGCCAGTTCGCCGAGCAGGTCCCCGAGGTCCTGGCCGAATACCGCGTTCACGGCTCCTCCATGCTGCGGTCCGAGACCGAGGTGTATCGCAACAAGGTGCGCCTGCTCGAGGACATGGAGCGCCGGCACCCGTGGCTGCGGCTGCAACGGCCGGCGGCCCCGCCCGCCGGCGCCGCGCCGGAGCCCGAGCCCGCCGCCCCGCCCACCGCCGAGGCGGAAGCGGAGCAGGCCGTGCGGCTGGAGCGCATCCTTCCGCTGCTCCGGTGCCCGGAGACCGGCGAACCGCTGGAGCGGGACGGCGACGGGCTGAAGACCCGAGGCGCGGGCCGCGCCTGGCCGGTCCGGCACGGCCGGCCCGTGCTGTTCCCGGCGATCGGCGAGCCCCGCCTGATGCCCGCGGAGCACATCTCCAACCTGCTCCCGGCCCGCGCGATCGAGATGATCGAGGCGACCGAGGGCCTGGTGCTGAACCTCAGCGCCGGCGGCAGCATCAAGCGCTATCCGCACGTGATCGAGGCCGAAGTCGCCGTCTTCCGCCACACCGACGTGGTCGCCGACGTCCACGCCATCCCGTTCGTGGACGACGCCTTCGATCTGGTGGTGTGCATGAACGCCTTCGAGCACTACCACTCGCCCTACCGGGCGGCCGACGAGATCCTCCGGGTGCTGAAGCCGGGCGGGAAGCTCCTGATGAGCACGGCCTTCCTGCAGCCGCTGCACGAGGCGCCGTGGCATTTCTTCAACGCCACCCGCTACGGCGTCGAGCGCTGGTTCGAGCGCTTCGAAGTGCTGGAGCTGAAGGTGACGGAGAACTTCAATCCGGCTCTTGCGCTGAGCTGGCAGATGGCGGAAGCCGAAGCCGTCCTTCGCGATCTGTCGCCCCGCGACGCCGAACGGCTGCTCGATGCAACGGGACGCGATCTCGTGGGGTTCTGGACCCACCCGGAGACTCGGACAGGACCGCTATGGACCAGCTTTATGGACTTGTCCCAAGACGCGCAGACCCGACTCTCGGCTGGATTCCAGCTCATCGGACGCAAGCCCGAATGAGGGACGATCGCGTCGATTTCCTCGTCGGGGGCGTACAGAAGGGCGGCACCACCGCCCTTTTCCACTATCTCGACGCCCTGCCCGGCGTGCAGATGGCGCCGGTCAAGGAAGTCCATTTCTTCGACGACGAGGCGAACGTCGACTGGTCCGCGCCTGACTACGGACGCCTCCATGCCGCCTTCCCGCCGCCGGACGGGCGCAAGCGGGGCGAAGTCACGCCCATCTACCTCTACTGGCCCAACTGCCTGGAGCGGATCGCCCGCTACGACCCGGGCATGAAGCTGGTCTTCCTGTTCCGCGACCCGATCGAACGCGCCTGGTCGCAGTGGAAGATGGAGTACGCCCGCGGCTGGGAGACCGAGCCCTTCGCCTGGTGCGTCCGCGAGGGCCGCCAGCGGGTCGACAGCCTCGAAGCGCCCGGCTTCCATCGCATCTACAGCTATGTGGAGCGCGGCTTCTACGCCGACCAGCTCGAGCTGGCCTTGGCCCTGTTCCCGCGCGAGCAGATGCTGCTGCTGCGCTCCGAGGACCTGGACCGGCGCCCCGGCGAGACGCTGGCCCGCATCTGCGCCTTCATCGGCGCCCCGCCGCCGCCGGGACCGGTGACGCCGCGGCGGGAGCTGGTCTCGAAGAACATCGACTACGGCCAGCAGATCACCGAAGCCGACCGGGCGTACCTGCGGGCCGTCTTCGCCGCGGACGTGCAGCGGTTCGGGGCGATCTCGGGCCTGGACGTTTCGGGCTGGATGGCCGCGTCTAGCCGCGCGCCAGCAGACGCTTGAGCCCGCGCAGCGGCGCGGTGAGCTTCCATGAGGTCGAGGCGCGCAGCGCGTCCACCTCGCTCCGCAACCTGGCGACTTCGTCCTGCAGAGCCGTCGCCGGCTCCGCCGCGCCCAGGAGCGCCCGCTGCGCCCGGCGGATCGAGGCTGCGATGTCTGGATCGCCCGACCCGGCGGCGGCCAGCCGCACGTAGAACTCCGCCCCGCCGGCCTCGGTCGGCTCGAAACCGTCGATGCGGAACGGGAACAGGCCGAGCGCCGCCAGTTCCTCGGCCAGGGCGAGGAAGGAGGCCGGCGTGAACACCCAGCAGTGGGCGTCGCGGTACTGGGGCGCCTTCTGCAGCGCCTGGACCAGTTCCAGCGCCGGGGACAGCCGCGACAACACCTCCGCACGGCGACCCTTCGGATCGAAGGCGCCGGCCCACACCTGGCCGGCTTCGACCGCGACTCCCAGGGACGCCGCGTCGAACACCTGGCGGAGCGACGGCCGGCGATAGGCGAGCAGCCAGGCCTCCACGCATTCGGCCAGCGTGGTTTCCCGGCGCAGCGCGTCGAAGGTGAAACGCTTGTCGGGGACCACCAGCCCGAGCGCGCCGCCGGGCTTCAGCACGGCCCGCAGTTCATGGAGCCAGCCGATCAGGTCCGGCACGTGCTCGATGACATGGCTCGCGGCGATGAAGTCCACTTCGCGTCCCACCGCCTCGCGCAGCGGCGCGCCGCCCCAGACGATGTCCACCTCCACCAGCGCGTCGAGATCCACCGAAGGGTCGAACTGGTTGGCGCGGATCACCTCGGTCGCTGCGTAGTCCACGTAGAGCACGTCGTGGCCGGGCCTGCGCAGCATGGGCGCGTCGAGCGCGCCGATCTCCAGGCCATCGCCCTTGGGACCGTCTGCGCCGAACAGGCGGGTGCGCCGGGTTTCGCTCATCGAAGCAGGCGGCCACGGCGCAGGGCGACCGTCAAGCCGCCGTCATGGAACCGGGCATTGACGCGGAGCCGTCCACGGGCAGACTTGACGGATCCGTCAGCTTATTCCGCGAGGCCGGCGTGCAAGCAGTAGTCCCTGCAGGTTTCACCGCCCACAACGTGCGACTCGACGACGGAGTGGAGACGTTTCCCCAGGCGGGAGCGACCATCGACCAGATGGGCGACTTCCTCTGTGTACGGAACATGTTGAAGCTGCTCTACCCGGAGGGCGCCGCCGGCAAGAGCATCGTCGACCTGGGCTGCCTGGAGGGCGGCTTCACCACCGAGTTCGCGCGCCTGGGCCTGGACGCCGTCGGTATCGAGGTGCGCGACAGCAACCTGCGCAACGCCCGCTTCATCCAGGAGCGGCTCAAGCTGCCGAACCTGCGCTTCCATCAGGACGACGCCTGGAACGTGGGCAAGTACGGGCCGTTCGACCTGGTTTTCTGCGTCGGCCTCTACTACCACGTCGCCGACGCACGCCGGTTCCTGGGCGTGCTCTCCGACGCCTGCCGCAAGGCGATCTTCATCGACACCCACTTCGCTCCGGAAGCGGACGACCATCCGGCCGTCGCCCTCCACAGCCTGTCCCCGATGACCGAGCACGAAGGCATGCGGGGACGCTGGTTCTTCGAACACGACCTCGACGCATCCCGGGAGCCCGAGAGCCTGGAGCAGCTGAAGTGGGCCTCGTGGGAGAACAACCGCTCCTTTTGGCCGACCAAGGGCGCGCTGGTGGACGCCATGCACAATGCGGGCTTCGGCATCGTGGTCGAGGACTTCGACGGGATGGCCGGGATGACCGACTGGCACATGTCGAACCAAGGCTGGGGTCATCGCAACAACCGCTGGATGCTGGTCGGCATCAAGCCCTGAACGGCCCGCCTCCTCCCCCGTCCCGCAGAGGACTGGGAGCGGGGGAGGCCGCCCTACAGCGACACCTCGAAGCTCCGGCTCAGCACCACCTTGCCGCCTGCGCTGACCGTGTAGGTCGCCCGATAGCGGCCCTTGCCCCAGCCCTGGGCGGGCCGGCGGCGGCCGCCGTACAACAGGCGCTGGGCCTGGTTCCGCGGCAGGGGCTCGGCGGTGGTCTGGAAGGCCGTGGAGCCGTCGGGCGCCTTCAGGGTCAGGCTCTGAACGTCGCCGGCCTTGAGACCAACCGCGCGGACATAGGCGACCAGCGCCCCGGCCGCAGCCGTGGGCGGCGCGATCCCACCGGCCTCGACCGATTCCATGCTGACCGGAGCGGCGGCGAAACCGGTGTTCAGCACCACCCGCTCGGCATAGGCCGGCGTCTGGCGCCACAGGCTGCGGCCGCCGCGGCACGAGCCAGGCGCCGCGCCGAACGCGAACGGGTCGACGACCTTGCCGTTCTGCCGGACCGTGATGTGCAGGTGGGGGAATTCGGCCAGACCGGACATGCCGACCCGGCCCAGGCGGGCGCCGGCCTTCACCTCGTCGCCGGGCTTCACCGACAGGCTGCCCTGGGCCATGTGGCAGTACTGGGTCTCGAAGCCGCCGGCGTGGGCGATCACCAGCCCGTTGCCGCACTCGATGTCCTTGACCGCGCCCGCGCCGGCCGTCCGCACCGACACGTCGGCCACGCCGTCCCGCACGCGCAGCACCCGGCCGTCGGCGGCGGCCAGCACCGCGACGCCCCAGCGCTGGGCGGCCATGTCGCGCAGGCGGATGTCGACCCCGTTGTGAGCGTCGTAGGTCCGATTCCCGCAGGCGTAGTCCTTGACCCCCGGGGAAGCGTCGTCGTCGACGTAGTGCTGGATCTCGCAGGTGGCGCCGACGCGGCAGTCCACGGGCCACGTCAGAGCGGGCGGCGCCGGCGCCTGGGCCCGCCCCGGCGTCGCCGCCACGGCCAGGAACGCGGCGCCGGCCGCTGCGGCCGCGGTCGTCAGAATCAGGACGTTCGGCATCGCATGGCTCCAACAGAAGGGCCGAGCTGCGGCTCCAGCGTAAAACTAGCCCGAGCGGCGCGGGCTCTGCTATCTGCGCACTTCGCCGCGAGTTCACCGGAAGGACGAGATGGACCCCAGATTCGCCGCCGCCGACGCCGCGTTCAAGGAGAAGCGCGACCAAGAGGCGATGGCGCTGCTGACCGCCGCCCTGTCGGACGGGCCGGGCCCGGTGGGCGCCTATCGCATCCTCGCGACCAAGCTCTACAGCGCCCATCGCTACGCCGAGGCGGAAGTCTGGGCGCGCAAGGGCCTGGAGACGGCGCCGAAGAGCATCGACCTGTGGAACCTGCTCGGCGTGGTGCTGCGCCGCCAGAACAAGCTGGGCGAGGCGCTCGCCGCCCTCGACAAGGCGCAGAAGCTCGATCCGAAGAGCCTGATGCCCCTGATCAACAAGGCGAACGTCTACAACGACATGCGCGACGGGCAGCGCGCCCTGGAGTGCGCGCAGAAGCTGACGCGCCAGCAGCCGAAGGCGGCCGAGCACCACCGCACCATGGCCACCGCCTACCGCCACCTGGGGCAGATGGAAAACGCCGCAGCCCGGCTGGAGGTCGCCGTCCGCCTGCAACCCAATGCGATCGACGCCTGGCTCGACCGCGCCAGCATCGCCTCCGGCCTGCAGAGGCACGAGGAGGCGGCGAAGGTGATCGAACGCGCCCTGGCGGCCAACCCCGGCGACCCGCGCCTGTCGGAAACGCAATCGGTCCTGCTACGCCGCGCCGGCCGCCGCGGCGAGGCCGAGGCCATGCTGCGCGAGCTGACGAGCAAGCCCGACGCGCCGGCCTGGGCGCACTACCAGCTCGGGCGGACCCTGGCCGACTTCAACCGGCAGGAAGCGAACCCGCATTTCCGCCGGGCCATCGAGCTGGCGCCGGAAAACCGCCGCTACCGGTTCGCGCTGATCGAGAGCCTGGAGCGCTCCCGCTACGGCGACGAGGGCGCGAACATCCAGGAGGGCTACGAGGCCCTGCTCGAGGCGATCAAGCTCGGCCCGCCTCCGGAGCAGGACCTTTACGCCGCCCGCCAGACGGCGCTCCGGGTCGGGGACTATGCGCTGCTGGAGCGGCTGGGCGGGTTCAAGGAATTCGGCCGCGAGACCGCCCGCTCGGGCATGCACGGCCCGCTGCTCAACCAACTCGGCCGGGTGCAGACGCCCGAGGACCGCTACGAGGTGCTGGAGCAGCACCGGATCTGGGGCCGGACCATCGAGGACCAGGTCGCCCGCATCCCCATCGACCGCCCGCCGCCGCGGCCCAAGGACGGGCGCATCCGGCTGGGATTCATGTCCTCGGACCTGCGCAACCACCCGGTCGGCTACTTCGCCCTGCCGCTGTTCCAGTACATCGACCGCGACCGGTTCGACGTCTACTGCTACTCGTTCTACACGGGGCAGGAAGACAACACCCAGCGCTTCATCGCATCCCAGGTGAAGGAGTTCCGCTGGCGCAAAAGCATCTCCGAGCGGGATGCGGCCCAGATGATCGCCGACGACCAGCTCGACATCCTTATCGAGCTCGGCGGCTCGACCCACATGAACAAGCTGGAGGTGATGGCCTATCGGGCGGCGCCGCTGCAGGCGAGTTGGCTGGGCTACCCCCACTCGGCCGGGCTGTCGACGATCGACTACATCGTCACCGACCCCTACATCACGCCCAAGGACCCGAAGCTGCTGATCGAAAAGCCGATGGCGATGCCGCACACCTGGCTGTGCCTCGGCGTCCTGCAGTTCAGGGACAACCACGAGATCAATCCGCTCACGCCCGAGGAGCGGAACGGCTTCGTCACCTTCGGCACCGCCAACAACCCCCACAAGTACGGCCCGCACATGCTGCGGACCTGGGCCAAGGCGGTGGCCGCCACGCCCGGTTCCCGCTTCATGTGGGTGCGCCCGGAATGCGGGTCGCGCAGCTTCCGCGAGAACATGCTGGCGATCTTCGCCGAAGAAGGGGTCGGCCCCGAGCGGGTGCGGTTCGAGGCGGTGCGCGGCGCCCACATGCCGTTCTACAACGAGATCGACATCGCGCTCGACACCTTCCCCCTGACCGGCGGCACCACCACCTGCGAGACCCTGTGGATGGGCGTCCCGGTGGTCAGCATGGTCGGCGAGGCCCTGTTCGAGCGGCTGAGCTATTCGATCCTGACCAACGCCGGACTCGGCGACCTGGTGTCCGACAACGTCGAGGACTACGTGGCTACGGCGGTGAAGCTGGCCGGCGATCCCGCGCGCCGGATGATGTTGCGGGCCAGCCTGCGCGATCAGATCAAGGCCAGTCCGCTCTACGCCCACCAGCAGTTCGCCAAGGACTTCTACGACCTCGTAGCGGCGACGGTGGCCGCCGCCTGATGACCGGGACGGATCCAGCCGACGAGGCCCGGCTGGGCCGGATCCAAGCTCTCATCGAAACGGGCGACCTGATCGGAGCCGCCCGGTGCGCGCGGGACGGTCTCGCCGAGCAGCCGCAATGGGCGGCGCTTTGGGGACTCTACGGCGGCCTGCTCGCCACAACGGGTTTTCCCGGACAGGCGCTCGAAGCGCTGGAGCGCGCCTGCGCATTGGCGCCCGAGGACCCCGAGCCCCTGCGCAACCTCGCCGCGTTGCGGCTGGCGCGGGCGGAGTGGGCCGCCGCGCATCAGGCCGCGACGGCCCTGGCGCGCCTGCGGCCGCGCGAAGCGGAGACGCACCGGCTGCTGGGCGGCGCGGCGGCGGGCCTGGGCGACCTCGCCGCGGCCGAGGCCCGCTTGCAGCTCGCCGTCGCCTTCGATCCCCGGTCGGCGACGGCCTGGCTCGACCGGATCGCGGTGCTCCGCCGGCAGGGCCGCCTGGCCAAAGCCACGCAAGTTGCCGAGGCCGCCCTGGCCGCCAACCCAGGGGAGCCGCGCCTGGTCGAGGTCCGGCTCGATCTTGCGATGCAGCGATTGTCCGACGGCGGCGACTCGTCCGAGCCGGGCCGCGGCGAAGGGCTCGACCTGCAGGCCGCTCACGACGCCCTGGTCGCAGCGCTGGACGCCGGCGTCCCGCCGGAGACGCTGCCTAGCCAGGCCGCCCCGGTGTTCATGCGCATGCTGGCGCACGAGGCGATGGATCGGCTGGGAAGCTTCGAGGCCCTGGGCCGGCGCTGGGCCGAGGCTGGCGACGCGCGCAACCTCCTGATGCAGCTTCCTCGTGCACGGCTCGTGCGGGAGGACCGGCTGGAATTGCTCCACCAGCACCGCCTCTGGGGACGACAGGCGGAAGAGGCCGCCGCTCGCACGGCCGCCCCGGCGCGGCCGCCCCGAGGGCCTCGCGAGCGGCTACGGCTGGGCTTCAGCT
>Ga0164243_10005170_pt1 | contig 19999 bp, 17 predicted proteins | sample OricompcompostOP_FD_108781 | JGI IMG/M metagenome (GOLD analysis project Ga0164243, IMG submission 108781) | Organic Plus compost microbial communities from Emeryville, California, USA - Original compost - Organic plus compost (OP) | ecosystem: Engineered > Solid waste > Mixed feedstock >... | reverse complement strand
GTGTGCAGCTGGTCGAGCTTGCGCTCGAGCCGGGACATCTCCTTCTGCGCGGCGCGGAACTCGGCGGCACTGGAGGTCTTCTGCGCGGGCTTGGGTGCGGGCACCGGCGTCCGGGCCGCGGATCGGCGCGTCAGGTACTCGTCGATGCCGCCCGGCAGGTGCGTGATCCCGCCGTCGCCGAAGAGGGCGTACACCGCGTCGGTCACGCGCTCCACCAGGTAGCGGTCGTGGGAGACCACCACCATCGTGCCCGGCCAGGAGTCCAGCAGGTCTTCCAGCTGCTGCAGCGTGTCGATGTCCAGGTCGTTCGTCGGCTCGTCGAGGAGCAGCACGTTCGGCTCGGCCATCAGCAGGCGCACCAGCTGCAGTCGCCGCCGCTCACCGCCGGAGAGGTCCTCCACCGGCGTCCACTGCCGCGCGGGCGGGAAACCGAGCTTCTCCGCCAGCTGCGACGCCGACAGCTCCTGCTTGCCCAGCACGACCCGCGCCGAGACCTGCTCGACGGCCTCCAGCACGCGCAGGTTCCCTGGCAGTTCGTCCAGCTCCTGCGACAGGTGCGCCAACCGCACCGTCTTGCCCTCGATCCGCTTGCCCGCGTCCGGTTCCCGTTCACCGGCCAGCAGCTTCAGCAGCGTCGTCTTGCCCGAGCCGTTCACGCCGACCAGCCCGAAGCGGTCGCCGGGCCCGATCCGCCACGTCAGCCCGTCGACGATCGGCTTGTCGCCCGCGGTGAGGGTGACGTCCTCCAGCTCCAGCACCGTCTTGCCGAGCCTGCGCCGCGCGAAGCTCATCAGCTCCGCGGTGTCGCGCGGCTCCGGGACGTCCGAGATCAGCGCCTCGGCCGCCTCGACCCGGTACCGCGGCTTGGAGGTGCGGGCCTTCGCGCCGCGCTGCAGCCACGCCAGCTCCTTGCGCGCGAGGTTACGCCGCTTCTCCTCGACGCTCGCCGCGAGCCGGGCCCGCTCGGCGCGCGCGAAGATCCAATCCGCATAGCCGCCCTCGTACTGCTCGACGCGGCCGTCGGCGACCTCCCACGTGCGCCCGCACACCGTGTCCAGGAACCACCGGTCGTGGGTGACCACCACGAGCGCGGACCGCCGCGCCAGCAGGTGGTCGGCGAGCCAGCGCACACCCTCCACGTCGAGGTGGTTGGTCGGCTCGTCGAGCACCAGCAGGTCGAGATCGCCGACCAGCGCGGCGGCCAGCGCCACCCGGCGACGCTCCCCACCGGACAGTGTCGCGGTCGGGTTGTCCAGGCCCAGCTCGATGATCCCAAGACCCTCCACAATGGATCGGACGCGGGGATCGGCGGCCCACTCGTGCTCGGCGTCGTACCCGGCGAGCACGACATCGCGGATCGCGCTGCCCTCGCCGAGGTCGGTGCGCTGGGTGACGACGGCCAGGCGCAACCCGCGGACCATGCTGACCCGCCCGGAATCCGGCTCGGCCAGTCCGGAAAGGACCTCCAGCAACGTGGTCTTGCCGCCACCGTTGAGGCCGACGACGCCGATGCGCTCGCCCTCGCCGACGCCGAGGGAAACGTTGTCCAGCAGCGGGCGGACCCCATAGGACTTGGAGACCGCCTCGAGGTTGATCAGATTAGCCACTACGCGTGCACCTGCGGAGGAGTCGGTCGGTGTTCGTCGCCGCCGACGAGCCGGGCGCCCGGCACCGGGCCGTGCGCGACCCGCACCGTGCGGCACACCCCCGCCCCGGCCAACTCGGCCGCGACCTCGAGGGCGGATTCGGCGTCGGAGCAGAGGAAAGCGCACGTGGGACCGGACCCGGACACGGTCCCGGCCAGCGCGCCGGCGTTCACCCCGGCGCGCAACGTGCGGCGCAGGCCGGGCCGCAGCGACACCGCGGCGGCCTGCAGGTCGTTGCCGAGCAGCAGCGCCAGCTGGCGCGGATCGCCGGAGGCCAGCGCCTCGACCACCGGTGCGTGCGACCCGACACGCGGCGGGTTGCCCGACTCGCGGAGCCGGTCCAGCTCACCGAAGACCCGCGGCGTGGACAGCCCGCGCTGGTCGAAGGCGAGCACCCAGTGGAAAGTGTGCCGCGACAGCACCGGCACCAGCTGCTCTCCGCGGCCGGTGCCCAGCGCCGTGCCGCCGTAGAGCGCGAACGGCACGTCCGAGCCGAGCTTCGCCGCGATGCCGGCCAGCTCGTCCCGGCTGATGTCCAGCTTCCACAGCGAGGCGAGCGCCACCAGGGTCCCGGCCGCATCGGCGCTTCCGCCCGCCATCCCACCCGCGACGGGGATCGCCTTGCGGAGGACCACCCGGGTGCAGGCGGGGCCGTCGGACTTGCCGACGTGCGCGGCGAGCGCCTCGACCGCGCGCCAGGCCAGGTTGCTCGCGCCGGTCGGGACCACCTGTTCACCTTCGCCGTAGACCTCGACACCCGGGTCGTCGACCTGGGCGACGGTGACCTCGTCGGCGAGCGACAGCGCGTGGAAGACGGTGGTCAGGTCGTGGTAACCGTCCGGGCGCGGGTCGCCGACCGACAGGTGCAGGTTGATCTTGGAGGGCACCCTGACGGTGACAGGTGGCGGTACGACGGCGAGCACGAGTCAAGCCTACGTGGCCCCTCCGGACCGCGGAGAGGCAAGCTCCAGAGCGACCCGCAGCGCGGCATCGGCCGCCTCGTCGGCGGGGAACTCACCCAGGAACCGCTGGTTGTTGCCCACCATGAGCGCCACCACGGCCAGCCGCACGCGCAGCTGAGACTCCGCGTCGGCCTCGTCGACACCCACGACGGCGAACAGCTCCCTCAGGCGCGTCACCAGAACAGCACCCGCGTGCAGGTCCTTCAACGCGGGCTGGTTGTCCTGCATGAACTGCACGATGCGGCCGAACCGGCCGGTGATCAGCACCGAGAGCCGCCGCAGCACCTCCTCGCGCACGCCCACCGGATCACCCTGCGCGCGCGCCCATTCGATGATCTCGTCGAACGAGGTCCCGACGTCCTCGACGAGACTGTGGACGATGTCCTCCTTCGTGCGGAAGTGGTAGTACAGCGCGGCCTTGGTGACCCCGAGCCGCTCCGCGATCTCCCGCAACGACGTCTTCTCGTAGCCCTGCTCGACGAACAGATCCAGCGCGACCTGCTGGATGCGTTCGCGCGTGTCGGTTCGCCGCCCCGCCATGCCCGTCCTCCCCGAGTCTTCCGATCGATTACTTGACGGCCGACTAGTAATGGTTCTACCGTGTTCGCAGCACCATTACTTGCCGGCCGACTAGCAATGGTTGCTCTCAGTCTAACCCAGCTCGTTTCCAGGGGGTTTGCGCCCATGACCACCACGAGCCCGGCACGGGCGACATCCAGACGCTGGTTGTCGCTCGTCGTCATTGCTCTGGCCCAGCTGCTGGTCATCGTGGACACCACGATCGTCAACATCGCCCTGCCGAGCGCACAGGCCGATCTCGGCATGTCCGACGTCGCGCGGCAGTGGACGATCAGCGGCTACACGCTGGCCTTCGGCGGCCTGCTCCTGCTCGGCGGGCGGCTCGCCGACCGGCTGGGCCGCACGAAGACGCTCATCGTCGGCGCGCTCGGGTTCGCCGCGGCCTCCGCGCTCGGCGGGATGGCCGCCACACCCGGGCTGCTGATCACGGCCCGCGCGGCGCAGGGGGTGTTCGCCGCGCTGCTCGCGCCGTCCACGTTGTCGCTGTTGAGCATCACGTTCACCGAGGCGAGGGAACGCGCGAAGGCGTTCGGCATCTACAGCGCGATCATGATGTCGGGTGGCGCGCTCGGTCTGCTCGCGGGCGGGGCGCTGGCGGAGTACACGTCGTGGCGCTGGTGCCTCTACGTGAACCTGCCGATCGCGATCATCGCCGCCGTCGCCGGCTGGTTCGTGCTGCCGAACGTGCCGGGCCACCGCGCGGCGCGCCTCGACTGGACCAGCGGCGCCATCGGCAGCGCCGCCGTCGCGGGCCTGGCCTACGGCCTGTCCTCGGTCGCCACCCGCGGCTGGGGCTCGCCGGTCGTGCTCGGCAGCCTCACCGCCGCCGTCGCGCTGCTCGTGGTGTTCGTGCTCAGGCAGCGCAGGGGCGCGAACCCGCTGCTGCCGCTGTCGATCCTGACCGACCGGACCCGCGCGGCCGCGTACCTCTCGGTCGCCTTCGCCGCGTTCGGCATGTTCGGGATGTTCCTGTTCGTCACCTACCAACTGCAGACGGTCATGGGATTCGGGCCGCTCGGGGCCGGACTGGCGTTCCTGCCGTTCCTGCTCGGCAACGTGACCACGTCCACACAGATCACCCGGCGGCTCGTGCCGCGCACCGGACCGCGACCGCTGCTGGCGACCGGGTTGCTGTTGATGGCGGCGGGCCTCGCGGCGCTGACGCAGCTGTCGGTGGACACCTCGTACGCAACGCTGATCCTGCCGACTGAGATCGTCCTCGGCGTGGGCGCCGGGTTGGTGATGCCCTCGGTCACGAACAGCGCGACCGCGCGGGTTGGCCCGGAGAACGCCGGGGTGGCGTCGGCGATGGTCACCACCTCGCAACAGGTCGGCGCGTCGCTGGGCACCGCGTCGCTGAACACGATCGCGGCAAGCGCTACCGGCGCGGCAACCGGGTTGAGCCTGCCTGCCGCGACCGTGCACGGCTACGCGACCGCCAACGGCTGGGCGGCCGGGGTCCTGACCATCGGCGCGATCACGGTCGGGTTGCTCGCGCGGAACAGGTGATGACGCAGGAGAAGGGGGCGCCCGATCCGGGCGCCCCCTTCCTCATGCCACGTCCGTCAGGCCGCGACGACGCGCTTCGGGCCCTCCTTGGGGTGCGCCACGTGGGCACCGCGGTCGGCGATCCACGCGAGCGCGGTGTCGGCCTGCGCGCCGTTGACACCGACCCGGAACCGGGCCACCGGGGTGTCACCGACGCGGGTCAGCCCGCCGCCGATGGTGGCGAGCTCGACGTCGAAGCGCGCGGACGCCTCCGGCAGCAGCGCGCCGACGGCGGCGAAACCGATCAGCACCACGTCGACGGACCGGTCGTAGCTCGCCGACAGCGACCGCGGGGTGTCGATCGAGGGCAGCAGGCTCTGCGCCAGCAGGCTCGACGGGTCGGTCAGCAGGTCCAGAAGCGTGCCCTGCTCCCGGAGGCGGCCGTCCTCCAGCAGCGCGACTCCGTCGCAGACGCGGCGCACCGCCGCACCGTCCTGAGTCGTGAACAGGACGGTGACCCCCAGTTCGGCGCGGGCGCGGTCGAGGACGGTCAACACGGCCGGGGTCTCCTCCGCTGCCACACCCGCGGTGGGGTCGTCGGCGAGCAGCACGGCCGGGCCCGCGGCGAGCGACCGCGCCAGCGCGACGCGGCGCTGCTGCCCCGGGCTGAGCTCGCTCGGACGCAGCGCGGCGCGCTGGGTCAGGCCGACCACGTCGAGCAGCCGGCCGACCCGGCTGCGGCGCTGCGGGCCGTCGACGCCCAGCTGCTCCAACGGCGTCGCGACGTTGCCCGCCACGGTGCGCTCGGCGTGCAGCACCGGCCGCGAGTCCAGCACCGCCATCTGGCGGCGCACCTCGCGCAGACGACGCCCGTCGAGACCGGCGGTGTTCAGGCCGTCCAGGCGAACCACACCGCGGTCCGGCCTCTCCTGCAGCGCGATGCAGCGGGCGAGCGTGGACTTGCCGGAGCCGGCGGGGCCGACGACACCGAAGAGGGAACCGGCGGGCACCTCGACGCTCACGTCACGCAGCGCGTGGACGGGCGCGGTGGCGCCGGGGAAGGACTTGGTCAGGTTTTCGACAGTGATCACAGGAGGCTCCAGCACAACAGGCGCGAACGCGCCGACCGCACAGCAAGGTGACCGTCTATAGAGGACGGTCAGGCGAAGACAGACGGGAAGAGCGAGACAGAACTGCGGTCAGAGTCGACACGCACAGACCGTGCGCCGACATTCGTCGACTACGCGGCGCCTCGTGAGCATCGTGCGATACACAGGATTCCTCCATCGATCCTGGCGGTAGCACCTGCCCTTTCGGGTGGTTGCTGCGGCTTCGGCGAGCCAGGTCTCTCAGCCGCTCGGGATGGATACCTCAAAGAGTAGAACGGACTTCACATCTTTTTGGCAAGCCCCTGCGTGAGATCCGCGTGCGAGATCACACCAACGGTGGTAAGGAAGCACACTCCGCGATGCGCGCGAAGTCGCGAACGCCCAGCTGCTCACCGCGCGTGCGCGGATCGACACCAGCCGCGCGCAGAACAGCCTCGGCTCGCTCGCCCGACCCGGCCCACGCTGACAGGGCGGCCCGCAGCGTCTTGCGCCGCTGCGCGAATGCCGCGCCGACCACCCGGAACACCTCGTCCCGGGGCGCCGCCGACACCGGCTCCGCTGCCCGCTCGAACGCCACGAGCGCGGAATCGACGTTGGGCACCGGCCAGAACACCGCGCGCGGAACCGGGGCGACCTTGCGTGCGCTGCCGTACCACGCGATCTTCACGCTCGGCACGCCGTAGATGCGGCTGCCCGGCCCGGCGGCCATCCGATCGGCCACCTCGGTCTGCACCATGACCAGCCCGTGCGCCAGCGACGGCAGCTCGGCCAGCAGGTGCAACACGACCGGTACGGCGACGTTGTAGGGCAGGTTCGCGACCAGGTGGGTCGGCTCACCGTCCAGATCGCCACGGCGAAGTTTGAGCGCGTCCCGGGTGTGCACGGTCAACCGCGCGCCCGGAGCGCGCTCGCCGACCGTGACCGGCAGCCGGGCGGCCAGCACGGGGTCGATCTCGACGGCCGTGACACGGGAGCCGGGCACCAGCAGACCGAGGGTCAGGGAGCCGAGTCCGGGACCGATCTCGAGGACGTGGTCGCCGTCGCCCACTCCGGAGAGTTCGACGATGCGCCGGACGGTGTTCGGGTCGTGGACGAAGTTCTGGCCGAGCTTCTTGGTGGGCCGCACGTCCAGCTCGGCGGCCAACCCGCGGATCTCAGCCGGTCCGAGCAGTGCGGTCACGCGGGAAATGCTACTGCCAGGCGAAAAGACGACGACCCCGGTGGGGGCCGGGGTCGTCATCGGGGTGCTCGGGGTCTCAGCTGGCGGCCTTCTTGCCGCACACCGGCCAGGCGCCGTAGCCGCCGCGGCTGTCGCGGACCTTGGTCGCGACCGCGATCTGCTGCTCACGCGAGGCCTGGTGCGGGTAGGACGCGTACTGGTCGCCGCCGTAGGCGTCCCAGGTCCTCTTGTCGAACTGCAGACCGCCGTAGTAGCCGTTGCCGGTGTTGGCGGCCCAGTTGCCGGTGGACTCGCACTGGGCGATCCGGTCCCAGACGGCGGCGTCGCTGATGAGCGGCTGCTTGGTGCCGACCCGGACGACCTTCTGCTTGGCCTCGACGAGAACCTTGGAGGCCAGCTCCTCCCGGTTGGTCACCTTGCCGTTGCGCTTGGTGATCCGGTAGGTCACCAGCTTCTTGCCGGCCTCACCCGCGTCCTCGACGATCTTCTTGCCCGCCTCGAGGGTCGAGTCCTTGATCTCCTCGACCGGGGGCTCGATCTCCTCTTCCTGGTTGATCACCGAGACGCCCGTGCGGGAGATGCGCACCTCGGCCCCGTCGGTGATCTTCAGACCCAGTCCGCCGTCGACCTCGTCGTCGGCACCCAGGGACAGGCCCTGCTGCGACAGGAACTCCTCCGCGGTGATCGCGGTGGTGTCGACCGGCCGCGGCGCGGCGTCGCCGTCGAAGAGGGTGATGTGCTTGAGGGTCTTGACCTCGACGGTCGCGCCGTCCAGCGGGAGCTCCGCGGTCAGCGGCATCGAGAAGAACGTGCCCGGGCCGAGCCGCTCGCTCATGCCCAGCTGCGTGATGGCGTCCTGCAGGTTCGCGGCGCGCACCCACGACTCGCGGGCCTCGCCGTCGACGATCAGGTTGAGCTTGCGGCCGCGCTCCAGCTTGATGACGCCGCCGTCGCCGACCGGCGCCTGCGGCGAGGGGGACAGCGCGTCGTGCTCACCGACGGTGAGACCGGCGTCCTCGAGCACCTCGCCGACGGTGCTGCCGAAGCTGTGCACGGTGCGCGTGTGGCCGTCGACGTCGACCGTCACGCTCTTGTTCATCGCCAGCGCGGCCGCGCCGCCACCGGTGAGGCTGATCAGCAGGGCGAGCACCGAGCCGCGGAGGAACCGCCGCTTCCAGGTCTTCACCGCGCTGACGAGCGCCTTCTCCGGCTCCGGCTCGGGTTCCGCGGCGGCCGTGCGGTCCTCGGCGACCGCGTCGGGGATGGTGAGCGCCGGGAGCATCGTGGTCTCGGCGTTGATCAGCCGGATCAGCTCGTCGACGTCGATCGCGGCCTCGGCCATGAGGTCGTCCGCGTCGTCGCCCAGCACCGTGCGGATGTCGTGCTCGGTGACGGCCAGGTCGTCCGAGAACTCGGATTCAGGCCAGTCGAGGGTGCCCACGGCTCCGCCACGGCTGGACTCGAACCAGTCCTCAGCCTCGGTCGGGCGCGCGTCGGCCCATCTACTACCAGTCACAGCAGGTCGATCCCTTTCGCACTACGGCTCCCGGAAGTCGTCGCCATCCCCGATCCCGACCTGCACTGGCTTGACTCCGGGTGTCCCGCGCTTCGCCCGGTTGGAGCGATCATGCGGCACGGTCACGGGACAGTAACGGACCTCGGGGGGTTGCGCAAACACCGGGCGGAATGTCGTGGCGTTCGTCACTCCTCCAGGTGGATGGGTTGCCGTCCACGAATGTCGCAGCCCGTTCAACTCGCGGTGACGGACGGCAGCCGGAACACGCGTTCAGCCGTGCTGGATACCGCCGAACAGACCTGTTCCAGCGGCTCCGAACGGAGCTCGGCGAGGAACCGGACCGTGTAGGCGGTGCAGTACGGCTCGTTCGGCCGCCCGCGGTGCGGGTGGGGCGTCAGGAACGGCGCGTCGGTCTCGGCGAGGAACTGCCCGGACGGCACCAGCTGCGCCGCCTCCTGCAACACGCGGGCGTTGCGGAACGTGACCGTCCCCGCGAACGACAGCACGTAACCGGCGTCGACGCACCGGCGCGCGACGCCCGCGTCGCCGGAGAAGCAGTGGAACACCACGGTCTCCGGCGCGCCCTCCTCGTCCAGGATCCGCAGCACGTCCTCGTGGGCGTCGCGGTCGTGGATCATCAGCGGCTTGCCGATCCGCTTGGCGAGGTCGATGTGCCAACGGAACGCCTCCTGCTGGGCCTGCGGCGGCGAGTAGTCCCAGTAGTAGTCCAGACCGGTCTCCCCGACCGCGACCACCCTCTCCTGGCGCGCCAGGAGCTCGATCTCGGACCGTTCCGCCTCGCCGAAACCCTTGGTGCGCGTGGGGTGGATCGCCACCGCGGCCCACACCCGGTCGTCCCAAGTGGACGCCTGCGCGGCCCAGCGGGCGGCGTCGAGGTCGTCGGCGACGGTCACCATCCGGGTCACCCCCGCCGCCTCGGCGCGGTCGGCCAGCCCGGCGACGTCGGCCGCGGTGACCGCGCCGCAGGCGTCCAGGTGCGTGTGCGCGTCGACCACCGGCGCCGGGAGGCGCTCCGGCACCGGTGGCCGTTCCTTCTTGCTCATGGGGCGATCGGCGCCCATTCCGGGCCGGTCTCGCCCAGCTTCGGGTCGAGCTTGGCGAACAACGGCGTCGGCTTGGCCAGCGGACGTCCCACCTCCACCGGGACCGACTCCCAGCGGGCCTGCTCGGCGGCGTACTCACCGGTGAGGATCGGGTTGACGCGGCCGGGGATGTCGAGGTCCTCGACGTCGTGCAGCTCCGGCTGCGCCGCCCACACCCCGGTGCCACCCAGCGCCTCGTGCACCTTCTGCGCCGAGTGCGGCAGGAACGGGGTGAGCAGCGTGTTCGCGTCCGACACGACCTGCAGCGCGGTGTGCAGCACCGCGTCGCGGCGGTCCGGGTCGTCCTTGAGCTTCCACGGTTCCTGGTCGGACAGGTACCGGTTGGCCGCGGACACCACCCGCATCGCCTCGGTGGCGGCCAGCTTGAACCGGGACCGCTGCAGGTGCCCGCCGACGGTGTCGAAGGCCTTGCGCGCCAGCGCCTTCAGCTCCTCGTCGGCGGCCGCGGGCTTGACCGGAGCGGGGATGGCGCCGTTGTTCTTGTGCGCCATCGAGATCGAACGGTTGACCAGGTTGCCCCACTCGTTGGCCAGCTCGAAGTTGGTGCGGCGCACGAACTCGTCCCAGGTGAAATCGGTGTCCTGGGTCTCCGGGCCCGCCACTGCGATGAAGTAGCGCAGCGTGTCCGGCCCGAACTCGCGCAGGAAGTCGTTGACGTAGATGACCGTGCCGCGCGAGGTGGAGAACTTCGACCCGCTCATGGTGAGAAACTCCGACGACACGATCTCGCCCGGCAGGTTGAGCCTGCCGTACGGACCGACCCGGCCGCCCTTGTCGCCTTCACCGTTGTGCCCGAGCAGCAGCGCGGGCCAGATCTGGGCGTGGAAGGTGATGTTGTCCTTACCCATGAAGTAGTAGCCGCGCGCGTCCGGGTTGGTCCAGAACTCCTGCCACGCGTCCGGGTTGCCACTGCGGCGCGCCCACTCGACGCTGGCCGAGAAGTAGCCGATCACCGCGTCGAACCACACGTAGAACCGCTTCAGCGGCTGCTCACGCCACCCGTCGAGCGGGATCTTCACGCCCCAGTCCAGGTCACGCGTGATAGGGCGGGGCCGCATGTCGTCGAGCAGGTTCTTGGTGAAGTTGACGACGTTGGGCCGCCAGTCGGTCTTGGTGCCCAGCCACCGGCCGAGGCTCTCGGTGAACGCGGGCAGGTCGAGGAACAGGTGCTCGGTCTCGACGAACTTCGGCGCCTCGCCGTTGATCCGTGACTTCGGGTTGATCAGCTCGGCGGCGTCCAGCTGGTTGCCGCAGTTGTCGCACTGGTCGCCACGGGCGCCGTCGTAACCGCAGATGGGGCACGTGCCCTCGATGTAGCGGTCCGGCAGCGTGCGGCCGGTGGACGGGCTGATGGCGCCACGAGTGGTCTTGGGCACGACATAGCCGTTGCGGTGCAGCGCGAGGAAGATCTGCTGCGTCACCTCGGCGTGGTTGCCGGTGCTGGTGCGGGTGAACAGGTCGTAGCTCAGCCCGAGGCCCTGCAGGTCCTGTCCGATCTGGCGGGTGTACTTGTCGGCGGTCTGCTGGGAGGTGAGCCCTTCCTTGTCCGCCTGGACGGTGATCGGTGTGCCGTGTTCGTCGGTCCCCGACACCATGAGCACCCGGTTGCCGGCCATTCGCTGGTAGCGCGAGAACACGTCCGACGGGACGCCGAAGCCGGAGACGTGGCCGATGTGGCGGGGCCCGTTGGCATAAGGCCAGGCCACCGCGGTCAACACAGGGATGCTCATGCCTGTTTAGCGTACGGATGGCGTCTGGTGCATTGTTACCGGGAAGGGTTAAGGAGGTCCGGTGTCGCCGACGCGGTTGCTGGTGCTCGGCGTCGTACGGATGTACGGCAAGGCGCACGGGTACCAGGTGCGGCGCGAGCTGCTCAACTGGTCGGCCGACCGCTGGGCCAACGTCGCGCCCGGGTCGATCTACCACGCGCTGAAGAAGATGGCCGCCGAGGGCCTGCTCGAGTCGGTGCCGGACGAGCCGGAGGGGCGCGGACCGGACCGGACCGCCTACCGGGTGACCGACGAGGGCGAGACGGAGTTCCAGGTCCGGCTGGCCCAGATGATCGCGGAGACGGACGGGGACGGGGCGCAGGACGCGTTCTCCTTCGCCGCCGCGCTGACCTTCCTGACCTCGCTGTCCCGCGACCGGGCCCTGTCGCTGCTGCGGCACCGCCTGACGTGGCTGGAGGGCCAGCTCGCGACCACCCGCAGCGTGCTGGACTGCGGGGTCGACCGGGGCCACCCGGAGCACGTCGGTGAGCTGTACCGGCTGTGGGGCACGACCGTCGAGGCGACCATCGAGTGGCTGCGCGGCCTGATCAAGCGCTTGCGGGACGGCGAGTACGTGATGGCCGACGACCCGGGGCACGACTTCGGCACTCCCCCGAGATCAAGTAATCAATTTTGACTACGGCGCGATAAGCGAGGCACAGTGTGGCCGCCATCACTAGTCAAATGTGATTACCGGATCAAGGGGGATCTCGCATGATCGAGGCACGCGGCCTCGCGCGCACGTTCACCGCGCGCGGCCGCCGGGTCGACGCCGTCAAGGGCGTCGACATCGACGTGGCCGAGGGGGAACTCGTCGGATTTCTCGGCCCGAACGGCGCCGGGAAGACCACGACCCTGCGCATGCTGACCACGCTGCTGCGCCCCACCGCGGGCCAGGCGCGGGTGGCCGGGTGCGACCTGCTGGCCGACCCCGTCGGCGTGCGCAGGCGGATTGGCTACGTCGCCCAGGGCGGCGGCGTCACCGACGAGATGAAGGTCCGCGAGGAGATCGAGCTGCAGGGCAGGCTGTACGGCATGGCCAAGCCGGACGCGCTGCGCCGCGGCGCGGAGCTGGTGGAGCAACTCGACCTGATCGGGCTGGACGACCGGCTGACCAAGACGCTCTCCGGCGGGCAGCGGCGCAGGCTGGACATCGCGCTCAGCCTGATCCACGACCCGAAGCTGATCTTCTTCGACGAGCCGACCACCGGCCTCGACCCGCAGAGCAGGGCGAACCTGTGGGACCACATCCGGCGGTTGCGCGCCGAGCAGGGCGTGACGCTGTTCCTGACCACCCACTACCTGGACGAGGCCGACTCGCTGTGCGACCGCATCCTGGTGATCGACAACGGCGAGATCGTCGCCGAGGGGTCCCCCGACTCGCTCAAGGCGCGGGTGTCCGGCGACGGCGTGACGATCGGCGTGCCGCGCGAGTTCGTGGACGCCGCCGCGGCGGTCGCGGCCACGCTGGACGGGGCGCACGAGGTGCTCACCGGCGAGTCCGAGATCCGCTTCCGCGTGCCGCGCGGCGACACCGCACTGCCCGAGCTGCTGCGCAGGCTGGACGCCGAGGGCATCGCGATGACGTCGATGCAAGTGAACCGGCCGACGCTGGACGACGTCTTCCTCACCCTGACCGGGCGTTCCCTGCGCGACGCCGAACAGTCCCAGGCACCCCCGGAGGAGGCTGCCCATGTTGCGTGACACGTGGCTGATCTTCAAGCGGGACTGGGTGCTGTCCATGCGCAACCCGGCCTGGATCATGATCGGCATCATGCAGCCGGTGCTGTACCTGGTGCTGTTCGGGCCGCTGATGGAAAAGGTCGTCAACAACACGCCGGGCTTCCCGCCGGGCAGCAGCTGGACGATCCTCACGCCCGCGCTGATCATCCAGCTGGCGCTGTTCAGCTCGTCGTTCGCCGGTTTCTCGCTGCTGGTGGACTACCGCAGCGGGGTGCTGGAGCGGCTGCGGGTCACCCCCGCCAGCCGCGCCGGGCTGCTGCTGGGCAAGGTCGTGAACAACGTGGTCCAGGCGGTCGTGCAGGCCGTGCTGATCACCGTGCTCGCGTATGTCGCGTTCGGACTGCAGGCACCCGTCGGCGGCGTGCTGCTGAGCCTGTTGATCGTCGCACTGGTGGCCGCGACGCTGGCCTCGGCCTCCTACGCGGTGGCGCTGACACTGAAGAGCGAGCAGGCGTTCCCCGCGCTGCTCAACGCCGTGCTGATGCCGGTGCTGCTGCTGTCCGGCATCCTGCTGCCGATCACCAGCATCCTCGCGCCGAACTGGCTGTACACGATCTCCCGGATCAACCCGTTCACCCACGTCGTCGACGCCGAGCGCGCCACGTTCCGCGGCGACCTGACGATGGACGCGCTGATGACCGGTTCGATCGTGCTCCTGGTCATGACGGCGCTGGCGGTGTTCTGGGGCACCCGGACGTTCCAGCGGGAAAACGCCTGACCGTTCTACAGTGGACGTCGGTGTGCGTCACACCGCGCCCTGTGGTGCGTCGATGCGGCGATCCGGGCTTTTCGCACCTATGGTGACAACGGAGTGTCCGATTTTTCTGCGGGGCGAAGGCGGCGGTTTGACGGAAGGCAGCACGGAGCGCGGGATCAACCTCGCGCTGCACGCGACGGTGTCGGACTGGGACGCGGTCCGGTCCGGCTCCGTGTCGTTCGCCTCGATCACCGTCACCGAGAACACCAACTGGCTCGACCCCGGCGCGGGCAAGCAGATCGAGGCCGCGCAGCAGTCCGGGGTGCGCACCGGCATCCGCCACTACGCCCGCCCCGGCGCGCCGCACGACCAGGCCGAGCTGTGCGTGCGCGCGGGGCGCGGCCTCGGGGTGTTCGGGCCGGGTTCGCTCGCGCCGACGCTGGAGGTCGAGGCCGAGGGCGTCGACGACCGGTTCGTGCGCGCGTGGGTGAAGACCGTGCGGCAGGCCGCGGGAATCCGGCGGGTGATCGTCTACGCCGACTACGGGTTGTGGCTGCGCAGGCTGCACCCGCAGAAGTGGGCGGACAGCGAGGTGCTGCTGTGGGTGGCGCGGCACAACGACATCCCCGGCCGCCCCGGCTGGTTCCACCCCCGGCTGGCGGTGCACGAACACAGCGTGGCGCCACCGGTGCCCGGGGTGTCCGGCCCGGTCGGCATGGATGCGCTGGTGTACCCGTTCACGCTGGCCGATCTACTGCTCTAACCGGGACCGCATGAGGAACACGTTGTACGGGCCCCACTGGGACATGAGGTAGTAGAGGTCCGGCCCGTCCAGCGACCACGGGTGCAGGTAGCCGCCGTAGAGGCTCGGGTAGCGGTGTCCCGGCGCGGCCACCACCCCCGGTGACCAGGGTCCGGTGATGCGGTCGGCGGTGTGCAGCAGGATCGCGCCGCCGGGGTCGTCGAGGTGCATCGCGATCCACTGTCCGAGGTGGACGTCGTAGGCCACCGACAGCTCCCCCACCGGCCCGGGGAGGACGGGTGCGGCGGCGAACTCGTCGCGCGTCCAGCCGCGGCCGTCGTAGTACTCGTAGGAGGAGGCGTCGAGCAGCCGTTCGACACCGGTGCGAGCGAGGTGGGCGTCGCCGTGCCTGCCGTTGGTGGTGCCGAAGAGGTAGACGTAGGTGTCGTCGCGAGCCAGCGCGCACATCTGGAACGGGTCGTCCCGCTCGGCGCGGTTGATCCAGCGCGCGCTCCACGGCTTGTCCCACGTCGCCCCGCCGTCCTCGGACACGGCGAGACCGGAGTAGTTCGTCGACCACACGCCCTGGCCGGGGCCCCACCTGCGGACCGACATGTAGTGCACGATCTGCTTGCCGTCGACGGCCAGACCGGAGTTCGGGATGACCGTCACCTCGTCGGGGCGGTCGTCCCGCGGGATGACCTGGGCGGCGGTGCCGTCCGGGCGCGTCACCACGCCGTCGAGGACGAGGCCGCGGGACAGGTCGCGCGTGGTGGAGAAGCCGAGCACGTTGCACCGCCAGTCGGCCGTGTCGGGCCCGCCGCCGTCACCGCCCCACCCCTCGCCGAAGGTGTCGCCGAACAGGACGAACACGCGCCCGTCCCCGCCGTCCCACAGGATGCCGAGGTCGGTGCCGTGGATCGCCAGCCGGTCGGTCCGGTTGATCGAATCGGCGCCGGTCACCTTGCAGATCTGCTCCGTCTCGACGATGCGCACCATGATTTCGACCGTAGGTGACAATGTCCCGGTGCGCGTGACACGGACGAGACTGGGACGGGGAAGAACACCGGATGAGGTGTTGCTCCTCCTCGACGAGCGAGCCCGCATCCGCGGCATCGGCACGGCGGCCGGCCTGTGCGGGGACTGGTTCGGCTCGCGGGCTGTGCTCGCGCCCGAGGTGCAGCTGCGCCCGGTCACCGAGCCGTTCACGGTGCCGGACATGCAGCCACGGGTGGAGCCCGCCGGGGGCGTCGTGGGCGGCGGCTGGTTCGGCTACCTGTCCTACGACCTGACCGACCCGTCGGGTCGTGCCGGCGCGCTGCCCGCGGCGGTGTGGGGCTGGGCCGACCACGTGCTGCGCCTGGACACCGACGGCTGGTGGTGGTTCGAATCACTGGACGCCGAGGTCGAGCCCGCGGAGTTCGAACGGCTGCTGCACCTGCCCGCGCCCGCGCCCGCCTGGCGGGCCGGGCCGCTGGAGCACTCGGCGCCCGGCGAGCACGAGCGGGTGGTCGAGGCGTGCGTGCGCGAGATCGAGTCCGGTGAGCTGTACCAGGCCAACGTGTGCACCCGCTTCGAGGGCGCGTTCGACGGGTCCCCGGCGGCGCTGTTCGCGCAGGGTGTGCGGGATCTGCAGCCGCGCAGGGCGGCGTTGCTGACCGGCGACTGGGGCGGGGTGGTGTCGTTCTCCCCGGAGCTGTTCCTCGCTCGGCACGGCGGCCGGGTGCGCTCGACACCGATCAAGGGCACCCTCCCCCGCCGCGGCGCGGCCGACGATGCGCTGGAGCGGCAGCTGCGGGAGTCCGCGAAAGACGTCGCCGAGAACGTGATGATCACCGATCTGGTGCGCAACGACCTCGGTCGCGTGTGCACCACCGGCAGCGTGCGGGTTCCGGAGATCCTCGCGGTGCGCCCCGCGCCCGGGGTGTGGCACCTGGAATCGACGGTCGAGGGCCGCCTCACCTGCTCGGACGCCGAACTGCTCGCCGCGGCGTTCCCCCCGGGTTCGGTCACCGGCGCGCCGAAGATCCGGGCGCTGGACCTCATCGCCGAGCTGGAGCGGCGCCCGCGCGGTGTCTACACCGGAGCGATCGGGCTTGCCTCGCCGGTGGCCGGGCTGGAGCTGAACGTGGCTATCCGGACGTTCGAACTGCACGGCGACCGCATCGCGCTCGGCGTGGGCGGCGGGATCACCGCGGACTCCGACCCCGCGGCCGAGTGGCAGGAGTGCCTGCACAAGGCCGCCCCGCTGGAGGAGCTGCTGCGGCAGGGGACGGCGGAGCCGGTGGTCGCCGGGGTAGATCAGGCGCGGCGCGCGGCGAGCACCGCGTCGTAGAGCTCCTTCTTCGACACCCCGGCCGCCTCGGCGACTTCCGCGGCGGCGGTCTTGAGCCGCTCGCCGTCGGCGACGCGCGCGGACACCTCCGCCACCAGATCGGTCACCGCCACCGACCGCGGCCGCGCACCTTCCAGCACCACGGTGATCTCGCCGCGCACGCCCTCGGCCGCCCACTCCGCCAGCTCCGCGAGCGTGCCGCGCCGGACCTCCTCGTAGGTCTTCGTCAGCTCCCGGCACACCGCGGCCCTGCGGTCGCCGAGTGCCTCGGCGGCGTCGGACAGCGTCGCGGCCAGTCGGTGCGGCGATTCGAAGAACACGACGGTGCGCGGCTCGCGCGCCAGCTCGCGGAACCACCGCCCCTTTTCCCCGGGCTTGCGCGGGGCGAAGCCCTCGAAGCAGAACCGGTCACTCGGCAACCCGGACAACGCGAGCGCCGTGGTGACCGCGGACGGGCCCGGCAGGCAGGTGACCGGCAGATCGTCCTCGACGCACGCCGCGACGAGCCGGTAGCCGGGGTCGGACACGCTCGGCATGCCCGCGTCGGTGACCAGCACCACCGTCTGCCCGGCCCGCAGCGATTCGAGCAGCTTCGGCAGCCGGGACGCCTCGACGTCCTCGTAGAAGCTGACCACCCGGCCGCGGGGCGTGACGCCGAGCGCGGTGGCCAGCGAACGCAGCCGCCGGGTGTCCTCGGCGGCGACGACGTCGGCTTCGGCGAGTGCGCTGACCAGGCGCGGTGAGGCGTCGCGGGAGTCGCCGAGCGGGGTCGCGGCGAGGACGAGGGGCATGGGCCCACCCTATTAGCCCGCGCGGGAACTCCGAGCTCACCCGGAGGTCCCTAGGATCAGCCCCGTGACTGCCCTGCTGACGCGAGCCGATCCGGCGGACCCGCTCCGCCCGCCGACGGACCGTGCCGCCACCCTGCTCGGACGGCCCTTGCCTGGCGACCGGCTGCGCGGCTGGGTCGTCACGATCGTCCTTACGCTGGTCGCGGCGGTCACGCGGTTCCAGAACCTCGGGTTCCCCACCGACAAGGGCACTCCGGTGTTCGACGAGAAGCACTACGTGCCGCAGGCGTGGCAGATGCTGCGCAACGGCTGGTTCGAGGACAACGCGGGTTACGAGCTGGTCGTACACCCGCCGCTGGCCAAGCAGCTCATCGCGCTCGGCGAGTGGATGTTCGGCTACAACGGCTGGGGCTGGCGGTTCAGCGCCGCGGTGGCGGGCACGATCATCGTGCTGCTCACGATCCGCATCGCGCGCAGGCTGACCCGGTCGACGCTGCTCGGCGCGATCGCCGGGATCCTGGTGATCTGCGACGGCGTGTTGTTCCTGCAGGCCAGGATGGGGATGCTGGACATCTTCATCGCCCTGTTCGCGCTCGCGGCGTTCGCGTGCCTGCTGTGCGACCGCGACCAGGTGCGGCAGCGACTGGCGGTCGCGGTCGCGGAGGGCTGGGCCGACGAGTCGCCGTGGGGGCCGCGCCTCGGGTTCCGGTGGTGGCGGTTCGCGGCCGGGGTGTGCCTCGGGCTGACGTTCGCGGTGAAGTGGTCGGGCCTGTACTACATGGCGTTCTTCGGGTTGCTGTGCGTCGGGTTCGACGTCGCGGCCCGCCGCGCGGCCGGAGTGCCGCGGCCGTGGCTCGGTACGCTGCGCCGGGACGTGCTGCCCGCGCTGTGGGCGATCGTCGCGATTCCCGCGCTGATGTACGTGGCGAGCTGGTGGGCGTGGTTCGCGAGCGAGTCGGGCACCGACCGGCACTACACGGAGATGCAGGGCATCGACCCCGGGTTCTGGAGCTGGGTGCCGCCGGCGCTGCGGTCGCTGGGCGACTACTCGATGAACGTGCTGCACTTCCACGAAAGCCTGGTCACCCCGAAGAGCGACCCGCACCCGTGGGAGTCGAAGCCGTGGACGTGGCCGATGGGCCTGCGCCCGATGCTCTACTACTACGAGTCGGGCAGCTCCACGTGCGGCGGCAGCGACTGCGTGCAGGCGACGATGCTGATCGGCACGCCCGCGACGTGGTGGCTGTCGCTGCCGATGCTCGCGTGGGGTGTGTGGCGCTGGTTCTTCCGGTTCGACTGGCGCTACGCGGCCGTGCTCGTCGGCTACCTCGCCGGGTTCCTGCCGTGGTTCACCAACATCGACCGGCAGATGTACTTCTTCTACGCCACGCCGATGGCGCCGTTCCTCGCGCTCGGGCTGACGCTCGCGCTGGGGCAGCTGCTGGGCAGCGCGCGCCGGGGTTTCGAGCGGCGCGGCACGGGGCTGCTGGTGGTGGCGCTGTACGTGGGCCTGGTGGTGGCCAACTTCGTGTGGCTGTGGCCGATCCTCAACGGTGATCCGATCAGCAACGCCCGCTGGCAGGCGGAGTTGTGGCTGCCGTCCTGGCGATGACGGACTTCCTCGAGCGGGCGCGCGCCTCGTACGACCGGATCGCGGAGGACTACGCGAAGTCCGTGCGCCCCCGGTTCGCGGCGGACGCGGTGGGGCGCGGGATGCTGGGCGCGTTCGCCGACCTGGTGGACGGGCGGGTGGCCGACGTCGGGTGCGGGCCGGGTCATGTCACGGCGCACCTGGCCGGTCTCGGGGTGGACGCCTTCGGTGTCGACGTGTCGCCCGGGATGATCGCCGTGGCGCGGGGCGCGTATCCGCGTCTGCGGTTCGAGGTGGGCACGATGACGGCACTCGACGTGCCGGACGGTTCGCTGGGCGGGATCGTGGCGTGGTGGTCGATCTTCCACGTGCCGCCGGAGCGCCTGCGCGGGGTGTTCGCGGGGTTCGCCCGCGCGCTGGTGCCGGCGGGGCACGTGCTGGTGGGCTTTCACGCGGGGGACGCGCAACTGCACCTGGGAACGGCGTACGGCAGCCCGGTCGATTACGACGTCCACCTGTTGCCGCCGGAGCGCGTGGTGAAGCTGCTGAGGCGCGCCGGGTTCGACATCGTGGCGCATGTGGAGCTGGAGGGCGCCACACACCCGCAGGCGATCGTGCTGGCGCGCAAGGGACAAACCCACCACTCGGCGATGCCGCACCGGTAACCGGCGCGGCGCTGCCGGCGGTGCGGCGGCACGGCGCCTCCGGCAATCGCCGCCCGCCCCCC
>Ga0164243_10005168_pt1 | contig 20002 bp, 15 predicted proteins | sample OricompcompostOP_FD_108781 | JGI IMG/M metagenome (GOLD analysis project Ga0164243, IMG submission 108781) | Organic Plus compost microbial communities from Emeryville, California, USA - Original compost - Organic plus compost (OP) | ecosystem: Engineered > Solid waste > Mixed feedstock >... | reverse complement strand
TACCCCGCCGCGTGCCGGGCCGGCGGCTGCCACGGAGCTCGCGCGCGCCTTCCGCGGTCACCAGCAGATCGACCGGCTCGCCCGCGAGGTGGCCGCCCTTCACGAGCACCGCCCCGGGGCCCAGCGACCGGAGCGTCCCGCCCGCCTCCGCCATCTGCCCGATGGACGCGGGCTCCGGCGTGCCCAGCAGCGCCGCCGCCTCGGCGAGGTTGGGCGTGAGCACGGTCGCCCGCGCGAGCAGCGGCCCGTACGCCGCAGCGCCGCCCTCGACGAGCCAGGCGCCCGACGAGGATCGGATGACGGGATCGATCACCCAGGCGGCGTCGCGCAGCGCCGGGTGATCGCGCAGCCCGGCCAGCACCTGCGCCACTTCGGCGGAGCCGAGCATGCCCAGCTTCACCGCGCCGATGGGGCCCTCCTCCTCGGCCAGCGCGCGCACCTGCGCGGCGACGAGCTCCGGCGCGAGCGCGTGGAAACCGCGCACCGCCCGCGTCGTCTGTACGGTGATCGAGCTGGCGCAGCAGAGCGGACGGGCGCCGGCGGCGCGGATCGCCTCCGCGTCGGCGAGGAGCCCAGCCCCGCCCGACGGATCGAGCCCCGCCACGACGAGCACCGCGGGTGTCACGGGCGCTGCGCCCGCGCCGACGCGACGAGCTCGCGAAACAGCGCGCGGTTCCAGGGCGCCGTCTCGGCGAGCAGCTCGGGATGCCACTGCACGCCGACGCAGAAGCGCGCGTTCGGATCCTCGATCGCCTCGACGATCCCGTCCTCCGCCCACGCGGTCGCCACCAGCCCGCGGCCCACGTCCTTCACCGCCTGGTGGTGCGTGGTGTTCACCGCCGCCGGACCGCCCAACTCGAGTGCGCGCGCCAGGAACGAGCCGTCCGCCGCGCGGATCGGGTGGGCGATCTCGTGGCGCGGCATTGCCTGCTCGTGCGGCCCGGCGCCCTGCACCTCGCGCGCGATGTCCTGCACCAGCGTGCCACCGCGCACCACGTTGAGCAGCTGCATGCCGCCGCAGATTCCCAGCACCGGCAGGCCGCGATCGAGCGCGCCGCCGAGCAGCGCCCACTCGAACCGCGTGCGCTCGCTCTTCTCGGGGCCGCATCCGTCGCGGCGCTCCTCGCCGTACGCCTCGGGCGCGATGTCGAACGCACCGCCGGTCACGACGAGCCCCTGGGCCATGGCGAGCAGCTGCTCGACGTGGGCACCGTACGGCGGCACCAGCGGCAGTCCGCCGGCGTCGATCACCGCGTCGGCGTACGGGCGCTTGAGGAAATAGCGCTGCTCTTCGAAATCGGGCGTGACGAGGATGACCGGTCGCATGTGGCCGCATCTTGCCGCCGCCGCGCAGGCTTCGCCACCACCGGGCGCTCGAGCGGGCGCCTGCGCTACGGGCGCGCCCGCCTGCCCGCGGCGAACGCTGCCGCCAGCTGCCGCGTGCGGGCCTCCACGTCGGGGGCCGAGAGGGCCGCGGAGCAGACGGCGGCCGCCGCAGGTCCGCAATCCGCCACCTGGCCGATGTTCTCGAGGCCGATGCCCGCGATCGCCACCACCGGCACCGGCGACTCGGCGGCCACCACGCGCAGCCCCTCGAGCCCCCGCGGCGCCGCGTCCACCGACTTGGTCGACGTGGCGAAGACCGGCCCGAATCCCACGTGGTCCGCCCCGGCGGCGGCCGCAGCACGGGCGCCCGCCAGATCGCGCACCGTGGCGCCGATGGCCAGGCGATCGCCCACCATCCGCCGCACCTCCGCCACCGGCAGATCGTCGGCGCCCACGTGGACGCCGTCCGCGCCGGCGAGCAGGGCCACGTCGGGGCGATCGTTGATCACCAGCGCCGCCCCCGCCGCGTGCACGAGCGGCAGCGCGGCGCGCGCGGCCTCGAGGAGCTCGCGCGCGTGCGCCTGCTTCCACCGGATCTGCACCACCGCGGCGCCGCCCCGGGCGAGGCGCGCGCAGAGCTCGGGCAGCGGAACGTCGGGGCGGACGGCGGGATCGGCGAGGGCGTAGAGACCGTCGATGCGCATGGCGCGCAACCTACCCGGCAGCGTCGTGTTCTCGCAAGGATTCTGGCAGCTTGGAGGTTGACACGGGGCCTTGCGCCTAGTTATGGGTGCGCCTTTGGCCGCCCCTGTCGGAAAGTGCCTTCGACGGCGGGCAGGCGCCACGCACGAAAGGACGCGACATGGCCACCAAGCACGACCTGAGCAAGCTCGACCGCCGCCTCGCCGAGCGCCTCATCCGCAAGGGCGAGCTCACGCAGGAAGAGTGGGACGCGTACCTCGCCACGCTCCCCGACGCCGAGGAGAAGTCCGAGCCCATCGAGACCGAGCTCGAGACCGGCGTCATCCAGGGCCGCTGACCGGAGCGGAGGGGATCATGGCCGAACGCGAAGAGGACAAGGGCTTCGTCGTCCGCGATCGCCGCCGTTTCACCGAGGAAGGTGCGCTGCGCGAAGAAGCAGCCGCGCCGCCTCCCGGCGCCGCACAGACCGCCGCCGATGCCCTGCGCGGCGGGCCCAGGGGCCCCAACCCGGAGCAGGAGCCGCAGCCGGTGAACGCGCCGGGCGGCCCCCGCCCCATCGACTTCACCACGTTCGTCTTCTCGCTGGGTTCGTCGGCGCTCATGCACCTGGGCGACGCGCCCAACCCCGAGACCGGCGCCGTCGAGAAGAACCTCGTGCTCGCCCGCGAGTCGATCGATCTCCTCGCCATGCTGCAGGAGAAGACGAAGGGCAACCTCACCGCCGAAGAGGATCGCTTCCTCGGCGCGCTGCTCTACGACCTGCGCCTGCGCTTCATCGACGCTGCGCGGCGATAGCAGCCGGATGGCCAGCTCGTCGGACGGCTCGTTGTGGTTCGAGCCGCCCGATGCCGAGCTCGATGGCCTTCCAGCCTCGATCAGCCCCAAAGGCGAACATCGACGCAAGACGCTCTTGCACGTCGCGCAAGCGCGTCTTCCACGCGGGCGTACGCAGGCGCCGGCCGCGGCGACCTTGCGACGACCGGCTCCATTCCACGCACCTCGCGCCGCTTACGCCTCGGCGAGCGGCTGGTGGTGCGTGGCACCGGGCACCCGCGGGTAGAACACCAGCGAGTCGCCACGCGCGTCGGCGACGATGGTGTCGCCGGGGTGGAACTCGCCCCGCAGCAGCTTCATGGCGAGCTCGTCCAGCAGCAGCCGCTGCATGGCGCGCTTGAGCGGACGTGCGCCGTACGCGGGGTCGTAGCCCTCGCGGGCGATGACGTCCTTGGCCGCGTCGGTGACTTCGAGCGCGAGGTTCTTCTCGGCGAGCAGCTTGTCGAAGCGCTTGAGCTGGATGTCGACGATGCGGCGCAGCTGCGCCCGCGTGAGCGGGTGGAACAGCACGATTTCGTCGATGCGGTTCAGAAACTCCGGGCGGAACTGGCCGCGCAGCACGTCCATCACCTGGTCGCGCACGGTGGTGGGGATCTCGGGTTCGCTCGTGCCCGATCCGTTTCCGCTCACGTTGAGCAGCTCCTCCTGGATGATCTGCGAGCCGACGTTCGAGGTCATGATGATGACCGCGTTGCGGAAGTCGACCACGCGCCCCTGGCCGTCGGTGAGCCGGCCGTCGTCGAGGATCTGCAGCAGCGCGTTGAACACGTCGGGGTGGGCCTTCTCGATCTCGTCGAAGAGCACCACCGAGTAGGGCTTGCGCCGCACCGCCTCGGTGAGCTGCCCGCCCTCCTCGTAACCCACGTAGCCCGGAGGCGCGCCGAAGAGCCGCGCCACGGTGTGCTTCTCCATGTACTCGGACATGTCGAGGCGCACCATCGCGGTCTCGTCGTCGAAGAGGAACTCGGCGAGCGCGCGGGCGAGCTCGGTCTTGCCCACGCCGGTGGGGCCGAGGAAGAGGAACGAGCCGATGGGCCGGTTGGGATCCTGCAGGCCCGAGCGCGCGCGGCGCACGGCGTTCGCCACCGCGTGGATCGCCTGCTTCTGGTCGACGACGCGATCGCCGATGCGATCCTCCATGTCGACCAGCTTCTGCATCTCGCTCTCCATCAGGCGCGTGACGGGGATGCCGGTCCACTTGCCGACCACGTGCGCGATGTCTTCGGGGCCGACCTCCTCGGCGAGCATCTTCTTGTCGCGCTGCAGCTCGGCGAGCGCCTTCGACGCGGCGTCGACCTCCTTCTGCAGGTTGGGGATCACGCCGTAGCGCAGCTCCGCGGCGCGGTTCAGGTCGTTGACCCGCAGGGCCTCTTCTTCGTCGGCACGCGCCTCCTCGAGCTTCTCCTTCGCCGCGCGGATCTTGTCGAGCTGCGCCTTCTCGTTCTCCCAGTGGCCGCGCAGGCCCGCGAACTTCTCGTTCAGGCCGGCGAGCTCCTCCTCGATTTTGCCGAGCCGATCGCGCGAGACGGGATCGTTCTCCTTGCGCAGGCCTTCCCGCTCGATCTCGAGCTGGAGGATCTGCCGCCGCACCTCGTCGAGCTCGGTGGGCATGGAGTCCATCTCGATGCGCAGGCGCGAGGCCGCCTCGTCGATCAGATCGATGGCCTTGTCGGGCAGGAAGCGATCGGTGATGTAGCGGTTCGAGAGCGTGGCCGCGGAGACGATGGCGGCGTCGGTGATGCGCACGCCGTGGTGCGTCTCGTAGCGCTCCTTGAGGCCGCGGAGGATCGAGATGGTGTCCTCCACCGAGGGCTCGTCCACCAGCACCGGCTGGAAGCGGCGCTCGAGCGCGGCGTCCTTCTCGATGTGCTTGCGGTACTCGTCGATGGTGGTGGCGCCGATGCAGCGCAGCTCGCCGCGGGCGAGGGCGGGCTTGAGCATGTTGCCGGCGTCCATGGCCCCTTCGGCCTTGCCGGCGCCGACGAGCGTGTGGAGCTCGTCGATGAAGAGGATCACGTCGCCTTCGCTCTTGGCCACTTCCTGCAGCACGGCCTTGAGGCGCTCCTCGAACTCGCCGCGGAACTTCGCGCCGGCCACGAGCGCGCCCAGGTCGAGCGCGACGAGCCGCTTGCGCTTGAGGCCTTCCGGCACGTCACCGTCGACGATGCGCCGCGCGAGCCCCTCGACGATGGCCGTCTTGCCGACGCCGGGGTCGCCGATGAGCACCGGGTTGTTCTTGGTGCGGCGGGAGAGCACCTGGATGGTGCGGCGGATCTCCTCGTCGCGGCCGATCACCGGATCGAGCTTGCCCTTGCGGGCGAGGTCGGTGAGGTCCTTGCCGTATTTCTCCAGCGACCGGAACTGCGCCTCGGGATTTTCCGTGGTGACGCGCGCGCCGCCGCGCAGGTCCTTGACCACCTGGAGCACGCGGTCGCGCGTGACGCCCACGCTGCGCAGCACGTCGCCCGCGCCGCGCTTCTCGTCGGCGAACGAGGCGAGCATGTGCTCGGTGGAGGTGTATTCGTCGCCGAGCGTCTTCGCGATGTCCTCGGCGCGATCGAGCGCCTTGGCGAGCCGCTGGGCGATGTACGTTTCGCCGCCCTGCACGGAGGGGATCTTCTTCAGCTCCTCCTCGAGCCGGCTGCGGAGCAGATCGACGTTCGCGCCGATCTTCTGCAGCACCGGGGGCACGATGCCCTCGGGCTGGTCGACGAGCGCAAGGAGCACGTGCTCCACGTCGACCTGCTGGTGGTCGCGCCGCCGCGCGATCGACTGGGCATCCTGGAGCGCTTCCTGCGCCTTGAGCGTGAACTTGTCGAGTTTCATGGCACCAACGTAAAGCAGCGTTCGGGCGTGGCAAGGCGACGCCCGCGCGCGTTCGGTTGGCGTTCCAGGCAAAGCGCGCCTACGTCGGCTGCACGTCCAGCGGGCGCCGCGCGAGCCACAACCACGCGGGCAGGGCGAAGATCGCGGCGAAGGCGAGCGTGACGAACTGGCAGGCGATCGCCGTGACCAGCGCGTCCTGCAGCGACACGCCCACCCAGACGAAGCCGGCGACCCAGCTCGCCTCCTGCGTGCCGAACGAGCCGAACGCCGCCACGGGGATCGCCGCGCCCGCCTGCGCCACCGCGCCGCCCTGCGCGAGCTCGAGCCAGCCGATGCCCACGCCGAATGCCCGCAGGAGCGCGTCGAAGAGAAACATCTGGCCCACGAACACGCCGAGCGACGTGGCGACCATCCAGGTGGTCTGCTTCGCGGTCATTCGTTCGCCGTCCGCGACGGCGGCGCGCAGCTTGCCGAGCGCCCGACCGATCGCCGGGTAGCGCGACAGCCCTGCGCGATCGACCAGCCACGCGGCCGCATCCGCGCCCACGCGCAGCCACGTGCGGAAGGTGAGCAGGCCCGCGCAGAGCACGACGAGGGCGAGCAGGCTCGGGAGCAGCGGCGGCGCGCCGTCGCCCCGCGGGCGCAGGCCCACGCCCACCACGATCGCCGCGGCGACGATCGCCAGATCGACCAGCCGGACGAGCACCACCGAGACGATCGAGCGTGCGGCATCTTCGCCGGCGTGGCGGCGGAGGATCCACGGCAGGCTCAGCTCGCCGAGGCGCAGGGGCGTCACGCGGTTGAGGAAGACCTGGATCGCCGTGGCGGCGGTGGTGAGGCCCATGCCGGCGTGGCGGTTGAGCACGGCGTAGCGCGCGCCCCGGATCACGAGCACGGCGAGCGAGAACACGGCGGCGGCGGCCAGCCAGCCGGGGTCGGCGGTGCGGAATCGCTCCGCGGCCTCGCCCAGGTCGAGCCGGGAGAGCAGCGCCGCCAGGAGCGCGAGGGAGACGACGATCGCGAGGGCTGCTCGGGCTGCTTTGCTGCGCAACGAAGGGACCGCCTGCCGGACGAAGGGGCGCGCAGTGTCGCACGCACGGCGCCGCGGGGGAACGGCCGGGCGCCTGCAGGCATTTCTCGCGGCGGCTGGCGAGCGGGGCGAGAGACGCTTGCGTTTGACTTGCAACGGATCGGGCCGTTAGTGTCCGCCGCCTGAGCCTATGAAACCCTCGTACTCTTTCGTGATTCCGTTCTTGAACGAGGAAGCCACCCTCGTCGAGCTGTTCGATCGCATCGCCGCGGCGACCCGTCCCCTGCTTCCGCCCGGCGGCACGTTCGAATTGATTTTCGTCGACGACGGCAGCACCGACGGCTCTGCCCGCGTCGCCGAGCAGCTCGCCAACGAGCACCCCGAGGTGAGCCTCGTGCAGCTGCGCGGCAACTTCGGCAAGAGCGCGGCGCTGGCGGCGGGCTTCGAGCGCGCCGCGGGCGACATCGTGTTCACGCTCGACGCCGACCTGCAGGACGATCCGAAGGAGATCCCGCGCTTCCTCGAAAAGCTCGACGAAGGCTACGACGTCGTGTCGGGCTACAAGGAGAAGCGGCACGACCCGTGGCACAAGGTGTTCCCGTCGCGGATCTTCAACGGCATGGTCCGCAAGCTCACGGGCATCCAGCTGCGCGACGTGAACTGCGGCTTCAAGGCCTATCGCTCCGACGTGATCAAGAGCGTGCGCCTCTACGGCGAGATGCACCGCTTCGTGCCGGTGCTCGCGCATTGGCGCCGCTTCCGCGTGGGCGAAATCGTGGTGGAGCACCACGCGCGGCGCTTCGGCGTCAGCAAATTCGGCACCGGCCGCTTCTACCGCGGCTTCATGGACCTGCTCACGGTCTTCTTCCTGCTCAAGTACGACCGCAAGCCGCTGCACTTCTTCGGCCTGCCCGGCGCGCTCTGCACGCTCGCGGGCCTGGCCATCTGCGCGCTGCTCACCGTCGAGTGGCTCCTCGGCGCCAGCATCGGCACGCGGCCGCTGCTCAGCCTGGGGGTGCTGCTCACCGTGGTGGGCGTGCAGATCCTCGCGACCGGCCTCATCGCCGAGCTGGTGGTGCACCTCGGCAGCCGGCAGGAGACGCCGTACGAGATCCGCCGCGTGATCGAGGGCGTCTCCGCTTCGGCGGCGGTGCCGCTGCCCGCGGCGCGCGAGGGCGCCGCATGAGCGCGCCCCTCGCCCCGAGCACCAACCTCGCCAAGTACGAGAGCGGCAGCCGCATCCTGCAGTGGCTCATCCGCCGCTTCCACGCGCGCATCGGCGACGTGCTCGCGCCGCACGAATTCCGCACCGTGCTGGACGTGGGCTGCGGCGAGGGCTTCCTCTCGCGCGTGCTGCTCGATCGCTTTCCGGGTATCCGGCTCACCGGCGTGGACATCTCGCCTGCCGCCGTCGAGCGCGCGCGCCAGCGGTGTCCCGAAGGCCGGTTCGAGGTGGCGCCGATCGAGTCGCTCGCCGCGATGACCGAGCGCTTCGACCTCGTGGTGTGCAGCGAGGTGCTCGAGCATCTCGACACGCCCGACGCGGCGGTACGCCTGCTCGCCGCGCGCACGAAAGGCCTCGCGCTGCTCACGGTGCCGTGGGAGCCGTGGTTCCAGGCGGCGAATTTTGCCCGCGGCAAGTATTTGCGCTCGTTCGGCAACCACCCGGAGCACGTGCAGCGCTGGAGCCGCGGCGGCTTCGTGCGCCTGCTCGAGCCCGCATTCGCGCTTCTGCACGCGGAGAGCCTGTTTCCCTGGTCGCTTTGCCTCGCGAGACCCAGGCAGGAGAGCTGACGCCGATGGAATCGTCGTTGCCCACCGACGCGACCGCCGAACCGCTGGCGCCGCCGCCGGCGGAGCCGATCCCCGCACACGGCCCGGGCGCGCTCGCCCGCTGGTGGCGTCCGATCGGCGCCGGCGTGGTGCTGCTCGCGGCGGCCGCGGGCTTCGGCCACTTCGTCGACGGCTTCCGGCCGGTGCGCGAGTGGCTCTTCTGGAACTACGCGCAGGCGTGGAGCCTCGCGCTGGTGTGGGCGCTCGCCTGCGCAAGCACCGGCCACCTGCTCGTGCAGCGGTTGCTCGGCAGGCGCGTGCCGTTCCTCGAGCGGCTCACGCTCGCGTTCCCGATGGGCGTGTTCGCCTTCTTCGTGGCGATGTTCGTCCTCGGGCTCTTCGGGCTGTTCGGCCCGGTGTTGTTCGCGCTGCTCCCCCTCGCGATGATCGGCGCGGGCGCGCTGCCGCTGTGGCGGAGCAGCCGGCGCTGGTGGGGCCACGTGCGCCACCTGCGCGCGAAGCAGCCGCCGCCGTCGCCCTGGCTCTACGTCGGTTGGGGCTTCGCGCTGATCGTGCTGGCGATGATCTACTTCGTGGTGCTCACGCCCACGAACATCGCGTTCGACGCGCGGTGGAAGCACCTCGCGATCGCCGAGCACTACGCGACGCAGGGATTCGTCGGACCGTTCCTCGAGGGCTGGTACCCGGGCACGGCGCCGCACCTGCCGAGCTTCCTCTACGCCTGGGCCTTCCTCGTCGACCTCGGCCTGTTCGGCCAACTCACCGCGTCCTCGCACATCGAGTTCGTCGCGTTTCTGTGCGCGCTCGTCGGCATCCCCGCGCTCGTGCGCCGCCTCGTGCCGAGGGCCGATCCCCGCCTGGTCTGGGTCGCCCGCTTCCTGTTCCCGGGCGTGCTGCTCTACGACTCGAACCTGAGCACCGGCACCGATCACATCGCCGCGATCTACTCGATCCCGATCTTCCTGATGACGGTGCGGGTGTGGCGGCGCCTCGATCTGCGCGCGGTCGTCGTGCTGGCGGTGATGCTCTCGGGCGCGATCCTGTCCAAGTACTCGTCGGCGTTTGCGCTGTTCGCGTTTCCGGTGCTGGCGATCGCCCTGCGCGCGATCGTGCTCGGCGTGCGCTCGCTGCGCGGCACGCTGGAGCCGGGCACGGGGCGGTGGGCGTTCGTGATCGGACCGGTCGGCTGCCTCGTGGCAGGCCTCGTGCTCACGGCGCCGCACTGGCTCAAGAACTGGGTGTGGTACGGCAGCCCGCTCTACCCGTCGCTCAGCGATCACTTCACGATGACGCCGTGGACGGCCGACGCGGCGCAGGTGTTCCGCTACGGCTACCTCGGCCAGATCTGGAAGCCGCCATTCAACCTCGACGGCCTGCTCGACTCGCTGCAGGTGCTGCTGACGTTCTCGATCAAGCCGCACGACTGGAACGAGTTTCACAAGAACTGGCCGGTATTCGGCTCGCTGTTCTCGGTGGCGCTGCTGTGCATGCCGTTCGTGCGCGGCTCGAAGCGCCTGTGGGCGCTCTTCGGCAGCGTGCACCTCGGCATCTTCACCTGGTACTGGGTGCACCACCAGGACCGCCACCTGCAGACGCTCATGCCGCTCATGGCGGCGGCCACCGCCGCGGTGTTCGTCGTGCTGTGGCGCATGGGCCGGTTCGTGCGCGTGGGTCTCGCCGCGATGATCGCGGTGCAGATCGTGTGGGGCCTCGACGTCTACTTCTGGCCCACGCACAACATGGCGCGCACGCCGGTGAAGAACGCCGTCGATCTCGTCGCGTCGGGGTGGTCCAAGGAGCCGGGCCAGCGCCTCAAGGGCTTCCAGATGCAGAACGCGATCCGCGGCACACTGCCCGAGGGCTCGAAGCTCCTGCTCCACGACATCCACGTGCACGCGGGCCTCGGCTATCCCTCGGTCTCCGATCACCAGGGATGGCAGGCAGGAATCAGCTATGGCTACCTGCACTCGCCGGGCGCAATCTGGGACAAGCTCAAAGAGATGGGCATCACCCACGTGCTCTATCCGGTGAAGCGTTCGCGCGCCTGGGACAGCCTCGCCGGCGACGTGGCCGCGTTCGACTTCTTCGAGGGCTACCTCGTCGAAAAGCGCACGGTGCACGGGCATGTGCTGGCCGCCCTACCGAGCGAGCGGCCCGCGGGCGATGGGCCGCAGAGGGTATTCGTGCAGAGCTGCGGCCAGCGTTGGAAGCCCGGCCTGTACCGCTTCGAGGATCTGCGCGTGCCTGCGTTCGGCCCGCCGCGCAGAGATTGGCCGGCGCCACTCGAGCCTGCCGCTACCGTGAGCGAGCGCAAGAGGCTGCTCGCCGAAGCCGACTTCCTGCTCGCACAGAAGGGTTGCGAGCCGCCGTCGATGCAGGAGCGCGCGGGATTTCGCGAAGTCGCTACACGCAAGCGATTCGAGCACATCCCGCAGGCCTACGAGCAGGGCGGCGAGACCTGGACGATCTGGCGCCGCACGCGCCCGACGCAGACCGGCGCAATCAAGCCGGCCAAGCTACCGCTCGTGCCGCGGCTCGATGGCCTCCCGGCGCCGTCGCGTGTCGCGCGCCCGGCTCTCGTGAAGCCGTGAGGCCGGGGAGGGAGCGCAGCAGAGGGGCTGCGCCCTTGCGAATGCTGGCTTGCCGCTGGAGCAGATGAGCCTGCGGTTCGCTCCAGCCGGACGCCGTCGAGTTCACGTCCTGTCGATAGATTGGCCCGGCTCGTCAGAGGCTTCTCGAGCCCCCACAGCCCCAAGCCGATCGGGCGAGCGCCATCGCTGCCGCTCGAGCGTGGCTCGCATCTCGCGCCGCCCAAGAAAGCGCGACCCACCCAAGAGTCAGCGGCCGCCTCGAGGATGCCGTCACTTGCAAAGTGGACGAGTTCCGTCCCGTACTTCCGCCTCAAGTCATCGGCATTCTCGCAGACAACGACCATCCGATGACCGCACGGTGCTAACGCCATGCCGAGATCTCTCACCGCTCGGCGCACTCGCACCCACCCCAAGCCAGCCGCTCGCTCCCATCACATGCGACGACAATTCTTTCGCTCGGCGAAAAGTCTGATAATGTTGAAGCTTCAACCACTGGGGGTGAACATGTCCATCCGACGATTCGGCTCGCTCGCTTTTGTCGCCGTGCTTGCCTTGCCCTTCAATGCGGAGGCGCAGATTACACGAGTCATTCCGCTTCGGTTTGTCCAGGTGCTCGACTGTGATCCAGGCCCGGCATGCCCGCCGCACATAACCCCGATCGATCTTCAGGCGAACGTTGACCGCGCGAACGAAATCTACTCAGCCGCAGGAGTGAAGTTCTGGATCAAGTCAAACGAGCGGAGAAATCTGCCTGACTTCGTCGAGCAGCGGGACGTTTCACGAACGTGGGATGAGGTGAAGAGCAGCCTGAAACCCCTCTTCCCCAACATGCCTGAGACTGCATACGCAAGCAACGAGTCGAAGAAGCTCTTCGACTGGTTGAGCGCAGTATCGGCGATTTATGGCGACGACGACGAGATCATCGTCTGGATTCATGCGCCGTGCACGTCGACCACTGGCTGCGTCGATTCGAGCAACAAGAGCTTCGGAGAGTTCCCCGAGGGGGGGCGCAGCGTACGCATGCAACGCGGGATGATGTCGGGCCGCGACACTGCCACGGGCGCAACGTGGCAGACGACCGCGCTTGCCCACGATATCGGCCACTACCTGGGCCTGCGCCACCCCGACGCGCCGGTCGGCGGTACCAATCCCGAGTCGCAAAGCGCCTGGGCGGCGGCCGACTTCTGGGATCTTCTATATTGCGACAAGGGAACCAGCCACCGCTTCTTCTCAAGCAGGAGCGACTTTACGAACTACGGGTGTACTTCGACGAACGTCAAGGCGATTGCCCACGATGACGCGTGCACGAGTACGACCAGGATGGGCGGCACTCGCTGCACGCTCGGAGGCAACACCTATTCGCCGGGCGATTCCGAGTATCGAGCCCTCCTGTTCAGCTACGGCACGCCGCAGACGCCACCAACGAGCTTCAACTTTGGCATCAACGTGATGGACTACTACAGCTACTACGGGCTGGATACGCGAGTCCCGTCTCAGTTCAGCACGTCGCAGCTCCTCATCATTTCGAAAAACCTCGATTATGATGTCTCCTACTCGAGCAGAGACCAGCAGCGGCTGAAGCGCAGCGACGGAAAACTGCCTCCGCACGCGACTGCGGATGCGATGACATCGCGCCGTTCAGCGCTTGGATTTTCGACCGACGATTTCATTTCTTTTGCCAATGGTGACGTCAGCTTCCGCGCTGAAGAGATCACCGTCAACGGAACGAATTACACGCCGGCGGTCGGCGACCTGGACAACGATGCGAATGACGACATCGCTTGGTACGATCCTACGACGGGATTACTGAATATCTGGTGGGCACGTGGCGACGGGACGTTCTTCAACGCCCCTCCGCTCACTCTTGGCACCGGCTATAGATTGTTCGTAGGCGATTTCGATGGGGTAAACGGGGACGATTTGTTCCTCTATGCACCCGGGTCGAAGGCTGACTACATTTACTGGTCCAAGGGCAGCCTTCGTTCGTTTCAAGCCGGGGCGACGAGTGTAACCGGAGACTACGCCCCTGTGGTTGGCGACTTTGATGCGAATGGCGTCAGCGACATTGCCTGGTATCACTCCGGAGTGGGAACCATTAATCTCTGGTGGGGTAACAAAGGCGGCACGTTCACCCATGAAAACGGGCGCACCGCGCCAACTGGGGCGGTCGCTTTCGCAGGCAATTTCGACGGCTCGCGGGGCGACGACATCTTTTTCTACATCGCCGGAGCCCCGATGGACGAAATCTGGTACAGCGCGTCGACAGCCACCGGCTTCGATATTCGTACAACCGATGTCGGCGGCAGCTACCGACCTATCGTTGGCGACTGGAATGGCGACGGTTCGGACGACATTTACTGGGACCACCCGGGGACGACCGACTTTGTTTGGCTCGGGAACGGCAAGTCGTTCAACAAGGAATATCGGGGCTCGATCTACGGCCGCTTCCTGACGGCCGCCGGCAACTTTGACGGAATGTACGGAGGCGCACGGACTTCCGACATCCTCTGGTACCGAGAGTAGCGCGCAGACCCTCGCCCACTGAAGCAGCCGAGCCCCTGCCCTCCAGCGCGGGGGCGGGGGCTTTCGTTTTGGGGCGCACGGGGCTGTCGCAGGGCCTCGGCTCGCCGGGAGCGCGCGGCGCCCGGGGCCGCGGTGGGCACGCGCGTTCCCTCCCGCGACCAGCTCCGCAGCGAGCAGCCGAGCAGCGATCGCGCGCAACGGGCCCGCGGCGCGGTTGGCCCGCCCGTTGCTCCGTTCCTGCACAGGCCGCGCACCATGGGGGTGATCGGCCGGGTCGCCGTCCGTCGTGTGGGCCCCTCCCCAGCTCGACGGACGGCGGCTTCTTTCGTGGCTTCAGGCGGGGCGCAGCCGGTCGCCGAACCAGCGCGCGATGCGATCGATCGCGCGCGGCTCGAAATGGCCCCCCTCCACGACGAGCGATCGATCCGGCGGCTCGAAGCCGCCCGGCGGCGCCACCACCGCGAGGGCGGAGACGCGCCGGTCGTGCTCGCTCACCTCCGCGCCGGGGAGCACCGCCTCGCCCACGACGAGCAGGCCGAGGCGATAGGCGTCGATCTCCGGCCGCGCGGAGAGCACGTCGAGCGCGAGCTCGAGCACCGCAGCCGGCGACGCGCCGCCGCCCAGCGATACGCGCACCGACGCGATGCCCGCCTCCGCCAGCCGCACCGCGAGATCCTCGCCGTGGGTGGTGCCGGGCTCGGCGCCGTCCCCCGCCAGCACGACCGCGGGATTCGGGCCCGTTCCGCTGGGCAGGCGCAGCAGCGCCCGGTGCGGGACCGCCAGTGCGTCGATGAGGCGCACGCTGCGCTCGGCGAGCGGCTCGGTGCCCAGGCCCCGCGGCCGCGAAGGACCGCCGCGCGCGAGCAGATGCGCCACCTCCTCCGCGCTCACCTCCGGCAGGTGCTCGTACGCCGCGGTGATCTCGGCGGCAGAGTTCACGCGCACCGGGCACACGATCTCCGCGCCCATCTTCTCCAGGCGCTGCAGCGACGCCTCCACGCCCGCGGGCACCGCCACCACGATGCGGGGCGCGCCCCGGCGCTGGAGGAAGCCGATCGCGGCCTCGACGGTGAGCCCCGAGATCACCGCGTCGTCGACGATCACCGCCGCGTGGCCCTGCAGCACCTCGGCCGGATCCGGCGCGCCGAAATACTCGCGCCAGCGCAGCAGCCGCATGGCCACGTCCTCGCCCATGCTCTCGATTTCGCCCGGCAGCAGACCGCTGTCGCGCGCGCTGCGCGGCACCACGAGCGCGCCGTCGGCGTCGATCGCCCCCACCACCACCTGCGGCTGCTCGGGCAGGCCCACCTTGCGCACGAGCACCGGCATCAGCGGCGCGTGCAGCGCCTCGGCGACCTGCGCCCCGACCTGCACGCCCGCGCGTGGGACGCCGAAGACGATCGCCGGTCCGTCGATCCGCGGAGCGAGGAGCCGCCCCAGCTGGCGCCCTGCGTCGACTCTGTCCTGGTAGCGCGTCATCGGCGTCTCCGTCTCCGGAAAATCCGGACATGCTACCGCACGACCCGTCGGGGCACCGCGCCTCTCAGAACCGATGTGTCTGGCATCCGTCGACGACGATCACCGCGCCCGATACCCACGACGCCTTCGGCGAAGCGACGAACGCGGCGACGTTCGCGATTTCCTCGGGCGTACCCAACCTCCCGAAGGGGATGGAGTCCTCTACCTGCCGGTAGTAGTCCGGCGTCTCCGTGCGACGCCGGTCCCACGATCCGCCGGGAAACAGAATCGAGCCAGGGGCGATGGCGTTCACGCGAATGCCCTTCGGCGCGCCCTCGATCGCCGCCGACTTGGTGAGGCCGTGCAGCGCCGCCTTCGCCGCGACGTAGCTCGGCCTGCCGAACGCCTCGAGGCCGGAAATCGAAGACACCACGATGCACGAGCCGTAGCCGGCCTTCTCCATGTGCGGCGCGCACCCGCGCAGCAGACGTGCGGCGGAGAGGAAATTGAGCTCCCACTGGCCGCGCCACACGTCGTCGGCGGCGTCGAACACGCCGCCGGGCACCGAGCCGCCGGCGTTCGCCACCGCGATCTCCACGCCGCCCAGCTCGCGCACGAGCCGCGCCAGCGCCGCGTCGTGGGCCTGCGCGTCGGTCACGTCGGCAGCCGCATACGCCACCTGCGCGCCGAGCCGGCGGATCTCCTCCGCCGCGCGCACGAGGCCCTCTTCGCCACGCGCGACGAGCCCGACGCTGCAGCCTTCCGTCGCGAGCGCCTTCGCGATCGCCAGTCCGATGCCCCGCGATCCGCCCGTGACGATCGCCCGCTTTCCCTGCAATTCGAGGTTCATCGCGTGGTTCCTCCGCCGAAGCCGGCTGGAGGATACGCCTACCGGTCGCCCGAGGCGCGCTTGCGCGCGAGCCGCACCGCGGGGAGCGACAGGCCCTGCGCCCAGCGCAGGCCGATGCGGCAGGCGAGGGCGGCGCCGAGGATCGCGCCGATCAGCCCCACCACGCGGCCGATCACGAAGTCCGCGCCGGTGGCGACGACCGTGCGCGCGCCGACCTCCGCCACCTCCCACGCGAAGCCGCCCAGCGTGGCGAGCGCGGCGGCGCCCATCGCCTTGGCCGGGTGCGCCGCGACGAGGCGCCCCAGGGCGAGGCCCGACAGCGCCGCGCCGGTCTGCAGCGGCCCGGTGGTGGCGAAACCCGTGGCCGCCTGCAGCGCGCTGCCCGGCGGCAGCAGCTGCAGCACCGGCACGAGCGCCGCCAGCATCGCAGGCCCCGTGACCGCCACGAAGGCCAGCACGAAGGCGGCGGCGGCGATCAGCAGGCCTGCGTCCACGAGCGTGCGCACGAGGGGAAGGTAGGTCGCCCGCCTGCCGAGGTTACACGGCCCGTCAGGGGGCGCAGACGCCGCCTGCGCAGCGCCCGTCGACACACCGGCCGGTGCAGTCGGCGTCGGCGGAACAGGCCTCGCCGTAGCCCGCCGTCGCCACGCACGTGCGCGTCTCCGGATCGCACCACGCGAAGGTGCCTCCCTGCATCGTGTCGAACGGATCGACGAAGTCCGGCGAGCAGGCGAAGCCGAAGTTCGTCTCGGGATCGCACGCCTCGCCGACGTGCGGCAGCAGCGAGCAGGTCCCGTCGATGCAATGCAGGCCCCCCGGGCAGCGATCGAGCGACCCGTCGCAGGGCTCCCCGGGCGCAGCCATGCGGGTGCACACGCCGGCAAAGCAAGCCAGCCCCTTCGCGCACGGCAGCTCGCCCGCGACGGCGAACGAGCCGCTCGTCTCGGGGCAGCCGTCGCCCTCCTCGCCCGGCCGTGCGCAGCGGCCGGTGCGGTCGTCGCAGAAGAGGTCGCCCGCGCACGTGGCCGTGCGGTCGAGCGGGCTGCTGCCGGCGCATTCGTCGCCGAGGCCCACCTCGGGCCGCGGCGAGTAAACGGTCTCCGCACAGCGGCCCTCGACGCAGCGGAGGCCGTAGTCGCAAAGCACGCGGCCCGGCGGTGGCGCGGGCGGCAGCTCCGGGTCCTCCCCCGGACCGACAATCACGCCGATTCCCGCCGACACGTCGCCGTTGCACGTTGCGCCCGGCTGCGCGAACGGGACGCACGTTCCCCCGTCGCAATACGCGTCGGGACGGCACGGAAGGTCGGACGCCCACGCGCACGCCTCTCCCACCGCCGGCTTCGCCACGCACGTGCCGGGGCAGGTCTCGCCCAGCAGGCAGACGGCCTCGCCCGCGCAATCGCCGTTCACGCCGCACGCGCCGCCCGGCGCCACCGCGCCGACGAGGACGTCGGCACAGGCCGGATGCGACGTGGCGCACTGGTCGTGCATCAAGCGAAGGCACGCCGCGGCCGCCTGGTCGTCGAAGCGCACGCGCCCGTGCTCGATCCGCTCCGCGGTGCGCTGCCAGGCCGGCGCATCGCAGCCCTCGTTCATGCACTCGGCCGGATGGGCGCCGCAGCGCTCCACCTGGCTGCACCGCTCGGCGGCCAGGTCCTCGCACAGGCCGAGCAGCGCCTCGACGGGGTCACGCGGCGCAGACGATCCGCAGGCGGTGAGCATCACCGCCGCAGCCAACCAGAAAAATCGAGTCATGCGATGCAGTAGAGCACGGCGACAGGGACGTGAAAACGGATGTCACCGCCCCTCGTAGAACACCTGGGCCATGGTGAGCCCCTGCGGCGGCGCCGTGGGGCCGGCCTTGGTGCGGTCGCCCTCGCGCAGCAGCTGCGCGATCGAGGCGGGCTCCCGCTTGCCCAGGCCCACCTCGACCAGCGTGCCGACCATGTTCCGCACCATCTGCTTGAGGAAGGCCGTGGCCTCCACGGTGATCACGAGGTCGGTCGTGCCCTCGACGTCCACGCGGCGCATCACCCGCCGCGTGGTCTTCGCCGGGCAGTCGGCGGCGCGGAACGCGGAGAAGTCGTGCTCGCCGAGGAAGTGGCGCGCCGCTTCCCGCATCGCCGCCACGTCGAGCGGCCGGTAGATCTCCCAGTGCGTGCGCCGCAGGAGCGGCGAGCGCGTGGGCCGGTTGCTGATCCGGTACTGGTAGCGCTTGCCCGACGCGGAATGGCGCGCGTGGAAATCGGCCGGCATGTCCTCCGCCGCGAGCACGGCGACGTCGGGGGGAAGCAGGCTGTTGAGCCCCAGCACGAACGCCTTGAGCGGAACCGTGCGCTCGGTGCGCAGCGAGCAAACCTGCCCCGCCGCGTGCACGCCCGCGTCGGTGCGGCCCGCGCCGGTGACCTGCGTGCGCTCCTTGAGCAGCGTCTCGAGCGCCTGCTCGAGCACCTGCTGCACCGAGCGGCCGTTCGGCTGCACCTGCCATCCCACGAAATCCGTGCCGTCGTATTCGAGCGTGAGCTTCACCGTGCGCATCGGGGGCGCACCCTAGACCACCGCGAAGAAACGGGACAGCGCCGCGCGTTGGCAGGGGAAGGTCCCATAGGCGAGATACGTGGCTAATTTGCGTTCGATGGAGCCCTCGGAGCTCGACCCAACCCTGGAGCAGTTGCGGGAAATCGCCCGCGATCGCTTCGGCATCAAGCGCTTCCGGCCCGGACAGGCCGAGGTGCTGAAGGCCGTGCTCGAGCGGCGTGACGTCCTCGCCATCCTGCCCACGGGGGGCGGCAAGAGCCTCACGTACCAGCTGCCGGCGCTCGCGCTCGCCGGCACCACCGTCGTCGTTTCGCCGCTCATCGCGCTCATGCAGGACCAGGTGGAGAAGCTGCGCGCGCTCGGCGTCGAGGTGGCGATGGTCAACTCGACGCTCACCGAGCGCGAGCTGCGCGACGCGCTGCGCACCATCGGCGAGGGCGAGCACAAGCTCGCGTACGTGACGCCCGAGCGGCTCGCCGATCCCGACTTCCGCCGCATCCTCGCCCAGGCAGGTCCCCAGCTCTTCGTTGTGGACGAGGCGCATTGCGTCTCGCAGTGGGGGCACGACTTCCGCCCCGCGTACCTCGGCCTGCACGCGGCGATCGACGAGCTCGGTCATCCGCCCGTGCTGGCGCTCACCGCCACCGCCACCGACAAGGTGATCGGCGACATCGTGCGGCAACTGGGCATGCGCGAGCCCGAGTTGCTGCTCGCCGGTTTCGATCGCCCCAACCTGCACTTCGAGGTGGTGACCACCACCACCGAGCACGGCCGGCGCAAGCGCCTCGTCGACTACGTCAAGCGCTCGCGCGGCGCGGGTATCGTGTATTGCGCCACCATCCAGCAGGTGGAGGAGATCGCCCAGCTGTTGCGGGAGAGCGGCGTGGACGTCGATCGCTACCACGGCCAGATGCGCTCCCGCGAGCGCGAGACCGTGCAGCGCGCGTTCATGCAAGGACCCTCGCCGCGCGTGATCGTGGCGACCAACGCCTTCGGCCTGGGCGTCGACAAGCCGGACATCCGCTTCGTGCTGCATGCGCAGATGCCGGGCTCGCTCGAGGCCTATTTCCAGGAGGCGGGGCGCGCGGGCCGCGACGGCAGGGCCTCGCGCTGCACGCTCCTCTACCAGGCGGGCGATCGCCGGGTGCAGGCGTACTTCCTCGGCGGCCGCTATCCGCGGCTCGAGGATCTGGTGAAGGTCACCGGCGCGCTCTGGCAGGAGGCGAAGGCGACCGCCGAGCCGCTCGACGCGGTGGCCGCCGCCGCCGACGTTCCCGCGCGGACCGCGCGCGTGGTCATCTCGCTGCTCTCCGAGCTCGACCTCGCCGCCGAAGAGGAGAGCACGCGCGTGCGGGCGCTCGGCGAGCCGCCCGACGCGGCGGAGATCGCCGCCATGGCGCAGAAGTACGAGGAGCGCCGGCAGGAGGATCGCGCGCGGCTCGACGCGGTGGTGCGCTACGCCACCTCGACGCTCTGCCGCGCGCGCATCCTGCGCGCCTACTTCGGCGAGGACGCGCCGGCCACCTGCGG
>Ga0164243_10005166_pt1 | contig 20009 bp, 15 predicted proteins | sample OricompcompostOP_FD_108781 | JGI IMG/M metagenome (GOLD analysis project Ga0164243, IMG submission 108781) | Organic Plus compost microbial communities from Emeryville, California, USA - Original compost - Organic plus compost (OP) | ecosystem: Engineered > Solid waste > Mixed feedstock >... | reverse complement strand
TCCCGCGACCGGCGGATGTACCAGTTGGTCAGCACATAGCGGAACGACGGAGTGGTCTCGCAGGCGCCCGCGATGTCGTAGTCGTCGAGCTGCTCGGTCATGGCGCCGACGTATTCGCGCAGCTTGGCCAGCAGGTAGCGGTCGAGCACATCTGTCGACCCCGTCTGCCACCGTGGCTCGTAGCCGGCGGCGTTGGCATAGAGCGAGAGGAAATACCACGAGTTCCACAGCGGGATCATCACCTGCCGCACCGAGTCGCGGATGCCCTGCTCGGTCACCACCAGGTTGCCGCCGCGGAGGATCGGCGAGGCCATGAGGAACCAGCGCATCGCGTCGGCGCCGTCCCGGTCGAAGACCTCGGAGACGTCCGGGTAGTTGCGCAGCGACTTGCTCATCTTCTGCCCGTCGCTGCCCAGCACGATGCCATGGCTGATGCACGACTTGAAGGCCGGCCGGTCGAAGAGCGCGGTGGCCAAGATGTGCAGGGTGTAGAACCAGCCGCGGGTCTGGCCGATGTACTCGACGATGAAGTCGCCCGGGAAGTGGTGCTGGAACCACTCGGCGTTCTCGAACGGCACGTGGTTCTGCGCGAACGACATCGAGCCGGAGTCGAACCAGACGTCCAGCACGTCCTCGACGCGGCGCATCGTCGACTTGCCGGTCGGGTCGTCCGGGTTCGGCCGGGTCAGCTCGTCGATGAACGGCCGGTGCAGGTCCGGGCTCCCCGACGGGTCGTCGGGGTTGCGCGGCAGGCGCCCGAAGTCGCGCTCCAGCTCCTCGAACGATCCGTAGACGTCGATCCGGGGATAGGCCGGGTCGTCGCTCCTCCACACCGGCACGGGCGAGCCCCAGAAGCGGTTGCGGGTGATCGACCAGTCACGGGCGTTCTCCAGCCACTTCCCGAACTGCCCGTCCTTGATGTGCTCGGGCACCCAGCGGATCTCCTGGTTGAGCTCCACCATCCGCTGCTTGAAGGCGGTGACCTCGACGAACCAGGACGAGACGCCCTTGTAGATCAGCGGCTGCCGGCAGCGCCAGCAGTGCGGGTAGGAGTGGTCGTAGGTCTCGCGGCGCAGCAGCACGGTGCCGCGGGTGACCGCGCCAGCGGTCTCGACAGGCTCGACCACCGCGAAGGCGCGGGTGGCGACCTTCAGGTGATCGATGATGGCGGCGTTGGCGTCGAAGACGAGAGTGCCGGCGTACTCCGTGACGGGAGCGGTGAACCGACCGTCCTTGCCGACCGGCATGACCGCCTCGATTCCCTCGCGGTCGGTCACCTCCTTGTCGACCTCACCGAAGGCGCCCGCGGAGTGCACCAGCCCGGAGCCGTCGGTGGTGGTGACCGCTTCGTCGGCGGCGACGATGCGAAAGGCGTTCTCGTGGCCCAGGTAGTAGCTGAACGGCGGCGTGTAGCGCCGCCCGACCAGGTCCGCGCCCTGATAGGTGCCGAGCACCGTGAAGTCGCCGTTCTCATCGGCGAGCTCACGCGCGTACGACGCCAGTCGCGCCTGCGCGAGCAGGTACTTCGCGCGCTCCTCGGTGCCGGGCACGGGGGCCTCGACCACCACGTAGTCGATGTCGGAGCCCACCATCACCGCGAGGTTGGAGGGCAGCGTCCACGGTGTGGTGGTCCAGATCAGGGCGAGAGCACCGTCGAGCACCTCGTCGGCGCCGGTGGTCTCGAGGCGGAAGCCCACCGTCACGGCAGGGTCCTGCCGGACCTTGTAGACGTCCTCGTCCATCCGGAGCTCATGGTTCGACAGCGGCGTCTCGTCGTTCCAGCAGTAGGGCAGGACCCGGAAGCCCTCGTAGACCAGCCCCTTCTCGTAGAGCGTCTTGAACGCCCAGATGACCGACTCCATGTAGTCGGGGTTGAGCGTCTTGTAGTCGCCGTCGAAGTCGACCCAGCGCGCCTGGCGGGTCACGTAGTCACGCCACTCCCCCGTGTACTTGAGCACCGAGGAGCGGCACAGCTCGTTGAACGTGTCGATGCCGAGGTCGTGGATCTCGTCGGTGGTCTTGATGCCGGCCTGCCGCATCGCCTCCAGCTCCGCAGGGAGCCCGTGGGTGTCCCAGCCGAAGCGGCGCTCGACGCGCTTGCCGCGCATCGTCTGATAGCGCGGCACGATGTCCTTGACGTATCCGGTGAGCAGGTGGCCGTAGTGCGGCAGGCCGTTGGCGAAGGGCGGGCCGTCGTAGAAGACGAACTCGTTGGCGCCGTTGTCGCCCGGGTCGCGCTGGTCGACCGATGCCTGGAAGGTGCCGTCGGCCTCCCAGTAGGCCAGCACCTTCTCCTCGATGTCGGGGAAGCGCGGGTTGGACGGGACGCCGTCGCTGCCGGTCGTGGAGACCTTGGGGTAGGCCATCGGTGCTCTCCTGGGTTCGTGCCTGTGGTCATCTGCCACGAGGACGACCCGGGGGCCGCGGTACCACCTCGCTTGCCACCACGAGACGCGGTGGCCGCTTCATTGGGGCTGTGACGGGCCCGGCCCGTCCGGTTCTACTGGGCGCTTCCTGGTCTCGACGAGCTCGACCAGCGAGGCACTGTTCTTCCGGAGGCTCGCCGCTGATGACGGCTCGAACGCCTATGGATCCGAGGGTACCGCGACCGTCGGAGACGGGGCGAATCGGTTTCCGCCGCTCGGGTTTCAGCGGCCGAGGAGGAAGGGCTACCTGCCGATGCGCTGGGCGGTGAAGCCCGCCGACGCTCGACAGCGGTTGGGTCCGCTGTAGCTGAACTGCGCCTTGACCTTCGTTCCCGCCGCCCGACCGTTGAGGCTGGCCGTGTAGGCAGGTGACCTGCCCTTCTCGACGATCTGGAGAATCCCCGACTTCGGGATCTTCCACTTGGGGATCGAATAGTGGTTCCACGTGTAGGTCGGGAAGTCTGGATAGCCACCGCACGTGGTCAACGCGTAGATCCGGAAGCCGGTGATCCGGCCCTTCCTGACCGCGAAGTTCACCCGCTTGTCCTTGCTGCGGTACTTCCCGTCGCGGATCCGCTTCGGCGCCTTCGCCGGCTTGACCTTGACGACCTTGGTCGCCTTCTTGGTGGCCGGCCCGATGGCGGTCAACTTCAGCTTCGCCATGCGCCTGGACGTGAGCTTCACCTTGATCGGGACAGACGCGGTGCTCTCCGGATAGAGGGCATAGCTGGTCTTGCCTGACTTGACCTTCACGCCCTTGCCCTTGCCGCGCACGACGACGTTGCCGGTCTGGTAGGTGCCGATGTTGCGCACGTCGACGGTGAGCGTGACCCACTCGCCGCGCGGCAGCTTCAGCTTCTTCGATCCCAGCAGGGTGGCCTTCTGAATCTTGAGCTTCGGACTGGCGTAGGTCGGCGCGAGGTTGCCGCCGAGCACGTCGAACGTGGTGGTGTAGCCGTTCAGCTCGGTGAGCGCCGCGAAGGCGCAATCGTAGGAGCTGTAGACCGACTGCGCGGTGCTGTCGAGCGTGTAGGTCGTCCCGGACCTCCGCCACCCCGGTCCCGGCGTGCCGTGGGTCGGCGTGGAGTACTCGACGCGGGCATTGCACGACCCACCCTCCAGGACGCCGAAGCTCATCCGCAGTCGAGCCTGGTGCGAGGAGCCGGGTGCCTCCCGCAGCACCACCGTGGCGGTGGCCCGATTGTCGTGCGGGCGGGTGGCGGCCTTGGCACTCCGGAGCTGGCGGGCGGCCGGCGTACCCGCGCTGGGCAGACCCGAGGGCCGCGCGGTCAAGGTGCCGGAACGCGCCACGATAGGCGGAGCCGCGGCCTGGGCGGCGTGCGGGGCGGCAGCGGCCGAGTCGACGGGGAACAGCGCCCCGGTCGTGGCCAACCCGCTCACGGCCGCGACGGTGATCAAGTCTCGGATGCGCATGGGCCCTTTCCCTGTCGTCTCGGGCAGCTCGGGAGCCGCGCGGCGGCGGTCGCGTACCTCTTCCCCGGGCGATGGGTACCGAAACGTCTCCCAACGGAAGGAGACCCATGTCCGAGACCGGAATCGTGGTGGTAGGCGGTGGCCTCGCCGGCGCCCGGACGCTCGAGGCGCTCCGCGACCAGGGATACGAGGGCAGGCTGACACTGGTCGGCGCCGAGCCGCATCTTCCCTACGAGCGCCCGGCCCTCTCCAAGGACCACCTGCTCAAGGGCACCCCGCTGGAGGAGTTCACCACCTTCGACGCCCCGTGGTACGACGACCACGACGTCGCGCTGCGGCTCGGGGTCGCCGCCGTGGCCCTGGACCTGGCCGGTCACACAGTCACCCTCTCCGACGGTGAGACCCTCGGGTACACGCGTCTGGCGTTGGCGACCGGCTCGCGGGCTCGGCAGCCGGACCTCGACGGCGCAGGCGCCGAAGGGGTGCATCTGCTGCGCACGATCGAGGACTCCGAACGGCTGGACCGGGCCTTTCACGGCGGCGCGCGGATCGCCGTCGTCGGGGGCGGGTGGATCGGCTTGGAGGCCGCTGCCGCCGCCCGGGCCCGGGGTGCTGAGGTGACCGTGCTGGAGATGGGCGAGCAGCCGCTCGGCCGAATCCTGGGCACCCGCATCGGCGGTGCCTTCGCCGAGCTGCACCGCCGCAATGGAGTGGACGTGCGCACCGGGGTGACCGTGGCCCGCGTGATCGCCTCTGGAGGGCGTGCCGCCGGCGTCGAGCTTGAGGACGGTTCGCGGATCGACGCCGACGCCGTGCTCTTCGGCATCGGCGCGGCGCCCAACATCGAGCTGGCCGCCGAAGCCGGGCTCGCCGTGAAGTCGGGGGTTCTGGTCGATGCCGGGCTGCGCACCAGCGACCCTGACGTGGTGGCCGTGGGCGACATCGCCGAGCAGGCGCACCCGGCGTTGGGGCGCTACGTGCGCGTCGAGCACTGGGACACCGCACGCCACCAGCCCGAGGTCGCGGCGCGGACGCTGCGCGGCGAGGAGGCGAGCTACGATCGCCAGCCGCTCTTCTTCACCGACCAGTACGACCTCGGCATGGAGTACCGCGGGAACGCCACCCGACCCGACGACGTCGTCGTGCGCGGCTCGCTCGACGGCGCCTACCTCGCCTTCTGGCTCGACGAGCAGGACCGCGTCGAAGCGGCCATGAACGTCAACAGCTGGGATGCCGGTGACGCCTTGGCGGCGATGGTCGCCGAACGGCGCATGGTGGACCGGCGTAGGCTCGCCGATCCCGACGTACCGCTGCCTACCTGAGGCCGAGAGAGCAGCTGGCGGCCGAAGCCGTCAGAGGGTGGCCCCCACCTTCCAGGCGGAGTGGATCGCACCCTCGATGTAGCCCACGTCGCCGGCATCACCGACCACCTCGACGGACACTCCGGCCGCGGCGAGCTCCTCGGCCAGCGGTGCGCCCGAGGTGGTGTCGGCAGCGAAGACGACCATATCGGCAGGCGCGGAACGCGTCTCGTCGCCCACGGTGAACTCGACGCGGTCGGCCGTGATCCGGGTGACGGTCGCCTTGCGGTGCACCTTGATGCCCAGCTCGCCCGCGTGACGCACGGCGGTCCAGCGGCGCGGCATCGCCATCGGCACACCCAGCTGCTGACCGGCCTCGACGAGGGTGACGTTGCGACCACGCTCGGCCAACCACTCGGCCAGCTCGAGACCCACCAGGGAGCCGCCGATCACCACGACGTCCTTGCCCATCGGCAGGAACGCTCGAGTGATCTTGCGGATCGCCTCCGGGCTCTTCGTGACGCCCGACAGCTTCCCCAGCTTGCCGATCGTGCGCAGCAGACGACCGCCGTCGGAGGCCTCGGCGCTGCCGAGCAGCAGGTTGCGCAGCGTGTCACCGGTGTGCACGTGCGGCAGCTCCCCACCCGGTACGTCGGGCCGCGGCCGCCGCGCACCCGTCGCCACCACGACGTGGTCGGGGTCGATCTCGCGCACGAGGTCGAGGGTCACCTCGGTGTTGAGCCGCACCTGGATGCCCAGGCGCTCCACCTCGGCGGTGAGCCAGTCGAGCAGGCGCTCGTTGTCGGGGGTGGTGAGCGTGGAGAACCAGAGGGTGCCACCGAGACGGTCTGCCTTGTCGACCACGGTGACCCGGTGGCCGCGGAGGGTGAGCAGCCGGGCGGTCTCGAGCCCCGCCGGTCCGGCACCGACGACCAGCACGCCCTTGCTCGTGCGGGTGGGCTCCAACGGCAGCAGCTGCTCGTTGCCCAAGGCCGGGTTGACCGCGCAGATGGGAGTGTCGTCCCAGAAGTTCTCCTGCACACAGACGTAGCAGTTGATGCACGGCCGCACCTGCTCGGGCGTGCCTGCCGCGAGCTTGTTGACCAGGTCTGGGTCGGCCAGCAGCTGGCGTCCCATGGCGGCGAAGTCGATGCGGCCCTCGTCGATGGCCTTCTCCGCCACCTCGGGGAGCATGCGGCCCACCGCGATCACCGGCACCGACACGTGCTTCTTCACCTCGGCGGCAAGGTCCACGTAGGCGCCGACCTTGTTGGGCAGCGGGCCGTCGGTGAAGTTGGAGAACGGGTTGCGGCCCCAGCCGGTGACGTGGATGGCGTCTGCGCCGGCCTTCTCGAAGAGCACCGCGGCCTTGCAGGCCTCCTCGTTGGTGAGCCCGCCCTCCTGGCCGAACTCGGCGCCGGCCACCCGCACCAGCACGGCCATCTTGTCGCCCACCGCCTTCTTCACCGAGGCGATGACCTCGCAGGCGAGGCGGGCGCGGTTCTCCAGGGTGCCGCCGTACTCGTCGGTGCGGTGGTTGTCGGCGCGGGTGAGGAAGCCGCCGAGCACGTAGCCGTGGGCGCAGTGGATCTCGATGGCGTCGACCCCGGCCCTCATGCATCGCACGGCGGCGTCGGTCCAGGTCTCGACCAGCCAGGCGAGGTCGTCGGCGGTGGCCTCGCGGTAGCTCGGCTTCTTGCCTCCGGTGACGGCGCCCATCTTCGCGAGCTCGTCCATGGTGTTGTCGGCCAGGGCGCTCATGTCGTAGCTGAAGTCCGGCTCGGTCGGCACCAGCAGCGGCCGGTCCTGCAGGGTGTCGATGCGGGCCACCTTGCCGTGGTGGGTGCTCTGCACGCAGAGCTTCGCCCCGGCCTCGTGCACGGCGTCGGCCAGGGCCTTCAGGCCGGGCAGGAACCGATCGTCGGAGAGTCCCGGCTCCTTCGTGCTGGTCGCTCCGACCGGGAACGCGATCGCCGAGGCGCCGGTGATGATCAGCCCGGTGCCACCGGCCGCGCGAGCGGCGAAGTGGTCGATGTCGGCCTGATGGATCTCACCGTCGACGCAGACGTTCATGTCCATCGCGGGCAAGACGACCCGGTTGGCGAGCGTCATCGGGCCGATACGGCCCGGAGAGAGCAGATGCGAGAAGTTCTTGGTCCTGGCCACGAATCGCAGGCTAGACCTCGGCCCGCGCTCTCGCCGGGCCTCGCCCCGCTCATCGGGAGCGGCAGGTCGAGGGCGCCGGCTTGCCCGCCAGGCGTTCGATGGTCCACCCCACCAGGTCGGGCACCATCACGTTGGTGACCGTGAGGTGGTCGGCTCCGGGATACTCCCGATAGCTCAGCGGCTGGCCGGACGCACACTGCTCCTCCACCCAGGCCCGCTGGCCCGCCACCGGCACCACCTGGTCGGCGTCGCCCTGCGCGATCAGCACCGGCACGTCGATCGGCCCGGTGGGGGTGTTCTCCTCCACGAGCCGCCGGAAGGCGCTCCCCTGCTCCAGGCTCGGCAGCAGGGGCAGCTCCAGCTTGGCATCCAGGCCGCCGAGGCCCTCGTTGCCACAGCGTTCGCCGATCTTCTCGACCAGCTCGCGGTTGGCGGGCGCGACCTCGTCCCACAGGCCGCTGTCTGGGTAGACCTTCCGCCACGAGTCGAGCAGGTAGGCCCGCAGCCGGCGCAGCACGCCCGTGTCGTCGACCTTCTCGAGCATGGCCACCATGTCGGTGGGCGGCGCGGTCGCCGCCACCCCGAGCAGCTTCACATCGGGTGCGTAGTCAGGCTGAAGCATGCCGGTCCAGAGGGCGGCGTGGCCGCCCTGCGACTGCCCCCACACCACCGCCTTCCGGGAGACCTCGACCTCCGACATCTCGCGGACGGCGCGCAGCGCGTTGAGCACGTCGTAGGCGGCCTCCTCGCCCACCAGGAAACCGTGCGGCCCCGGCGTGCCCAGGCCCGCGTAGTCGGGGGCCACCAGCACGGCGCCCTGCTGAGCGATCGCGTTGAGCGCCCCACCGTCGGTGGTCACCGGCTGGGCCCGGTCCGACGGCGCGCAGGACTCGGCAACGCCCGTGGTGCCGTGGGCGAACGCCACCACCGGCAGCGCCCGCTCGGGTCGGTCGGCCAGGGCCGAGACCAGCGCGGACGCCTCGCGCACCTCCCCGTGCCTGTCCTCGGTGAGGTAGACGATCCGCCAGATGTCGACCGCTGTCGCGTGCGGCCCCTGCCAGGTCTCGACGCTGACCAGGTCACCGGGCTTGCTGGCGCCGGGGAAACGCTGCCGCTCGACCTCCGGCTCGCGTTGCGCCCACCAGACGACCAAGCCCACGACAAGCACCAGCACGAGGCCTCCGAGCAGGAGGAACGGCAGCGGGCGGCGGGCGAAACTCACGGTGCACATCATGGCCGATCGCCGGTCATCCGGGGGCAGAACCGGGTGCTCGGGCTGTCGGCGCCGCTCCGTAGAGTAGAACTCGTGACTGAGACGAAGACCGCCCACGGGTGGGGCCTTGCCACGCTGACCGCCGACGACACCCTGCTCGACTGCTGGTTCCCGCAGCCGGCACTCGGGCTGCCCGAGGCGAGCGATGCCCCGGCCGAGCTCACCGACCTGGCCGGGCAGGACCCGCTGCGCGGCGTACGCCGCGAGGTGCGGTGGGTCGCGATCAGCGACCTCGCGGCCGCACCCGCCTCGAGTGAGGACGCCTGGCTCCGGTTGCATTTGCTCTCCCACCGCCTGGTCGCCCCACACGGGCTCAGCCTCGACGGCGTCTTCGGCCTCCTCGCCAACGTCGTGTGGACCAGCGCCGGCCCCTGTGCCGTCGAGGGCTTCGAGCTCACCCGCGCCCGGCTGAAGGCAGCCGGTCAGCACGTGAGTGTCTACGGCGTCGACAAGTTCCCGCGCATGGTCGACTACGTGGTGCCCAGCGGTGTCCGGATCGCCGACGCCGACCGGGTGCGACTCGGCGCCCACCTGGCCTCCGGCACCACCGTCATGCACGAGGGCTTCGTCAACTTCAACGCCGGCACACTCGGCACCTCCATGGTCGAGGGGCGCATCTCGGGCGGCGTCGTGGTCGGCGACGGCTCCGACATCGGCGGTGGCGCCTCGATCATGGGCACGCTCTCCGGCGGCGGCAAGGAGGTCATCTCCATCGGCGAGCGCTGCCTGCTCGGCGCCAACGCGGGCTTGGGCATCTCGCTGGGCGACGACTGCGTCGTCGAGGCCGGGTGCTACATCACCGCGGGCACCAAGGTGACCCTCGAGGACGGCTCCGTCGTGAAGGCACTGGAGCTCTCCGGCGCCGACAACGTGCTCTTCCGCCGCAACTCCGTGACCGGCACCGTCGAGGCGGTTGCCCGCCAGGGCGAGGGTATCACCCTCAACGCCGCCCTGCACGCGAACGACTGAGGCTGTCGTGCGGGCCCGTGGCGCGGTCCTCGGTGGACTGGCCGCCCTGGGCCTGGTCGCCGGGATCTTCGTGGCGGTCGAGCTCGGGCTCGGCCCCTTCCCCGACCCGGAGGGATGCACCGCCGAGGTCGACGGCCACTCGGTGTCGCTGAGCACCGAGCAGGCCGAGAACGCCGCCCTCATCTCGGCGATCGCGGTGCGCCGTGGCCTGCCCGCGCGTGCCGCCAGCATCGCTCTCGCGACGGCCTACCAGGAGTCGAAGATCGAGAACATCGAGCACGGCGACCGGGACTCCGTCGGCCTCTTCCAACAGCGGCCCAGCCAGGGCTGGGGCACCGTGAAGCAGATCCTCGATCCCTACTACTCCACGAACGCCTTCTACGACGCGCTGGAGCAGGTCGAGGGCTACCAGGACATGCGGATCACCGAGGCGGCCCAACGGGTGCAGCGCTCCGGATTCCCCGAGGCATACGAGGACCACGCCGAAGACGCCCGCGCGTTGGCCTCGGCACTCACCGGGCAGTCGCAGGGCGGCCAGTTCAGCTGTGTGGTCAAAGACGACGTGCCCGAGGAGGCCGACGACCTGGACGACTCGGGCCTGACCGGCCGAGCGGCCATCGTGCGAGCCGACCTCGAGGCCGCCTTCGGCAAGCTCTCGCTCGGCGGCTTCGCGCCCGATGGCGTCAGCGAAGGCCACATGGAGGGTTCGGCACACTACGACGGCCGCGCGATCGACGTCTTCGTCCGCCCGGTCGACGACGCCAACCGGGCGCGGGGATGGGCGATCGCCTACTACCTCGTGGCTCAGGCCGACCGGCTCGACATCGAGACCGTCATCTTCGACGGCCGCATCTGGACCGCCGGCAAGCGCTCCGAAGACGGCTGGCGCGACTACTCGCCCGACACGGAAGGCCGCAGCGCCGCGGAGATCGAAGTGCTGGAGCACCGCGACCACGTGCACGTCGACGTCGCCGACTGAGAGTCCTGCCGCCCGCCCCTATCCGACCGGAGGCGGCGTCAGGCGAGACGGGCTACGGCGGCGTCGATCCGCTCGTCGGTCGCCGTGAAGGCGATCCGCACGTGCTGCCGACCGGCGGCGCCGTAGAACGAGCCGGGCGCGACCAGGATCCCGCGGTCGGCGAACCACGAGACCAACCCCCAGCAGTCGGTGCCGTCCTCTGCATCGGCCGCGTCACGAGTGGTCCACAGGTAGAGCGACGCCTCGGAGTGGTCGACCCGGAAGCCCGACCGCAACAGCGCCTCCCTCAGCTTCGCCCGGCGCGCGGCGTAACGGGCATGCTGCTCCGCGACGTGCGCGTCGTCGTCCAGCGTGGCGATCATCGCCTCCTGCTGCGGCCCGGGCATCTGCAGGCCGAGGTTCTTGCGTACGGCCAACAGCTCCGCGACCACCGCCGGATCGCCGGCGACGAACGCGCAGCGATAGCCGGCGAGGTTGGAGCGCTTCGACAGCGAGTGGACGGTGAGGATGCCCTCGTGCGAGCCGCCGCAGACGTCGGGGTGCAGCAGCGACACCGGGCGCGGCTCCTCCCACGAGCACTCCAGATAGCACTCGTCGGAGATCAGCAGCGTGCCGCGCTCACGGCACCACTCCACCACCTTGCGCAGGTGGTCGACCGGCAGCACCTTGCCGGTCGGGTTGGAGGGCGAGTTGATCCACATGAGGGCGGGACGCTCGGGTCCGATCGCGGTGAGCGAGTCCGCAGCCAGGCCGCGGGCGCCGGCGAGCGCCGTACCGACCTCGTAGGTGGGGTAGGCCAACTGGGGCCACACGACCAGGTCGCCCGGACCGATGCCGAGGTGCACCGCGGCACTGGCGATGAACTCCTTGGAGCCGATCAGCGGCAGCACCCCGTCGATGCCCAGCCCGGTGACGCCGAAGCGCCTGGCCAGCCAGTCGACGACAGCCTGCCGTGCGCCGGGCAGCCCGATGGTGACGGGATAGCCGGGGTTGTCAGCAGCGGCAGCCAGGGCCTGCTGCGCCACCTGCGGCGTCGAGTCGACCGGGGTGCCGATCGAGAGATCGACGATCCCGTCCGGGTGCGAACGGGCGCGCTCGGCGTACGCCGTCAGGTGGTCCCAGGGGAAGTCCGGCAGCCGCGAGGAGACGGAGATCAGTGGTCCTGGTTCTGCGGCGGAAGGGCGGCGACGAAGTCGGCGTCCTTGTCGATCTCGCCCATCTTGGCGGCGCCGCCGGGCGAGCCGAGGTCGTCGAAGAACTTCACGTTGGCGTCGTAGTAGTCCTTCCACTCCTCCGGGGTGTCATCTTCGTAGAAGATCGCCTCGACCGGGCAGACCGGCTCACAGGCGCCGCAGTCGACGCACTCGTCGGGGTGGATGTAGAGCATCCGCTTGCCCTCGTAGATGCAGTCGACGGGACACTCGTCGACACAGGCCCGGTCCTTGACGTCGACACACGGCTGGGCGATGACGTAGGTCACCAGTTCCTCCTGAGGGACATGCGAGAGATGCTTGTGGGGGCCAGCCTAGTATCCCGCCATGGATTCTTCGGAGGGACTCCACGAAATGGGCAGGCACCTGCTCGGGCCCCATGTGGTCGGGCAGCGCGTCGTGGTCCGTCGCCTCCTCAGGGGAGAGACCGGCCCGACCGGCGGCCCGGCCTTCACCGACGTGCTGGGAGTGTGTACGTCGTGGGGCCCGGACCGCTGCGTGGTGCGGCCCGAGCGCGGCCCGGAGGTCGCGATCGCCATCTCCGACATCGTCTCCGGGAAGCCGGTGCCGCCGCGTCCGTCGGTGCGCCACCGGGTCTCGGCCCGCGAGGCCGAGGGTCACTCACTCGTGCTCTGGCCGGCGGTGGAGCGGGTCGACCTCGGCGCGTGGGTGCTGCGCAGCGATCCAGCACCGGTCGGCCGTCTGCTCAAGCGGGCTAACTCCGCTCTCGCGGTCGGCGACCCGCTCCTCCCCCTCGACGAGGCGACGCGCGCCGTCGAGGAGTTCTACGCGGCGCGTGACCGAGAGCCGCTGGTGCAGGTGCTCACCGACTCCGCGGAGGAGGAGCATTTCCGCGGTCTCGGCTGGGAGCAGGTGCCCGGTGGCGACGCGCTCTTCCTCATCGGCTCCGTGGCACGTGCCGCCCGCGCACTGCGGCCGGTCGCCGGGTTCGACCTGGAGCGGATGCTCGCCGGCGATCAGCCGGTGGCCCCGCAGGTGGGCATCGTCGCCGATGGTCCTCGGCTCAGCCTCGAGTTGCGGCTCGACGGCCGACTGGTCGGTGGTGGGCGTGCCGCGCTCTCCGGCGACTGGCTGGGGGTGCACGCGCTCTCGGTCGAGCCGGAGCTTCGTCGCCGGGGTCTGGCTCGCCGGGTCATGGCCGAGCTGCTCGGCTGGGGCGCCGAGCAGGGGGCGACGACCCTCTGGCTACATGTCGAGACCGACAACCACCCCGCGCTGGCCCTCTACGCATCGCTGGGCATGACCGAGCATCACGCGTTGCGTTACCTGGCTCACCCGCACCGGATGTGAGCGCAAGCTCGCACGGTATGCGCGCAAGTTCGCCTAGTGAGAGCGCAAGTTCGCGCGGTATGCGCGCAAGCTCGCGGTCAGTCGTTCTTCTTCTTGTCGTCGTCGCCCTGGCCCGGGGGCGGCCCGCAGACCACGCGGTCGACGGGGATGTAGGCGGTGTGGAACTTCTCGGTCTTCACGACCTTGTCGGAGCCGGGCTCGGAGAAGTAGCGCCACACGTCGACGTCGAAACCGCTGCTCGGGGCCGCGTTGGGCACGCAGCCGGGAGTGGTGATGTACCGGGTCTGCGGCGCGCGGTAGTTGTAGCGGTCGCTGGTCTTGGTGGTGATGTCCCAGACCTTGGTCGAGTACATCTTGACCGTCACCACGCCGTTGGAGGAGTAGCCGGGCGTCACCTTCGCCGAGATCAGCACGCCGTAGTCGGTGTTGTTGCGGAAGCGCAGATCGACCGAGCCCCAGGCGACCGTCGCCTCACGGCCCACCGGATAGCGGTCGATGTAGAACGAGTGCGGCTTGTGCTCGATGTCCTCCAGGCCGGCGAAGAACATCGCGTTGAAGGTGGTAGTGGCCATCTGCGAGACGCCGCCGCCCAGGTCTTCCTTGAAGACGCCGTTGCTGATGATCGTCCCGGTGGTGAAGCCGTTCTCGGCCGTGCGCTCCCCCACGATGTCGTTGAGGGAGAAGACCTCACCGGGCTTGAGCACGGTGCCGTCGATCTTCTCCGCCGCCCGGCCGATGTTGACGTTGCGGTAGTTGGCCGGCGGGTAGTAGGTGGTGAAGGAGGAGACCTCCTCCTTGATGCCCAGCGCCTTGGCGTCCGCGGTGGTGAAGTCGGCCTCGCGAACCGTGGCCTCCACCTCCGCCTCACGCTCGCCGGCCGGCTTGACCACGAGCTCGAGGAACGTCGCGGTGATGTCCTCGGTGGCGAAGTCGACTCCCGGCTTGGCCGGGATCACCTTCGGCTTGCCCTTCACGAGCCGCACCGTGGCGTCCACGGGAGCGTCGTCTCGCCCGACGATGCGGCTGCGCACCAGCTTGTCGAGCCGCTGCTCGTCGAGCACCGGCTCGAGCTCGCCGTCCTGCGGCTCCAGCGAGAGCGCCTTGGTGTAGACGCGCGGCGCGAGCTGCACCCGCGTCGACTCGAAGTTGAGGGTGACCGCGCCGGAGACGGCAGGGTTGGCGAACTCGTCGAGCGCCTCCTGCACGTCGGTCTGGTCGATGTCGGGCGTGGCCCGGGTCAGGGAGAGCTCGGCGGTGCCTCCGCGAAGCACCGCGTCGACCAGGGCCGCCTCGGCGGAGGTCCGCTCGATCGCCCGCCCGTCGGCCGGGTCGGAGGTGCGCACCTCACCCTTGCGGAAGGTGACGGCGCCGTCGACCGGCGCCTCGCCGTACCGCTCGTCGAGGTCGGTCAGCACCTTCTCCAGGGCGGTGGAGTCGACCTCGGTGACCGGCTCCACGTCGCCGCCGCCCGTGTAGTAGTCCCACAGGCGCTCGGGCGACCAGCTCTTCCCGCCGCCCGCCTCCGCGACCGTCGCCTCGGCGTCCAGCGAGATGCCGAGATCGGCCACCGGCACGGTCGTCTGCTCACCGTCGATCGAGACCTTGACCTGCTTGCGGCCACCGATGGTCTCCTCGAGCTTGGCGATCGCCTCATCCTCCTCGAGGCCGCCGATCTCGGTGCCCGCGACCTCGGCGCCGCGCGGCACCTTCGCGCCGGCGCCCGCGTAGGCCCCGACGTAGCCCGCTGCGGCAAGCACCACGACACCGGCCACGGTGAGCGCGACGACGCGCCCTCCCTTGGACTCCTTGGACTCCCCCGAACCGGTGTTGTGCACAGTCACGCGCGCAAGCCTAAGAGGTCGTGGGGTGCGCCGCCGATTCGACGCCCTGCCCTCGGCGCGTCCTCGGTGTCGGCAGGGTGACGATGGCGGAGACCATCAGGGCCAGCCCACAGCCGAGGAACAGGTAGCCGCGCAGGTCGGCCGAGATGGCGTAGGAGCCGGCGCGGGTGCCTTGGATCGCCAACAGCACCAAGGCGATCCAGCCCGTGGTGAAACCGATCCGAAGCCACCCGGCCGGGGCCGCCCAGGCCGCGGCGGCCGGCGCCGCGACGGCGAGGGCGAACCACAGCCAGCTCTTGTCGTGGACCGCGGTCGAGGCCAATCCGGTGCCCAGGCCGAGCGCCAGTGCGAGCAGCGTGAGCCCGACCGTCGCCAGGATCCGGGCCCTGGTCACAGTCCGGCGAAGAGGTCGGTCTCGAGCCCGTCGGGGCCGAGTGGGCCCGGCGTGCCCTTGGCGATGCGGAAGAACTCGACGCCCATCGCCTCGGCACCGACGTTGTTGGAGAGTGCGAAGAACGGGCCGTCGGTGGTGATCTGCGTGCGGTGGGCCGCCAGCGCCGCCATCTTCGCTTCGATGTGCGCGGTGCCGTCGACCGCGCAGGTCAGGGCGTCGTCGTCGACGACGAAGTGCGGCAGCGGGCCGTCGGGATCCATGCCCTCGAAGGTGGTGAGATCGCCGGCCTCGCGCAGCTGGCGCAGCCCGGCGCGCATCCGGCTCGCCGACATGGCGCCCCAGTAGATCTTGGCGATCTCCCAAGCCTCGCCCAGATCGGTGCGATGCGAGGGGACCGCGGCCAGCGCGGCGGCATAGGTCGCGACCCGGTGCGCCTGGATGTGGTCGGGATGGCCGTAGCCGCCGAAGTCGTCGTAGGTGACCAGCACCTGCGGGCGCACCTCGCGGATCACCGCCACGAGATGGTCGGCCGCCTCCAGCAGGTCTGCATGCCAGAAGGCGTTGTCGTGGATCGTGTCGGCCGCGATGGCGTGGCCGTCTGCGTGCCACTGCATGCCGGAGTCGCGGTAGGTGCCGAACCCGCCGAGGAAGCGGTGATCGGTGACGCCGAGGGCGGCCATCGCGTCGGCGAGCTCGGTGCGCCGGTGCTCACCGAGCCGGTCGTCCCGGTCGGCCGCCAGGTGGGCGAGCTCGGGCACCAGGATCTCGCCCATCTCCCCCGCCGTGCAGGTGACCAGGGTGACGCCGACTCCCTCGGCGACGTACTTCGCCATCGTGGCGCCCTGGCCGATCGACTCGTCGTCGGGGTGGGCATGCACCAGGAGCAGGCGCCGGTCGGGGGTGTGGCCGTCAGTCATGGGCACAGCCTACGGACGGCCACCGACACCGCGCCCGCTGCGTACGCCGTCACGCCTCCGGGCGCTTCACCCGGCGCGGCGCGGTGGGCAGGTCGAGCGGCGCGGCCGGCGGGGGCCCGGTGGCGACGTCGTCGTCGAGCCAGCCCTCGTGGGCATCGACCAGCAGCTCGAAGTGCACGGCGGGAGCGTCGGTGACCACAGCCCACTGGTGGTCCTCGTCGTCGTCCTCACCGGCCAAGCGCTCGACCTCGACGCGAGCCTGCCACCCGGACTGACGCAGCTCGAGCTCGACCGCCCGCGCGGCCTCCTCGTCGAAGAAGATTCCTCTCACGATCCGACATCCTGCAGGCCAGCGGGGCCGCCGGCCAACCCGCCGCTCTCGGTGGAACGCTCCCGGGAGTCGCCGCGCCTCGATAGCATCCGTCTGCCGGGGGCGTACGCCCGCGGCAGACGACGGCGCAGGAGTGCAGAGATGACCGACATCCGGGTGCAGGCAGATGGCCGGAGCTACACCTTCCCGGCGAGCCAACCGGTGCGGATCGGCCGGTCGCCCGAAGCCGACGTGGTCCTGACCGGCGGCAGCGTCTCGCGCCAGCACGCCTCGCTCGTGGCAGGGCCCGAAGGCTGGCAGATCGTCGACGCCGGCTCCACCCACGGCACGTGGGTCAACGGGCAGCGAGTCCAACGCCACCTCCTCGTGGGGCAGACCACCGTGGTGCTCGGCCAGGGCGCCGACGCTGCCACGCTGCTCGTGGTCGTGGCCGGCACGCCCGAGCGACCGGTGCCCGCCGCGCCCGCGATCAACCCCGCAGAGCTGCCGCCGACGATGGTGCCGACCGGCGTGGGTCACCCCGGCGCGCAGGCGCCGGGGCTGCTCGTGCGCTCCCGCGGCTGCGACCGTCGGTTCGGCCTCATGACGCCGGTGCGGATCGGCCGCGAACCAGGGTTGGAGATCACCGCCGACGACCCGTCGGTGTCGCGCCAGCACGCTCTGGTCGAGCCTCGACCCGACGGCTGGTGGCTCTCCGACCGCTCCACCAGCGGCACCTACGTCGACGGCGAACGGGTGAGCCAATACAAGATCGACGAGCCCACCACCGTGATGCTCGGCCACCCGACCGCCGGCTACGAGCTCGAGCTGGTGCCCGTGGTCGCCGCGGAGACCGCGACCCGGGCCATCCAGGGCCGCAAGCGTCGGAAGGTCTTCGGCCGGGTCGGCCTGATCGCGGCGGTGCTGCTCCTCCTCGTGGGCGGCGTGGTCACCGCGATCGCGTTGACCGGCGACGACGACGGACGCCCCGAGGAGGAGGCCGGCCTCTCCGAGGCCGAGCTCGACCGGGCCAAGGCGGCGAGCGTCTTCCTCATCGCCGTCGGCGCCGACGGCCAGCCCACCCACACCGGCTCGGGCAGCATCATCAGCGAAGACGGCCTGATCCTCACCAACGCCCACGTGGGCAAGCCCTCCTCCCCCGGCCAGGGCGCCAGCGAGTTCGCCGACCCCGACTACCTCCTGGTCGCGCTGACCCAGAGCTCCGACGACAAGCCGGCGGAGCCTGCCTTCCGCGCGGTGCCGATCGTCAGCGACGGCTACCTCGACCTCGCCGTGCTCCAGATCGTCGAAGACGCCGACGGAAACGAGGTCGACCCGGCCGCGCTCGACCTGCCCGAGCCGATGCCGCTCGGCGACAGCGACGACGTGCGCACCGGCGACTCGATCACCGCACTGGGATATCCGGGCATCGGCAACCCGCAGGCCGGGATCAGCCGACCGCTCACGGTCACCCGAGGGGTCGTCTCGACCTTCCAGCGCGACGAGATCGTCGACACCGAGCGCGGCTACATCGACTCCGACGTGCGACTGGGCTCGGGCAACTCCGGCGGCGCCTCCATCAACGACGACGGCGAGCTGATCGGCATCAACACCGCGGTGATCACCGCGGTCTCCGAGGCCGCCGGCGCCATCACGCAGGGCTCGGCGCTGCTGCGCCCGCTCGCCCTCGCCGACGAGGTGCTCGAGATCGCACGTAACGGGGGCGACCCCGACTACGTGTCGCCGTACGCCGAGCAGCTGCCCGACCCGCAAGACGTGCCTTCCGACGTGTCGGGGGTGGCCAACGGTTGGACCACCGACGGCCAGGGCGGCTGCGTCGGCACCAGCTCGCTGCAGGAGCCGCAGGTGATGTCGGTCGCGCCCGAGCAGACCATCTATGCGGAGTTCACGATCACCGGGCTGCCGGAGGGCACGCCGATCGGGGTCGGCTTCGTCGCGCCCGACGGTGAGACACAGCTCGGCAGCGTGCAGGACACCTGGAACTTCGACCCGTCCCAGCAGTGCGTGTCGGTGCCGTTCACCGTGCCCGGCGGCGTCGAGGGCGTCAACGCGGTCTTCTTCGTCGGCGAGGGCGACGTGCTGGCCGAGAACCCCCTCTCCTTCCAGTGACGATCCACCTGACCCGCTCCCGCCCGCTGCTCGCCGAAGGCGATGCGCTGGCGAAGGCGGCAGGTGGGCGCCTGGGCCTCGGCGGACTGGTCGACGCTCTCACGGGGCCACCGGCGGCGAGGGCACGCCGGGGGCGCGGCTCGCGCGTGCCGCGCCTGCTCGGCCGGGCCGTCGACTGGGCCTTCACGTGGGACCGCGCGGATCGATGCGACCGGCGCTGGTGGCCCCAGGGCATCACCTCCTCGGCCGACGGCGACGACCCGGCGCGCAGCCGTGGTCGCGACCTGGTCGTCACCTCCTGGTATTCCAAGAAGCTCGACGGGGTGACCCACGGCGCGCGGGTGAGCGTGGTCGACCTCGCGACGCTGCGCTACCAGCACGTGCTGCTGGTCGTGCCGAGCCTGGTCGACGGCGAGCTGCGACTGGAGCCGCTGCGGGTGCACGCCGGCGGCCTTGTCTGGCACGGTCCGTGGCTCCATGTCGCGGCGACCGGACGCGGCTTCATGACGTGCCACTGGGACGACCTCGTGGCCGCGACCGTGCTGGATCCGTCAACCGCACTGGCGACCGGCCCCGACGGCGTCTCGGCCTGGGGCCACACCCACCTGCTTCCGGTGCGGTTCGTCCATCACGGAGCCGGCGGTGACGAGGTGGCCCGGCTGCGCTTCTCCTTCCTCTCGCTCGACCGCACCGGCGCGACGCCGCATCTGGTCGCCGGCGAATACGGTCGCGGCGCGCAGACCCGCAGGGTGGCCCGCTTCCCGATCGATCCGGCCAGCGGGCTCCTCACCGCGGACCCCGAGGGGCGCGCCGTCGCGCTGCACCTCGACGACTCCGGCGTCACCCGGATGCAGGGCGCGGTCGTGGCTCACGACCAGTGGTATGCGACCGCCTCGGTCGGTCCCTGTCTCCCGGGCTCGATGTACGCCGGCACACCCGGTCGCCTGCGCGGCCGCCACCTGGCCGCGCCGATCGGGCCCGAGGACCTGACCTACTGGCCTGAGCAGGACCGCCTCTGGACGGTCAGCGAGCACCCCGGACGTCGGTGGGTCTGCGCGATGCGGCGCGACTGGTTCGACTGAGGACGCCGGCCCGCCGGCGGGGCGATCACACGGGGCGCGGGAGCCGGGCCAGCTGGCGTGACTGGGCGACCAGCCGGTCCGCGGAGTCCCAGACCTCGCAGTCCTCCTCGAACATCCCGCCGGCCACGTTGCGGGTGGCGTGGCGGATCCGCAGCCAGCCCGGAGCCGGGATCCCGCGCACATGGGCGGTGAGCTCCACCGTGGGCGCCCATCCCATCTGCCCCAGGTCGAAGGTCACCGGCGGCAGCGCGTCGACAGCCAGCAG
>Ga0164243_10005165_pt1 | contig 20009 bp, 18 predicted proteins | sample OricompcompostOP_FD_108781 | JGI IMG/M metagenome (GOLD analysis project Ga0164243, IMG submission 108781) | Organic Plus compost microbial communities from Emeryville, California, USA - Original compost - Organic plus compost (OP) | ecosystem: Engineered > Solid waste > Mixed feedstock >... | reverse complement strand
GCCCAGGAAATCGCCCGACCAGCCCGACCACGAGCGCCGGGCGATCCTCTTCCTGCGGAGGCTCGACCGTTCCGGCGACCGCTGGGAGACGCACCGGATCGCCGTCCCGCCGGGGACCGCCCAGCCCAAGGGGGTGGCGGTGGGCGACCTCGACGGCGACGGCCGGAACGAACTCGTCCTCACGAGCACCGGCGCCGAGGGGGACCTGATCGGCACGTACTACCTGAAGTACAGGGCATCCCCCCGCGACCCCGTCTGGCAGGCCGTGAACATCGCCGGGGCGCCGGGGATCAAGTACGACGTCGTCCACCTGATCGACCTCGACGGCGACGGCGACCTCGACGTCCTCACCAACGACGAGAAGGAAAACGGTGGCGGGCTCGGCGTCGTCTGGTACGAAAACCCGCACCGGCCCTGAACGCCCCCTCTCCACGCGCCGGGCGCCGAGGGTTCTCCTCGGCCCCGGCTTGCCGCACAGGTTCGCGGATCAACCGGCAAAGAGCGGCACGAATTGCTCGGCCACGAAGGTTTCCAAGGTGGTCGGGGTCGTGTTCCTGGCGGACCGGGGCTCCAGGGCTCGGATGTGGCCGGAGTTGATGGACGAGGCGACTTCGAGCACCAGGCCCACGACGTTCGGCGTGAAGCCGGCGGCCAGCAGGTCGGCCCGTGTCCGGTCTTCGGGGTCTTGAACATAGGTCAGGCCGGGCCTGCCGACGGCGGCGCCGATGACCGCGGCGGCCTCGGCCATGTCCAGGTCGCGCGGGCCGAGCAGTTCGCGCGTCGACTTTCCGCGAAAGTCGAGCGTCGCGAGGGCCTCCGCCGCGGCGGCCCCGATGTCGGTCGTCGCGACCATCGGCATCTTCACGTCGGCCCGGAACGGGCCGGCGGCGGTGCCCCGCGCGCGGACGGTGTCGACCTGCGACAGCAGGTTTTCCATGAAGTAGCCGGCCCGCAGGTGGAGGGCGTTCAACCCTTCGATCCGGTTGAGCCGGCGCTCCATCCGGTGCAGCCCGACGACCGGACCCGTCCCCTCCGACTTGTCGGCCCCCCAACTGCTGAGGGAGACGACGTGGGTCACCCCGGAGCGTTCGACGGCGGCGCCGACGGCCTCGACGAGGCGGTCCTGAAACGCGCGGAAGTCGGGGCTGTCCTTGACGTAGTTCGGCTGAAGCATGACGTAGGCCGCCCGGGCTCCCGTCAAGGCGCGGGTCATCGCCTCGGCGTCCTCCGGGTCGGCCACGAAGGGCTCGGCGCCGCGTTCCGCAAAGGGCCGCAGGCGTTCGGGCGTCCGCCCGATGACCCGGACCGGCAGGCCGCGGCCGATCAGGGCGTCCGCAACGATGTGACCCGTGCGCCCGGTCGCCCCGGTAATGGCGATGACGTCACGTCCCATCATAACCTCTCCGATGCGTTTCGTTGGCCTACGATATTTTGTAAATTCGAGATTATATGATTTTATGGCGCCGGCGTGCCCGTCGCCGGGCCTTCGCAACCCCGCGCAACGTTTTGGGAACCCCGCCCGCCCGCGCGGTCAACGCTCGGCTTCGGGGAAATCCGTCCCGAGGGAAACCGACTCCCAGCGGTCGATCTCCTCGCCGAGCCGGCGCAGTTTTTCACGCGCCCGGCGCAGCGAGTCCGAGCCGAGGATCAGGTGCAGCGGCGGCTCCGGGGACTCGACGGCCTCAAGGATCGCCTTGGCCCCGCGGACGGGGTCGCCGAGTTGTTTCCCTCCGATCCGTTGCAGGTGCGCGACCACCTGGCCGCTCGTCCCGGCGTAGTCGTCGACCCGGTTCGCGGCGTGGCGGATCGACCGCGTCGAGAGGAAGTCGGTGCGGAAGGCGCCGGGCTCGACGACCGTCACGCGGATGCCGAGCGGGGCGACCTCCTGGGCGAGGCTCTCGGACATCCCTTCGAGGGCGAACTTGGCCGCCGCGTAGAGCCCGGAGCCGGCCATCGGGGCGAGCCCCGCGATCGACGAGAGGTTAACGATATGTCCGCCCCCTTGCGCCCGCAGGAGCGGCAGGGCGGCCCGGATCAGCCGGAGCGGGCCGAAGAAGTTGACGTCGAAGACCCGCGCCGCCTCGGCGTCGTCGGCCTCCTCGACGGCACCGAGGAGGCCGTAGCCGGCGTTGTTGACCAGGACGTCGAGGCGGCCGTGGAGCCCGTGGGCCGCCTCGACGACCTCGCGCTCCCGACCCGGCGCGGCGAGGTCGAGCGCGAGCAGGTGGAGCGTGCCGTTGCCGGGCTCCAGGTCCGCCGTCCCGTCCCGGCTCGTGCCGACGACGATCTCGCCGCGTTCAAGGACGGCCCGGGCCAGTTCACGGCCCAGGCCCCGAGAAACGCCCGTGATGAACCAGACTTTCTTACCCAATGCCATGAGTCGCCTCTTATCCCATTGAAAGTCGAATGCGTCAGAGCGTCTGGGCCGTCGGCCTGACGAGGATTTCGTTCACGTCGACCGTCGCGGGCTGTCGGACGGCGTAAAGGACGGCCTGGGCGATCGCCTCGGCCGGGATCGCGATGTCGGTGAAGGACTTCACCGCTTCGGCCGTCTGGGCGTCGGTGATGTGGCTGGCCAGTTCGGACTCGACGGCCCCCGGGCTGATGATCGTGCTCCGGATGTTCGGCCCGGCCTCTTGCCGGAACCCTTCGGTGATGGCCCGGACGGCGAACTTGGTCCCGCAGTAGACCGCCGCGCCGGGGAAGACGAGGTGGCCGGCCACGGACGAGACGTTGATCAGGTGCCCGCTCCCCTGGGCGCGGAACCGGGGGAGCGCCGCCGAAATGCCGTAAAGCACCCCCTTCACGTTCACGTCGACGGTCCGGTCCCACTCGTCCACCTTGTCGGCGTCGAGCGGCGAGAGCGGCATGTAGCCGGCGTTGTTGATCATCACGTCGATCCGCCCGAAGTGGGCGACGGCGGCGTCGACGAGCGCCTTGACCTCCGCGTGCTTCGTCACGTCGACGGCGTGCGCCACGGCCTGGCCGCCGGCCGCGCGGATCTCGGTGACGATCGCCTCCAGGCGGTCGACGCGGCGCGCCCCGAGCACGACCTTGGCGCCTTGCGCGGCGAGCAGCCGGGCCGTGGCCTCGCCGATGCCGCTGCTCGCCCCGGTGATGACGACGACCTTGCCTTCGACGTTCTCTTCCCAAACGGCCATTGCCCTATCCTCCGAGTCGGCGTTGAAACGGTGCGGACTTGTTCCGCACGTCGGGGGGAATTCTAGAGCCGGGGTCGGCCGACGCGGTAACCCGATCCTCGGCGGTCCTTGCACAATCCTCCGGAAGTCGCCGGAATCCCCGTGGCGTGATCGCGCCGAGCCCCGTAGACTCGACGGGACCGGAGTCCGGCCCAGCGTCGAGGTGACTGCATGCTTGCGGAAAGGCTCGCGGAACTCGCAACCCTCATCGCGCGGAACACCGACGGGGACGGCTCGCACGCGACGGCCGTCGCCCCGCTGTACCTGAACCGGGCCTCGTCGCCGGGCGAGCCGGTCGCAATCGTTTATCAGCCGGCGCTCTGCGTCATCGCCAGCGGGCGCAAGCAGATCCTGCTGGCCGACGAGACCTACGTCTACGACCCGGCCCACTTCCTCCTGGTCTCCGTCGACCTCCCCCTGGTCGGCCAGGTCACCGAGGCCACGCCGGACGAGCCGTTCCTGGGCGTGCGGATCGACCTGGACCTCGGCCAGGTCCGCGACCTCCTGATGGACGCGGCTCTCCCCGAGACACGCCCCGCCGCCCCGGGCCGGGGCGTCAGCGTCAGCGCGATCGACCCCCCGCTGCTCGACGCGGTGACGCGGCTCGTCGCCCTGTTGGAGAGCCCGCGCGACATCGGGGTCGTGGCCCCCCTGGTCCTGCGGGAGGTGACCTACCGCGTGCTCATGGGCGCGCAAGGGTCCCGGCTGCGCCAGATCGCGACGGAGGGGGGGCAGGCGCAGCGGATCGCCCTGGCGATCGACTGGCTCCGGCGCCACTTCGACCGGCCCTTCCGCGTCGAGGAGGTCGCCCGGGTGGCGCACATGAGCCCCTCGGCGTTCCACCAGCACTTCAAGGCGGTCACGGCCATGAGCCCGCTGCAATACCAGAAGCGGCTCCGGCTTCAGGAGGCCCGCCGGCTGATGCTCGGCGAGGCGCTGGACGCGACGGCGGCCGCCTACCGGGTCGGCTACGAGAGCCCCTCGCAGTTCAGCCGCGAATACCACCGCGCCTTCGGGGCCCCCCCCCGGCGCGACCTGGCGCGGCTCCGCACGGCGGCGCCGCCGGCCTGAACGCCGCGGCATCACACCGGTCAGTGCATAAACCAAGGGGCACGCGATTATGGACACGTCGCAACTTCGCCCGTCGGGCACGCCCGACCCGCACCGCGGACAGCCGGTCCTGACCGAAGGCCCCGGGGACGCGGGCGCCGCGGTCGTGCTGCTGCACGGGAGGGGGGCGTCCGCCGAGGGGATGCTTGAGCTCGGGCGGGAGCTGCGGGTCGAGGGCGTCAGGCTCATCGCCCCGCAGGCGGCGGGAAACACCTGGTACCCGCAGTCGTTCCTGGCGCCGCTCGCGAATAATCAGCCGTACCTGGACTCGGCGTTGGGCCTGGTCGAATCCGTCGTCGCGGGTGTGATCGACGGCGGCGTCCCGGCGTCCCGGGTCGCGCTACTGGGGTTCTCGCAGGGGGCCTGCTTGACCCTGGAGTTCGTCGCGCGCCACCCGCGCCGGTACGGGGCCGTGATGGGCCTGACCGGGGGGCTCATCGGCCCGCAGGGGACGCCGCGCGGTTACCCCGGTTCGCTGGACGGGACGCCGGTCTTCCTCGGGTCGAGCGACCCCGACCCGCACGTCCCGTTCGCCCGCGTCCGGGAGACCGAGGCCGTCCTCGCGGGCATGGGGGCCGTGGTCGAACTCCGCCGCTACCCCGGCATGGCCCACACGGTCAACGAGGACGAGCTGGACGCCTGCCGGCATCTCCTGCGGCAGATGGTCGCGGCCGGGGGGGGCGGGGGGACATGAGAATCACGCGCGTTTACGCCGACGGGCGGGGCGAGAGCCACTTTCAAGACGTCGAGGTCCCGCTCCGCGACGGCGGCCCGATCGGGCATTTGTCCGCGGAGATCCCGGTCCGGTCGATCCTGTTCCGGCGGAACGACCCGGGGTACGACTACGACTGGCACGTCGCCCCGCGCCGCCAGTTCATCCTCCTGCTCGACGGCGCGATCGAACTGGAGACGTCCGACGGCGAGAGGCGGACGCTCCGAAGCGGCGAAATCCTGCTGCTCGAAGACACGACGGGCAAGGGCCACCGTACCCGAAACGTCGAGCGGCGCGAGCGGCATTCGGCCTTCGTCGTGCTCGACGAGGACCAGATCATCGACTGGAACCGAACCGACCCGACGGAGGACACCCCGCGATGAACCCGAGCCTCCCCGGCCTCCACCACGTGACCGCCATCACGGCGGACGCCCAAAAGAACATCGACTTCTACTGCGGCGTCCTCGGCCTCCGGCTGGTCAAGCTCACCGTGAACTTCGACGACCCGTCGAGCTACCACCTCTACTACGGCGACTCGCTCGGCCGACCGGGGACGATCATGACCTTCTTCGCCTGGCCCGGCGCGAAGCGGGGCCGCGTCGGCCCGCCCCAGGTCACGGCCACCGGCTTCGCCGTCCCGGAGGGGGCCCTGCCGTTCTGGGAGTCGCGGCTGGCGGAATACGGCGTCGCGACCGGGCCGGCCGAATCGCGCTTCGGCGAACAGGTCCTCGCGTTCGCGGACCCGGACGGCATGCCCCTCGAACTCGTCGCCACGCCGACCCCGGCCGCGGACAAGGGCGAGGCGGCCGGCGGTCCGGTCCCGGACGACGTCGCCGTCCGGGGGTTCCACGGCGTCACGTTGTCCGAAGAGGGCTACGAGAAGACCGCAAAGCTGCTGACCGAGGTCATGGGCTTCCGCGCGGACGGGGGCGAAGACAACCGCTTCCGCTACCGCGCCGGGGAGGGCGGGTTCGCCACGGTCGTCGACCTCCTCTGCGTCCCCGACGCCCGCCACGGGACGCTGGGGGCCGGCGTCGTCCACCACGTCGCGTTCCGCACGCCCGACGAGCCGCAGCAGCAGGCGTGGCGGGCGACGGTCGCCCGGCTGGGCTACAACGTCTCGCCCGTGATGGACCGGCAATACTTCCGCTCGATCTACTTCCGCGAGCCCGGGGGCGTGCTGTTCGAGATCGCGACCGACCCGCCGGGGTTCACCGCGGACGAGACCCTCGACGAACTCGGCTCGAAGCTCATGCTCCCCCCTCAATACGAACGCCACCGCGCGGAACTGGAGGCCGTACTCCCGCCGGTCCGGCTCCCCGGGTGGTCGCGCAAGGGCTGAGGCGACGGGGGCGGGGTTTTTTGTCACGGTCGTGGCCGCGGTCGGCCCGGGCGCGGACGGCCGCGGTCCGCTTTTTGCGGTCTGCGCAGTCACCCGCGGGTTAACACGCGAGGCCCGCGGGTCGTACAGTCAAAACAAAGACCGCCGGGCGACGATCGGTCGCCCGCGACCAAACGGGGCCGCGTCCCGGCCCTCGGGCGAAGAGGGGGACCCATGCCGCTGACACTGGAATGGCACGACGTCGCCGTCCGACTCGTGCTCACGGTCATCGCCGGGGTGCTGGTGGGCATCAACCGGAGCGAGCGGGGGGAGGTCGCCGGGCTCCGGACCACCCTGCTCGTCTGCCTGGCCGCCTCGGTCTCGATGATCCAGACGAACCTCCTAATGACGACCATGGGGAAGACCCCCTCGTCGTTCGCCGTCCTCGACCTCATGCGGCTCCCGCTCGGCATCCTCACGGGCATGGGGTTCATCGGCGGCGGCGCGATCCTGCGCCGGGCCAATATGATCAAAGGGGTGACCACCGCCGCGACGCTCTGGTTCGTCACCGTGATCGGCCTCTGCCTGGGGGGCGGACAACTGGCCCTCGGCATGGCCTCACTGGTCCTGGCCTTGATCACCCTTTGGGGCCTGAAGCGGCTGGAATTCCAGCTGCACCAGGACCGGCACGCGACGCTCAGCGTCGGCCTCACCGCCGACGGGCCGACCGACAACGAGCTACGGGTCATGCTCGGGGGGGCGGGGTTCGAGGTCCGGTCCTGGAGCGTCGAATCGCGGAAGGTCGGCAACGGGACCCGCCGGAAAGTCCGGTGCGAGCTCGGCTGGCACGCCCGGCCCGACGAGTTCCAGACGCCCCCGGTCGTCGACGAGTTGACCCGGCTCCGCGGGGTGGTTTCGGTGCGTTGGAACGCCTGACGCCCCGCCCGATCCTACGCCGATTCCGCCGCCCCCGAGGCCGCGGGGGCGGGGCGGCGGAGGGCCTCGATCTGGGCGGTGTAGGTCGAGACCAACTCGCGGCGGCTCAACAGGCCGATCAGGCGGGTCGGCTCGTCGCGGGCGACGACGGGGATCTCGTCCAGGTTCAACTCGGTTAAGCCCCTCAAGGCCGTGTGCAGGTCGTCCCCGGGCGTGACCGTCACGAGCGGGCGGGCGGCCAGGTCGGCGGCGATGACGAGGGGGCCGAGGTTCGACCCGAGCAGGGCGAGGCGGACGTCCTGGAGGGAGAAGATCCCGACGAGGCGACCCCCGTCGTTTACCACGGGGAAGAGCGTCTCCGTCGACTCGGCGACCCGGCGGAGGATCGCGTCGAACGGGGCGTCTTCGGGGATCAGCTCCAGCCCCTCGGACCGGACCCGCACCTGGCCGACCTTGAGCCGTTCGAGCACGTCCACGACGAAATCCCCCTGGTGCGCGGGGCTGTCGACCGGGCTGGGGACCTGCTCCTCGTAGAGCGTCCAGCGCTGCGAGAGGGCGACGTGCAGGGCGCAGACGAGCATCAGGGGGACGAGCAGCTTGTAGTGCCCGGTCATCTCGCAGACCATCACGATCGAGGCCAGCGGCGTCTTCGAGACCCCGGCGAAGAACCCGCCCATGCCGACCATCGCGAACGCCGCCGGGTCGAGCAACCCGCCGTACGGGAGGTTCCCCCGCAGGATCTGCCCGACGGCCCCGCCGAGCACCCCGCCGATGAAGACCGACGGCCCGAAGACGCCCCCGCTCCCCCCCGAACTGATCGTCAGGCCCGTCGCGACGATCTTCAGCAGGGCCAGGGACAACAACAGCCCCGCCCCCATCCGCGGGACGAAGACCGGGTCGCCCGGCATCGCCAGGTCGCCCGGCAGGCCGACCGCCCCCCACTGCACCCAGCCGTAGCCGCCCGTCATCAACTGGGGGAACGCCAGCGCCAGGAGGCCGAGCATCAGGCCGCCGAGCGCCGGCTTGACGTGCGGCGGGACCGGCAAGGGTTTGAAAACGTAATCGCGGATCCCGTAGAAGACCTTGACGTACAGCCAGCCGACCGCGGTGCAGGCCAGGGCCAGCGCGGCGAAGACGGGGAGTTCGCGGAGGCCGTGGAAGGCCAGGTCGGGGACGACGAAGATCGGCCGCGGCGTGATGAACAGGGCGAAGGTCGAGTAGGCGACGATCGAACTGGCCAGGCAGGGCAGGAGCGCCGCCGCCTCGGTGGCCGTGGTCGCGTACAGGACCTCGCCGGCGAACAGGGCGCCGCCGAGCGGGGCGCGGAAGATGGCGCCGATCCCCCCGGCGGCCCCGGCGAGCATCAGCAGCCGGCGCTCGCCCGGGGTCAGCCGCAGGAGCCGCGCCAGGAACGACCCGAACCCGGCCCCGATCTGCGCGATCGGCCCCTCCTGGCCCGCCGAGCCCCCGGACCCGATCGTGATGACCGACGCTACCCCTTTGATCAACGGGACCCGCCCCCGGATCTGGCCGGCGCCGCGGTGGAAGGCCCGGATCAGGGCGTCCGTGCCGTGCCCCTCGGCCTCCGGCGCCATCGTGAAAACGAGCAGGCCCGACGCCAGGCCGCCCAGCGTCGGGATCAGCAGGACGAGCCACCAAACGCCGGGGTAGCCGACCGGGTGGGGCGACCCCTCGCCCGTCGGCGGCGGCCGGAGGCCCATCAGGTCGCCGAGGACGTGGTGGAGCATCCAGTCCAGCGAGAGCAGGAACGCCACCGCCCCCAGGCCGGCGACGAACCCGACGAGCGGGCTACACACCGCCACCCGGCCGGCGCCCGGCGTCGCCCAGCGGGTCGCGAGCCGGTTCAAAAATCGTCCCAGGGCCGCGGCAAAACCGTTCGGGGCGGGGCTTGTTTCGGGCATCGTCGGTGGGTCGTCCGTCGATAGGATCCTGCGATTCCCATTCAGGCCGACGCCGCCGCCGGGCTTTTCCCGGTAGCCATTGGACAGGGTTCGGATGCGCGTGTCCAGGGTTCCCGGGGTCTTGCGGGCGGTGAAGGACCGAAAAATAGCCACGTCGCCGCAACGCGAAACGAACGGCCGGCGGCCGACCGCAAGGGTCAACCGCCGGCCGTTCATCGATGAAACGACGCGGCGCCGGCCTCGGGGACCGCGACCGGGTTTATTTCTTGGCCGCGGCGAGCGTCGCGAGTTGCGGCGGGGCGTCGAACGGGGCCGCCACGGGCTCCACCATGCTGTTGTCGTGCGCCAGCGTGCCCGCCGCGCCGACGAAGAAGCTGCCGCCCGAGGCGACCTGAAGGTTGAACACCGGCTGGACCTGGTCGGTCTCGACCGCCCGGACCTTGGCCGTGCCGCCGAGGGTGCGGAGCGAATCGCCGGCCTTCAGGTCGCGCGCCATGACCCAGCCCTGCCCCGCCTTCCAGAAGCGGTGGATCGTCGTCGCGACGATCGACTCGCCGTCCAGGTCGATCCGCAAGGTCGCCCCCGGGCGGTTGTGGAAGACGGCCAGCACGGGCTGATAGCTCAGCGAGCCGGTCCGCACGTCCTGGGTCAACACCTGGTCGCCCACCCGGACCGTCTCGATCGCCTGGGGGCCGGTCAGGGTGTGGACGGGGGTGCCCGCCTTGAAACAGTTGTGGGTGATGCCGCCGGGCGAGAACGACGTCGAGGACGAGACCGTGGTGGTCGCCGGGCCGGCCTGGTTCGTGACCGGCGCGTTCACGCCGGTCGGCGTGTAGGCCAGCGGGACGTTCTCCACGTAGGTCGGCACCGGCTGCTGGGTCGGCGTCTTGTAGGCGTAGCCGAGTTGGTCGGCCCACCACGCGGTCCAGGACTGTGAGTCTTCGCCGAGGTCCGCCCCCGTCACGCCCCGGAGCACCCCGCCCACGCGGTCGTTCATGCGGCCGACGACGTCGTTGTAGTTCTCGACGATCTCGATGTCGTTGAGCTGCTGCTGACGCGCGACGAGCGCCGACGTCTGGTACTGGAGCATGATCTGGCCGATCGGGATCTGGAGCGTGTGGTCCACGGGCATCGTCGTGGTCCGCGTGGTGGTCGTGGTCTCGAACGCCCCCTTGGTAAAGCGCCGGGGGTTCAGCCCGCTGTGTACGATGAAGGGGACCACGGGCGCGGGGCCGAGGGACCGGACCTGGGTGTGGACCGACGAGTCCCCCGCAAGCGTCGTGCCCAGGAACCGCGAGACGACCGGCAGCCCGTAGGCGTCGTAGGTCACGGGTTCACCCGCGAAGAGCGGGATGTTCGGCAAGGGCGGCGGGGCGTAGAGCCGCTGGACGTTGAACCGCTCCCCCTCGACGAACAGGACGCCCGGCGAGCCCGGCCCGCCGACCGGACGGACCTCGTACTTGACCCGCTTGCGCAACAGGCCGATCACCGAGCCCAGGAACTCGCGCGTGTCGCGGCCGCGGAGCGTCTCGGTCGACTTCCGCCGCACCTCCGCCGAGTCGCTGAAGACCGCCAGCAGCGCCAGGGCGCGCGAGGCCCGTGGCGAGTCGATCTGGCCGAACAGTTGGACGGCCGTCTCCTGGTCCCGTTCCGACCCGCCCCCCTCGACGAAGACCGCCCAGACCGAGGGGACGGCGTACGGGTCGTTCACGTCGGCGAGCGACTGCTCGGCCTCTTCGCGCCGCTTCTCGTCGCCCAGCCAGCCGCGCCAGCGGGCCAGCAGCGGCCTCCACTTCTTATCCCCGTCCTTCCGGGCGTCCGCCTCTTCCCTCTCGGCCGCGACCTGCGCCTCGGTCATCCACCGCCCGTTGTGCTTCTTGCAGCCCAGGCGCTTCCACGCCGCCTCCCGCGACGGGTCCAGCCGGACGACGGACGCCAAATGGGCCGACGCCTCGGCCTTCAACCCCTTCGATTCGCACCAGAGCGCCAGTTTCCACTGCGCGTCCGCCGTGTCGGGCGTCCTCTCGCGTCGGGCGTTGTACTCCGCCAGGGCGGCGCTGAGTTCGTCGTCCCCCTTGACCTTCTCCCTCACCACCTCCGGGCGCTGCCAGCGGCCCCGGTAGGCGACCAGGCCCATCAGGCCCCGCGCCACCGCGTGCGACGGGTCGTTCAACACCGCCAGCGCCAGGTGTCTGACCCGCTCGGCCTGGAGCCCGTGCGCCTCACACCAGAGCGCCAGCTTGACGTGGGCGTCCGGGTCGCGCCCCACGCCCGCCTTCGCGGCCTCGTACGCCGCCAGGTCGGGGGGTGCGAGTGGTTCCTGGACCGGACCGGCAACGATCAAGGCGGAGCCGACCAGAAGCGCGGATACCATGGGTAAGGCCTCCGAGCGCGGTGAGAATGGACCAGGGGACGGGTGCAAGCCCCGCGTCGGAATCCGTCAATGGCGGAACACGACGCGGCCAACCACGCCACCATGATATTATGCGTGATGACAAACCCTCTTGCGAGTGAAATCCCGGCGTTTTCCAGGCAGCGGTCCAGGACACGGAGGGCAACGCGCCGAGCCCGACCAGTCACAAGTATTTTCTTGAAATCAGCTTGCGGCCGCCTGTGACCTTGGTTCGACCGGCCGTTACGGGTTTTCGAGTTGGAGGACCGGTTCCCGCACCTCCGGCAACAGGCCTTCCGCCACCCCCAACAGGGCCCGCGCCGTGGCGCCGGGCGAGGCCAGGGAGTCGGCCCAGGCCAGGGCGCCCCGGACGTCGCCGATCTTGGCCCGGAGGCGGGAGACCGCCCGCAACCGGTCGGCGTCCTTGCGGGCGTAGGGTTCGACCTCCTCGGCGATGACCCGCACCGCCCCGGGCCGGTCGCCCCGGGCCGCCACGGCCTCGGCGACCTTCTGGTACGCCGTTACCCGCGCGGCCTCCGAGCGGAGGGAGCCGGCGACGTCCTTCGCCCGCGCGACGTCGCCGGCCGCCGCGGCCGCTTTGACGACCGAGAGGAGGGCGTCTTCCTTCACGGCCTCGTCCGGGATCGCCCCGGCCGTCTCCACCGCGCCGTCGAGGTCCCCCGCGCGGGCCTGGTTGGAGACGACGACCGCCTGATTCGCCACGTGGCCGACGGTGGAGAGGGCGCTCAGAAACGTCTCCCGGGCCCTCTTATCCTTCGCCCGCGTCTGCGCCACCGCGATCTCGGTGAGTTCGAAGCCTTTGTAGCCGTCCTCGGCGGCCCATTCGAACGCCTTAACGATCAGCGCCCTCGCGGCCCGGCTTTCCCCCCGCGTCGCGCAGACCTGCGCCGCCTTTGCCGCGGCGGACACCCTGCCGTGCAGCGAGGTGATGGATTCGACCGTCTTTACGGCCCGGTCGGTCTCCCCGGCCTCCGCCAAAAATTTGACGGCCGCGCCGAGCAAACCGTTGCGGTACCCTTCGGGACTCATCTTGAAGGTTCCGGGGAGGCGAACACCCCCTACGGTGTACGCATCGATCTCCTCGTTCCTCCGCCGGATCACCGGGGGCATCTTATCGATGTCTTCAAGCGCGCCGGCGAGGTCCCCCTTCTTCAAGCGGCCGTGCGCCGACGCCCTTAGCACGCGGACCTTGCACGCCAGGCTCGGGGAGGCCGCGTAGGACCGGACCGCGCCGTCGAAATCGCCGGCGTACTCCAGGGTCTGCCCGAGGAGTTGTAGCGCGTCGGCTAAATCACCGCCGTCGAGTTCCGCGTCGATCGTGCGGATCGCCCCGGCGACGTCCCCCGCCTGTGCCTGGCGGACCGCGATGCCGACGATCGCCAATCGGCGGACGTACGCCCGGGGGAGGCTGTTGGCCGTCTTGACCCCGCCGTCGAGGTCGCCGTGAGCCGCCTGCTCGACCGCGATCGTGTGGATGACCATGATTCTCCGGTCGTCCCGCTCGATCCGGTCGGCGATCCGCAGGGCACGTTCGATCCGGCCGACCCGGGCGAACGCGACCGCGAGGTCCGGGAGCAGGTCGCCCCGCTCGGGCGCCTCCTCGGCGGTCGCCAGGGCCGTTTCGAGGACGTCCGCCGGGTCGACCGGGCGACCGTCGTCAGTGGCGCCCGGCGACGTTTGACACAAGCAGAGGCCGACGAACAAGACAGCCCCCGCGGCCCACGTCGGGCCGCGCCGGCGGTCAAAACCGGGCCTCCCGGACGGAAGGTTCGTGCCCAGTGCCCTCATGGCGCGGTCTCCTTTTATCCGATTCACCGGCGTCCCAAAATACCTTGACCAGCCGAGCACGGCACGGGCGGCCCTGCTCAAGCCGCCACTCCTTCGAAAACGTCCCCCGGTGGCGTCGTCCACACTCACCGATACTATCATAGTTGACCACGGTGGTTTTCATGCCGAAACCCGAACGACCGCCCGTTTCCCCTATAACTCATTGAAATGAAAGACTGAATCCCGGTTTTCCGCAAGATCGGATAAGACTCTCGCCGGGCTCGTCTCCGACAAGTCAGGGCGAACCGCCGTCGTCCTGCACCCGCATGCCCGGGAGGGATTGGGACGCGAGGGCGCAAAGGACGCCCAGGGCCGCGCCGAGGGCGCAATACCGGATCAGGGGCTCCGCGTAGACGTCGGGGACCAATCCGAGGAAGTGCCGCAACACCAGGGCGATCCAGCCCCAGCCGAACCCCGCGTAGCCCAGCCAGAGCCTCCGCCAGTACGGCTTTGACGAGTACGCGCCGATCGACGCCGCGACGACGCTGGCAAGATAGCCGCCGAAGGCGACCTTCGCGTTCAGATAGTTTGGCCCCCAGAACGCCCGATAAATCCCCAGCGCGACCGCGGCGGCGAACACCAGCACCGCGAGATGTACGACCCTCCAACGCACCGTCACACCCCCCCACCGCTCACGCCCCCCCGGCCCGCGCGGAGTTCGCGGACGGCCCCGGCGACGCGCTCGACGAACCGCCGCGCGTCCCCCTTTTCGGGCCCCGCCGCGATCACGTCGAGCACGTTGACGCCCCCGTGTTCAGGAACCGGTAGGCCGTAAACTTCGGATAATACGCGAGCCCCCACGCCAACGCCCCGGCCGCCAGCGCCGCCGTGACCAGCACCCGCGGGGACGTCCACGGCAGGCCGAACGCCCCCACGAACAGCCCGAGAAAGGCCGCAAGCCCACAGAACAGGGCGATCCCCGCATGACACCGCCGGCTCCGAAACCGGACCGTCCCGAACTCCGGCGAGACCTCCCCCAGCGGGACGTGCGTTTCGAACTCGCTCCCCCCCAGCACCCGCCCCCGAACCGTGACCCTCTCCGGATAGAGCGCGAACTCCCGCCTCAGCCCCGGACTCGACTCGCGATAGACGGCCACGGGGTCCACGCGCGGTTGTCCCCCTTCTCGTCACCGGTTCCGCCAGACGCTTCAGCGGGTCCAGTCCCGGTCCATGAGCCGGTCGAGGGCCCAGCAGCCGCGGAAGTGCGGCCCGGGGCCGCGGAGGTGGTCCATGAGTGCGGGGCTCGCGCCGCCGGCCGCCTCGAGCGCGTCGGCCAGTTCGGGGAGGCGGTCGAACCGCTCCGACTCGTAAATCTCCCGCGCGAGCTTCGGGACGGCCCCGCCGTTCCAGCCCGCCCACGCCCGCCCCGCGTCGAGGCCGGTTGCGACGGGGGTCGGGAGGAGGCACCAGAACTCATTCGCCTCCCCGAACCAGGGGAGCCACGCGGCCTCGTCGCCCGGGGGGCCGAGGTGCGCACCAAAGAGGTCGCGGAGGATCTCGCATTGGGCGCTCTGTTCGGCCGCCTCGGCGGCCTTGGCGGCGACCTGAATCGGCTTATCACTCCACTCATCGTCTTCACCCATAGCCGCGTACACTTCATAGCACACGACTCTCTCGGCCCGCACGTCGGCGGGCGTCCAGGGCATGGGGGAGGGACCGTAAGGGTCGTCCGGCTCGCGAGTGTCGCGACTAACGGCACTACGGACCACTTCGGCCACCATCAGACCAATGAAATTCTCAGCGTAGCGGGGTGTCATGCGGCAATTTTGGACAGCTCCCGCCCTCCATTCTTCAAAACTCGCATCATTCCAGGCGTCCTCCACAGACGCCGCAGCATCGGCCAGTTCGTCGGCAGTGGCCTCACCGTCCGCGTACCGGGTCGCCACGTCGATCGCGTGACGGCACCGGGGGTCGGTGATCCGACGTTCGATCCGTCGACAGCAGGCGACGGCGTACAGACGCCAGGGGCGGTCGCCCCCTTTGTCGTGCAGAAAACTTGTCATTGTTACAGTATCTTTACATGAACGCCAATCCTCGTCCGTCATCAAGCCGAAGTAGACCGGGCTCTCGCGGCCGAGCAACGCGTCGAGGACCCAGCAGCCGAGGAAGTGAGGGCCAGGGCCCCGACAATGGTCGAGGACGGACGCGTCGTTACAGCCTGCGAGTTCGAGCACGTCGGCGAGTTCGGGGAGGCGGTCGAACCGGCCCCCGTCCTCGATCGCGTGTGCAAAGTCTACGGCGGGCTGCCCCGCGCCGGCGAGCCAGGACGGGTCGAAACGGAAAGGGCGATCCGGGTCGCCGATCAGATCGTGCAGCAATGCGCGTTGGACGGCTCGTTCGGCCTCATAGGCGGCAAGCCAAGACGGGCACCGGTATTCTCCTGCCAAGGATGCCAGCCCCAGGGCCGAGAGGCTTGAGGCGTATTTAGCCGCCTCCTCCCTGTCGTTCAGGCGACTGGTGGCGATGGTCATGAAGTCGGCCGGTTTCAATTGTTCTGCCGGGACGCCCTCAAGTTCCTGCCACCCTAGGATGAGAGGCTGCACGGCCTTTTCAAGCTCGTCCCAGCCGGCCCTACCGGCCGCGCAGCGTTCGGCGGTTTCCACTACGTTGCGGTGCACCGGGTCGTTGCTCAGGCGCCAGGCCCGTCGACAGCACGCGGTGGCGAATCGAAGGAGTTTGCGCTGGCTCGCCCTCTCGTCAAGAAAATCCAGCATTCGCCCCAGTTCGTTCGAGTTCCACCGTTCCATCGAAAACATCGAGGCCATAGCACCACCACAGTTCGTTCCAGTTCCACCGCCGGCGAACGCATCCGTATCGTCCCGTGCGGGGAGCCGAGCCGGGTTGCGAGGAGACCGCGCCGTGCGGCCCCACATCTCTGTAAATCAAGGCCGCACCGCCGTTGTACCCCGTCGCAAAGGCGTTTCCCAGGGGGCGTTGGAACCACCGCATGCGGACCGTCGACCGGTCGTTGGCCGTCCACGCCGACCCCGTCAAGCAACCCTCACAGCCCAACGCGGCCCTCGCCCGTTGATTCGGACCGAAACCAATCCGGCAAGGTACGTGCAGCCGCCTCGACCTCCTGATCGAGCCAGCAGCCGCCGACCCCGCGGAACGCCAGGACGATACCCGTTTCCACGCCTTGAGTCTCCAGGATCTCTTCCCAACAGATCAGGCACTGGTGGAGTTGGTTGGCGAATTGATACTCCTCGTAGTTCTGATATCGCCTCTTCCAGCCCTTCACGGACAAGCGGTTTGGGATCGGCCGTTTCAATTCCGGCAAGGGGCGGAAGAAGGTCAGGTCGATCCCGGAGGAATTGGCGTTGCAGGCGTCGACCGCCAACGTTGAGGGGAAATAGAGTCCGGCGGCGATCGTCCACGGGTCGACGTACCTGGCGAAATAGACGACGGGCGGCTCTTCGGCGTGACGCTCCAGGTCATTCACGAGGGCGGTCATCTACGCCTCAACGGCCGGGTCGTCATCACCGGGCATCGCGGCCCACCGCCGGTGGAGTCGTTCGACCTCGGCAACGAGGGGTCCGGCGATCTTCGCCAAGGCGATCCCTGTGGTGCCCATGACCGAAACTCCAAAAGGCGATGCGGGCAATTAATACGGCGGCGTATCAAAAGACTTCATTGGCCGCTCACGGCGCCGTATCAACGACCCGCGTCTCGCCGTCGACCTTCTCCAGCGCAATCGGGTCGGAGCCGGTGCGGGCGCGGATGGCGGAGGCGAGGGCGGAGGAGTGGGTAGTGATCCAGAGTTGGGAGTGGCGCGAGGCCTTGGCGATCAGGTCGGCGAGGGGGACGATCAGGTCGGGGTGGATGCTCGACTCGGGCTCGTTCAGGGCGAGGAGCGACGGGGGGCGGGGGCTGAGGAGGACCGCGAGGAGGCAGAGGTAGTGGAGGGTGCCGTCGGAGAGTTCGCGGGCCGAGAAGGGGCGGCGGAATTCGGGCATCTGGAGGGAGAGGGAAAACCGGCCCTGCTCGGCCTCGATCCCCAACTCGGCGCCGGGGAACGCCTGCGCGACCGCGTCGTCGAGTGACGGGCGGTCGCCGACCTCCTGGATCGTGCGGAGGGCGGCGGCGAGGTCGCGGCCGTCGGGCGAAAGGACGGGCGTACGGACGCCGACTTGGGGGTGTCGCAACGGGGACGAGGGGTCGGTGCGGAACTGGTGGTAGAACCGCCAGGACAGGACCTCCTGGCGGACCGCCGAGAGGACCGGGAAGCGGTGCGGCTCGCGTAGTTCGGACAAGACCGATTCCGAGTCCGAGAGGACCAGCGGGAAGGTGACGCGGTCGCCCTGGTCGTCGCGTGCCGAGGCGGTCGCGTTCTCGCGCCGCATCAGCTCGACCTTTTTGCGGCCCTGCACGAGCCAGAGGAATTCCTCCTTCACGTGCGGGTCGAGGTTGAAGGCGGAGCCGCCCCGGAGCGGCGCCGGGGGGATGAGGCCGCAGCTTAGCTCGTAAGCCAGGTCGTCGAGCTGGACGCCGAGGGTCATGCGGACGGGCCCCTTGCCGCGCTCGCCGGCCCAGAGGACGGAAGGCATCCCCCCTTCGTCGGCCAGCGTGCGGGCCAGGCGGCCGTCGGCCGCGGCGGCGAGCAGGCCGAGGCCGCGGTAGAGGTTCGTCTTGCCGCAGCCGTTCGGCCCGACCAGGACGTTCACCGCTCCCAGTTTCAAACGGACGTCGCGCACCGAGCGGTAGCCGGTGACGCGCAGGGAGGTAATCGGCACGGGTCGGCGTTCCCTTGGTCACGGGTCGGGCGGCGCCGGGCGTTCGGCGGCGCGGGCGAACCGCCAGGGTGACGCGGGAACGGCCCGCCGACAAGGCGATTTTCACATTCCGCCGTCAAAGATCATGGCGGCGCGGCGCGGATTTTCCCCACAGAGGCTCGTCCCCGCCCGGACGGCGGCGCCCTCAACAGATGAAGGCGGTCGAGTCCCCGTCACCGTCCGCGGCCCGTACGGCGACTTCGCCGTACGGGCTCGCACCAAAGGACCGGTAACCGCCGGGCGGCCGATATCGGGCCCGGCGGCCTCGGTCGCCGAATCAGGCGGACGGCTTACCCAGGAGCGCCCGGTACCCCCGGGCGCAGGCCAGCGCGAACAGGGCGGTCCCGAGCGTGGCGAGCCCGCCGGGTTCGGGCACGGCCGACGGGCGGATGGCAAGGAAGGTCGCGCCCGTCAGGCCGGAAACGACGACCCCCAGGTCCTCGCCGGTGCTTGAGAACTTGCGGACGTAGCCGCCATGCCCTTGATTGTTGTTGTCGACGTAGAGGTTGCCGTCGCCGTCGAAGGCCAACCCGGACGGGTTGCTCAGACCCGCGGAGGCGAAAACGCCGAGGTCTTGGCCGGTGCTCGAGAAGACCCGGACGGTGTTGGCGAAAAGCTCGCTGACGTAAAACCGCCCCGAACCGTCAACGGCGAGCCCGTAGGGGGTGTCCAGGCCGGTGATCAACGCCCCGAGGGGAGCGCCGGTCGCCGAAAACCGGTATACGCCCGCGCCGTTGAGCGCCACGATGTTCAAATTTCCCGAGCCGTCGAAGACCATTTGGGCCGGGGTGCTCCCCCCGTAAAATCCCCCCAACGCGACCCCGGACGGCGAGAATATCGACACCTGATTCGTGTCGTTACCCACGTAGAGCCTACCCGTTGAGTCGAACGCCAAGCCGTAAGGCTCGCTCAGCCCCGTCGAGGCAAACACCCCCAGGTCTTGACCGCCCGGTGAGAAGACGCGGACCGTATTGTCGCCGATGCTTGCGGCGTACAGTCGCCCCTGCGGATCGAACGCCAGGCCGCCCACCCTGACAAGTCCGGTGTCGGCGAAGACGTCGACGTTCCCGGTCGGGTCGACACGGAGGATTCGACCGGAAGTCTCATTCGGAAACTCGCCCACATAAACGTCGTAAGCCGCGTCGACTCGGCTCAATCCCGGGGCGAAAAGGGTCAGCACGACGGTTAAAAACGCCGCTCGGCGCATGCTGCTATGCTCCTGACAAACGCCCAGGCCGTGTACACTCACGGAATGGTCTTATCGGCCGGCTGAGGTGTGAACAAAACATTGATAAATTATGAACGCGAACGGAAATAAAATTAAAGTTATCGCGGCCGATCTCGGGATTCAATAGATCCGTTTGTAGCCGTTCACGGCGTGGGTTGCTCCGCAGGAGCCGACCCTCTATAAACGTGACACGGACCGGCCGACCTCGATTCCCCAACACATCTGGGACAGCTTCTCGGACGAGGCCCGCGCTATCGTAGGGGCCGTCATCGACGGGCTGGAGGGGCAGACCCTCGGACTGAGGCAGCGGGTCCAAGACCTCAAGGCCCGCCCCGGCCAGAATTCCACCAACCCGATATGAGGGTGGGCGAATGAGTCCCGACGACAGGATTGAAGCGTTGCGGTCGGCCGGCCGGAACGCACTCGAGGCCCAGGATGCCCTACTCGCCGCGTGGCGCGATCTCCAACCAGAGGACGTCGCAAGCCTCGCGGGGGCCCCGGATGTCGGCCTCCTCGTGAGGCTGGTCGAGAGGCGAATCTATGCCGTACCCGCTTTCGGGGCGTTGGC
>Ga0164243_10005164_pt1 | contig 20010 bp, 19 predicted proteins | sample OricompcompostOP_FD_108781 | JGI IMG/M metagenome (GOLD analysis project Ga0164243, IMG submission 108781) | Organic Plus compost microbial communities from Emeryville, California, USA - Original compost - Organic plus compost (OP) | ecosystem: Engineered > Solid waste > Mixed feedstock >... | reverse complement strand
TTCCGGAACAGGGCCGAGCAGGCGAGCTTTCTGCGCGACACTCGCTGCCGTTCGCACCTCACAACGCGCAAGGCACGCCCGTATGCCACGGGCTAGAAGCTCCGGCCCCGTCCGTTCCGCTTCCCTCCCGGCGTTACCCCGGCCTCGCCAGCGGGCAATGATGCTTGCCCGCCTCCCAAACCCGTCATTGCGAGGGGCCGCAAGGCCCCGCGGCAATCCAGAGCCGTTATCCACCGCCCTGGATTGCTTCGTCGGCTTCGCCTCCTCGCAATGACGAAGGGGGAGGTCAGTCAGATCGTCGCCGGGGCGGCGTCGAGCAGGACGGTCTTGGTCTCGACATAGGGCCACAGGCCTTCCTCGCCGCCTTCGCGGCCGATGCCGGACTGTTTGAAGCCGCCGAAGGGCATGCCGAATTCCATCCGCATCCCGTTCTGGCCCATCACCCCGGTGCGCACCTTGCGGCTGATGTCGTAGGCTGCCTGCGGGTCGGTGGTGAGGACGGAGCCGTTGAGGCCGTAATTGCTCTCATTGGCGATGCGGATCGCATCCTCCTCGTCCTCGGCGGGGATCAGGCACAGCACCGGGCCGAAGATCTCCTCCTGCGCGATGCGGCTCTGGTTGTCGACATTGGCGAACAGGGTCGGCTCGATGAAATAGCCCTTGTTCATATGGGCCGGACGGCCGCCGCCGGTGACGAGATCGGCGCCGCTCTTCTTCCCTTCCTCGATATACATCTCGACCCGTTCGAGCTGGCGGGCCATGGCGAGGGGGCCGAGCTGGGTCTCGGGATCCTCGCTGTTGCCGATCCTGATGCCTTCCATCACGCCCTTGATCGCTTCGGCCAGCTCGTCATGCCGATCCTTGGTGACGATCGCGCGGCTGAGCATGGCGCAGACCTGGCCGCTCATCACCGTGATCGTGTTGCCCAGGATGTTGGCCGCGGCCTCGATCGGGAAATCGTCGCGCACGATCGCGGCCGACTTGCCGCCCAGCTCCAGCGAGCAGCGCGCGATACGGCTGCCGCAGACCTCGGCGATGCGCTTGCCCGCGGCGGTGGAGCCGGTGAAGCTGACCTTGTCCACCGCGGGATTGTGCACCAGGTGGTCGGCCGCCTCCCGTTCGCTGGGGACGAGGTTGACCACGCCGGCCGGCACGCCCGCCGCCTCCGCCGCCTCGGCGATGATATAGGCTTCGAGCGGGGTTTCCGGCGAAGGCTTCATCACCACGGTGCAGCCCGCGATCAGCGAGTAGAACACCTTGTTGGCCATGATGCCGAACGGCGCGTTCCACGGCGCGATCCCGGCGACCACGCCCACCGGCTCGCGAGCGAGGATCACGGTGTCGACCGCCTGGCCCTTCTTCTTCGTGACCCATTCGAAGCTTTCGCCCAGGGCGGCGATGCCGCGCAGGCCCGCCAGGGCGCCGCCATGCATCATCGGGGCGAAGCTGGCGAGGCCGCCGACCTGCGCCGTCCATGCCGCCGCCAGCTCGCCCACGCGGGGCTCGAGCAGGTCGAGCATCTTGTTCAGGATCGCGCCACGCTCGGCCGGCGGAGTGTTCGGCCAGGGGCCGTTGTCAAATGCCTCGCGCGCGGCGGCGACGGCACGGTCCATGTCCTCATTGCCGGCTTCGGCGACGCGGGCGACCACTTCTTCGCTGTTGGGGTTGACGATTTCCAGCATGCGGCCAGTCGTCGCGGCGACCCATTCGCCGCCGATGAACAGCTTGTCGGGATGGCGGATGTTCACACCTTCGGGGATCATGGCACTACTCCAATCAAGGGATTCGGACAAACATACTCTCTTCACTGCGGCGGGTTGAGCCGTATCGGCATCCCGCCGCAAAAATCTCGCCGGGGCGCGCGCATCCTTCCGCGGCTCCTAGAAGCTCGACATCAGGACGAGGCCCGGAGCGTCGAGCGGCTTTCCGGCAGCCTTCAGCTTCGTCTCGCGTTCGTGCAGCCTGCCCTGCTCGGCGATCAGGAAGGCGTGGATCGCCTTCGCCTGCTCGGGCTTCAGCACATCGTCCCAGCGCGGCATGCCGTTGGGCACCAGCAACCCTTCCAGCACGATCTGGTCAAACGCCTCATGCGTGCCTTCGGCCATCCGCCGAAGATCGGGCAAGGGCGCGCGCGGCTGGTTCGCATGGCACATCGCGCAATTCTCGCTGAACAGGGCCGAGCCCATGGCGATCGTCTCGGGCGTGACGCCGGCAAGCTGCGCGGGCGGCGCCGGGGCCGGCTCCAGCGGCGGCAGGTCGGCCGGCACCGGAGTCTCGCCGCCGCCGATGCGGAACACCAGCAGGCGGTTCGCATTGCCCTTGGCATAGGCGGCGGAATAGCGGGGCACGAAGCCCCAGCCGCCCCCACCCCAGCCGGTCTGCACCGCGACATATTGCACGCCGTTCACCCGGTAGGTCATCGGCGCGGCCATGATCGAGCTGCCGGTGTCGATCGTCTTCAGCACCGCGCCGGTATCGGCGTCGCGCACGATCAGCTTGCCCGACAGCGTGCCGTGGATCACCAGCCCGGTCCCGGTGGCGAGCACGCCCGCCCGATCCTGCCAGCCGTCATAATCGGCGGACCATTTGACCTTGCCGGTGACGGGATCGATCGCGCGGATCTGCGAGCGATAGGGCTGGTCCTTCACCCATTGCCATTGCGGCAGCGCCTTCACCGCCTGCTGCAGCGCCGGCGGCAAGCTGGGCATCACCGCCTGGAGATCGGGGGTGAAGATCAGCGCCGCGCCCGAATTGAGCGCCTGCTTGCGATGGGCCGGCTGCTCCTGCCCCGGCGGGATGAACATCAGGTTCCCCATGTCGAGGAACGAGGCGAAATAGAGCTTGCGCTGCGGATCATAGGCCGCCGGATACCAGTTGCGCGCGCCCGCCGAGGCGGGGAACACGATCTTGGGCCCCTTGGTGTAGTCGGAGAATTCGGGGGTGAGAATCGGCCGCCCGGCCTGCATGTCCCAGCCCGAGGCCCAGCTGGTGCGGACCATCCGGTTCACCGCCAGCGCCTTGCCCGTCTCGCGGTCGACCACGAAGAAGAAGCCGTTCTTGGGGGTGTGCATCACCACCTTGCGGGTCGCCCCGCCGATGTCGAGATCGGCCAGCACCATCGGCTGGACGGCGGTGAAATCCCAATTGTCGCCCGGCGTTTCCTGGAAATGCCACTTGATCTCGCCCGTCTTGCGGTCGAGCGCGACCAGCGAGCTGAGATAGAGATTGTCCCCGCCGCCCGGCGAACGGATCGATTGCGGATAGGGCCCGCCATTGCCCACGCCCAGGATCACCTGGTCGAATTCGGGATCGTAGACGATCGCATCCCACACGGTGCCGCCGCCGCCCACGTCCCAGCGGGACTTGTCGCTCCAGGTCTTGAGCGCGGCGTCCAGCGCCTTGCTTTCCTGGGCACCTTCCTTCGGGTCGCGCGGCACGGTGTAGAAGCGCCAGGCCTGCTTGCCGGTGCGCACGTCATAGGCGGTGACATAGCCGCGCGTGTCGTATTCCGCGCCGGCATTGCCGATCACCACCACGTCGCCCGCCACTTCCGGCGCGCCGGTGATGGTGTAGCCGCGCCCATGGTCCGCGATCGTATCCTGCTTCCAGGCCACGGTGCCGGTCTTCGCGTCGAGCGCGTAGAGCACGCCGTCCAGCGCGGCGACGTAGATCTTGCCGTCGGCCAGGGCGATGCCGCGATTGGCCTGATCGCAGCAGGCATAGCGGTTGACCTGCATGTCGACCTCGGGAGTGAAGGTCCACAGCTCCTTGCCGGTCGCGGCGTCGAGCGCATAGACCCGGCCGAGATTGCCGGAGGTGTACATCACCCCGCCGATCACCACGGGCGTGGCTTCCTGCACCCGCGCGCTGCCAAGGTCGTATTCCCAGGCAAAGCCGAGCTGGCCCGCATTCTCGCGGGTGATGTCGCCCAGGCGGGAGAAATGGCTGCCCGCCCAGTCGCCCCCGGGATTGTCCCAATCGTCGCCCGCCCCATAGACCGATGTGTCGACCCGGGGTGCCTCGTAGCCCTTGGAACAGGCGGCCAGCAGGGCGAGCGCCCCTGCCGCCACGACCATGCGCAGGCGCATCATGCCGGCCACAGGTGCTGGAACTGCTCGAGCACGGAACGCAGGCTGCGCGGCTTCCTGCCGGTCACGCGTTCGACGTCGTCGGACACGACGTTCATGAAGCCTTCGCGAATGGACTGGCCGAACGTGACCATGCCTTCGCTGGCCCATGGAATCGGTCCGTCGGGAACCACGTCCGACGCCTTGCGCGTCACGCCCAGCGAATCGAAGTAGCGATACATGCCTTCGTCATCGACCGGCTCGATCTCGATCGGCTTGCCGGCCATCTGCGAGACCAGCGCCATCGCATCGGGCAGGGTCCACAGTTCCGGCCCGGTGACGTCATAAGCCTTGTTGGCATGGCCTTCCTGCGTCAGCACGCCCACCGCGATCGCCACGCAATCGTCGCGACTGACGATGGGCACCAGGCCGTTCCCGGCATTCTCGGGCTTGTGGCCCGCCTGCAGGGCCGGGATGGCCATTGCGGTGGCCACGGCCTCTGCATAGAGGCTGTCGCGCAGATGCGTCCAGGCAAGGCCCGATTGCTCGATCATCCGCTCGGTGGCGAGATGGTCGAACTGCTCGACCGAGGGATTGTCCGGCTGTCCGCAGCCGAGGATCGAGGTGTAGGCGACGTGCTTCACGCCCTCGGCCGAGGCCGCTTCCACCGCATTGGTGTGCTGTTCCACCCGGGTGCCGACCCGCGTGGTGGAGATGAGCAGCATCCGCTCGCCCCCTTGCATCGCCGCGCGGAGAGTGGAGGGATCGTCGAAATCGGCCTCGCGGACATGCGCGCCCAGTTCGGCGAATTCGGCCAGCTTCTCCGTCGTGCGGGAAAGGAGGATCAGGTCTTCGGCCGGAACCTTTTCAAGCAACAGCCTGGCGGCCGCATTGCCGAACTGGCCGGACGCGCCGGTCACGATAATCTTGCCCATACACCCTCTCTCACTATCCATGCGGCGGGAGCCTCGCCCGCTTGCCCGCAATAATAACGAGTGTTACGGTTGTGGCAACAGATAGGGAGAGTGCACCGACATGAAGCTTGCCGTCGAAGACCGTTTGGCCCTGCAGGACCTGATCGCCAGCTACAGCTGGGCGCTGGATACGGGGGACGAGGAAGGCCTGGTGGCCTGCTTCACCGAAGACTGCCTGATGAGCGAGGAGGTGTTCGACGATCCCGACATCTGGAACGGGCATGACGGAATCCGCGGCCTGATGCGCCATTATGCGAACGCACCGGGCTTCCCCGGCCGCCAGCACCATGTGACCCAGGTGAAATATTTCCCGCAGGAAGACGGCAGCGTGAAGATGAAGAGCTTCGCCTTCGTCACCGAATGCGAAGGCGAGCCGCCCTACCTGCTACGCTTCACGGGCTGGTACGACGATCTCGCGGTGAAATGCCCCGATGGCGAATGGCGCTTCCAGCGCCGCATCGTGCGCCTGTGGGATGGGGAGGTGCTCAAGAACTTCCCCGGCCGCGGCCAATGGGTGCCGAGGAAGCGCCCCGATTCGCTGATCATCCGGAAATAAGGACCGGAAACTGGCGCGCGGCCCCTAGGTCCGCGGCGCCAGGACCCAGCCGAGCACCAGGCCTGCGTCCGGCCTCGCGCCCCGCTCGCGCGGCAGGTTCGCCGGCATGGCGCGCGGATCGGCGGCGAAGGCGGCGAAGGCTTCCACCCAGCCGGCGCCGGCGGCCCTGCCAGCGCGGCCGAGCGCGTTCCAGCCCGGCCGGCAATCCGCCCCCGAACAGGCACGGCCATGGGCCTGGAGCTCTGCGGCGAGCGTATAGCCCGCTTCCCGCGCCGCATCGGCGATCAGCAGCAGGTCCGCGTGACGGCTGACCCCGGCGACCAGCGCGGGCCGCGCCGCCAGCACCGCGCGAGCGAAGCGGATGCGATCCCCCTCGATCGCGCGCGGCTCGATCCCGTAGGCCCGGCCGGCTGCGGCGAAGCGCTGGCCGGCCTCCAGCGCGGGATCGTGCAGCAGCACGCGCTGCTCGCCATGGCGCCAGCGCCAGGCCGCGAGACCCGAAAGGGTCGGCACGGCCAGCGCACCCAGCATCGCGCCGCCGAGGGCGCCCCTGCGTGTCGCGCGGATCATTGCGGCGTCTCGTGCGGGCCGGCCGCGAGATAGTCCGCGATCTCCTTGAGCTGGGCATCGCTCACCTCGCCCCGCGGGATCGCCGGCATGTTGCCGATGCCCATGCGCGCGGCCTGGATCACGAAATCGGGCGTGATGTCGTCGCGCTTCTCCAGCAGCGGCACGTCGCTGCGCCGCGCGATCAGCCCGGTGCCCATGCCGTTGGGGCCGTGGCACATGGCGCATTTCTCCAGATAGAGCTTCTCCCCCCCGGTCGCGTTAGGGCGCGAGGCCACGGTGAGCGGCTTGGGCATCGGCGGCGGGCCGCCCTGGGATTCGCCCTGCGGCGCGTCCCCACCGCCCTTGGAGCAGGCAGACAGCGCCAGCAGCGCGGCGGACAGGATCAGGATCTTCCTCATCGGCCGCGCTCCCCTGCCAGGCGCTTGGGCCAGATGCCGCTCTTCCCCGGCGCGAGGATCCCGTTGGGGTCGAGCGCATCCTTCACCCGCTCGTTCAGCCGCCTGAGCGCGTTGTTGTTGAAGTTGTAGGTCTGGGCGACGAGGTCCATGTAATCGAGATGGGTGCGGTATTCGCCGTAGCCCTGCTTCTCCGCGTCCTTGACCAGCGTGCGGAAGAAGGGATCGACCTTCTTCATCATCTCCGGATCGTCCTTGTTGAAGATCATCGCGTTGACGTTGGTCAAGTGGCGTTCCCCGAAGGCGAAGCTGCCCTGATAATCCACGCCCCATTCCTTGTAGCGGGCATAGGTGCGCCTGAATTGTTCGAGCGCCTTGGTCCCGTCCTGCGGGATCACGGGCGAGAAGCCGATATGCCCGCCGCGCCCGCCATACCAGTTCACGTTCTGCATAGGGAAGGTCATCGGCGTGCCGGTCCAGCCCGAATATTCGAGCGGCTGGCCCTTCACCCAGGTGGTCGGCTTGATCGACATCGGCTTGATGTCGTTCATCGCCCTCTCCAGCACCTTGTAGGCGGCCTTGTTGACCTCCTCCCGCCCATAGAGCCGCAGCGAGACGCCCCACCAGCCGATGTGGAACTTCTTGCGGATCGCGTCGATCACGTCATCACCCAGCGCGCCGGGCTTGTCGGTCCATTCGCCGCGGGTGGTGAGCACGGCGGCGGCGCGCAGCCAGTTGCCGATCGAAGGGCTCTGGGTCAGCACCCTTTCGCGCCGCAGCGGGCCGATCGTGTCGACCATCGCCTTGAGGTCTTCCGGCTTGTCGAACTCGACATCCATGCCCATCAGCGATTCGGGCTCCGGCATCAGCCACAGGCCCATCTTGGTGACGATGCCGAAATTGGACTGGACGAACATCTGGTCCCACCCCGGGCCGAAGCCGAAGGGATAGGCCTGCCAGGTGGGCGCGTTGGCGAAGGCGCCCATCCCGGTGCGCACCAGGTCGCCATCCGGCAGCACCACTTCGAGGCCGCAGATGTTCTTCGTGTTCTCGCCATAGGGCGTGTAGCCCACGCCCCGGTCGAGCGCGTTGCCCATCACCGAGCCCCAGCTGTTGCCCGGGGTGGAGAGCCAGAAGGGCAGCTTGTTCGCCTGGATGTAGTCGTAGAGATCGTAGAAGCCGACGCCCGGCTCCACGATCACCGTGCCCATCTGCTCGTCGAACTCGATCTTCTTCATGCCCGACAGGTCGAGCACCACGCTGCCGGCAAGCACCGGCGCGGTGCCGCCATAGCCCAGGTTCTTGCCCCGGCTGATCGGCCAGAGCGGCAGAAGATACTGGTTCGCGATCTTCACCACCGCCTGCACTTCCTCCACGGAAGTCGGCGCGACGGCCCCCACCGGATGGTGGACCGCGTCGTTCACCGCGAACTTGTCCTTGTAGGTGTCGCGATCCAGCTCGTCGAAGAACACCTTCGATGCGCCCAGCACGCTTTCGAACGCCCGCTGCGCCTGCGCGATCTTCTGCGCATCGAAGCCGGGAGGAAGGGGAATGTCTGCCATGATTTACACGTTCTCCTGGCTGCCCGCGCCCCAGCGGGTGCGCGCCGGCGGGCGGGTGCCGGCGTCGAGCCGGATCACATCCCCGTTGAGCAGCGAGTTTTCGATGATGAACAACGCGACCCTGGCGAACTCGTCCGCCCGGCCGGCGCGCTTGGGAAACTCCGCGTCCTTCAGCAGCTCGGCGACGAAATCATCGGGCAGGAAGGCGACCATCGGCGTCGCCATGAAGCCCGGCGCGATGCCCATGCAGCGAATCGCATGCTGCGAAAGGTCGCGGGTCCATACCAGGGTGAGCCCGGCCAGCGCCGCCTTGGAGGCGGTATAGGCGCTCATCCCCTCCTGTCCTTCGAAGCTGGCGATCGAGCAGGCGTTGACGATCACCCCCCGTTCCCCGTCCGGCCCGGAAGGCTCATTCGCGATCATGCGATGGGCGACCTCGGCGGTCACTCGCATCGCGCCCAGCAGGTTGACGCCGATCACCTTCTCCATCGCGTCCACGTCGCCCGGCCCGTCCGCGCCGGCGATCTGGCCCATCCCGCCGATGCCCGCGCAATTGGCCAGGATGTGGATCGCGCCGTGATCGGCCACGACCTGCGCGACCGCATCCTTCACCCCTTGCGCATCGGTGACGTCGCACGCCACGAAATGCGCGCCCGGCGGCGCATCGCCGGCGCGATCGAAGCTGACGACCGTGGCCCCGGCGGCGACGAGCGCCTGCGCGGTGGCCTCGCCGAGCCCCGAATTCCCGCCGGTCACGACGGCCACCTTACCCGCTGGATTCATCAGCCTCTCCCCATCGCCGCGATTTTCCTTCACGGCACGACTTTAACGAACGTTACTTTTGTTCTAGCGTCCGCCAGAGTCAAGGACATGCTGTATGGCGGGGGGAACCGCGCCAGCGGAAAAGAACATGGGAGAGGACAGGCGAATGACGACGCGCGACGAACTCTATGCGGTGATCGACCGCTACAAGGCGGCCCTGGCCGCACGGGACATGGCCGCGCTGGACTGGGCGGACGATGCGTTCAATACCGAGAACAACGTGCGGCTCGCGCCCGGCGACGGGGTGTGGAACACGATCACCGCGCTGGGCGATTACGACCTGCGCTTCGCCGATGCCACGACCGGGCAGGCCGCCCTGTTCACTTGCATCGAGGAAACCGATGCCCTTTCCCCGGCGGCGATTCGCATCGGGGTGAAGGACGGAAAGATCGTCGAGGTGGAAACGGTCGTCGCCCGCAATGCCGACGAAGGCTTCCCCTTCCAGGGCCAGCGCTTCGAGCCCAAGCCGGCGATGGAAGCCTTCGTGCCCGAAGGCGAACGCTCGACCCGCGAGGAGTTGCTGGCGATCGCCGACGGCTATTTCGAGACGATCCAGCGCAATGACGGCACGATCCGCACCCGCTTCTTCCCCGGCTGCAACCGGGTGGAGAACGGGGTGCAGACCACCAACAACGCCGAATTCCCCCTCCCCATCGCCCGGCTGGGTTGCGAGGAGCAGTTCCGCATGGGCTGGTATCGCTATGACGACCGGCTGCGCGGCCGTCGCTTCCCGCTGGTGGACGAGGAGCGCGGCATCGTGCTCGCCTACGGCTTCATCGACCATTGCGGGATCGTGGGCGAATATACGCTGACCGACGGCACCCCTGCCTCCAGCCCGGTGCGCCGCCCGCACAGCTACTACCTCGCCGAAGCCTTCAAGATCCGCTCCGGCGCGATCGAGCAGATCGAGGCCGATTTCCTCACCGTGCCCTATCACATGCCCAGCCCGTGGGATTCGCGCGCGTGAACGCCGCTGGTTCGGCGGGCACGGAGATGGGCGGCGGGCGTCGCCTCGCCGCGCTGATCCTGATGGCAGGCGTGATGCTGATCGACGGATTCGATCTCAACGCCATGCCGCTCGCCGTGCCGCACCTGCTGGAGGGATACGGTCTGCCGATGACGGCCTTCGGCACCGTCTTCGCCGCGGTGCTGGTGGGGCTCGGGCTGGGCGCGGTGGCGCTAGGCCCCTTGGGCGACCGGCTGGGGCGGCGAGTGATGATCGTGGCGCCCTGCCTCGCCATCGGCATCGCGACGCTGGCGACCGCGAGCGCGACCACCATCGGCGCCTTCGTCCTGTGGCGCTTCCTCACCGGCCTCGCGCTCGGCGCCTGCCTGCCCAATGTCAGCGCGCTCTCGGCCGAGCTGGCGCCGGAAGGGCGGCGTTCCACGGTGATGGCGGTGGTTTCCGCCGGCATCGCCATCGGCGCGATGGCCGCGGGCCTGCTCGCTCCCAATATCGTGGCCGCCGCCGGCTGGCACGGGCTGTTCCTCCTTCCCGGAGCGATCGCCTGCCTGCTCGCGGCCGGCCTGTGGTTCGTGCTGCCTGCGGATGCCGACGCGACGGCGCAGGGCCGGGGCGCATCTTCGCTTGGCCTGTTGCGGCCGCTGCTTGAGCTGGTGCGCCCGCCCTATCTGCTGCCCTTCGCCGTTTTCGCCGGAGCCTATGCGGTCAACGCCGTGGCGCTCTACATGATCACCAGCTGGATTCCGACCCTGCTGCCCCGGCAGGAAGGCTTCTCGGTCGACATCGCCGCGCGCATCTCGGGCTTCGTGCAGGGCGGCGGGCTGCTGTTCGGCATCGGCCTGTCCTGGCTGCTCGACAGGTGGAAACCGGGCCTCGCGCTGCTGTGCGGCTATCTTATCATCGCGGCCTGCTTCGTCGCGGTGAGGCTGGTGGACCCGACCCCGCTCAACTGGAGCGTGCTGCTGCTGTTCGCGGGCGGAGGGATCTCGGGCATCCATACGGCGCTGATGGCCTTCACCCCCAAGCTGTTCCCCTCTCGCATCCTCTCCTCGGCGATGGGCCTCGGCGTGGCGATTGCCCGGATCGGCGCGATCGGTGGACCTTATGCGGGAGCGGCGCTGATCGACAGCGGGGTCAGCCCCGGCGGCTATTTCGCCTGGGTCGCCCTGCCCGCCCTGCTGTGCGCCGCCATCTGCCTCGCCGCCCCGGCTGCGATCCGGGCGCGCGAGCGGGCGGAGTAGGTGGCGTAAGGGCCTATCCTACTTGCCAACCCTCCTTTTCCGTCATTCCCGCGCAGGCGGGAATCCAGTGCGCCAGGCACTGCTGTCGCGGTCTGGATCCCCGCCTGCGCGGGGATGACGAAACTTGTCTGACCGCAACAGGATAGGCGCCCGCTGCTAAGGCTGGAAATCAAGCCCGCCGATCCGCTCCGCGAACTTCCAGCCCTCGGCGGTCTTCACCATCCGGTCGCGGTAGAAGCCCACCAGGGGCGAGTTCGCGCTCATCGCGGGCAGCTCGCCTTCCGGCGCGGCTTCGCCCTGGAACAGCAGGATCACGCTGAAGGCGCGCGCCTTGTCCGCCGCTTCGGCCTCGACCACGATATTGGCGATCACATGCCGCTGGGCGCGCGGCGGGCGTTCGCGGAAGCCGGCGAGGATCGCCTTGCGCCCGATGACGAGGTCCCCCGGCCTGCTCGGGCGGCCGAAACGGGCATCCTCGGTATAGAGCTCGGCCACCGCATCCCAGTCCTGCGTGTCGTTGAGGTTGGCGTAGTGGTTGATCAGCCTGGTGCAATCGGCCTCGATCGCCCGTCTTTCGTCCTCGGTCACGCCAGCTCCCTTTCCGCGACCTCCGCATCCATCATCGCCTGCAGCATGCGGCGGCCTTCCACGGCGTTGCGGTCGCTCCTGATCAGCAGCTCATCCGGATTCTCGCCCACGATCGCAAGCATCTTCTCGATCTCCTCGGTGGCGAACTTGTCTTCCTCGATCACCGGCTGGAGATAGGGGAACATCCGGTCGAGGTCCGCATCGCTCTGGGCCGACATGGCGAAGAAATAATGGCAGCTCGTCCGCGTCTCGGGCGTCACCGCGTGGAACACCCGGCTGCGGTTGAGCACCTGGCCCGCGCGGGTGGGATTGCTTTGCGAGACCTGCATGTCCCCGATCCCGGCATGGAAGCCGGGAAGGTAGAAATCCATCCCCACCACGCGGTCGATCCGTTCGATATCCTCGCCATGGAACTGATGGACCACCGGCGGCGGCACCGCATCGCGGATATGGCGGCGGCTGCGCAGCACCCGCGCTTCCCGGGTCAGCTCCTCGGGGATGGAGGCGTTGTCCTCTGTCCCGATGCTGCTGGAATGGAGATAGGCGAGGTGTGTGAGGTCGAGCAGATTGTCGTTGAGCAGCTGGTAGCGGCCGTTGACATGCTCGGTGTAGAACGGCCGCAGCACCATGCCCTGCCCCGCCGCGCCGATCTCCTCCAGATCGGGCAGCAGCGCGGGATCGGCCTTGTCGGGATCGCCCATCCAGATCCAGGCCCAGATGCCGTGCTCCACCAGCGGATAGGTCGGGATGCGGTAGCTCCGGGGCACATGGGCCTGCGAAGGCACCTTCACGCATTGCCCGTCCGGCCCGAAGGCGATGCCGTGATAGCCGCATTCGATCACGTCGCCCTTGAGGCAGCTTTCGCCCAGCGGGAAGTGGCGGTGCGGGCAGCGCCCGCCCACCGCCACGGCCGTGCCGTCCTCCTTGCGATACATGACCACCGGCTGGCCGAGGATAGTCCGCGCCAGCAGCTTGCGCCCCAACTCTTCGACAAAGCCCGCGACATACCAGCCATTGCGGACCGCAAATGAGCCCTCCCGGAAAGGATACATGACTCTCTCCCAATCAATTTTCCCAATCTTACATTGTAAACTTACGTTGTAAAGGTTGCAGGCCGGCGCCGTGTTCACTAACGAGAGTCGGAATGAGCACTCCACCCCTCAGCCTGGATCGGATTGTCTCCGAGGCGCTCGCGCTTCTTGCGGAAGAGGGGCTGGACAAGGTGACGTTGCGCAAACTGGCATCGCGCCTCGATGTCCAAGCGATGTCCCTCTACTGGTACATCGAGAGCAAGGACGAGCTTTATAGGAAGATGAGCAATGCAGTCTTTACGGACTGCCTCAATTCCATCCCGGAATGCTCTTGCTGGAAGACGTGGCTCAAGGCCCTTGGCCTGGAGCTATGGCGCGCACAGCATGAGGTCCGCGACGCAGCTCGCCTGACCTTCGGCGCGAAACAGTCCGACATAGCGCTTCGGGAACTGGCGGATCAGATCATCGCCCCGCTGCTCGCCTTCGGTATAGGCAGGAGCGATGCATTGAAGATGCAATCCTCCGTCCAGGCCATGGTGATCGGCTGGACCGGCTTCGATCAGAGCTTCGGCGAGGAGCTTGAGCAGGTCGTCCCGGTCAAGGCCACGATGGAAGACAGCCTGGACGCATTGATCGCCGGATGGGAAACCATCCTTGCAAGGCGAGCTTCCGCGCCGGCCAGCGAGGGCAGAACCGAACCGGCCCTGCCCTCATAGATGCGAACGGCGGATTACTTGCGTGCTCGCAGCGTTTCGCGTGCCTCTTTCGAATAAGGAGAGGGACACACCGTGGCCCGAACCTCAATCTGCTCATGCGGTTCCACCCGCAGGTTGTCATAGACGCCCGGTTCTTCACCCCAGACAAGGCTAACTTCCTGCCCGATTTCAACGTCGCGATCGAGCGATGCGAGAGAAATCATCCGCCGCGCATTCATCGAATGCGCAATAAGCACGGACAGTCCCGCCAGCCTTCCATCGGACAGCACGCGATCGTTTATCGCAAATGCATATTGCGGCATGGGCAGGTCGGGATACTTGTAAACCGGGCCATCCGTGAAGAAAGAGGCGAATATCCTTGCGACGTCCTCGCCGTTCCACTCGAGCGTCACCTTCCTGCGTTGCTCATCCTTGCGTTCGAGCATACGCTCCAGCGCGTCCCGGCCAACGAAATCATGGTCGAGCGCGATGAAGGGATCATAGCCCACGTCGAAAGGCGTTTTGTAATAATCTTCCAGCTTGTCCGAATGGAAGCTGCCGCCCAGTTGGAAGAACGCTTCCAAGGTGAATGCGGGCAACCATTCCCGGTAGGCCTGCAGTTCCGGGTCCGTGTAGATCGCCGGAAGCAGAGGCCCCAGCCAGCCGGACTCAACGGCGCTCGAGGAATAGGCGCGATTGCCGACCTGGCGAAGACCGAACTCCTTGCCGGCCTCTAGGATCACCGCCAGAATCTCCTGCTGCTCTTCGATCGGGCCCCAGATTTCCAGGCCCGCGGCCCCTGCCATGCCATGGCGCAAGGCATCGACCTGGCGTCCGGCGATGTTGATCTTGGTCATCTTGAAGAAGCGAATATCCTCTACGGAAGAACCATTCAGCTTCTCGATCAGCGCCCAGGCCTTGGGGCCCTGTATCTGGTAACGATAGGTATGCCGGGTTATCGGCTTACCATCCCAGGCAGAGCTTGTCCGTGGATCCTTGGTGATCTCCACATCATAACCGCCCGTTGCGGCGTTGTATTCCAGCCAGTTGTTCGCCGGCCCCAGCCCTGCGGACATGACCCTGCCATCGTCCAGATAGGCCAATATGCTATCCCCGATCAGGAAACCGTCGCGATTGCACGCGATGTACTGCTTAGCCATCCCCGGGCAGAATTTGGCGAAGCTGTTGATCGCAGTTTCCTGCAACAAACGCACCGCATCCGGTCCTGAGATATAGAGATCATCCATGTGATGGGTTTGATCCATCAGCACACAGTCTTCGAGCCAGGCTCGCTGTTCCAATATCCAGCTCGTTTGCTCGGGCGGAACGACAGGAAAGACATAGCCCCCTGCCCCGGTCGCGCTGAGCCGACGGAGCGGACCGCCTGACAGGTCGATAAATTGCTGCAGATTTGTAGGAAGGTCGTTCACGTATCTCTCCCGATGAATTCTTTCGACGGCAACCATTCGCAGCCGAATCTTACAATGTAAGATACCGGGATTGCCTTACGCGTCAAGCCCCGCATCGTTGATACAGATGCGGCATGGGCGAGAGCCTAGCTAAAGGTGCGTGAGCACCCGGAAGCGCGGAAAGCCGCCATTCCCAGGCCGTCAGGGCCGGATGTCGATCCGTCCTAGCCTTCCGGCGCCGGATCGTCCGGCCGGGTGGCTTCGAGGAACACCGAATGACCTTCCCCGTCATCGCGTTCCAGCGTGCCGATCAGCGTGCCGAGGATACGGTCGAGCGCGCCCCGGTCCGCGTCGGACAGCTCGCTGAACAGATAGGCGGCGACCTTCGCCGTCTGCGGCCGCATGATCTCGTAGAGCCGGCGGCCCTCCTCGGTCAGGGTCAGCGCCTTGCGGCGGCGGTTGTGCGGATCGGGGAAGACATTGATTCGCCCCGCCCGCTCCAGCGTGGAGACCGCGCGGCTCACGCTCATCACGTTGACGCCGGTGAGATCCGCTACCTCGTGGCTGGCGGTGCTGCCGAGATTGCCGATCATCATCAGCAGGCGGAACTCGTTGAGGCTGATGTGATAGCGATGGGCAAGATTAGTGGAGAACGGCACCATCAGCCGATTCGTGAGCTTCAGCAGGTCGTGCAGCATCCTGGACTGATCGATCGCCTGGCCGCCCTGCCGGTCGGTTTCCGCCTCACTGTCTTCCTGCATACTGTGCGTATCTGCGCGCCTGCGCAGCCGATCGTCAATTCGCGACGACATCTCATCCCCTATATTTCGAGCAATCCGGCCCGGATCGGGAACGCGCCCTGCCCCCCGCAAGCCGGCCTTCGTCCTTGGCAGCTATCGTAACACCCGTTAATAAACCTGCACAGTCAGTTTGGGAGATAGAGAAGCATGGGTGCCTTCCCGCAGACGATCCACTTCATCGGATCGAACAAGCCGCGGCGGATGGAAGTTTCGGTTCGCGACCTCGACGTCGAAGGGGAGATTCCGGCCGAGATCGACGGCGCCTTTTTCCGCGCCGTGCCCGACAACGCGCATGCCCCGATGTTCGAGGACGACATCGCGCTCAATGCCGACGGCATGGTGGCGCGCTTCGACATCCGGAAGGACGCGGTGGATTACGACATCCGCTATGTCGAAACCGACCGCTACAAGGCGGAGAAGGAAGCGCGCCGGGCACTGTTCGGCCAGTACCGCAATCCCTTCACCGACGATCCGAGCGTGGAAGGGGTCGACCGCACCGTCGCCAACACCACCCCGGTCTGGCACGCCGGCCGCCTGTTCATGACCAAGGAAGACGGGCTGGGCCACGAGATCAACCCGCACACGCTGGAGACGGTCGGCAAGTGGACCTATGGCGGCGTGCTGAAGTCCGAGACCTTCACGGCCCATCCCCGGATCGACGACGAGACGGGCGAGCTGTTCTTCTTCGGCTACGAGGCGGGCGGGCTGTGCACGCCCGACGTCGCCTATTGCATCGCCGACAAGCAGGGCAAGCTCGTCTCCGAACAATGGTTCCAGCAGCCCTATCTCTCCACGATCCACGATTTCGTGATCACGCGGAAATACGCGATCTTCCCGATCTTCCCCACCACGGCCGACCTCGAGCGGCTGAAGGCCGGCGGGGCGCACTGGGCGCACCAGCAGGACCTGGAAAGCTGGATCGGCATCATGCCGCGCTACGGCAAGGTGGAGGAGATGAAGTGGGTCAAGGGCCCCAAGGGTGTCTCGGCGTTCCACGAGATCAACGCGTTCGACGATGGCGACCTCGTCCATATCGACCTGTGCCTGACCGAGACCAACGCCTTCGCCTTCATGCGTGAGGCGGGCGGGATCCATATCCCGCAGCCCGAGGTGAAGGGCGCGGTCACGCGCTGGACGCTCGACCTGTCGAAGGCGGAGCCGACGCTGGAGGAACGCCCCATCGGCCCTCCGGGCGACCTGCCGCGCCTCGCCGACAAGGACCAGGGGCGGCCCTACACCCACGCCTGGTATCTCACGATGAACCCGCAGGGCGGCCCGCCGATGCCGGGGGGCCCCGTGGGGGCTAACTTCAACGCGCTGGTGCGCTTCGAGCCGGGCAATGGCAATGTCGAGCTGATGGGCGTCCCCCCCGGCGCGGCGATCAGCGAGCCGGTGCATATCCCCTCCGCCGAGCCGGGGCATGACGGCTGGCTGCTGAGCGTGGTGGACATCCCCGACCATCCCGATCCCGCGCAGCAGGTGCCGGGCTATTACAGCTCGGAACTGTGGGTGATCGATGCCGGCCATGTCGCCAAGGGCCCCGTCGCCAAGGTCAGGACCGGCATGCCGCTGCGCAGCCAGGTCCACGGCACCTGGGTCAGCCGCGCGAAGATGGACAATTCGGTGCTGAAGGCGGGGGATTGATCCCCCGCCCTGCGGCGCGGCCCTGGGAGGGGAGCGGCCAATGAAGATCCTGTATCACGCCAGCCGGATCATATTCGGCGGCTGGTGGCTCTATTCGGGCCTCATGCATTTCCTCGACCCGGGCTGGCAGCCGCTCGGGCAGCATCCGGCGGCGATCGACTTCACCCTGGCGCTGATCCGCAGCGGGCTGTTCGAATGGATCAAGGCGATCGAGGTGGTGCTGGGCGTCACCATGCTGATGAACCGCTGGATGCCGGCCACGCTGGTGGCGCTGGTCCCGATCAACATCGTGATCGTCTATTGGAACTTCGTGCTCGATCCCGGCGTGGTCGAATATGTGTTCGGCGCGTTCAGCATCCTGTTCAACGCGATCCTCGCCTGGCCCTGGCGGCGCTATTTCTGGCCGCTCTTCGTGTGGAAGGGCGAGCCGGACCATTCGCTCGATCCGGGATTGCGGCGGACCTGAGAACGGTCTCCCTCCCTCCCGTCATTCCCGCGCAGGCGGGAATCCAGCAGCAACCGTGGAGCTGGGTCCCCGCCTGCGCGGGGATGACGAAAAGGGGTTGCCGATCCGCCCTAGACCCCGCCTTCCGGGAACCCCGCCACCAGCGCGCCGAGCCCGGTGGCGAAGCTGGCGTCGAAATCGATCATCCCTTCGAGGAAGCTGTGCATCGGCCCGTTCGCCTCGAAGCTGGCCCAGCCCAGCGCGAGCGAGGTGACCGAGGCGATGGCGGACAGCGCTGCGCCCTGCTCCAGCCCCAGCGCGACGAGCGGTGCGGCGATGGCTTCCGCCGATCCGGGCGCCCCTTCCCGCGCGGGCTGCGCGATCGCGCAAAGCTGTGCCGTATCCCGTTCCCGCCCCAGCCGCATCCGCAAGGCGTTGCCATAGGCCAGCAGCCATCCGCGCCAATCCGCGCAGGGCAGCACCGCCGCGCGCGCATCGGCATAGACCGCCGCGGCCATCAGGCCGAGCAGTTCGGCCTTGCCCGAGAAATGCCAGTAAAGCGCAGGGGCCTGCACCTGCAGCCGTTCCCCCAGCCGGCGCATGCTGAGCCCGGCCAGCCCGTGTTCCCCAAGGATCGCGAAGGCCGCGCCGATCACGCTTTCGCGGTCGAGCGGATTGTCGGGACGGCGCGCCATGGAAGCGGATTGACAATTTAACGTTGTTAAGTCAACCTGCCATCCAGTGAATGATGGAGAGAGGTATCACCATGAACTACGTCCGTAATGCGTGGTATGTTGCCGGCTGGTCCGACCAGATCGGGCGAGACAATCCCTTCGCGATGAGCATCCTGGACGAGCCGATCGTGCTTTATCGGGGCGAAAACGGCCGGCTGGTCGCGCTCGAGGATCGCTGCGTCCATCGCCTCGCCCCGCTTTCGCTGGGGCGCTGCGAAGGCAACAGGCTGCGCTGCATGTATCACGGCCTGCTCTTCGATCCGGACGGCCGGGTGGCGGAGATCCCCGGCCAGGCGCAGATCCCGCCCCAGGCGCGGGTGCGCAGCTATCCCGTGGTGGAGCGGCACAGCTGGGCCTGGGTGTGGATGGGCGATCCCGCCGCGGCGGACGAAGCGCTGATCCCGCCCGCGGTCGGGCTGGATCATCCGGACTACATCCTCGGCCACGGCCAGCTCGACTACGAGGCGGAGGCGCGGCTGATCAACGACAACCTGCTCGATTTCAGCCACCTCACCTTCGTCCATGCCGACAGCTTCCAGGCCGGGCCGGAATTCGCGGAAACCCAGGCGAAGATCACCCCGCTCGATCGCGGCATCCGCTATGAACGCTGGATCGAGAACACGCTCGGCTCCTCCTCGCGCAAGAGCGAGGTGCCGGCGGACAGCTACATGACCTATGATTTCCTCATCCCCGGCGTGCTGCTGATGACCGGCGGCACCTTCCCGCTCGGCACGGCGAAGGCTAGCGGCTACGGCGCGCCCGATCCGGCGCTGGCGGTGGGCGGAGTGACCTTCACCAGCCAGGCGGTGACGCCGACGGGCGGGAAGACATCGCGTTATTTCTTCTCCTGGGGCCCGCATCGCCGCCATGGCGACGCGGCGATGCGCGACATGCTGATGGTCCTGGCCGACAAGGCCTTCGGCGAGGACAAGGTGATGATCGAAGCGCAACAGAAGGTGATCGACCGCACGCCGAACCCGCGGATCATGCCCACGGCGCACGACCGGGGCGTCACCCTGTTCAACCGCCTGGTGGAGCGCCTCGCCCGCGAGGAAAGCGAAACCATCCGCAGCGCGGCGTGAGGATAAGGAAATTACCTGTCTCCACGGCATAAGCCCCGCCCCCTTCACCAACACCTCGGTCCATCATCGTCACCCCAGCGAAAGCTGGGGTCTCAGGCGGGTTTCGAGCCAGTCCGGGGAGGAGAAGGCGATCAGTTTGTTGCACAAAACGCAACATATGATGCGTTAATGTCGTTTTTAAAACCGATCGCTCTACTCCATAGCAAAATTGCCTTTCAGGCATCCTCTCCCAAAACTTCCATGGCCTGGCCGGCAACGGCTGGGCCTTTTTTCTGCCCCCCAAAGGTTCCTCCCTCTTCCCAGCCCCATCCGTCATTGCGAGGAGGCAAAGCCGACGCGGCAATCCAGGGCCGTTGCGTGGGACTCTGGATTGCCGCGTCGGCTTTGCCTCCTCGCAATGACGGGATAGGGAGAGGGGAAGAAACACCCTT
>Ga0164243_10005163_pt1 | contig 20013 bp, 18 predicted proteins | sample OricompcompostOP_FD_108781 | JGI IMG/M metagenome (GOLD analysis project Ga0164243, IMG submission 108781) | Organic Plus compost microbial communities from Emeryville, California, USA - Original compost - Organic plus compost (OP) | ecosystem: Engineered > Solid waste > Mixed feedstock >... | reverse complement strand
TGATCGGCCGGCCGGTGAATTGCGAGTTTGCGACAACACGCCGCAGCGCGCCCTCGAGCTCGCGGACATTCGAGCGAATGCGCTTGGCGATGAAGAACGCGACCTCATCGGGCAGATCGACCCGACTCACCGCGGCTTTGCTCATCAAGATCGCGACGCACGTCTCGAGCTCGGGCGGTTCGATCGCGACCGTCAGTCCCCAGCCGAAGCGCGATTTCAGCCGTTCTTCGAGCCCATCGACCTCCTTCGGATAGCGATCGCACGTCAGGATGATCTGCTGTCGATTCTCGAACAGCGCATTGAACGTGTGAAAGAACTCTTCCTGCGAGCGGCCCTTGTCGGCAAAAAACTGAATGTCATCGATCAACAGCGCATCGAGCGAGCGATACGCGGTTTTGAATTCGTTGATGGTGTTGTGTTGCAGCGCCTTCACCATGTCGCCGACGAAGCGCTCCGAATGCACATAGGCGACCCGCGCGCGCTGATTGCGCGTACGAATCATGTTGCCGACGGCATGCATGAGGTGCGTCTTGCCCAAGCCGACGCCGCCGTAGATGAACAGCGGGTTGTACGCGACCCCTGGATTCTCGGCGACCTGGAACGCCGCCGCGCGAGCGAGCTGATTGCTCTTGCCTTCGACGAAGTTCGTGAACGTGAAATCCGGATTCAGGCGGCTGCCCAGAACGGTCGGCGGTTCCTTGGCGATCGCGCGAGGCTGTGCAGCCAGACTGACCGGCGACGGCGCGACATTTGCGACGCGCGAACCCACCTCGAGCACGACCTCCGGCCCGGGCTCCGCGCCCGACTCGACGAGCTCCGAAATCCGCTGAACGACGTTTTCATTCACCCAATCGACGACGAACCGGTTCGGCGCCAGGAGCCGCAGCACATGGCCGTCTTCAACCGCCTGGAGCGGCCGGATCCACGTGTTGAATTGCTGCTCCGGCAATTCGGCTTCCAATTGAGTAAGACAGCGATGCCATAACGAACCCTGCACGGTTTCGTCCCCTCGGTCCTGTAGTCGTCGTGAAAGAGGCGGAGAATTTTTCTGCGTAGCTGAACGCGAGAGGGGGGCGAGTCTATACCCAGCCGCGCGAGGTTATCCACAGCTCGCCTGTGTGATCTGCCGCGATTTTCAGGTGCTTTCGCGCTTGACAGCGCCAGGCCTGCTGCGTACCCTTCCCGCCCTTCTTTTTGACCCACCATGTGCTTGTTTTAGCGCGATTTTCGCGCCGCGAGATTCAGCATGAAGCGCACTTACCAGCCGAGCAAGATTCATCGTCAACGCACGCACGGATTTCGTGCGCGCATGGCAACGCGTGCAGGCCGGCAAGTTCTTGCTCGCCGTCGCGCCAAAGGGCGCAAGCGCCTGACGGTCTGACGCGCACCCAAGGCGCGTCAAGCACCCTTCTTGCCTGCTCTCACTCGATCGTTCACACCGGCGCAACGTCTTCACAACAAATCGGATTTCGATCGCGTCTATAAGGATGCGCGACGTTTCGCCGATGCCTTGTTTGCAGTCTTCGTTCGTGGCAATGGCGGCACCCAGGCCCGCTTGGGATTGTCTATTGCAGCTCGCATCATCGGCGGAGCCGTTCGACGCAATCACCTGAAGCGCCTGATTCGCGAATCGTTTCGACATCACCAACATGAGCTGCCCGCCGTCGATATCGTCATCAACGCACGTGCCGGCGCCCGCGACGCCGACAACGCGGCGATCGTGCGCAGCCTCGAACGCCACTTTCGCAACGTGAGCGAGCGATGCGCAGCGTCCTGACAGCGCTCATCCGCGGCTATCGCTACTGCATCAGTCCGCTGCTCGGGCCAAACTGTCGTTTCTATCCCAGTTGCTCTTGTTATGCCGAGCAGGCGCTCGAGCAGCACGGCGCCTTGAAAGGCAGCTATCTTGCGGCGCGCCGATTGCTGCGTTGCCATCCTTGGCATGTCGGCGGCTACGATCCGGTCCCTGAGCCGTCGCCCACCCGCTGGAACCCGTTTTCGCATGGATAACCAACGTCTTTTCGTGTGGGCGGCGCTCGCGCTCGTCCTGTACCTGAACTACGCGGCTTGGCAGAACGAATTCGCGCCGCCCGCACCGGTGGAAACGAAAACCGAAACCACCGCCGCGAACTCCCCGAACACGAGCGGCACGGATACGTTGCCGACACTGCCGTCGCAGAATGCGGCCGGCACACCATCATTGCCCGCCGCTCCGCAGCCGGCGACAGCTCCAGTCGAACAGGCGCCGACGATTCACGTCGTCACGGACGTGCTCGACATGGACATCAGCACGCGCGGCGGCGAATTGCAGCGCGCCGATCTGCTGAAATTTCCGAAGGAGAAGAACCGGCCGGACATTCCCGTGCGGCTGTTCAACACCGAGAACTTGTTCGTCGCCCAATCGGGGTTGCTCGCGGCGGATCGCAAGAACCAGCCGACGCATCAGGCCGTGTTCACGGCGCAAGCGCAGGAATACCGGTTGCAGCCTGGACAAGCGAAGCTCGAGGTACCGCTCGTCTGGACCGACGATGAGGGCGTCACCGTCACGAAGATCTACACGTTCGAGCCCGGAAAATATCGCATCGGCTTGCGCTATGAGGTCGAAAACAAGTCACCCACCGAATGGCGCGGCGCCTCCTACGTTCAGCTCGTGCGTCATTACGAACATCTCGAGCGTTCCTATTTCAATGTCGAGACGTATTCCTATCGCGGCCCGGTGATCTTCGACGGCAAAGGCGCCCGCAAGCTCAACGTCGAAGACGAAGACGACCGGGGCTTCGAGGCCGCGATCACGGGCGGTTGGCTTGCCGCCATCCAACATCACTTCGTTGCCGCAGCCGTCCCGCCGCGCGAGCTGACCTACGACTACAAGCTGAAGGTCGACGCGAAAAACAACTTCACGCTCTCGTACCGCGGTCCCCTCGTTGCTGTTCCCCCGAGCGGCAAGCAAACGTTCAGCGAGTCACTGTTCGTCGGTCCGAAGCTCCAGGAACAACTGGAGGCGACCGGCTACAAGCTGGACCTCGTCGCCGACTACGGCAAGCTCACGATCATTTCGAAGCCGCTGTTCATCCTGTTGAGCTGGGTGCACGACTTCGTCGGCAACTGGGGCCTTGCGATCATCATCGTGACGTTCCTGATCAAGCTCGCGTTCTATCGCCTCACCGCCGCGAGCGGCCGCTCGATGGCGAAGATGCGTGCGCTCGCGCCGCGCATCAAAGCGATCCAGGAGCGCTACAAGGACGATCGCGAACAGCTCGGCCGGCAGATGATGGAGATCTACAAGCGCGAGAAGATCAATCCGCTCGCCGGCTGTCTGCCGATCCTGATTCAGATTCCGGTGTTCCTCGCCTTCTATTGGGTGCTGCTCGAGAGCGTCGAGATGCGCCAGGCGCCGTTCTTCGGCTGGATCACCGATCTGTCCTCGCGCGATCCCTATTTCATTCTGCCCATCATCATGGGCGCTGCGATGTTCCTGCAGTTCAAGCTGCAGCCGATGCCGAGCGCGGATCCGATGCAGGCGAAGATCTTCCAGTTCATGCCGCTCATCATGGCTGGAACGATGGTCATGTTCCCCTCGGGCCTCGTGCTGTACTGGCTGACGAACACGCTCCTGTCGATCGCGCAGCAATGGCGGATCAACAAGCTCGTCGCCGCGGAAGAAAAGAAAGCGACCGCGTGACGGGCGCGAACGCGGCGATCGCCGTATGGATCTGAAAGCCACGACGATTGCCGCGATTGCCACGCCCGCGGGCCGTGGCGGCATCGGCATCGTGCGGTTGTCGGGCCCTCGTGTTGCGAGCATTGCGTCCGAGCTGCTGGGCGATGTGCCGGAACCGCGCCGCGCCGCGCTACGCATCTTTCGCGGCGCCGATGGCCAGATGATCGACGGCGGCCTTGCGCTGTATTTTCCCGCGCCCGCCTCCTTCACCGGCGAAGACGTGCTCGAGCTGCACGGCCATGGCGGGCCGATCGTCATGGATCTCCTGCTCGCGCGCTGTCTCGAGCTCGGGGCCCGTCATGCCGAGCCGGGCGAATTCAGCCGCCGCGCCTTCCTCAACGACAAGATCGATCTCACTCAAGCCGAGGCGATTGCCGATCTGATCGACAGCGGTTCGATCGAAGCGGCACGCGCCGCGTCGCGATCGTTGCAGGGTGAATTTTCGGCCGCGGTGCATTCGTTGACCGAAGCGGTGACCGAAACGCGGATGCACGTCGAAGCGGCGATCGACTTCCCGGAAGAGGAGATCGATTTTCTCGCCGACACGGCATTGCGCAGCCGCATCGATCGCGCGCTCGAGCTATGCGCGCAGATCACCGCGAAAGCGCGTCAAGGCGCGCTATTGCGCGAAGGCATGACGGTCGTGATCGCGGGCCGGCCCAATGCGGGCAAGTCGAGCTTGCTGAATTGCCTTGCCGGCTATGCGGCCGCCATCGTCACCGACATTCCGGGCACGACGCGCGACGTTCTGCGCGAACGCATCAACATCGACGGCATGCCGTTGCACATCGCCGATACGGCAGGCCTGCGCGAAGTTGCGGATGTCGTCGAAGCCGAAGGCATTCGCCGAGCCCATGAAGAGATGCGGCGCGCCGATCGAATCCTTTATGTGATCGACGCCACGCGTGCGCTCGATGACGAAGCCGTGGCGCAGGAAACGAGCTCCCTGCCGGCGAATGTGCCGGTGACCTGGATCTTCAACAAAGTCGATCTCGCCGGCGGGCGCGCGCGACTCGAGCAAGCGCAGCCGCCGCGGGTATTCGTGTCCGCGACGACAGGCGAGGGTATTGAGCTGTTACGCGCACATCTGAAGGAATGCATGGGGTTCGTCGGCGCGGATGCCGGGACGATCTCCGCGCGACGCCGCCATCTCGATGCCTTGGCCCGGGCCGAAACTCATCTGCAGCAAGCGGCAACTCAACTCATCGAACATCGCGCGGGCGAGCTGATGGCGGAGGAGCTGCGCCAGGCGCAGCAGGCGCTCGCGGAGATCACGGGCGAGTTCACGTCGGATGATCTCTTGGGGAAGATTTTTTCGAGCTTCTGCATCGGAAAGTAAACAGTTGTTTCGCTATGTCTCACCGGTGTTGTTGATCATGAAACAGCGGCGAAACTAGGCAATTCTCGCAGCCAGAACGTCTCACGAAATCCCGCAGCATCCTGATATAGTGGGCCCACCGAAGGGCCCACACACGTTTATGGGCCCACGACGCGCACTGGTGGGCCCACATGTCGCTGAACGAGACAGCAATAAAGGCACTAAAGCCGAAGGCCAAACGCTACGACGCGACCGATCGAGATGGGCTGCTCCTCGAGGTGCATCCCACCGGCAAAAAAGTTTGGCGCTATCGATATCGATTCAACGGCAAGCGCGAGAAGCTGACGATCGGCCCGTATCCAGCCGTCGGGCTACAGGAGGCGCGCAAGCGTAGGTTGCAGGCGGAGGAGCTGGTTCATAAGAACGTGAGCCCCTCACTGGCAAAGAAGCGAGAGAAACAGACGTTGCGCCGCACGGGCGGAGCCATTCGCAATGTCGCCGATCTGGCTGAGTCCTGGATTGAGAACGTTCTTCGGCCTGCAAACAAGCGAGCTATTCAAGACGAGACATACGTTAGGCGCGACATCATTCCCCGCATCGGTTCTCTTGCGCCGGACGACGTCTCAGCAGCGGATGTGTGGGGCTGCGCGGAAGCAGTTCTAAAGCGAGGACACGCTCAGGCCGCTAGGCGCGTTCGTGGCGTAGCTAAACGGATGTTCGACTACGCGCTTTCACAGGGACTGGTGCGGGCGAATCCAGCGGCAACGATAAAGCCGACGCACATTGCACCAACGAAGGCACGATCGCGAACGCTGGAGGCACACGAGATAAGGCAGTGGTTACACGCTGTCTATACGTCGCGCTTATCACGCCCGCAGAAGCTTGCGTTGCACTTGTTACTACTAATCCCGGTGCGTAAGGGCGAGCTGATGCTCGCAAAGGTCGCTCACTTCGGCGACAACCAGACGATGTGGGACATCCCAGCAGAGAACTCGAAGAACAGCGCGCCAATTCGCCACAAGCTCCCGCGTCAAGCGCAGGTGATTGTTAAAGAACTGATCGATCTTGCGGGCTCGTCAGAATGGCTGCTTCCGAGTCCTCACGCCAATGGACGAAACCCGCTCACGAAGACCAGCCTAAATTCAGCCCTGAGAACAGTTGCAGGACTACCTCCGGATGCCGTGATTCACGACCTCCGCCGCACATGCAGAACAGGGCTTTCAGAACTCGGCGGGATTCCCGATACCGTTGCCGAGCTCTGTCTCAACCATCGTCCCAAAGGTGTCGCCGGGGTATACGACCGAGCAGAGCGCTTGCTCGAACGCGGCCGCGCTCTTCAGCGATGGGCCGATCACATCGATAAGCTGATCGCAGGTGGCAACGTTGTGCACATCAATGCCGCCCGCGCTTAACTGAAAGCGCCGCCCCACCGCTGCTGATATCAGCGACGGGGCGGCTAACCACCACGTGACTGCTAGGAGTCATCGCAATGGCTGAGCGAAATAATAAACCTACGCCGAGGGCATATGCGGATCTGGAAACGATCAGCGGCAATCTGCTCGAGGCAATGGCGATGCTCGAAACTGCAATCAAATCGTTAGATGCTGACGATGGCGGTGGCCCGGAACTCGTCGTACTTGAACGTACGCTGCGCGATCTGGGCACTCTGAGCAACGAGCTGGAGCGTCATGTCTGACCGTGCGGGCGAAGGCGAACGTCTCTGTGACGCGGTCGTGCTCCACCAGCGGCTGACTGGACCCGTCGAAAGATCCGTGACCGATGGAACCGCCTCGGTGAACTCGTAAAGAACAAAAGCGCCGATCGCAGACGGGGCGCCTTTCTCGATCGGACAGATCGCCTGCGTGTGTTCACGCAGGGGTACCACACTGGTCACTGGTTCCGGCTAGTTCGACGCGGTCTATTTCCAGTGAATTACCGCGGATTCGTGAGGTCTCCGGGGCCGTGCCACTGGTGATACGGCTGGAGACTTTCGCGAGGGGTCGTACCGATACAATCCGAACATCGCCGCGCCTAAGAAAGAGCACAGCATCGAGGGCCGGAACGTCCACGCCTTCCGAGAGACAACGCACGTTTGAGAGGATGCGGCACGCATTCTCAGGTGGATCCGCCTTGAGCCACGCAAGCTTCTCTTCCTTCTCACTCGCGTTCATGCTGCCATCGACATGCTCGGCCTCGCAGGTGAGAGTTGCAACCGGCTCATCGCCTGCGCTCTGCTGGTATGCCTCGACTACGGCCTGAAACATCCCAGCAATGTGCTTTGAGCTGACCTTATGAGTCTTCGCGCCCTTCTGCAGCTCGATAACCTGACAGAAAGCCACCGCGCGCTGCATTGGAGCGGAATCGCCAACGAGACTCTCGGCTAACCCCTGCTTGGAAAGCGCCTTCCAGCAGCCAACGATTTTCGCGGCATCGTCGACCTTCAGTTGATTATTTTCGTCCTTCAACAAGCTCTGCAGGCGGCGATTGACGTGCGCCTCCTCCACCGCGAGCACGATCACCTTGTAATCCACCAGCAATTCGCACTTGACTGCTTCGGAGAAGGTGAGGACGTGAAGCTCCTTGCCGAAGAGCTTCTCGTCGTCCATGGAGGCGAGGACGATGTTGTCGCGCTCCGCGGTCGCTTTTGCATGATCTCCATAGATGCGCGGCGTTGCCGTCATGTAAAGGCGCTTCTTGGCACGAATGAACTTGGCATCGTGCACTTTCACAAAGTTGCTTTCGTCGTCACCCTCGAACGTGGCCCCCGTTGTGCGGTGAGCCTCGTCGCCAATGATGAGGTCGAAGTCGGGCAGCCCGTGCTTCGCTTGTGCGCGGCTGATGACGTCGATGGAGTGGTAGGTTGCGAACACGACGCTCATGTGGCGATCGTCGTGGCGCTTGGCAGTCTCCAGAGCCAGTCGCTTGGCATCAGTTGTTGCGGGGTAACGCAGCTCGTGCATGAACGTCTGCACCGCGTCGTCATCCTTGCCGCGCTTCTTGCCGACGTCACTATCGGAGCACACGGCGAAGCTGTGAAGTGGAGTACCGCTTTCCTGGGTCCACTCGGTAATGGACTGCGACATGAGGGCAAGGCTTGGAACGAGAAAGAGCACGAAGCCGCCGCGCCCGGCTAGCTTCTCGGCGATCATAAGACTCGTGTAGGTCTTCCCGGTGCCGCAGGCCATAATGAGCTTGCCGCGGTCGGCTGCCTTGAGCCCCGCGACGACCCTGGTGAATGCCAGCTTTTGGTGCTCGCGAGGTACTTTGCGTGGTCGCAAGGCGGGTGTCGCCCGCGGTTTGTATTTCGACCAGTCGATCTGACTCGATTCAAGATCGAAGAGGTCGATCTTGCTGACGGCCGGCTGCTGATCGCGCAGCGCGTTCTCGGCGTGCTCACTCCAGTGGTTCGTGGTGCTAACGATGATCCGATGGGTGAAGGGCTTCCCCGAGTTCTAAGCGCGCGAGTTTACTCAAATCCCACAGGCGTCGGAGTCAGCCCTGCCTTCGTTTCCACAGCCGTTATCCCAGCGAGAGCGCCAGCGCGGCCGCTGCTCTGCACGACAATAATATCGGGACGAAGTGGGCAGTAATTCGTTCGCTCTGCACTCCAGGCTATGCAACTCTTCGGCGTGTGCTGTAAGCATGAATATGGAGGTTGCCTATGCTTGTCATCACGCGCCGTCCCGGCGAATCGTTTTTCATCGGCGACGATATCGAAGTCTTTATTCTCGCGGGTGGCTCTCAGGTCCGAGTTGGTATTTCTGCGCCGCGTGATACTGAAATAGTGCGGACCGAGCTAATCCCTTCGAAGCCGTCTCTGCTGGAGCGTAGGTGAGTATTAATTGATATCGACGAAATGCCCACGCGTTCGTTGGCTTGAATCGATCAGTTTGCAGACGACGAATCCAACCATCGAGTGATGCACAGTAGCGGACGATCCGTAGGGCCAACAGCTCGGGCACCCATAGGCGTAGCTGTTTAACGTTCGTCCCCCTCGGGGATCGGCGCCTCGTCCATCAGTTCGAAGGGACTCGACTCGGATTCGACGCGAGCAATCCATGCCTCGGCGGTTAGCAATTCCACGTGTGATCCGTGGCACTCCAAGATGAATTGCTGGCCCTCTCGGTGCGGGAAAACGGTGCCAAGCAAAATCTCCGGCACTACTAACCTTCGCCCGTCTTCTATTCGGGTAGCAAACGTCCGGCGCACCACGCGATCTAGTAGTTCCGGTTTCTCAAGTAGTGTGCTGTCGACGACATGCTTGGGAACAATTCTCAACCTTCCCCTGCTCAAAACTTCAAGGGCGACCCTCGGGCAATTCCCAAGCCAAGGGATCTTGTGGAGCGCTTCTGATGGCAGACTTATGCGGCACTTGGACCCCATCTCGGCGCGAAGTATTACTGGCAACTTCGCTGGAGGGTCGCCGGGAGTCCATGCGACGGGTCGCCCGGGCATCAGTCCACCCCTGAAGCTGGGAACAATGGGGCTTTGTCGACGCCCCACACTGAGAACCAGTCGGCTTGGCAAGCTGGGCGCGCGGGCGAACAATGAAAGTTGGTGGCCTGCATGCGGTTGCACCCCTATCTATTGATGGATCTGTGGTTTACTGACACCATATGTAGGACCGTATCCAAGGGCGCCGACGTGTAGGGCGCAATTCGAGCCCGATCGGGACGTGGAACATACGTCGGAACCCGAATAGAGGGACGAATCAGCTTGGCATTTTGGGAACAATGCGCAAGGTGACCTTATGAGCCAGACTCTCCAGGCAGGTCTTTCAGAGTTTTGTCGGGGTCTGTTGGCTGCCCTTGTCGAGCGTGGCGATCGCCACCTGACGATCGGAGATCCGAAGATCGAACGCGCCCTTCCCGGGATCCTGAGGATTCTTTGGGAGGAAGCAGATAAGCAGTATGAGTCTGAAGATCGCGACGCGACCTACCAGCTCATGCGCATTATCGAAGGCTTGTCTCCGGACCCCAATACAGGCGTGTTCGACGGGTTCTGGTCAACAGTCAACCAGCTGCAGCCCTTCGTCGTAACGATCGCTAACCCGATGTTTAAGGAGATTGAGCTCAATCTGTCGAAGGATACGGCGACAGAGAGCTTGTCTAGCTTGCCTCCGGTTCTTCGTGAGGTGTCTAGGCGGTCTGCAGATTTGATTTCTGGAAGCCAACACGCGGCGTAAGGGACGCGCGTGTCGCAGCGGAGCCTGCAATGGCAAGTGGTTCGCGCGTGGGCAAAGGATCTGAATTCCAATCCTTCTTGGACCAACTCACTAGAAGTTACCTTCGATGAGATTGGGCTCGATGCTAGCTACATCAAAGATGTCGCTAGATGTAGCCCAGCCGCACGCACCAAGGCGGTCAAGGACAGCGTATGGGGCATGATTGAGGTCAGTCCCGCTGTTTGCGCCTTACTAGATAGCCCGCTAATGCAGCGGCTGCGCTATATCAGGCAGCTCGGCTTCTCGTTTCTTACGTATCCCAACGCCAACCATTCTCGATTTGAGCATTCCTTAGGCACATATTGGGTGGTGCGAAGGTTGCTCGAAAGCTCGATGCGACTGCCAGCCTTGGAGACTGGGTCGGGCAATCAGGCCGTGTACGCCGTCGCGCCAGACTCGCACATTCAAAACCTTGTCTCTATGGCCGCTTTGCTCCACGACATTGGCCATGGTCCATTTTCACACGCGTTAGAGTCCATCGTCGAAAACGATCCCGAGAACTGGCGCGTAGGGCCGTTTTCGGTGAAAGATTTTTCGCGCAAGATGGATGACGCAAACATGGAGCTTTTTCGAGGACAAAGTTCCAGGGCGATCGTTCCGGCGAAGAACTTCTGTGAACTCTTTGCGGCGGCCATCATCACGTCGAGGCGATTCATCGACCTCTACCGCGTCTTGCCTGAAACAGGGAGTAACCCAGAAGAAGACGTGATCTCAATTGCCTGCCTATTGTTGGGCGTACCAATAGAAAAAAATCAACCAGGTTTTTCGCACGTAATTTCTGGGCCGATTGACGCAGACAAACTGGACTACTTGATCCGCGACTCCCAAGCCTGCGGTATTTCGATCAGTTTGGACATATCCCGAGTCTTGTTTCGTGCTGGATTCTATTGTCTCTCAGATCCGAATCTGCACCCTCAGAGCCGAGTGTTGGACTTCGACAAGAGTCCCGTCACGGTATTCGTCGTAGAACAATCAGGCACCGACGCACTACGAGAGTTGGCGCTATCCCGGTTGTCGCTTTACTCTCGCGTGTACTACCACCAATGCACCAGAAATGCGGAGAAGACCTTCTCTCGTGCCCTAAAGTTGTGGGCGGGCTCCTCGAGCAGAAACTTCTTGGAAGTCTGGAGAATGGGTGATGAGGAGCTTCTTGCAACACTCCGCAGGAGCACAGCGAGTGCAAACGCAGCTAAGAAAATCTGGGCACGCAGGCTACCCAAGCGAGCAGTTGCACTGACGGCAGATTGTTATTCGCTTAGCGACCTCCCAGTCCGAACAGACCTCGCAGCACAAATCAAGAAAGCGCGAAAACGAGCGATCGATCAGGTGGACTTGCTGGTGGATGAATTTTTCCGGCTTGGCTCTGACCACGAGTGGGCACTCGAGCTAGAGCAGGAGGTTCTGACCATTGAAAGGCGGCTGGGTAGAGGGCATGACGACGGGGATCTTGAGTGGCATACAGTTCCAATACCTCGACACAAAGATCCAACAGCAACTGCTCTATGTCTTTCAGACGATCGCTCGGTGGAAGTTGCTGAACCACACCTGCCACAGTTCGTAAAGAGCGGCGAGTTTCCAATCTCAAGAAGATATCTCTTCTGTCATCCCTCCAAGAGAATTCCATTCGCTATCGCGATTCAGAGGATCATCTCCAAAAGACGATTTCCGTTCACGGTTGAGTACAGCGAGACCAACCTCAGCGGCCTCTTCTGCCCACGCGTTCAAGTTGAGCGCTCTAACAGAATTTGCAAGCTGCAAAAAATCGAATTTGAAACCGCATGTATTGATCTCGCTCGGAGCCAGTATTTCGACGATGCGCCATTTCTCTTTCCGCTGAATGCGCATAGGCACCGCGTGGAAGCGATTTCCGAGCGACTATCGGGCTTCTCAGGGGGCTTTGCTTGGAGGGTTGATGCAAATCATGTCCAACATTTCGTCGAGCAGTTTCCACCATCGCTGCGCACAGACGCACTGGACTGGTTAGATCAGCTGGAAGTGGAAGATTGGCATTCGTTCGCCCGGAAGACTGAACTTGGCATTCAGAGCATCAGGAGTGTGCTTCCCGCTCCGAAGTACTGGATCGTTCCGCTCAGTTTCACTAGCGGAACGCAAATCTGTAAGGCGCTAGATGAGGTAACCAAGGCATCCACTTCGATGGAAGTCATGTATGACATCAGAGCCGCGATCGATAAAGCACAGAAGGACGACGGAATTATCTTTGTAGATGACAATATTGCGTCCGGCACACAGGCGACTAGAGCTGTCGACACGCTCTTCGGAAAACAGACGGCCCGTACCGAGCGGAGCACCTATCAAACGAGTCTCAGCCCCGAAGCAATCGAAAAACTGCGTACGCTCAAGGTTGCGTTTGTATTCGCCTGGGGTCACACGGCCGGCATCGACCGACTACACGAGTGCACTCTCGCTAACCGACTGGCGATTAACGCAAGCAGCATAATCGCGATCTCGCCGCTGATAGCAAAAGACAACAAGAAGAACATATCTGGCCCTTTGAGGGACTTCCTTCGGAAGGTTGGGACGCAGCTTGTTGCTCACGACGAAGCCCTAGACGGCCAAAGCTTCGATGCAGCGTACGCTCTGGGCGAAGATCGTGCCCTTGGCTATGGGAACGCGGAAGGTTATCTAGTCGGACAATCCGGTGTGCCGTCAAGCACGTTCACGGCGCTCTTTATGCCTGGAAAGATTTCGTACCGGCTAAACCGACCATGGAAACAAGAGGATTGGGAGTGGCCATGGCGCCCGTTGGTGCTGCGCAGCCAAAAGGCGTGGCGTTTGGTCGCTGCATAGGTTGGCGGGCCCACCTGTGGGCACACAGCTTTCCGCGGCGATACTCCAGCCCACGACGATTCAGAGGTTTACGACCTCGCAGTACATTCTGCATCGGAAAGTAAGCAAGCCGAATCGAATCGCGCTCCCGACGGAACCAAGAGCCAAGCACTTCTGATCCGGAAATGCACCAACCTCTCTTCGGCCGCGGCGTTTCCATTCCGCCATCCCTCGCGACGGCGCTGGAACACATCTTCGGTGAGAGCGTCACGCACATCCGCGTGATCGAGCACTCGCTGTATGCGCGACTTCATCTCGGCGCACGCGCGACGACGCGCCGCGGCCGCATTCTGCTCGCAGGATCCGCCGCAAGCTTCTGGCGCGATCCGGATCTCGTGTTGCACGAATACTTCCACGTGCTGCGGCAGTGGCAGCCGCGACGCCTGACGATCGTGCGCTATCTCATCGAATGCGCACGACACGGCTATTGGCGGAACTCGTACGAAATCGAGGCTCGGGAATTCGCCGCCACGCACGCGACGCGCTTGCGGCGTCTGCTCAGGTCCCAGACGTCCGTCTGACGCGCTCCACCGTATGCGCCGCGAGAAAGCTCTCGAGCGCCGCGATGAGCCCGGCCGGATTCGCCTCTTGAATGTTGTGGCCCGAATCCTCGATTCGCGCCCATTGGCCGCGCGGAAACAATGCCGCGCATTCGCGGGCGGCTTCGTCGCTGAACACGCGGCTGCGAGCCCCGCGCACGACGAGCACGGGTGCGTCGATCGATGGCGCCAGGCGTCCGATCTCCTCGAGCTTGCCGAGGAAATAGTCGTAGTCCTGCATGCGCCTGCGATCCTGTTTCCAGTAGACGCGCCCGTCATCAGCTTGGCGCATCGCATGCAGCAGGCGGTACTCGAGCGCCTCGCGGTCGATGCGCGGATTGACGCTCATCCCGATCTCGACCGCCGTCGCCAGATCCGCCGCGCCGTCGACGCGATCGATGTAGTCGCGAATCGTTTGCGTCGCGGCGAAATTCACGTTCGGCCCAACGTCGACGAGCGTGAGGCTCGCGACGTGCGCGGGATGCGCGGCCGCGAAATGGGCCGCAATCGTTCCGCCCAGGCTGTTGCCGACCAGATGAACACGTTCCATCTTGCGATGCGCGATAAGCGCCGCGACGTCATCGACGGCGGTATCGATGCAGTACTCGTGTGACCAACCGCTGTCGCCATGACCACGCAAATCGAGCGCGAGACAGTGCCATGCATCGCGCAGGCCCAGACAAACGAGGTCCCACGAGTGGGCCGTGAGTGCGCCGCCGTGTAAGAACACGACAGCATCCCCCGCACCGCGCCAATCGAGGTAGTGCAAAACGACGCCGTCGCGTGCAGCCGTGCGCCTTGCATCCGGGAGCGATGCATTCTCGTGTCGAATGCGATAACGCGCGGCGAGCGATGTGAGGAGAGATTGGGCTGACACGATGCAAGCCTACCTCCATTCGGGCGCAAACGTCCGCTCGGTTTCACGTTTCCAACGCAAGCGCGGAGCAAGGCTGCGGCTGCATCCAATTGCAGCTTCATCAACGATCGCGTTCTCGTAGAATCGACCGCGGCCTGCGGCGCTGAATTGCCGCGCAGCATTTCCGCCACGGATACTCGACGACGCTTGAACCAGGATGATTGAACTCGACGGCGCATTTTCAGAAGCCGGCGGCCAAGTGCTTCGCACGGCGCTCGCGCTCTCGATCTGCACACGCCAGCCCTTTCGGATGTCCAACATTCGCATCAGCCGCGACATGCCAGGGCTGCTGCGCCAGCATCTCGCGGCCGTGAATGCAGCCGCCGACATCGCGAACGCCGACGTCGTCGGCGCCCGGCTCGGCTCATGCGAGTTGTCATTCCGGCCGCGGCTTTGTCACGCGGGCGAATACATCTTCGATGTCGGCTCCGCCAGCAGCAGCTTGATCTTGCAGACGATCCTGCCGCCGCTGATGCTCGCCGACGCACCGAGCAAGATTCGCATCACCGGTGCGACGCACGTGAAGAACGCGCCCGCGTTCGATTGCCTGCAGCGCGCGTTCATGCCGCTGCTCGAGCGCATGGGCGCGCGGGTGCAGGTGAATCTCATCGACCATGGATTTCACCCGCAACGCGGCAGTATTCAAATGGAGATCGCACCCGCGCAACTTCAGCCGCTCGAACTTCACGAACGCGGCGCACGCGTGAGCCACTTCGCCGAAAGCTATGTGGCCGGCTTGCCGATCGATGTTGCGCAGCGCGAGCTCGCGACGATCGGACGTCACCTGCAGTGGACGACGGATCAGCTGCACGTGCGCGCGCTGCCGGCACATGCCGCGAAGGGCAACGCGATCGCGATCACGCTCGCGTATGAACACGTGACGGAAGTGTTCGCAGCATTCGCCGAGCCCGGCATGCGTGCCGAACAGGTGGCGCTCAGCGTCGCGGAAGAAACCGACCACTACCTGCAAAGCTCGGCGCCCGTCGGCCCGTATCTCGCCGATCAGCTGCTGCTGCCGCTCGCCTTGTGCGGCCGCGGCTCATTCACGACGACCGCGGTGACTGCGCATCTCAAATCGAACGCCCTCGCCATCGAGCAATTCACGGCTCGACGCGTGCTGTTCGAAGCGGCGCCTACAGGATGGAGGGTGACGATCGCCTGAGATGACCGGACATCGTGCGTCCGTACGTCAACACCCGCCACAGATATTCCATGGGGCCGTACTCGAAGCGGGCGAGCCACCACAGGCTGAAAGGTATTTGCACGACGAAGTAAATCCCGAGCGCGAGCAGGAACCAGGTGAGCGGCCCGCCCCGATTCCAGAAGCCGAGTCCCCAGCCATAGAAGATCGTCGTCGCGATCGCCGTCTGCAGCAGATAATTCGTGAGCGGCATGCGGCCCACGATCGCGATCGGCGCGAAGCGCCGCCGCCAGCTGGGCCGTTGCGCGAGCCGCACGAGCGTCGTCACATACAACGCCATGAGCGCGATGCGGCACACCACGTAGCTCACCGAGACGATGATGCCCTTCACCGAAAAGTCGATCGGAGACACCGTCTTCTCGCCATACGCGAGCAGCAAGGCCGAGCCGATGCCGATGCCGAGCGCCCAGTACTGCAGGCGAACGACCTGCGGCATCAGCTCAGGCAGGCGTTGCGCGATGCGATGCCGTCCGATCAGAAAGCCGAGGAGCATCGTCGTCATCAGCTGCACGTAGAAGCTGATCGTGTATTCGACCGATGCGGGGTCGGTATACAGGAACCACGTCTCGCGCGTGTGCTCGTGCATCGCGTCGGAGAAACTTCCCGTGCCGTATGCGACGTCGTTCGAAGTGAGCCACGCGGTGAAGGCGCGCTCGAGATGCTCGAGATACGCCGCATCGACCGTATGCATCTTGAACACGCCGACGCCGATGGGGAACAAGAGACACAGCACGATCAGCGCGATGATCGTGCGATCGCGCTGGTTGCGCAGCAGCACGAGCAGCATGCCGAGCAGCGCGTACATGTGCAGCACATCGCCCGTCCAGAACACGAGCATGTGAATCGCGCCGAAGGCGAACAGTGCGACGAGGCGGCGCAGGTAGATGCGAATGCCGTCGGGGCCGCGGCGCGCGATCAACCGTTCGAGCTGGATCGTGAAGCCGATGCCGAACAGCAGGCTGAACATGCTGTTGAACTTGCCCGAGAACAGCACGTTGCGCAGCTCGGCCGTCCACGAGTCCCACCAGTTCACCCACTGATCCGAGCCCGACAGCCCGGAATAGAAGGAGGTCGCAAAGCCGGGCATGTTCATGATGAGAATGCCGAGCAGCGCGACGCCGCGAACGAGATCGAGCACGAACAGGCGCTCGCTGCCGGAGACGGGCTGTGCCTCACCAGTCACTCAAGGCTCCATGTATCGCTGCCCGCCGCCATCATGACGCAACGAGCCGCGCCCTGCGCGGATTACTGCGCAAAATCGCAAGTTATTCGCGGCCATGTCCCGGCGCGGCGCGCGTAATGTTCTGTTAACGCGAATCGCCCCGATCCGCGCGTCATCACCGGCCACAGGTCGCATCAACATGGAGGTTTTATGCTTCATCGCACGGCAGCTCGCGCGTCTCGCCAACGCGGCCAGGGCATGAGCGAGTACATCATCATCACGGCGCTCGTTGCGGTGGCGGGCATCGGCCTGTTCGCTGCGTTCGGCGACACGCTGCAAAACCAGATGGCCGGCATGAGCCGTGAAATGGCCGGACGCTCGGCGGCAACCGACATCACGAACGCCAACGCGTCGGCGACGACGGCTCGCAATCGCGCTGCGCAAGCCGACAGCCTCTCCACCTACAACACGCAGACGAACGCGCAGCAATGATGCGGCGCGAACGCGGGCAAGTGGCGCCGATCGCATTGTTCGGCGTCCTGATCGGAAGCGCGGTGCTCGTCGTCATGTACAACGCGGGCCACAAGATCACCGATAAATCCCTGGTCACAAATGCCGCGGACGCCGCCGCGTACAGCGGCGGGGTCTGGACGGCGCGGCATCTGAACTTCCTCGCCTATACCAACCGCGCCATGATCGCGAATCACGTCGGCGTCGGACACTTCGTCTCGTACGTAAGCTGGGTCCGTTACATCGATGCCACGATCGATTTCATCGCCGACTTCGCTCAGTTCATTCCCTACGCCGGCGAGTACGTCGAAATCGTTCAGGAGATCGTCGCCGAGGTTCGCGACTTCACCGAGGAATCGGCGGAGTACGTCATTCCGACGCTCGACACCTGGAATGCAAGCTATCGCGCCGCGCAAATGGAGGCGCAGGCCTCGCTCGCGTTGAACAATCTCACCGAGCTCATGCGGCGCACCGGCGCAGCCTACGACCCGGACATCCGCATCAACGACCGCGACGAATTCACCTCCATGCCCGAGCTGCTGCGCGGCGCGCTCGAAACGCGCGTGCTCGCGCAGATGTACGAAGTGCCCACGTTCGTTCAGCGCTACACCGCGGACGAGGACGACGGCACGATCGAGAAGCTCATCGGCAGCAGCGCGCGCGTCAACGCGGACACCACCCGCTGGATTGCCGGGGATCGCGGCTGGCGTTACGACACGTTCACTCGCCAATTTCGCAAACAAGGCAGCACAGGCCATTCGCAGTCGGAAGACTCCGCCGATTGGGAAGCGACCGATCGATTGCAGATGCGCCGGCGTCAGTTGTTCGGCTGGAGCCGCTGGAGCACCGTCGGCCCGGGTGCCGACGCGAGCGCGAGCGAATTCGACGACGACTACGAAGGCGTGCCGAGCTATTACAACGTGGCGGGTGAGCCCGCCGCCGCAGGCCTGCAGATCTCAGCTGTCGCGACGCGAAGGCAGGCAATGACGGGCGAGCGAGATTTTCGCGACGTCGGCCGCACGGGCCTTTCCGCGGATCCACGCTCGGTGATCGCTGCGCTTGCGACGGCGCGCGTCGAGTTTCGACGGCCCGCGGAGGGCTTTGCCGCGCTCAATCGCTCGGCCATCGAGTATTCGAATCTCTTCAATCCATTCTGGGAAGCGCACCTGGTGGAGGCGGAGCTGGGGCTCGGCTTATGACGCGCCTTGCGAATCGGCAGTGCGGCACGGCGGTGACCGAAGTCATCGTGGCGCTGCTCGCGCTCGCGCCGTTCCTGATCGGCGTGCCGCTGTTGGGCAAACAGCTCGATATCAAGCACAAGACGATGGATGCGGCTCGGTATGCCGTTTGGGAGCGCACCGCATGGCGCAACGGCGGCAGCAATCGCAAGGACGCGGCAGACATCGCGCTCGAAGCCCGTGATCGCGTCCTGGGAGATCCGCGTGCAGCCGTGCTTGCAGTCGATGCATTGCGCACCGAAGGCGTGACGGAGAATCGCTTGTGGCGCGATTTCGCGAACGAGCGGCTGCTCGATGACAGCGGCACGCAGCCGGTGGCGATCGACGAACGAACTGCGCGCGAGCCCGTCGAACTCGGCTACTTGTTCGTGCCGTCGTTCAGCTACGGCGGTGGCGTCATGAGCACCGCTGGCGCCGTGATGCAGGTGCGTGAGCTGGGAATGGACCCGCGAAGCTTTGCGACGAGTACTGCGCGCGTCGCGTTGCGGGCAGTGCTGCAGGCGCGCGCTCGCGTACCCGTCTCACTGCGTCGCGAAACAGCTGTTGGGAGCGACGAACCCGCGCTCGACCAGCGCGCGAGCGGCGCGATTCTGAGCGACAGCTGGTCGTCCCGTGACGAGCCCGAATTTCGCCGGCGTGTCGATGCGCTCACGATCAACGAGTTCGTGCAAAGCGCCGAGCTTCCGAGCCGCATTCTGGCGCTCAATGCGCTCGGCAAGGGCGAGCCGCTGTTCGGCGAAGGACAGTATGCGTGGGACGCGGATCTGCGTCCGAGCTCCGCAACGTTGCCGCGCGCCTACGTGGAAGCGGATCGATGAGCGCCCAAGCGTTTCGTGAGCGGGCTCGCTCGTGTGCAAGTGCGGTGCTTGCGATGACCGCGACGCTCGCATGCAACGCGGGCACCATTGCATCGCAGACCCAAAAGCTGCCCGACATCGCCGCGCCCAACCATGGCGAAAGCACCTGGATTGCACGCGCCATGCGCCTGAACGGCGTGCCCATGACGATCAAGCGCTTCACGAGCGCCGCGAATGCCGACGAAGTGCTGCATGAATATGAGCGTGTGCTGCGAACGAGCGTCGACATGAAGACGCGGCGCACCCACGAATCGGACTGGCGCGTGCTTGCGGTGATGACTGACGACTACTACGCAACGATTCGAGTCCGGGACACGGCTCGTGGCTCTGAGGGCACGATCACCGTCACGCCACCGCTCGCGCATGCAAAGGCGCGCAAGCACACTCGCTTTCCGCATCCGCGGACCGCGCAAATCGTGAGCCTGCAGGAGTACGAGGACGCAGGCGTCGAGGCGGAGCACATCAGCTTTCTCAGCCGGC
>Ga0164243_10005162_pt1 | contig 20015 bp, 19 predicted proteins | sample OricompcompostOP_FD_108781 | JGI IMG/M metagenome (GOLD analysis project Ga0164243, IMG submission 108781) | Organic Plus compost microbial communities from Emeryville, California, USA - Original compost - Organic plus compost (OP) | ecosystem: Engineered > Solid waste > Mixed feedstock >... | reverse complement strand
TAGGCCGCAGAAAGAAATAAAGACTCACCGCCAGGAAAACGAGATACACAACGATCTCGCCTGTCACCGGCGCAGATTGATAGCCGAACATGCCCGAGAGCACTGCGCCGACAGGACTGTCCATCGGCAGGACATGGTCGATGTCAAACACGACATTCTGGAAATGATTCCACACGCCTGCCTCGTGGAGCTTGCGCAGCACGCCGGCCAATAGGCCCGCGGAGACCAGCAGAATGAACACACCCGTGATGCGGAAAAACCGGCGCAAGTTCAAACGCAAGCCGCCGCTGTAAATGCCATAGCCGATCACAACTGCGCAGAGCAATCCCAACACCGCTCCTAATGGCGCATGCCAACCACTGCTCTGCTGAAAAATCGCCAACAGAAAAAATACTGACTCGAGCCCCTCGCGAGCCACGGCAAGAAACACCACGCCGATCAACGCCCATTCGCGACGCTTGCCGCCTGCGAGCGCCGAACGCACAGACTCTTGCAAATCACCCTGCACGGAAGGTCCCGCTTTGCGCATCCAGAACACCATGGACGTCAGCATCACGACGGCAATCAAACCGACCACACCCTCGAAGAACTCTTGCTCTTTCTGAGGGAACTCGGCCATCGCGACTTGCAGCCCTGCGCCGACAAAAAAAGAAAGGGCAACTGCCAACAGCACGCCGATCACGACGCCGGGCATCATCGACGAAGAACCGCTGCGTTTAAGGTAGCTGGCGACAATGCCAACAATCAGCGCGGCCTCGATCCCTTCCCGAAGCATGATCAGAAATGGCACTAACATTAACAACCGTCCAAGAGCAGAATGAGAATAAGAAGCTATTGATTTTACAAACCAAAGCGCGAAGCATATACGAAGTCCACAGCCCTGTTAGGGCTGCTTAAATGATTCAGGACGACGTAAGTAAAAAGCCCTTCTAATGAAGGGTTAAGAGAGAAAATTTCGCCGTGTTTTTTCGAGTTTTACGGTGGCGTTTTTGTGGCGGATGCAGCCTCGATATCTGCGCTCATACAGAGTGTAGAGGGCCGCCAACTCCACGAAATCGGCAGCCGATGAGCTCAAAGCAAACTGCGTAAATCTTTTTAGATTACGGTTTGGTAATGGGACATGAAACGTCGCCTTCCGGACACACTAAATAGCCCCTCAGTTGTTTTGTACGATCTTGTGTCAATGTAGTTAAGCAAGCCGACAAAGCCATTGAATAAGCAGAGCCTCCGCCGGCATCAGCCGTGACGAAATCGCACTCGGCGTCGCGAAACTTGATCCACTCTCGTTGAGCAGCGACCAGCTTTTTGTGCTGGCCATCATCGCCCTTCACGCGCGCAGCCGCCTCCTTGTAGGCAGCGTTCAGATCAGCATCGGCCTTTTTGTAAGCTTTTCCTACACATTCGTTGATATCCGCTTGGGTGGCTGCATCGGCGCAGGGATCGGATTGCGCACATGCCATGCCGTGAAAGGCCAGCAGGGGAAGGGCCAAGAGCATTAATTGTCGACGCATGAGAGGACAGCTCCGTTGCTGGTTGGGATTTACAGATTCTATTACTGACGAACGACACTGCCCGCTTTTTCGCCGAGAAAGCGACTGAAACAGCTTATACACACCGTAGCCCGGCCTGCGCGACTGATACAAGCCTCAGATGCTAACTTGACTCTACACGAGTGACTTATCGTCCTACTCGATACGACATGTTGGCTGCATCGCAGGGACAGCCAACATAGGAGAACAAGATATGACCATGACTAAACGACTGATTCAAGCCATGCTCGCCGGCGTGCTGGCATTCGGCGTCAGCACGACAGCACTGGCTGACAAACAAACCCGTAACGCAATCATCGGTGCGGGTCTGGGCGGCGTGGCGGGCGCATTGCTGTCAGAGGGTGACCCTTTGTATACGCTGGGTGGCGCAGCTGCCGGGGGTGTATTGGGACATGTGATCACCGACGATGACCGTGGCGGCCGTCGCCATCACTGGGACCGGGATCGAGGTCACCGTGACTCTTATCGGCGCGCCAATTACCGCGATCATGACAGGCATCGTGGTGACAAACACTGGAAGCGCCATCGCGATTGAGTACACCGCGATGACGGCAACACGGGCCCGTTGATTTGAGCGAACCGCCAGCAGCCCCCAGCACGTTGGACATCCCTCCAACCGCTGGGGGTTCGTTTTTTGGCTGAAATAATATCGTTACATCAGGGATATGGTGGAACTGTAAGCGAGACAGCGTTACCAACGTGGGATGTCCATGTGCGTACACCTCCGCAAAACCAAGCCGCATCGCCGTTGTTCCGACAAGCAAACCATCATGACCCCCACCAGTTTCCACCGTCACACCATTCCCCTAGACAGCTTCCGCGCCCTCGCCGACGCGGGTCACCAAATCGAAATTTGTGATATTGACGGCGATCCTGCATTGCGAGCAGCGCAGTTCACGCTGAATGACAGCATTCTTTATGCATTGAGCTACGTTCCCGTTCTGAAATACTGGGAACCTGTAGTGACGTTCACCCGGGATCTCGAGATGAAAAATGCTCAGGTCCTAGGCTTATTCATTCATTCATTATCGACACACTACGGTTCGGCGAAAGCAGAGATTGCAATTCGCGATCTGGATCTGACCGGTGCCACCCCGCTGCAAAGCAGCACTATCGAACGTCTCATTGAGATCGCCCGGCCCGGCCTTTGCGGTTTTCACAATCTGGGGCACACCTGCTATGCCAATACGGCGTTGAAATTTTTGATCGGTTCCATTGGCGAAAAGCGACTCATTGCGCATCTGGAACAGATCGGGCAAAACGCGTCCGACCAGAGCAAACAGGAATGTGCAAATGCATTCATTGATTTGATCAAAGCCGCCTGCAATAGCGAAAAGCCCTTGGATCGAGAACTGCGGGATTTCTTTAGCAGCTTGCAGAAGCAAGAAAATTTTTGCGCCAATTCGAATCACGCAAGCTTCACAATCGTAGGCCGTCAGCATGATGCGCAGGAGTTTCTGCTGCTACTTTCCGATTGCTTTGATCTCGACGATCTCAATACCAACGTCTTGCAGATACAGTCGACTCTTGTCAATGACGAAGAAAAACGCGAACCCAAAATCGCTGGCGCGGCGTATTGCCAGAATGTCAACCTAACGAGACCTGAGCAAGCGAGCTTCGATCTGCAGAAAATCGTAGAAACGCTCACTACGATGGAGGCTGATATCAGCGTCAGATGGAATGACAACGACAGTGAGGACACAAAGGTTAAGCGCATTTACCAGTGGATTACGCCAGACGTCCACAAGGTTGACCGATTCAACCTGCATATCAATGCCATGGACTATAGCGCCGGCCTGTCGCGTTTCGTCCTGAATACAGACCTCACAAAAGAGGTAAGCATCCCCGTCATTGACCAAAAAACAGGCGTCGAGTGGTTGCTCGCCCTGGAGCCCAGGGATATCATCATTCACAAGGGAGGCGCCGTCGGCGCCTCAGACAGCGCAGGCCACTATTACATGTACAGTCGGCATGAAGGCGGCTCGTGGACACTGCACAATGATGCCACCGTGGAAGCCGGAAAAGAAATTAGGTCAGACGAACAAGCCAAAATGATCAGTTTCGCGGTCATTGGCAGAGAACGTGTTCGCCCCCCGCTCCAGGTCGCCAGCGACGTCAACTTCGGTATGCCGGAGAAATTTCTGCCGCGCGCTTGAAATCGCAGATAGGAAAAACGGCGAGATCCTCTGTGCTCGTGTCGGTCAATCGCCTCGCCATTACGATTCGGCATGAGGGGGTGTAAATCGGCGCATCAAACGATGCGCCGATTTACATGTCGCGATCAAGACGTGAACCCATATAGTCGACAGGGATTGTCAACCAGAACCCGCCGCACGACGGCTTCCGCTCCACACCATTGGTATAGCACGTCAATCAAACTCGCGTCATTGACGCTATTCAAGGGCTGGGTCGTATGCGGCCAATCACTGCCCCAGACCAGTCGTTCTGGCGCGGCGCTGACCAGCGCGCGCCCCAGCGGCAACGTGTCCGCGTAATCCGGCTCGCCCACCACTGATCGCATATATGCGCCCGATAATTTGACCCAGGTATTGCCCCGGTCCAGCAAGCGGCGCAGGACGGAGTATGCCTCAGCCTGGGCGCCCTCGCCGGGCGGGATTCGCGCCATATGGTCTATCACCAACGGCACAGGCAATTCGGACAAAACCGGAGCCAACGCAATAAGTTGCTCAGGATGCACAAAGATCTGTATGTGCCATCCGAGCCTCGCAATTTTGCCTGCCAGTGTGGTCAGCATATCAACCGTTGTCTCTCCCCATGACTGAGGTGTCACAAAGTTGACCCGCAGACCACAAACACCACTCGCAGCCAGTTGATCGAGTGCCTCAGGCGGCACGCTGGCATCGACCACAGCAACACCGCGGGCACTGTCACCCAACTGCGACAGAGCATCTACGGTGCAGGCATTATCGGTACCGTACGTCGACGGCGTGACGACAACCGTGCGCGATGTGCCCAGCCTCTGCTGCAATTTCCGATACGCGCTCACCTCCGCCACGGGAGGGGTACGCGTCCAATGCGGCGACGGTGAAAACCGTGGATCGAAGATATGCATGTGGCTGTCACACGCTCCCGCCGGCAACACGTGCGCAGGCAGATTCACGCCGAGGGAGTGAGGAACCGCTATGTCAGGACGGGACATGTTCATCGCAAACCGATATTGATGTCATTGCTTTGTGAGATTGGATCTGCTCACAACACCCGCCCATTTGGCAAACTCCTTGTCGAGGAATTGCTTGAAATCCGCTGGGCCGGCGGCCACGATATCCGCGCCCAGAGAGTCGAATTTCTCTTTGACGCTAGGCTCCTTCAACACTTCGCGAATCGTTGTCTGCAGTTTGTCGACGATGTCCGCGGGCGTGCCCTTCGGCACAAACATGCCGTTCCACTCGTAGACCTGATAGTCCGTCAGTCCTGACTCGGCAACGGTCGGAACGTCTGGCAGCAGCGCACTGCGTTTAGGAGAGGTAATCGCCAAGACTTTGACCTGCCCGCTCTGAAACAACGGCAGCGACGAAGAAATGTTCGTAAACATCATATCCACCTGTCCACCAACCGTGGCCATGATGGCTGGGCCACCGCTTTTATAAGGCACGTGCAACATGTTCAACTCGCGGCCCTGCCGGAACAACTCGCCCGCCATGAACTGCACTGTTCCCGTGCCGCCCGAGGCGAACGTCAATTGTCCGGGCTTCGCTTTTGCGGTTTCCACCACATCGTTCAAGTTGTTCAATGCGGACGACTTGGGCACTACCAGGATATTGGGCGTGACCGATACCATCGTCAGCGGCATCAGATCGGCTGCGGGGTCGAAATTCATTTTGTGCAACGCCGGATTGATCGACAACGGTGTCGCGTCGTAGAGCACGGTGTAGCCGTCCGCCTTTGCCCGGGCGACATAGGCCTCGCCTATCATGCCGCTCGCACCGGACTTGTTCTCGACGATGACGCTCTGATTCAGCTTTTTCCCCAGATTCAGCGCGATAACGCGAGCCAATGCGTCAGCCGTTCCGCCGGGCGCATACGGCACCACCAGGGTAATAGGCTGGTCGGGATAGGCAGCTGCGGCCAAGGTGGGGATGGCCAAGACGGCCAGGGCGAAGGCGCCAATGGATCTTTTCATTCATGTCTCCCAGGATCGTTATGTGCACTGCCGACTGACGTCTTGCAGGGCCGTCGTATTGTGGGATGACGTTTCATTTAATACAACGCTGTCGCATACTACGCAACACGTTCTATCTAATGAAAGGAGACATAAAGGGAGCAGTCTGACTCGCCCCCAGGTGGGCGCGCCCTGAGCCGCTGTCCAGCACCGTTGTTCTGCTCAGTGAAAAGCGTCTTTCAAGAAAGTCACGAGCCGCGCCGTGACAGCGCGCGGCTGCTCAAGACTGGGCAGATGCGCAGCACCGGCGATCTCGCAGGCCTTGCCGTTTGGAATCGTCTGCGCGATCCAACGCGATCGTTCTTGGATATGCGGAAAGTCCAGATCGCCCCACATGACAAGCGTCGGTGCGTGAATTTCCGCGAGCCGATCAAATGCCGAAGCGACATCGAGGTTTTCGCCTACCGCCCCAGCCTGCTCTGCCGCACGGTTCATTTCCAAAAAAAGCTCGCGAGCCTGCCCTCGAACGCGCCCCTCAGTAGCGAGAGGGCCGTCCAACCAGAGGCGCGCTTTGATGGCATGCGCCAGGCCGAAATCTCCGGCCTTTTCGGCGTTCCTCTGTAGGCTCATCAAGTGGTGAATCTCTGGCGTATAAACGGGCTCTTTTGACCCGCTTATGCTGGGAGCGATCAGTACGAGGCCGGCGATACGCGAGGGATGCTGTAAGGCAGCATCGATTGCAATTTTTCCGCCTTGTGAACAGCCAACCAGAATCGCGGACTGATCGCCGGACACGTGCTCAAAGACTGCCATCAAGTCGGCGACGGGAGAATAGCTTTCTGTCTCGGATCTCGTTTCGCCGTAGCCGCGCCGATCGTAAGCGACAGCCATGCCGTTTTCGCCCACGCTATCCAATTGATCCGACCACATCCGATGGTCGCTGACGCTGGCATGCAAAAAGACAACCGGGCGCCCTTGGCCGACAATGTGTGTAGAGAGCTCTGCTCGTCCCGAGGTGACGAATTCGTGGGAATGCATAAAGTGTTTCCAGGCCATCTGCGCAGCCACCGGAAGAAAATATGCCCCTCAGAAAGGGGCATGGGATGTCCTATTCAGGCTGATGGCACACCACGCAAAGCTTGTTGCCATCAGGATCGCGGAAATAGGCGCCGAAATAGTCGGGGTGATACTGCGGCCTCAAACCCGGCTCACCTTCATCCGTACCGCCCTCGGCTAGCGCGATGGTATATGCCTGACGAACTTGTTCACGGGAAGATGCCAGAAAGGCTGTCATCTGGCCATTGCCGACGTCGTGCGGGCCGTTGAATGGTTTGCTGATCACGAAATATGGGCGCCCGCCTGAAGCGGGGTTCCAGCCCACCCGAGGCACTTCCGGATGATAAAACCGCCGCTTGATATCCAAGACGGAAAACAAGCGATCATAGAAACGCATTGCCCGCTCGAAATCGGTAACGCCGATGAATATGTGTGAAAACATGGCGAGCCCCTCTTTGGCTTTATGCCTCTATAGAACGATACTCAACAACCAACCACCCAGCGCACTACCCAGAACGACGAACCACGGAGGCAGCTTCCAGAACATTAAGGCAATCAATGCCACCAATACTAGTGCAAAGTCCTGCGGCGCGTGAATGGCACTCGTCCATACGGGTTGATAAAGCGCCGCCAACAGTAAACCCACCACGCCCGCGTTGATGCCGGACAAAGCGGCTTGCATACGCGTGCTGCGGCGCAGACCTTCCCAGAATGGCAATGCACCCGCCACCAGCAAAAAGGCGGGCGCAAAGATAGCGAGCAAGCAAATCCAAGCCCCCAGCCAACCCGAAGGCGCCGCATTCATCGACGCACCTAGAAACGCGGCAAAGGTAAACAACGGACCGGGAACCGCCTGCGCAGCACCATAGCCCGCCAGAAACGACTCATTGCTGACCCACCCAGTGGGCACCACCTCGGCTTGCAACAGCGGCAGAACAACATGCCCGCCGCCAAAAACGAGCGCCCCCGCACGATAAAACGCGTCAACCATTGCCAGAGACTGGCTCGGGAATACCGTCGCCGCCATCGGCAACGCAATCAGCAAGGCAAAGAACGCGGTCAGCCACAGCACGCCGACCCGCCGTGTGATCGGAACAGGGAACCGGTCATAGGAAGACGCCTGTTGCGGCTTGAAGCACAACAGACCGATGGCGGCTGCCAGGGCAATCACTGCTACCTGGCCCCAAATAGATGGAACCAGCAGGACAAAACAACTGGCTGCAGCCATGAGGGTGACGCGTGGCGCATCAGGGCATAAATTACGAGCCATGCCCCATACGGCCTGCGCCACGACGGCCACGGCAACCACCTTCAGACCGTGCAGCACGCCAGATGGCACCACGTCTCCGTAGCTGGATATACCCAGCGCAAACAGAATCAAGATGATCGCCGATGGCAGCGTAAAACCCGCCCACGCAGCCAGGGCACCCATATATCCTGCGCGAGACAGTCCGATCGCGAGCCCTGCTTGACTGCTGGCAGGCCCCGGCAAGAACTGGCATAGGGCAACCAAGTCCGCGTAGCTGCGTTCGCTCAACCATTGCCGCCGTGTCACGAATTCGTCACGAAAATAGCCCAAGTGTGCAATGGGCCCGCCGAATGAGGTCAAGCCCAATCGCAGAAAAGTCAGAAAGACATCCCAAGGGCTGTGGCGGTTCGCGGGGGTTTCGGTCATGATCGGCGCGGCATGGTGTGGACTGGCCAACGTTAATCGAAAACGGACCAGTGCGCTCCATTACATTGCTTATCGTACGATCAACGCAACACTACGCGCGCGCCCGCCGCCACTATATCGAACAGCCCTGCACAAGCGGTCCTCAATGCAGTATCCGCTCAAGAAACGCACGGGTTCGCTCGTGTTGAGGGCGGTCAAAAAACGAGCCCGGATCGGCTGACTCCAGAATGCGTCCGCCGTCCATGAACACGACACGATCCGCAACACTGCGCGCAAAGCCCATTTCGTGGGTTACGCATAGCATGGTCATGCCGTCCTCGGCCAGGGAAGTCATCGTGTCCAACACTTCTTTGACCATCTCGGGGTCGAGTGCAGAGGTAGGCTCGTCGAACAGCATGATACGCGGCTGCATGCACAACGACCGGGCGATGGCGACGCGTTGTTGTTGCCCGCCCGACAATTGCGCAGGAAATTTGCTGGCTTGATCAGGGATTCGTACCCGCGCCAAATACTGCATCGCCAGATCCGTCGCCTGTTCCCGCGGCATACGTTTGACGTGCATAGGCGCAAGAATGCAGTTTTCCAGCACGGTGAGATGCGGAAATAGGTTGAAGTGTTGAAACACCATCCCTGCATCGGCACGTACTTCGTCAATGGCCCGCAGATCGTCAGCCAGCTCCACCCCATTGACGATGATGCTGCCCTCTTGATGACGTTCCAGCCGATTGATACAACGAATCATGGTGGATTTTCCGGAGCCTGACGGTCCGCAGATCACTAGCCGTTCGCCGGACGCGACCTGCAGATCAATATCACGCAAGACCTGGAATTCGCCATACCACTTGCTCATTCCCGCGATATTCACGGCCAAAGGCACGGATGCGCCGCTATTTTTCCTACTCAACGGAGTTCCCCTTTTTTGAAGCGCCGCTCCAGCCACATTGAATAACGCGAAAGACCGAAGCAAATGCAAAAATAGATACCGGCGATAAAGAAATAAGTCTCTACATACGGCGTCGGCCAGGCGGGATCAGTCAACGCCGCACGTCCGGAACTCAGCAAATCAAACAGCCCCACAATCAACACCAGACTGGTGTTCTTGATCATCACAATGGCGGTGTTGGTCAAGGGTGCGATAACTTTTCGCATGGCCTGCGGCAACACCACCAAGCGTGTCATCTGCCACCATGACAGGCCGAGTGCTCTCGAAGCCTCCAGCTGCCCTGCCGGCAACGATTGCAGGCCGCCACGGATCACCTCAGCCAAATAAGCTGCCGAGAAAATCGTCAAGGCAATTCCCGCCCGCAAGAGGCTATCTATGGTCATCCCCGCCGGCAACATGATGGGCAACACAATCGAGGCCATGAACAGCAGACTGATCAGCGGCAAACCACGGATCAATTCAATCACGCACGTCGCAATGAAGCGCGCCACGGGCAACGAACCTCGCCGTGCCAACGCCAGCAGGACGCCGAGGGGCATGCCTATTCCTAACGCACACACCGCCAATAGCAACGTGACAGGCAGTCCGCCCCACGACGCAGTAGGCACACGCTCCAGTCCAAACCATCCACCCTGCATCAGCGCGAGCGATCCGGCCATCCCAACCAGCCAAAGCACCACGGTACGCAGCCGCCATTGCCGAGGACTGAGCGACAAGACGACCATAAACAGAATGAAAGCGCACACGAGTGCGGGGCGCCATTGTTGAGCCGGAGGATAGATTCCAAACAATATCTGGTTCAGTTTCTCACCCAAGAACGCCCAACACGCCCCGGTGGCTCGGCGGCACATTGCACCCGGCTCGCCCGGCCATACCGCGTTGATAAGAGACCAGTCTGCAAATCGACTCAGCGCGTATAGACCCAACCCTAATGCGACGACAGTCGCGACGCTGCTGACCACTGTACCGAACAAGCGATGCATGGCGCTATCCCGGCGATCGATCGGGGCAGATCGTGCAGGGACATCCGGGGATATCGAGATCGTAGTCATCTTCGCTCAGTCCGCAGAATACGGCGGTTGTAGAGATTCATAAACAGCGAAACGCTCAGGCTGATGCACAGATATACGCCCATCAGGATCGCCAAGCCTTCGATGGCCTGCCCTGTCTGATTGATGGTCGTGGTAATCACAAAAGAGAGGTCCGGATAACCCACTGCCAAAGCCAAGGTGGTGTTCTTCACTATGGACAAGTATTGGCTTGTCATGGGAGGCACAATCACGCGCAAGGACTGAGGCACAACGACACACCGTAATGTCGTCCATGGACGCAACCCGAGGGATTGAGCAGCCTCCCATTGCCCTTGTGCGACGGCTTCGATACCTCCTCGAATGATCTCGCCGGAAAAAGCGGCCGAATACAAGGTCAGGCCGAGCAATAGCGCGGTGAATTCGGGTGTCAGCGCCGTGCCGCCGACGAAGTTGAGCCCACGCAACTGCGGCGAATGGCTCGTAAGCATCACGTCACCCCACTGCCACGCCAGGACGCAGGCAAGCAGCGTTCCGACAAAAAATACGCGACCCAATGGCAACGTCGGTCGACGCCGACGCAAGGGGCGCAGCCCCACCCAGACCAACAACGCCGCCAGCATGACCCAGACCACGGCAGGCCAATCGCCCTCTATCTGCACGCTCGGAAAGAACAGCCCCCGAATCGACAGAAATACTCCCGGCAGCGGATTCAGCGCCTGCCGCGGAGAAGGCAGATTGATCGTGACCAGGCTGTACCAGAACAGCAACTGCACTACCAGCGGCGTATTGCGAGTGATTTCCAGATAGAAGGTCGCAATGCCATTCACCAATGGATGGCGACTACGACGCGCCAGGGCGAGCAGAAAGCCCAAGACGGTTGATGCGACGATCACGAGAACCGAGATGTACAAAGTGTTCATGAGCCCGACCGCAAACGCTCTCGCGTAGCTGTCCGTCGGCCGATAAGCCAACAGGCTTTCCGAGATGGGGAATCGCGCTGCATCGGAGAGATAGCCGAAGCCGGTGGCGATTCCGCGTTGGGTTAGGTTGTAATGGGCATTCCACACCAACCACGCCAGCGTCCCGAAAAAGAGGCAGGCGATGAGCACCTGCATCATGACGGACCGCGCCCGCGAGTTGTACCAGAGTCGCTTGAACATACGTCGTCTCGCTAGGCGTGATGCTCAATTGAAAACGTACGGGTACATCAGCCCGCCATCGCGATACAGCCGGTTCATCCCGCGATCGAGCTTCATGGGGCTGTTCTTTCCGACGTTACGCTCGAACATCTCGCCATAGTTGCCCAGTTGCTTCACGATGTTGTACGCCCAGCGTTCGTCCAGGCCTAAAGCCTTGCCGTTTCCTGGCTCTGTGCCCAAGAACCGGGCGATACGCGGATCATCGGATTTCAGCATGGTGTCCACGTTGGCCTGAGTAATACCCATGTCTTCCGCTGCGATGGGTGCCTGGACGACGAACTTGACGATATCAAACCAACGGTCGTCACCATGCCGCACCGACGGCGTCAGGGCTTCGCTGTTGCCGCTGGCGGGGAAAATGATGTAGTCATCGGGATTCTGGGCCTGCGTGGCACGCACGGCGGCCAGAGCCGACGCGTCGGTGATCAGCCCGTCGCAACGTCCGGTAAAAAACGCCTGGCGTGATGCAGCGACGTTGTCGAACAGCACCGTCTTCAAGCCCAAATTGAATTTACGGGAAAGGTCAGCAACCGTAACCTCGTTGGTCGAACCGGTCTGCACGCAGATCGTAGCGCCCTGCATGTCTTTGGTTTGCGTAATGCCCAGATCCTTGCGGACCATGAAGGCATCATATTCGTAGTAGTTGGGATACGTGAAATTGATCCCATTGGCATCGCGACGCAGCGTCCACGAGGTGGTGCGCGGCAGCACATCTATCTGGCCAGTCTGCAGTGCAGTCAGGCGCTGCTGGCCAGTCAGCGGCACGAACCGTACCTTGCTGCCATCGCCCAGGACTGCAATCGCGATGGCACGGCAGGTTTCGGCGTCCAGGCCTTTCCAATTGCCGTCCTTATCGGGCGCCGAAAATCCCGTGGTGCCGTGACCCGAACCGCAGATGACATAGCCGCGTGCACGGATCTGGTCCACAGTCGGGCTGTTGCTCGTGGCCGGGGTAACCGGTGACGCCGGCTCTGCAGACCCCGCCTTCTGCGAGTGAGACACGTTGGGCAATATGACGGCAGCGAACAGGACAAACGCGCCCTGAAGCGTACGAATGCGATGCATAGCAATTCCCCTTGCAATGTATAGGTAGACGGGCCATGAAACTCGTAGCGGCTATTGGCCCTGAAAACGGGAGTCAGCGCGCCTGGCTCTCATAGGCAGCCAGTGCATTGCGCAAGTCGTCTTTCAACACCTGCACGTCTTCCAGGCCTATGGATAACCGCACCACTGGTTGATCTGTTGCAGGATGAGCCCGGCTGGCTTGTAACGCCGCCGGATAATAGGCAGCCAAACTATGCACTCCGCCCCAACTGGCGCCGATGGAGAAGTGCCGCAGCGTATCGAAGAAGCCACTGAAGGCTGATTCCGGCCCCGATTTCAGGATCACCGAAAACAAGCAGCCATTAGTACGAAAATCGCGCTTCCAGAGGGTGTGTCCCGCATCGCTTTCCAGCGGCGGATACAGCAAGCGCTCCACTTGCGGTTGTGCCTGCAACCACTGCGCGATGTCCAGGGTCGCAGCGCTCTGTGCCTGTACCCGCAGAGTCAACGTTTCCAGTCCCCGGAGCACCAGGAAGCAATCATCCGGACTGACCTGCTGACCCAGGATGCTCTGCGTTTCACGTAGCACCGCATAGTGCTCAGCGTCATTCATACTGATGCTGCCCATCAGTACATCGGAATGACCGCTGAAAAACTTGGTGGCGGCCTCCACACTGAAATCGACGCCATGGGCGAGCGGTTGAAATCCCAGCGGACTGGCCCACGTGTTGTCCATCATCGTCAGCACCTTATGGCGCCGTGCCACCTCGGCGATGGCGGGGATGTCGGCCATCTCCATCGTGACAGTTCCTGGCGCCTCCATGCAGATCATCCGGGTTGTGGGTCGAATCAGCGCCTCGATCTCCGCCCCCATCGCGGGTGAATAGATCTCGACGTCCACCCCCATATATGCCAGCCACTTTTCAGCGAAAGTCTTGAGCGCGCCATAGCAAGCGGCCGAGACCAGCAAATGATCACCGCCGCGCACAAATCCCATCACCACGGTCATCAATGCGGAAGCGCCAGAGGGCGTGATCACGCAGTGCCGGGCGCCTTCGAGCGCCGCGATGCGCTGTTCCAGCAATCGCGCGGTAGGCGTTCCCGTGATCCCGTAGCTGTAGCCGTCGGGCTGGCGTTGCTTGCGGTTGACAAAATCGGCCAACGAGTCGAATACCACCGTGGAGGCACGTTGGATGGCCGGTGACAAGCTGGCGAAATCAGTATTAGAAGGGCTGATGGAGTTCATTTAGTCTATTCGCTGCGCTCAAAAGGTGTTTCGATGAGGCGCAGTTTGATTTGTCGAGCCGATTCGTTCAACAATTGAAATAACTTAGTCAATAAGCAGGACTTATATATGGACATGCGCGAAATCCAGGTCTTCCGAGCCGTCATGCAGGCCGGCACGACCAGCAAAGCCGCCAATTTGCTCGGGATATCGCAGCCGGCCATCAGCCAATCCATTCGCAAGCTGGAGGAATCATCCGGCCTGCGCCTATTCGAACGGGTACGTGGAAGACTGGTCGCCACACCCGAGGCGGGCGCGCTGATGGAGGAAGTCGACCGATGCTTCGCTGGCTTTGAGCTGATCGAACACCGGATCCGCAGTCTCAAGTCCTTTGGCGTAGGCCGCCTGGCCATCGGTTCACTGCCCGCGCTGGGCACGGGGTTCATGCCGCGCGCGATTGCTGCGTTCGGCTTGGTTGATCGCGGACTGCAGATGTCGTTTCAGATCATGAGCTCCCGAGAAGTGCTGCGTCAGGTGGCTGCGGGTCAGCTCGATTTTGGTTTGATGGCTGATGAGCTTTCCGTTGCGGGCCTGGAGCATTCGGTATTCCTGCGTACGCCAGGAGTGATCGCCATGCATAGCCGCCATCCGCTGGCAGACAAGAAAATCATCGACGCACGCGACCTTGTGGAACACCCATTCATCGCACTCAATCCAGAGGACGCCAGCCGACGCCGGCTTGAGGCCGCACTTCAGGCGGTTGATCTCAATCTTCGTCCAATGCTGGAGACGCCATATTCGAATTCAGTCTGCGAACTCGCCCTCAATGGCGTCGGCATTGGCATGGTGCATCCCATCATGGCGCTGGATTACTTATCTCGCGGCTTGACGATCAAACGTCTATCGTTAGAAATCAGCTTTACCAGTTTGCTCGTGTTCCGCTCCGGCACGCCGCTGTCCGGCAATGCCAAAGCGATGCTGAAAGTCATGCGCATCCAGTTGGAACACGATCTCAAAAAGATGCAGGCGGCCTTGGGTTAAACGGGTCGGCAGACTATGCTTCACATCAAACAATATATATTTGGCCAGAACCGCACCTTTTAATTTAACGACATCATGCTCCGAGAACTACAGACTTTCATGGCGGTGGTGCGGTACGGCACATTTGCCAATGCGGCCACTCACATCGGCCTCACACAATCCGCTGTCAGTGCGCAAATCCAGCGGTTGGAAGAGGAACTCGGTTATCCCCTTTTTGACCGGACTGGCAGGTCTGCCAATCTCAATAGCAATGGACGTGAGGCTCTCGCTGTTGCAGAAGAGTTGATGTCGGTTTACTCAAAGTTTGGGCGCAATACGGATGTTCCGAAAACGGGATTGATCCGCATCGGGTCTATCGCGTCTGCGCAGGAGACGTTTCTCGCCGAGGCCTTGGCGGAATTTTGGAAAATCAATCCAGGATACCGGATTCGCATGGTGCCAGGCATATCACTCAATCTGCTGGGCCAGGTTGACTCTGGCGAGATCGACATTGCAGTGATGCTCAAACCGCCCTTTGCGTTGCCGTCGGACTTGCAATGGCGCAAACTCTACGCGGAACCGTTCGTTTTGCTCGCACCCCAAAAGATGCAAGATCGCAGCTGGCAAGATCTACTGCAAACCGAACCATTTATCCGGTACGACCGCGGCTCATTTGGCGGACGGCTGGTTGATCAGTTTTTGCGACACGCTCGTTTCACCGTAAGAGAAACCATCGAGCTCGACGAGTTGCAGGCCATCGCTCAACTCGTACGCCTGGGAGTGGGAGTCGCCCTGCTGCCGATGAGCGACGCGCTCCGGATACCGAAAGGGGTCACCGCCATCGATTTAGGCGATGCCACTTTTTCTAGGGAAATCGGCTTGGTCGAACGCCCGTCCGATCGGAGACAACCTGTCGCGACCTTGCTGGCGCAACGTATTGCGGAGGCTGCCGCTCGATTTCAGGGCTCGAGCAAGAAAATCAGAACTCTTCCAAAAACCGCATCCGGAATCGACGGCCTTTGATATTGCTGTTGGAAAGCCGTGAAAACGCTTGCTTGGCGATCTGACGATCCAGCGCTACATAAGAGCTGAACTCAGTGATGTTGATCTTGCCGACCTGTTCGAATGTCAGGCCGCCATCACCCGTCAGTGCGCCCAGCAAATCGCCGGGGCGCAGTTTGTCTTTCTTGCCGCCCTGTATGCACAGCGTAATCATGGGCGCACGCAAGGGGCGATCGGCTTTCGCGCGCAGCGACTTGATATCAGCCCACTTCAATGGGGAGCCCTGATATTCCTCAATCAGGTTGGCCCAGCGCATTTCGTTGGGAGAGCACAGGCTTAACGCCAGCCCTTTCTGATCGCCACGACCGCTGCGGCCGATACGGTGTACGTGGACCTCGGTATCCTTGGTCACATCCACATTGATCACGGCGCCCAGATTCTGGATGTCCAGGCCACGGGCGGCGACATCAGTCGCGACCAACACGGCGCAACTCTGGTTTGCGAACTGGATCAGGATTTCGTCACGCTCTCGTTGTTCCAGATCACCGTTGAGCGCCTGTGCGCTAATACCCTCAGCCTGCAGGCGTTCGACCAGATCATGGCTGCGGATCTTGGTGTTGCAGAATGCCAGCGTCGACACCGGACGGAAATGCGCCAGCAGCGTCACGACAGCGTCCAGTCTGTCGCCCTCGTCGATCTCGTAGAAAATCTGCTCGATGCGGCTGGCATCATGCTGGGCCTCGACCTTGACCTCGGCCGGATTGCGCAGGAAACGCGCGCTGAGCTTGCGGATGTTGTCGGGATAAGTCGCTGAAAACAGCAAGGTCTGACGCTTGGTCGGGCAATGCGAGGCAATCGCGACGATATCGTCGTAGAACCCCATGTCCACCATGCGATCGGCCTCGTCCAGCACCAGGGTATTCAGACCTGACAGATCCAGGCTGCCGCGTTGCAAGTGATCCTGGATGCGGCCCGGTGTGCCCACCACCAGATGTGCCCCGCGGGCAAGCGACTCCGCCTGGGGGCGCGCAGCAGCACCGCCGCATAGGGTCAGAACTTTGACATTGGGGATCTGACGGGCCAATCGGCGCAGCTCCTGCGCCACTTGATCGGCCAGCTCACGTGTGGGGCATAGCACCAGCGATTGCGGGGTCAGCCGATTCACATCCAGCTTTTGTAACACGCCCAGGCCGAACGCCGCGGTCTTGCCGCTGCCGGTTTTAGCTTGCGCGATCAGGTCGCGGCCTTCGAGGATGAGCGGCAGGCTCTGTGCCTGGATGGGCGTCATCTGTTCGAAACCCAGGCCTTGCAGGTTGTCCAGCAAGGCGGGCAAGAAGGGCAGAGAGGAGAAAGAAGCGTTGGTCACAATAAGGGGCGAAAAAGCTGAATTGACCGACAGTGTATGCGCTCGTGGGCTTTTCTGTATTCAGCAGGCCAACGCTCCAGCGCCTGGGCAAGGCGAATCCCCAAGGCGTCACTGCTGCGGCACGTGTGCCTTCTGGACGATGCGCTGCCACAACGCGATTTCCTTTTTCTGAAATTCGTGCATTTGCGCCGGGCCGCCTGTCATGGGAGTAGCCCCCAGGCGTTCGTAAAACTCCTGTATCTCCTTGGTCTTTGAGATCGTTGTGAACAGCTCGGCCAGTTTGGCCGTTTCCGCGGCTGGGGTCTTGGCGCTGACCATGGCGCCGACCCAGGTATAGGCCTCAAACCCGGGCAAACCCGCCTCGGCCGCGGTCGGCACGTCGGCAGAGGTACCCACCCTCCGGTTGGCGGCTACGGCCAATGCCCTTACCTTGCCACTCTTGGCCAGTTCTTGCACCGCCGTCACTTCGGCAAAGGTATAGCCTACCGTATCGGACGCGACAGCCGTAATAGCATCGCCCGCGCCCTTGAACGGAACGTAGACCGTCTTTATACCGGCAACGTCGTTGAACAATTCGCCCATCAACTGATAACCCGCCGACCCAGCGCCGAAATTCACCTTGCCAGGATTCTCGCGCGCGTAGCGGATCAGTTCCTGTAGCGTGGAATAAGGGGCCTTGGGGCTGGCAGCGAGCATTGCCGGCGAACGCATCATCATCGTCAACGGCACGAAATCCTTAAGGGGATCGTAGGGCAGCGCTTTAAACAAGGCGGCGTTCACGGCCAGGGTTGAATTACTGCCGATGAATACGGTGTAACCGTCAGGGGCCGCAGAAAGCACGCTCTTGACGGCAATGAATCCATTAGCACCGGGTTTGTTCTCGACTACCACCGGCTGGCCAGTGAGTTCCTGCAACTGACGGGCGAAATATCGAGCCGACGTATCAGTGCCGCTGCCTGGTCCGAATGGCACAACGAATTTGATGGGCCGATCTGGAAACGTCTGCGCGAAGGCGCGAGGCGTGTGGCCGGCCAGACCGGCCAGCGTCAGGCCCAGCATGGCCGATAGAAGCAGTCGTCGTTGCATGGCGTGTCTCCGTGGTATGGCGAGGACGGCGTGGAATGCGCCCTCAACCTTTATTGCCGTGCGTATTGCCACGGAGACTCTATGCCGCCCAATTATCGGTGTCTAATATTTAAAAACTCAGCCTCGATAATGTTTTTATATTGCTTCGTTTCATTCACCGTCGCTCGACCTCATAGTTTCGGCAGCCTTACTAGCCGTGAAGCGACTCAGACACAGGTCGGAGCCGTCGTTTTCGCGGTGATACACGGAAGCACAGCCTTCGGGCGAATCGCATCAACGAGAAAACATCTTCCTTTTTAAGGCTTGCTCAAAATCGTTGCATACATCCAAAAATCACGAGCTTGTCCCCTCACCTTGCGATATTGACGCAATAGTCCTTCTCGCTGCATGCCAATGCGCTCCAAAACGGCAATAGATGGAGCGTTGCTATCAAGTACGGTAGCCTGCACACGCTGCAAGCCAATCCGATCATATGCCCAGCGAATAACAGTTAGCGATGCCACAGTGGCCAAACCGCGTCCCCGATAATTCGGGGAAATATCGTAGGCAAGTTCAGCACGGCCATGAGCGCGAGACACTTCATTCAACCCCACCGTGCCCAACAAAGTATCATTCGAATCCACGATGGCCCAACGCAAAGCATCGTGCTGCGTGGCGTAATGCGCTATCAACGCCGCGAGCGCGTTGGCACTGATATCGTCCCAACTCGTATGGTCAATCACGCCTGGGAGATTCAGGTATGCGGACCATGCATGTGCATCATCGTGGCGTAGCCACCTAAGTGAAGCCGGTGACGATGCGGGCAGATTGATCGGCAGGTTTGTCACCATACGAGAGGTTACCTATGATGATATCGATTGAAACACACGCTCTGCCCGAATTGGACTGAGAAATCAGGCAGTAACTTGACTGGAGTCAGCTTGTCAATTGGCTACACTGTAAACCAACTGCACGAGAGAGATATTGATGCGCAAACAGATGCTGGCTGTTTTTCTCGGGCTGAGTGCTACCTCGGCTTGTCATGCTGACATGACCCGCACCTGGGCGATGTCAGGCTCTGACCTGGCGCTTGCATTGGAAGGCAAAATGCCCACTCAATTTCACGAGGGTGAGGCACAGCGTCAATTTTCGAGCGCGTATGGGCAAGCCTATATCCTCGGTGTGGCTGACGACACACGCGGCAAGCGTTGGTGTTCCAGCACCGGCATCCTGCCACACGAGATGGCAGATCGCGTCCATACCTATCTGTCGGGCCTGTCGACCGAACAGCTACGTGGCAATGCGGCCTCGCTTGTGGGCGAGGCCTTGCAGAAAGAGCTGCCCTGCTCGCAGCGCTGAGATCGTCCGGACAAATAATCGCTACCGGCCTCGCGTCATCGATTCCAGAACACCGTCACGCCGTATCCAGCCATGGAACAAAGCAGCAGCCAGATGCAGCAGTACTGTGGCAAACAACAAAAACGCGAGATACCGATGCGCGCCCCGCAACCAGGCAAATAACGAAGCATCGGTCGGCGCAATAGGAGGTAGCTGCCAACTGCCCACCATCACCGGATAACCGCCGGCGGACACCATTGCCCAGCCGATCAACGGCATTGCGAACATCAAGACGTACAACAGGATATGCGATCCCAACGCTGCCACGCGCTGCCAGGCCGGAATATCCGCCGGCAAGGCCGGGACGCCATAAACAAGACG